>ERZ1370068.2128-contig-129_pt1 | contig 112289 bp, 133 predicted proteins | sample MGYA00561227_ERZ1370068 | MGnify/ENA primary metagenome ERZ1370068 (study PRJEB38410, sample SAMEA6850437) | metagenome | study: Metagenomic assessment of the ecological functions of the soil: analysis of the soil microbiota associated with the...
TTGTACTTCGTTCAGTTACGTATTGCTGCCATGAGCTTGACCAGATCGGTTTGCGATCCGTCGGCGCGGGTCAGAACGATCTCGCCTTCGACGATGCGACCGGGACGATCGACGATCCGCAGGATCGACTGCGCCGTGACGCTTTTTCCGCAGCCGCTCTCGCCGACGATGCCCAGCGTCTTTCCCGGAGAGACGTCGAACGAAGCGCCGTCGACGGCTTTGGTCGTTCCCTCGTCCTGGAAAAAACTGGTCCTGCAGATTCCTGACCGAAAGGAGCGGCTTCGTATCGTTCTGCATCATCGGTCATGCTACAGGTAGGGGTCGGCCGCATCCCGTATCCCGTCGCCCATGAAATTGAACGCGAGGACCGCGATGATGACGGCGAAGGACGGGAGAAGAAGCCAGGGAGAAATGACCAGGGCCTGGATGTTCTGGGCATCCTGCAGCAGGACGCCCCAGCTGATCGCAGGCGGCCGCAAGCCCAGCCCCAGGAAACTCAACGACAGTCTCGCTGATGATGATCGCCGGGATCGCCAGCGTCGTCGCCGCGATGATGTGACTGATGAACGAGGGCACCATGTGGCGGAAGATGATCCTCGTCTTGCTGCAACCGACGAGCTCGGCCGCCATCACGAAATCCTCCTGCTTGAGCGAGATGAATCGTCCGCGGACGACCCGGGCGAGCTCGGTCCAGCCGATGAGCGAAATGATGATCGTGATCGCGAAGTACACCTGCACGACGCTCCAATCGGCGGGAAGCGCAGCGGCCAGTCCCATCCAGAGGGGAATCGTCGGAATCGAGCGCAGGATCTCGATGATGCGCTGGATGACCGTATCGATCGCGCCGCCGAAATAGCCCGATATGCCGCCCAGGACGACGCCCAGCACCAGGCTCAGGGCCACGCTGACCAGGCCGATGGTCATCGACGTCCGCGTTGCGTACATGAGCCGGGACCAGAGGTCGCGTCCATGCGTGTCCGTTCCCATCAGGAACAGCGACTCGCTCGGCTTGGCGCCTTCCACCGCAATCAGATGGCGATCGGTCGGGATGAAGCCCAGCAACTGCCACGGCTCTCCGTGGCCGAAGAACGTGACCGGTATCTTGGTGCTCGTATCGGGAACGTAGACCCGCTTGAACGTGAGCGGATCGCGCGTTCCTTTCAACGCGTACACAAAGGGTTTGAAGCTGCCGTCGTCGATCCAGTGAATCGGCTGCGGCGCCATCAGCGATCGCTGGGCTTCCGATTCCGTCGGATCGACATAGGCGAAAAAGTCGGCGAACAGCGCGACCAGATAAAACGCAATCAGGACGATGGTCCCGCCCACGGCGAGCTTGTGCTTCCTGAAGCGCCACCAGATGAGCTGCCATTGCGTGGCGACGGCGATCCGGTCTTCGGCGACGACCCCCGCTATCGGTGTCGCAGCGAGCTCCGCCATCACTCCGTCCCGAACCGGATCCTGGGATCGACCCACATGAGCAGCAGGTCCGAAATGAACGTGCCGATGACGGTCATGACGCCCAGCAGCAGGATGATGGTTCCGGCCAGGAACATGTCCTGGGCGATCAGCGCCTTGAGCAGCAACGGGCCGACCGTCGGCAGGCTCAGCACGAGCGATACGATGATGCTGCCGGACACCACGTAGGGAAGGAGGTAGCCGATGGTGCTCACGAACGGATTGAGGGCCACCCGCACCGGATAGCGCATGATGACCCGGTATTCCGAAAGTCCGCGCGCGCGGGCCGTCATCACATAGGGCTTCCGCAATTCGTCGAGCAGGTTCGAGCGCATGATGCGGATCAACTGCGCGGTTCCGGCAACGCCCAGGACGATGGCCGGGATCGGCAGGTGCTTCGTGAGGTCCCACACCTTCGCCATGCTCCAGGGCGCCTCGATGAAATCGGGCGAAAAGAGACCGCCCACGTTCGCACCGAAGTAGGCGAAGCCGACATACATGACCACCAGAGCCAGCAGGAACCCGGGAATGGCGAGCCCGATGAAACCGATGAACGTGAACGCGTAATCCAGGAACGAATAGGGGTAGACCGCGGAGTAGATCCCGATGGGCAAGGCGATGCCCCAGGTGAATATGATCGCCGCCACGGAAATGACCATGGTCAGCGTGAGACGGTCGCCGATGACGTCGGACACGGGGCGTCCCCATTCCATCGCCATCCCGAAATTGCCCTGCAGGATGAGGCCCATCCACTTGGCGTACTGAACCGTGATGGGCTTGTCGAGGCCGAGCTGTTCGCGCAGCGCCTGCGCCTCGCCTTCGGAAACCGCGCTGCCCGACGCCGACATCGAAGCGATGTACGAGGTCACGTAATCGCCGGGAGGCAGGTGGATGATCATGAAGGACAGGACTGAAATGGCCCAGACCGTCAGCACGGCCAGCATCAAGCGACGAACGATATAAGCCGACCATGGCAACTCCTTGCGACGCTGCGGTCACCCGCGAAGCGCCGTCGGCGCCCGGCGTGACCGCAGCCGCCCGCCGTTGCGCACGCGCGGGCGGCTGCGCTTTCGCTTACTTGAAGTAGTACGTGATCGGCATCGATGAATGCGGAGTCCGGGCATGCTGTGCGTTCACCGTTCGGTCGGGAACGTTGCCCATGTTGTTCTTCACGATGCGCACGCCCATGACGGCCGGTGACTGGCCGACCGTGCCGATGCTCCACATCTGCTCGACGGCGATCCTCCAGATCTCTTTCGCGTTGGCGACGCGCTTTTCTTCCGACGCGCCGAACGCCTCGCGGAAGAGATCGAACGCCCTGAGCATTTCCGGATCGTCCGGCTTCTTGCCTGCGGCGCCCCGCGACGCATACCACTTGGCGTACGCCATCCCCATGTGGGCTTCGGCGGCGTCCACCGGCAGCGCATGGCGCGGGAACAGGTAGATCATTTCCGAGCCGTCGTTCGCCCAGGTGATCATCTGGTTTTCGTTGCCGTTGTCGCGGGTGAAGGCGAGATTGCGCTCCAGCTCCTTGACGTCGAGGTCGATGCCGATCTTCTTCCATTGCTGCTTGATCATTTCGCCGACCGGCGTGTACGGAACGAACTGGCCGCCGACCGTGACCAGCTCGAGACGCAGGCGTCCCTTTCCCGTCGGTGCGCAGGCGATAGCCTTCGCCATCCTTCTTGGTCAGGCCGACCTTGTCGAGCAGCTCGTTGGCCTGCTTCAGGTCGAGCGTCGCGTATTTCTTGTTCCATTCGGGGCCCGGGCTGTAGACGGTGTCGGGCGCCGGCGCGATCGATCCGGCGGTGCCCACGCCGAGCCAGAACGCTTCGTTGAGCTGGTCGCGGTCGATGCCGAGCGAGAGCGCGTGGCGGAAATCCTTGTTCTTCAGGAATTTCGCAATCTCGGGATCGCCTTCGTAGGCGTTGCCGATGTGAATGGTCGCGTCCGATCCGTTGAGCGCCGGGTCGAGGTGAACGGTGTAGTTGCCCTTCTTGGCGTTTTCGAGGAAGACCGGCAGCTTGGCGAGACCCATGTGCCGTTCCTGGATGTCGTATTCGCCGGCGATCGCCCGCAGGTTGGCGACTTCGGTGTTTTCGGCCAGCGTCATCGTGATCCGGTCGATGTACGGAAGCTGGTTCCCCGCGGTGTCGACGGCCCAGAAGTACGGATTGCGTTCCATCGACCACGTCGGCGTGTTGATCGGAGACACGGTCTTCCACGGCGTCATGACCGGCAGCTCGTTGTTCAGCGCCCAGCTATACCGGTTCTTGAGCAGCGACACCCAGCTGTCGAAGCCGAGGTCCTTGGCCTTCTTGGTCACCGCCTCCTCCGACGAATACTTCGGGCAGGAACTGCTTCAGGTAATGGGCCGGCGCATAGGCGCCGCCGAAGTTCTGGAATCCGCCGCGCGTCGCGAATCCGCCGCCGATGGCCGTGCTGCCCGCGAGCTGAGAGACGAAGAAGGGATAGGGTTCGGGAAATTCGAAGGCGACCGTGTAGTCGTCGACCTTCTTCATCACCCCGTCCTTGCCGTTGATCTGGAACTCGAAGAACGGCGTGGGGTTGATGTTCTTGTTGAGATAGATGTCCTGGTACCAGAACATGAAATCGTTCGCGGTGAACGGCGTGCCGTCGGACCACCTGGCGCCCTTGCGCAGGAAGATCGTCGTCGTCTTGCCGTCGTCGCTGACCTTCCAGTCGCGGGCGAGGCTGGGGATGATCTTGGTGCCCGTGTAATCGAAGGTCAGGATCTTGTCGAGCGAATTGATCCGGTTGCCGTTCTCGTGGTCGGCCGGTCCGGTGAAAGCTCGGCGCCAGTTGCCGCCGTATTTGCCGATTTCGCGCAGGGGCTTCACGACGAAAAGCTGCGAAGGCTCGGGCAAGCGCTTGTCGACCGCGGGCAGCTTTCCCGCCTTCACCTGCTCGGCAAGAATCGGGGCCTCCTTGAAGGTTTTCGGAAAGGCCTTGGCGTCGAGGATGATCTCCGGTCCTTCCAGCTTTCCGATCAGCGACGAGCCGATTTTCGCGGGCGCCGGCGTCGCCGGTTGCGCGACTGCCGCCCCCGATCCCATCGCGAGGGCTGCCGAGGAGTGCAAGACCCGCCAGCACAAATACCGGGCGCATCGATTTCATACGATCCTCCTTTGGTTTGTTCGGTTCGGTAGCCAGGAGGCCCCCGCTCAAAGCGGGTCGGGCGTTCCTGTGCTATCGCCGTGGATAGAGTTTGCCACAGATCAAGGCTGTCATAGGCGGGGCTGATCGATGCCGCCGATCGACCCGTTACCTCAGGTTCGCGCCGGCCTCACCACATTGACGCAGGGTCTGCCGGCGGCGCGACGACCGATATTGTCGGCAATCGTTTGCTTGCGCCGATTGATCGTTCCGGTTGTCCAGCCCGACATGTGCGGCGTCATCACGACGTTCGGCAATTCGTGGAACGGGAACTTCGAGGGCAGGATGCTGGGATGATCGGGGGAGGGATAGCTGTACCAGGTGTCGATGACGGCGCCGGCGATGCGACGGTCCTTGAGAGCCTCGTACAGCGATCGCTCATCGATCGTAGGCCCTCGCCCGACGTTCAGTATTACCGCCGACGCGCGCATCGCCGCGAAGGACTCGGCGTTCACCATCCCAACCGTATCGGCATTCGACGGCACCGAGACCACGAAGAAGTCCGCCGAGCTCCAGAATTCGCCGAGGCCTGTTCAAGACAAACGAGCGATCTACCAGAGACGATGTCGGCACCGGGCTGCGATTCGCCACGTGAACCTTCATCTCGAAGGCTTTCGCTCGAGCGGCGATGGCCTTTCCTATGTGCCCGAAACCAAGCAATCCAATGGTCTTTTCCGCGAGCTCGCCATGTACGCGCTCGGGCGAGCCGGCCGCGTAGGTCCAATTGCCCTGTCGCAGATGCCGGTCGGCGTCGGCGAGGGCACATGCCGTTCCAGCAGCGCCGCCATCACATATTCCGCGATGGCCTGTTCGTGGCCAAAGCAATTGCATACGACGGCTGAATCGGGAATCGCGTCGAGATCCACGGCGTCATAGCCCGCGCCTGGCACATGAAAGAGTTGCAGCTGCCGCGGCTGCGGCAGGTCGCCCGAAAACCTGACGCCCACAATGACATCCGCGGCGACATAGGTCTGCGCATGCGCGCGGATCGGTCAGTACGTCGGGCAACACCGAGATCTGCGCCGCCTCGCCGACGAGCCGCTGGAAATCGTGGCTGAACGATGCAGCGTTCTCTCCGTGAAACACTATGCGCATGATTGTCGATATCGACGCGGACTCCGGTCGACTTGAAGCGGGCCTGAATTAGTATACTGAAGATTGCTCGTACAGACGCGACGCCTCACACGGATCGTCCATCGACAATCCACCTCGATCGAAATGGATCATTGATGAAAATCACTGCTCTTGAAACATTGCGGACCGAAGAGTTCTCGAACGTGCTATGGGTCCGTGTTCATACCGACAGCGGCACGATCGGTCTTGGCGAAACGTTCTACGGCGCGGGAGCGGTCGAAGCACACATCCACGAAACGTTGGCAGATCGATTGATTGGCCGCAATCCGCTTCACATCGAAGCGCTCAACAAGGAGATGGTCAGCCTGCCGATGGCGCAATCGTCCACCGGAGTGGAATACCGGGCCGCATCCGCAGTCGACATCGCTCTGTGGGACATCTTCGGCAAAGTCTGTGGTCAGCCGGTGCATCAGATGCTTGGCGGTCTCTGCCGGGACAAGCTTCGCATCTACAACACCTGCGCTGGCTATCGCTATGTCCGCTCGAAGAACATCCGCCCGGTCTCCAACTGGAATCTGGGTCAGAGCGAGGGGCCGTTCGAGGATCTCGACGCGTTCATGAATCGGGCGGACGCGCTGGCGGAAAGTCTGCTGGAAAGCGGAATCGATGCCATGAAAATCTGGCCATTCGATCCTGCAGCTCAGGAAAACAGCGGCCTCTATATCTCCGCTGCCCAGATGAAAAAAGCGATCGAGCCGTTCGAGAAGATTCGGAAGGCGGTCGGCGATCGCATGGACATCATGGTGGAGTTTCACTCGTTGTGGAATCTCCCACGGCGAAGAAGATTGCGCGGGCGCTCGAGCCCTATGCGCCGATGTGGTACGAGGATCCGATCCGCATGAATTCGCCGCAGGCGCTCGCCGAATATGCGCGTTCGACTCGACGTGTGGGTCTGCGCGAGCGAAACGCTAGGCTCGCGCTGGCCATACAAGGATCTGCTCGAAAGGACGCAGCTTCACGTCGCGATGGTCGACTTGTGCTGGACGGGTGGACTCACGGAAGGACGAAAGATCGCGTCATTGGCGGAAACCTGGCATCGCCCTTTTGCGCCGCATGATTGCATCGGCCCGGTGGGGTTCGTCGCGGCGGTGCACATGTCCTTCAGTCAGCCGAATACCCTGATCCAGGAATCGGTCCGCGCGTTTTATCGCGGCTGGTACAACGAGCTGGTCACCGTCCTGCCACGCATTGAAAACGGTTGCGTGTATCCGATGGAAGGACCCGGGCTGGGTGTCGAATTGCAGCCAGCTGTGTTCAAGCGTCAGGATCTGACGGTCCGGCGCACGCCCGCAGTGGTAGCGCCGGAGCAGCACCCGACTGCAGTTCGTTACGCGCGCATCAGGGGCGCACGCGCCGCTGGATCGAACCAAGTCGATGCGCAAGCAGTTGGCACGGCTCCGCCCATGCCTTTGGCATCGAGGTCAGGTTTGCTCTGCTTTTGCTGTTCTGTCGTCGTCTCCTTCATCTGTTTCTGCTTCGCCTCGTCCGCGGCTTTCTTTTCTTCTGCTGTCATTTTTGACTTGGCTTGCTTTTCGCCGCCCGATCGGCCTTCGCTTTGGCCTGCTGTTCTGGAGTGGTAGTAGGCTTGGTGGAATCACTGCTAGTGCCCTGCGCCTTCATTGCCTTTTTGCTTCTCCGCGTTCGCGACTCTTTTCTGCTTCCGTCATTTCGGACTTGGTTTCTTTTTCGCCGCCTTCTCGGCCTTCGCCCGCTCCATCTCTTCCGGCGTCATCGCTGGGTAGGTGTTGGTGCCCTTGGAGGTGTCGTATATTGCTGCGCAAGTGGCCGAACCCGCTGCGAAGGCGAGCGCCGCTGCGATAAGGAGGTTGCAAATAGCTTGTTCATACAAAGGCTCCTCGGTTTAAGGGGATTTTCATGTCCCAGCGCAATGAATACGCTTATGGCCTCAACGTCCCTGACACGGATTAGGTTGACCCCGAGCGGGTTGACCAGCTCGGCCTCGGTGCTCCAGGCGCTCTGGCAGGCAGCCGTCGCGGGCTCCGTCACCAGCCATCCCGCGCAACGCGGGGGTCAGCAGCGACAGCAGCAATCGGCTCACAGGTTCCGCTCCGTCCGATGCCCGAGATGCGATGGCGCCGCCTACAGCAGCCAATCGATGGGAAGGATCGACAGCAGCTCGACGCCCATGCGCGTGGACCAGTCCGTCTCGGGCTCGGTGTCGTAGTGCTTCTCGCCCGATGCAGTTCGCTCGATCCATTCCAGGCTGTTGCCGTCCGGAGTCAACCGTACCTCATACGCCAGCATCGGCACTTCGACATCGAAGAATCGGGTCAGACCCTGCGCGAGCACCGGATTGCTGAGCACCAGACCCATTTCGGTGTTGAGCCGCGCCGAGCGCTGGTCGAAGTTGAACGAGCCGACGAAGATCCGGCGGCTGTCGACGGCGAGCGTCTTGGCATGCAGGCCGGAGGACGAGCCTGATCCGAACCGGTCGCTGGATTCGCTCGCTTCTTTCGTCGCGGTCGGCTTGATCTCGTAGAGCCGGACACCGGCCTGGAGCAGGTCGCGGCGGCGCTTCGCGTAGCCCGAGTGCACCGACTTCTCGTCGGACGCCGCGAGCGAGTTGGTGAGGATGCGCACGGTCACGCCGCGTTTCGCCAGCGCCGCCAGCTGCTCGGTGCCGCCGTCGCCGGGCACGAAGTACGGCGAGACGATGTCGAGCGTCTTCTCCGGCCGGCCCATCTTGCGCACCAGCTCCGGGAAGAGCAGCACGTCCGTCCGCTCCGTGGTGTCGAGCGTCTTGGCCGGGTCGTCGTACACGACCTCGGCGGCCGCCCACTCGAGCGCGAGTTTCCGGTCCAGCAGCTCGCGCACGAGCGGCGTCGCGCGCACCGCCTCGAGGTACGCGATCGATTCGGGGTCGGCGCGGTTCGCCACGAATTTGGCCTCGAGATTGGTGGTGCCGTCCGGCATCGGCGGACCGACGAAACCCGACGCCGGGTAGGCGGACGCGCTGTTCCAGTAGACATCGAACTCCTTCGACACCTCGGCACCGCCGATCCCACGGCGAGCACGTCCAGGTCGGCGAACGTGAGGCCGGCCCCGGCGCCGAAGTACTCGTCAGCGATGTTGCGTCCGCCTACGACCGTCGCCTGGTTGTCGGCGGTGAACGACTTGTTGTGCATGCGCCGGTTCACGCGGGTGAAATCGGTCACGAAGTTGAGCACGCGGTTGTCGCGAATGACGACCGGGTTGTAGAGGCGCACCTCGATGTTCGGATGCGCGTCGAGCGCGGCGATGGTCGGAATCGAGCCCCGTCGTATTCAGGTCGTCGAGCAGCAGGCGCACGCGCACCCCCGCTCGGCCGCCTGCCAGAGCGCCTGGAACAGCAGGTAGCCGACCTGGTCGCCATGCCAGATGAAGTACTGCGCGTCGAGCGACTTTTCGGCGGCGTTGGCGAGCAGGACGCGCGCGGCGAACGCATCGCGGGGGTCGGGCAGCGCATGGATGCCCGTCTTGCCGGGATTCGCGGCGACGCCGGGCGCAACCGCGCGGCCGAGCCGCGTCCCCGCCGTGTCAGTGAGGGCGGTGGTCTCGACGCGATCCTTTGGAGGGGCAGCGTGGCGCAGCCCGTGACAGCACCGCAAATGCGACCAGAAGGTAGGACAGGATGGGTTTCATCTGAGCGTTAGCGACAGGTGTTGCGAGGACCATTTCCCGCGGAATCCTGCGCTACTTGGCAGTGGTACTCGTGGCACGTCTGGGTCGATCTTCCGCCCATCACAAGCGACGCAATGCTGGAGCTCACTTCTTAGACCGCGTTTACGCCAGGTTGCGCACATATCCCTCCCGCTGCACAGATGAAAAAGCGATCCGAGCCGTTCGAAAAAGATTCGGAAGGCGGTAGGCGACCGCATCGACATCATGGTGGAGGTTCACTCGCTGTGGAGCCTTCCACGGCGGAGACGCTGCGGTCAACCGCAAACAATGACCCGTTAAACAGATTGACCGTAGCATCCGGCGAATAATTCTGAGATTGACCTTCGCCCACATCGGCGTTCAATGACCGGCAGTTGGGAGGCGTAGGGAGCGTGAACAGCGCAGGCGCATTGCAGCATTGCTTGTGCTCATGGCGTCCTTGGCATTCGGCGCAGCAGCACTGGCGCAAGCGCCCGCAACGCCGAACGCCGCCGCCACAAGGCGCCGGGATCCGGGCCGATGCCCGGTGGCCCGAAGAAGCGCATCGCCGTCCTGAAATTCGACGTCGGCGCCGCTAGCGCCGCAAACTGTGGGGGGAGACCTCGGCGGTGAAATTCTCGCCGCGCAACGACGACTGCGCTCGTCAACTCGGACAGTACATTGTCGTCAGACGCGCCGAGCTGGCGAGCGTCCTGCGCGAGCGACTCATTAAAAGCGCCAGCGAGTGGCGGCCTGGGCCGGCCAGCTGGTCGGCGCGCGCAGCTGCTGGTACGCGCCACGGTCTGCGAAGTTCGATCAACGCACCGGCGGTGGTCAGTTGCGCATCGGCATCGGATCCGGACAGGGCACCGGCACCCTCGGGACCGCGAGCAGGCTCACCAGGTCGTCGGCATCGATCTGCGGCTGATCGACGCCACGACCGGCCAGGTCGTGCAGTCCCATCACGTCAGATCGAGATCCGGGCAGGGCCATTTCCGCCGGACGTCGGCGTGCGCAACCCAGGCTTCGGCGGCGATGCGTTCGAGAAACGCGCTGGGCAGGCGACGGCAGGCGATCGGTGGCGTTTGTCCTCGCGGCCGGGCGTCCAGTGGCGTGGACAGGCCGGGTCGTCGAGGCAAACAGCGATCAGGTGTTCGTATCAATGCTGGCGCCGATGCGGGCTTGCGCCGGGCGACCGTTTCATCGTCAGCGCCATCGCACGACGGTTGACCGACCCGGCGAGCGGCGCGGTACCGGAATTCGAGCCCCGCTGGGTAGAGGTCGTCATCGTCAACGTGCAGCCCGGCTACGGCGTGGCGCAGATGGCGGCGCGTTCCAGACCAAACGCGGCGATCTGGTCAAACCGATCGCGCGACCCAGGCTTGCGAACGGCATCGCAGACGCGTGATCGGGTGAGGCTGGCGGACCGGCGCGCTGAGGGAGGAGGGCATGCTGAACGGAACGGTTATGCACGCCGCCGTGCTGGCAACGGTGCGCCGCGGTGTCATCGGGTTCCGTCGTCGCCCAGGATTGTTGCACGCATCAGGACGGCAGCGTTACCTGTCCGGCCGGTCTGCCGTCGGGTAGCCGAAGCGTCCAATTCGTGCCCGGCGGCACGATGTGGGTGACGCCTAACGGACAACAGGTCTTCGTGCCCCAAGCGACATTTCCGCACCACGACATAACACCACCGCCCCGTACAACCGCAGCAAGCCGCCGGTGCAGCCACCGACGCCGCCACCGAGTGCAAACACCGACGACGCCGGTGCAAACGCCGGCTCTTCCGGGGGACCGCCGAAAACGCCCTGCCAGAACCCCGGGCGCCCAGCGTGGAGCCGCCGACGCAAAAGCCGCCGATCGCGCCGCCCGCATTGGCGGTCGAAACAGCGAGGATCGGGCACGGCGATCGATCCGAGCCGCCGCCTCCGCCGACCGTGGTCGTACCGCCCATGCCCGACGACCAGCAAGACTGACGGACGACCTGATTGCCGGATGGGCGAGGAGGTGCGAAACCAGGACAAGACCGGAGTCACGCCGCCACCGCCGACCAGAGGCGATCCACCGTCGGGCAAGACCAACGCGCCGGCAACCCCGACTGGCGCGGTGATACGACGACGACGAACGCCGCATCAGCGTGCCCGCAGCGCGCGGGAGAGGTTGCGTGGCCCTGCTGCTCGACTTCCAGGACGTATGCTTTCTCCGAACGGACTGAGCGACAGCGAGAGCCCGATGAGCTGGGCCCGGTGAAGAACATGCTCCAACGCGCTGCATTTTGCGAGGTCGTCCACGTAAGAGCCAAACATCAAGCGAACCCATTTCGTACAAAGAAGGCGTACTACATCTGATATCGCCAACCGTAGGATTCACTGGATCAGCGACATCGATCCGGGCGACGAAGTGGAGCACAACAAAAAGGAGATCGAAATCGCTGCGGAGTTGCAAAGCATCGGGAAACCATAAAGTCAAAAGCCGGAGATAGCGATCGAGATGATCAGCGGGCACGGGCACGGCTCAATCTTGCAGAAGGGTGACCACCTTCGGCTGGTGGAGCCACACGCCGAATGGAACAGGAATCACGTGCCTCGTGGTGCCTTCCATTCCGGCAACTACGACGCCGCCAAGCAAACGTGTCAATGGTTCGTGTACGATTCTTCCACCAGCACCTCGGCGCGTCACCTCGTGGTCGATACCCTCAACAATGTGGGCAAAGGCGGTTTATACCGAGGCGGCAAGCGATTGCGCGCTGCACGCTGCGTATGAAAACGACATCGCCTTGTCCACATCACGACCAACACCTGTGCACTGATGGGCGATGGTCGAAACTGCTGGAAGACACGATCGTTGATCTGCGCTCCGCTATCTCGCGCCTATCCGGGGCGATGTCGCTTTCGGCAAGAACGCCCGCAGGCGCGGAGCCAAATTCATCGAGCAAGTCCAGACGAGCAGCAGGACAGTTTGAGCAGGTACTCCGGTAACGGGTGAAATTGCTGCGGAACGCCGGAGCGAAAAGGCTATGACTTCTCGACGAAGCCAGCGCCGCCGCCATGACCGACAGGATTCGACTCCTCAGTCGCTTGCTCGCCACGCCCGCAATGCATTGGCGTGCCCGCGGCGGGCGCTGACTCACCCAGGTAAATCTGCCCCAACGCCCGAATGGCAAGCGAAAATGGCCGCCGTGCGAAACGCGGGATCCGGTCTTGTACCTCTGTTCGTCCTCGGAGACGTGAACGAGGACGGAAGGATCGATCAGAAGGATCTGGCCTCGTGCGCCAGCTCGCAAAGCAGCCGCGCCCAACGCTGCCGACCAAGCCGATCCCGTGTCCTGCGGCCAGGGATCTCGACCAGGATAGACGATAAGCGTGCGCGACGGTGGCGGCACTTGCAGAGAGTGGATTCAACTGGGCGTAACGACTCCGGCGCTAAGCTATCTGTCAGCGCTTCCCGTGCAATTTCACTCACTTGTCGATAGCGAGTCCTGGCGTCGAACCGGGGCGCAAAGCGTATATCCAGTTTATCGACAGGAGCCTCAATGCGAGGAATTCGCGGTCACTGTCGAAGAAGGCGATGCTGCGATCGCCAGCGCAAGCGACGGCGGGGCTACAAAGTGACGCCGGGCGCGACAGCAAGACCGAGAGCTGATTGTGCTGAAAATCACCATTCAAAAACAAGCTACTACTACTCGCTGCGGCTTGTGCGGTCGCCGGAAGCCGTTTCGAACAAACTCCCGGCTGCGACGCTAGCGCGTGCGACCCCGCATCGACGCAGGCTGGCCGGGTCAGCGCCAGCGATTTTCCGGTGTTGGCGATCTGGTCGCCGTCGACGCGCGCAGAATGGAGATGTCGCGGTCCAGATGGTTGCCGACGTAGATGTAGCGTCCTGTCGTTGCTGAGATACGGCAGCCCCTCCGGCAGGCCGCGCAAAACGAGGCAGCCATGGTTCCTCCTGTTGCTGTGCGTGCCGGCGCGGCGCGGGTGCGTGGCGCCTGCGAAAGTGGGTCGGTATGCCACGCGCTCGAAGATAGCTCTGGAACACGCCGACGTGGACGAGCGCGGCGGTCGGCCGAATTCGGCCAGAGGTCCTCGCTGCGGAAGCGCACGTCGTAGGTCGGCTCGTCCTGCGCCTCGACGCGCGTGCGCATGGGCGTCGGGGAACGGATAGGCCGGCGACTCGCTCACGACCACGCCGGTCTTGCCGCGGATGTAGCCCGGCATCCGCACGTGACCCGGCACGTAGTCGAGCCTCACGCGGACGCGATCGCCCGGCTTGAAGCGCTCGCGCGTCGGCGACGTTGGTGCGCCCGGCGCGCTCGGCGCCGCGAGCGGAAACGCTCCCTGCGCGCGGCGCTCCAGCTCCTCGCGCGTCACGATGCCCTTCTCGACGCAGCAGCGTCGCGAGGCTGGTGAGCGAGCGCTCGTAGTAGCTCGGCCGTGAGGTAGTGGCGCGGCTCCATGCGCTCGATCGCGTGGCGGTACTCGTCCATGTTGAAGATGCCGAGCCGCACCGCGAGACGCGTAGAGCGAATTCACGCGCACTTCCCACGCCGCGTGGAACGCCGGCGCGTTGAGCGTGTAGCGCACCGTGCCGAAGCCCTGCCTGCCGCCCAGGTCGTGCATGCCGTCCATGTCCGACTCCTCGCTACAGGCGCGCGACGCCGATCATGCAGTCGCGCGTGACGATGCCGGCCGAGCTTTTCCTCCGGCCAGCCGATGGTTTCGGGCGGCTGCACGGGCAGCACCATGTAGCGCGTGTCCGCCGTGGTGTCCCACACGCGGATCTCGACCTCCGGCGGCAGGTCGAGCCCCATCTCCTTCAGCACCGTGCGCGACTCGCGAACGACGCGCGCGCGGTACTCGAGGTCCTTGTACCAGTCCGGCGGCAGCCCGATGATCGTGAAGGCCGTGCACGAGCACAGCGTGCAGCAGATGACGTTCTGCACGCGTCGGCGTGTTCTCCAGCACCACGAGGTGCCGGTGGTGCTTCGGCATCGAGAGGCCGAGCTCGGCGACGGCGGCGCGGCCGTTGGCGAGCAGGCGCTTGCGGAACGCGGGATCGACCCAGGCCTTGGCCACGACGCGCGCGCCGTTCTGCGGAACCCATTGCTCCTGCGGCGAGGTGCTTCAACTCCTCGACGGCCTCGCGTCGCCTTCAGGCCGCGCTCGTCGAGCGCCTGCTGGATGGCATCGACGCGCCGCTCGACAGGCGCGGTGCGGCTGAATGACGGGATGTGTGATCCGGGCATACGCATCGCTCCTTCAAGCAAATCGGTGGCGCCTGACGATCGAGCTGCGTGGGACGATCGTCAGTCGGCGCTCGCCGCAACGCGCGCCTTCTGCTGCCTGCCAGCGGTCGAGAATCGCGCGCGCGTCGTTGGTCGCCGGGTCCATCATGCGCGCGTGCTCCGGCGTCTTCGCGGTCAGCTCGATCACGTAGCCGTTCGGATCGCGAAAATAGATCGAGCGCACGAACCCGTGCTCCGAAATGCCGCGGGTCTCGATCCCTCGCGCCTTTGCCCTTGGCCAGCATCTCGGCCAGGACCGGCGGCTCGACCTCGAGCGCGATGTGCAGATCGAAGTCGTGCTGCGCCTTCCACTCGAACGGCATGTCCGGCGCCTCGAAGAAGGCGAGGTACGAGCCGTCGTCAAGCCGATAGAACGTGTGCAGCACCGCGGTCCTGCGACCGCTCTTCGTCTCGCGGATGTCGAGGCTTCCGGAAAGCGGCAGGCCCAGGAAATCCTCGTAGAAGCGGCGCGTCTCTTCCGAGTCGCGACAACGATACGCGTTGTGGTGGAGTCCTTTGATCATCGCCTGTCTCCGTTGGTGACGCCGCAGCCGCGCAGGCGTCACAGCCGGACGAATTCCTTGCCCTTGTTGGGGTCGACCACGTACTTGTAGAACGCCTCGTTCACCTTCGGCCCAGCTCTTCAGCGCCTTCATGTTGCCGAGCCAGCGGCAGATGTTCGGATACGCGCCGAACTTGCAGTCGATGGCCTCGCCGCCGAGGACCATCATCGAGCCCAGATAGTCGGCAATCGTGATGTCATCGCCGCAGAGGAACGCGTTGCGCGGCCCGATCAGGCTCTTCGTCCAGCACCTTGAGCCAGCCCAGCGCCTTGTCCTTGCCCCACGCGACCGTCCCCGCCTGCACGTTGTCGTCGGGCCGCTGCATGAACGGAAAGATCTGCGGATAGAGGAAGCCGTAGGAAAAGTCCCGGTAAAAACCCGTGTTGAGCCAATCCATCCGCTCGTTGACGCGCGCGCGCTTGCGCAGATCCGATGGATACGCGGGAGAACGTGTCTTGTCGGCGAGATACTTGAGGATCGCCGAGCTCTCCGTCAGGCGGAAGTCGCCATCCTCCAGCACCGGCACCTGGTGGCTCGGATTGATCGCCGAATATTCCGGCTTGTACTGCTCGCCGGTGAACAGATCGACGACCTGGTAGTCGAGCGTCGATGCCGGACTCGGCAGCAAACAGCACGATCGGCCGACTCGTCGTCGACACCGGATGGTAGTAGAGCTGTCATGCTTCCTCCTCGCGAATTATCCAGGCCGCCAACGTGGATGGCGGAAAGAATGTGAAGGTACGCCGTTGCCCCCGGACGATGCAAGACCGCCATTGGGTGACCTTGTGAGCAGCTGTCAACGCCATTCCGGGATCGACGGAACCGGCATGTTCTCCCACCTCGGGGAGGTCGAATCCGAAATAAGTTATCAGCAGCGTGCGCAGTGCGCGCTGCGATCGACGAGCTGCAGGGGTTCGGCCGTATCGCCGCAGCGGATGGTGACGTCGCGATTAGCCACCGTCACACGCCCGTCCGCAGTGAGCGCGCGCATCATCATCCGGTTGACGAATGGCGAACTCGGGTGCGTCGCCACGTAATGGCTACCCATCTCGAAATCCACCGGGTTGATCCTCTTCCAGCGTCGACAGCCAGCAACTCGGTCTCTTTCCGGCGGTCCAGGTTCGCAGAATCAATGCGATCCGTCGCGAGCCATCCAGTGCGTCTCTGGGACCGATGCGGGCTTCACCGCCCTCCTGCAGCGGAACCGGGATGCGAGGCGCCAGCGCCGAAGCCCGGATCCACAACGAATGTGCCCTCCGGCGACCGGCACGGTGAGAAACATGTGCGTGCGCGGCGCCGCGGTACCGGAGGTGTGATCATGACGACGCGAGCGGCGTGGCGAACCGGTTTGAATCCCATCTCTTCGAGGACGGCGCCGAACAGCGTTCCATGCTCCGAAGCAATAGCCGCCTCGGCGAGGCGCGAACGAGTTTCTGCTGGAGGCCATCGAGATCGAGGCGTATCGGCCGACCGAGCAGAACGATCGAGTTCTCGAAAGGAATGGACGACATATGCGCGCGAAGAACACCCGCAAGCGTCTCGTAGTTCGGCCTCGTGCTGCCGCCCCATTGAATCCGGTCAGAAATATGCGTCGAGGTCGAGAGGATTGACCATGCTTGCGCGCGCTTAATAGCCCTGGGGAAAAGCAGGTGAACATCGTGATCTAGCCCTTCAATTTTAACGGTACGGCAGAGAAACGGGCTCGGCTCGTGAAAATCGCAACTTTCAATGTCACCGGCGCAAGAACCGTCCGCTGCGCTCGCTGCGATCGCGTCGCCGGAGCGATAGGCGATCGCGCCGTTCACCAGCACGCACTCGATACCCAGCGAAAGCGCTTTCGGCTGCTCGAACGTTGCGACGTCCTTGACGGTGGCCGCGTCGAACACGACGACGTCGGCGTATGCGCCTTCGCGGATTTCGCCGCGATCCTCGAGCTTGAAGTTGCGCGCGGAGAGGCCGCTCATCTTGTGCACGGCGGTCTCGAGCGAAAACAGTCCCAGCTCGCGGCTGTAATGCCCGAGCACGCGGGGAAAGGTTCCCCATAGCCGCGGATGCGGATGCTGGTCGTGCGGGAGGCCGTCCGAGCCGATCATGGTGGCCGGATACTTGAGCACCCGCTGCACGTCGTCCTCGCGCATCTGGAAGTAGCAGGCGCCGCCCGGCTGCAGCCTGCTCGCACGCCTCCTGCTGCGTGCAACCCCATTCGGCCGCGATGGCGGCGAGCATGCGCCCCGCCATCTCCGGGTGCGGCGTCGACCACGTGACCATGATGTCGATGATGCCGTCGACCATTTGCTTGCGCAGCACCGTCGAGCCGGCGATGTACGGATACATGTCGAGCGCGATCGGCTGCTGCGTGCGCGCGGCGTCGATGTGCGCGAGCGTCTGCACGGTGCGGCCCCAGTTCCGCGGCCCCGCGCATTTGTGATGCGAGACGACCACCGGCACGCTGCCGCGCCGTCCGGTGGCGAACGCCTCGTCGAGCGAGTCGATCACCTTGTCGGACTCGTCGCGGATATGCGTCGTGTATACGCCGCCCGCGTCGCCGGCAACTGCGCGCGAGCAGCGCGAGCTCGTCGATGTCGGCGGCGGCGCCGGTCGCATAGAACACGCCGGAGCTCAACCCCGTCGCGCCCGCGTCCATGCCTTCGCGCAGCAGCTCGACCATCCGCGATTGCTCGGCCGGCGTGGCGGGACGATAGGGATCGTCCATCGTCGCCACGCGCAGCGTCGAATGGCCGACCAGCGCCGCGACGTTGACCGCGGGCCGCGCCTCGCCGACCGCCGCGACATACGCGGCCATCGTCGGATAGACGTACTTGTCGCCGCGCCGAGCAGGTTGAGCGGCGGCGGCGCGTCGGCATGCACCAGCGGCGCCAGGCTGATGCCGCAATTGCCGATGACGACGGTGGTGACGCCCTGGCTGATCTTCGGCAGCATCTGCGGCGCGGCCAGCACGATCTGGTCGTCGTGCGTGTGCACGTCGATGAAGCCCGGCGCCACGATCTTCCCGGCGACGTCCTGCACGTCGGCGTCCTGCGTCGCCAGGTTCGCGCCGACCGCGGCGATGCGCTCGCCTTCGATGCGCACATCGGCGGCGAAGCGCGGCGCGCCGGTGCCGTCGACGACCGTGCCGCCCCTGAGGACGAGCGCGCGATTGATCGTCGTTCGTCTCATGACGGCTGCACCTCGCCGTTGGACCACGCCCGCTCCAGGACCGGATGCGTTTCGCTGTCGACGCCGCGCTCCTGCAGCACCTGCCGCACGCGCTTCAATTGGCGCAGCGCCGGCGGGCCGCGGCGCAAGCCCGTGCCCACCATCAGTATCTCGATATACGCCATCTGCGCGAGATACGCCTCGGTGCCGACGCGCATCGAAGGGTCGGCCGGAACGACCACCGGCAGGACGACGTCGGCGCGCTCGGCGAGCGGCGTACCCGGCCGCGTGATGGCGATGATCATCGCGCCCTGCTCCTTGGCGACGTCGACGGTCTCCAGCAGGAACGGCATCCGCCCGATATGCGAGATCGCCAGCGCGACGTCGTGCTTGTTCATCGTCGCCGCCGAGACGAGCTGCAGATGCGCGTCGAAATAGAAATTCGAGACGAGGCCGAGCCGGGAGAAGCGCGCCTGCGCGTCGCTCGCCATGAACATCGACGTGTTGCCGACCGCGTAGCAATCGACCCGCCGCGCCTTGGCGATCCGCGTCACGGCGCGCTCGATATCTTCCGGCGCGATGTGCTGCTCGAGGTTGGCGAGCGCGCTCGCCGCGCCCTGCAAGACCTTGTGCGTCACGGTCTGCATGTTGTCGCCGGGCACGACCGCGCGATGCAGCGTCGATGTCCCGACGGCGAGGCTCTGCGCCAGGTGCAGCTTGAATTCGCGCAGGCCCGCAAAGCCCAGCGCGCGGCAGAAGCGGACGATCGTCGGCGGGCTGACCTTCGCCCGGCGCGCCAGCGCGTCGACATTGGCGCGCACGGCGAAATCCGGATCCGCGAGCATGACCGCGGCGACCTGCTGCTGGCCCTGCGACAGCGACTCGGCGCGCTCGCGCATCGTGAGCAGAAGATCGCCCACCGGGCGGTGGAGCTTGCTGCGGCGTTTGGTCGCGCGGCTCACGGCGGCGAGTCAGAAGAACGTGCGGATCGCGCCGGTCACGCGATAGTCGTCGTCGACCGTGAACAGGGCGCGCCATTTGTCGAAGGTCGTGCACGGATGCGAGATGCCGCAGCCGACCAGATCGCCGACCTGCGGCGCCGCGTCGGCGTCGGCGGAGAAGCGCAAATACGGCGTGCTGATCGTTCATGTTGGCGATCTTCCACGATGCCGGCACGGGCTGCGGCGCGGCGTCGGTTCCCGGGCGGTAGCGTTTGCCGGCGATCGGCATCTCGAGGTCGAACGACGCGTCGCGCTTGCCCATCGTGAGGATCGCCAGCCCCGGCTCGGGGCAGGATTGCACTCGCGACCAGACTTCGAGCGCCGGCTGCAGGCCCGGGCGCGACTGCCAGGCGGCGCCGCTGCGCGCTTTCACGCCTTCCAGCATGCGGTTGTAGAAGCCCGAATCGTGCGTGACGTAGCAGCCGCTGCGCAGGATCGTCAGCACGGGCTTCGATAGCTTCATCGGCAGATCGCGCGCGACGATGTCGAACGCGGCCGAGCCGCCCGCGGTGAGGATGATCGACGGACCGGCGAAGAGTCCCTCGCGGTCGCAGGCGAGCGCGACGTCGTGCACGCGCTGCATCAGCCCGGCAACGACGATTTCGTCGCGGCCCGAGTCGCCGGTGATCTGCAGCCCTTCGTAGCATTCGAGGCCCGACAGCGCGACGGCCTTGCTCGCCGCGACGGCGCGCGCGACGGCGAGCGCCTCGTCGTACGTCCGCGCGCCGGTGCGGCCTCCCGGCACGCCCAGCTCGACCAGCGCGGTGAGCTTGCGCGACATCGGCTGCGATGCCGGCGACGACTCTCGATCGACGCCGAGTTGCGCCTGCGAATCGATCGAGGAAATGGAACTCGAGGTCCGGATGCTCTTCCTGCAGGCGGATCACCGCGCCGACCTCGGCCGCGCCGAGCAGTTGATTGGCCATGATGACGCGGCGCACGCCGAAGCGCACGCAGATGCCGAGCTGCTGCACGTTGGCGACGGTGATTCCCCATGCGCCCGCGGCGAGCTGCTGCGCGAAGATCTGCGGCGCCATCGTCGTCTTGCCGTGCGGCGCCAGCAGCACGCCGGTCGACGCGGTGAAGTCGCGCATCCAGGCATGATTGTGCGCGAGCGCCGAATCGCGGATCACCGCCAGCGGCAGCGGCAGGTCGCCGGCGAGCAGGCTCCAACGCTGCGCGCCGATGGCGGAGATCGGCAGCGCGGGCTGGACAGCGGATAGCCCTTGGTCGCGGCGTCGAGCGTTTCGGCAAGGATCGGAGTCGAGGTTCATCGTGGTGCCTCAGAGAATGTCGTCGCGGATGCAGGCCTTGAATCGGCCCGGCGCCACTTCGCGCAATGCAGGCACCGTCGCGGCGCACGCGTCCAGCGCGTACGGACAACGGGTGCGGAAGACGCAGCCCGACGGCGGATCGACGGGGCTCGGGATATCGCCCTCGAGCAGGCGGCGGTCGCGGCGCGCTTCCGGGTCCGGCCGCGGCGACGCTTCGAGCAGCGCTTCGGTGTAAGGATGCTTGGGCGCCTCGTACAGCGCCTTCGCCGGCGCGACTTCCATCACCTTGCCGAGATAGAGCACGACGATCCGATCGCACAGGTATTCGACGACGTCGAGATCGTGCGAGATGAACAGCATCGTCAGGCCGAAGCGCTCGCGCAGGTCGGACAGCAGATTGATGACCTGCGCCTGAATCGAGACGTCGAGCGCGGACACCGGCTCGTCGGCGACGATGAACTGCGGCTCGACGGCAAGCGCGCGGGCGATGCCGATCCGCTGCCGCTGCCCGCCCGAGAATTCGTGCGGAAAGCGCCGCGCGTGCTCGGGCGCGAGACCGACGAGCGACAAGCAGCTCCGCGATCCGCTTCCGCGAGCGGCGCCCGGGTGCAGGCCGTGCGTGGCCATCGCTTCGTCCAGCGTGTCGCCGACGCGCCGGCGCGGGTTCAGGCTCGCGTACGGATCCTGGAAGATGATCTGCAGGCGACGGCGGTAGGGACGCATCGCGCGCGACGACAAGCGGCGCGAGATCGGAGCCCTCGAACCACACTTCGCCGGCGGTCGGATCGATCAGCTTCAGCACCGAGCGTCCGATCGTGCTCTTGCCCGAGCCCGATTCGCCGACGAGGCCCAGCACCTCGCCCTTCGCGATCTCGAAGCTGACGTCGTCGACGGCGCGCACCGGGCGGTCGCCGTGGCCGAAGTATTTCTTGAGGCCGCGCACCGCCAGCATCGGCGCGCTGCGGCCGTTGATTGCCCAGCGGACGCTGCTCACAGCATGCTCCAGCGTATGCAGCGCGAGCGCTGGCCCGCGGCGAACTTCCGCGAGCGGCGGCATCGCGGCCGAGCATTCGGGCAGCACCAGCGCGCAGCGCGGCGCGAACGCGCAGCCGGGCAGCGGGTCGAGCGGGCTCGCGACCTGGCCGGGAATCGCGTTCAGTCGCCGCCGTCGCCATCGCGCGCCTGCGTCGTCGAGCGCACGCCGCGGCAGGCACTCGAGCAGGCCGCGCGTGTACGGATGCCGCGGCCGCTTGAACAGCGGATGCACGTCGCCTTCTTCGACCACGCGCCCGCTGTACATGACGACGACGCGGTCGGCGATCTCGGCGACGACGCCCAGGTTGTGGGTGATGAACAGCAACGCCCATGCCGATATCGCGCCGCAGCTTGTCGAGCAGCGCGAGGATCTGCGCCTGGATCGTGACGTCGAGCGCCGTGGTCGGCTCGTCGGCGATCAGCAGCGACGGATTGCACGAGAGCGCCAGCGCGATCATCACCCGCTGCCGCATCCCGCCCGACAATTGATGCGGATATTCGTTGAGCCGCTGTTTCGCCGCCGGGATTTCCACGAGCTCCAGCATTTCCAGCGCGCGCTTCATCGCCGCGGCGCGATTCATGCCGAGATGCAGCGCTGCGGCTTCCGCGATCTGGTCGCCGACGGTGAACACGGGATCCAGGCTCGTCATCGGCTCCTGAAAGATCATCGCGATGTCGCGGCCGCGGAGCTTCCGCAGCGCCTTGACGGGCAGCTTCGCGAGATCGACGACCGGGCCTTCGCGCGTCCGGAACAGGATCTCGCCGCCGACGATGCGTCCCGGAGGATTCGGAATCAGTCCCATGATCGACAGGCTCGTCACCGACTTGCCGGAGCCGGATTCGCCGACGACGGCGAGCGTCTCCCCGCGTCCAGCGAGAACGAGACATCCTCGACCGCCTTGACGACGCCGGCGTCGGTGAAGAAATGCGTCCGCAGATGCCTGACCTGCAGCAGCGGAGCGGCGGCGCGTGCGGATGTCGCCACGATCACATCGCCTTCCGCAGCTTCGGATCGAGCAGGTCGCGGAAGCCGTCGCCCACCATCTGCAGCGACAGCGCGGAGAGCATGATCGCGACGCCCGGGAACACGACGAGCCAGATCGCCTGATGCGCGAACTGCTGGCCGCTGGCGATCATCGTGCCCCACGTCGGCAGCTCGGGCGGAACGCCGACGCCGAGGAACGACAGGCCCGCTTCGGCGAGCACCGCGTAGGCGAAGATGAACGTCGCCTGCACCAGGATCGGCGAGGCGATGTTGTTCAGGATGTGGATGAACAGGATCCGCCACGTCGAGACGCCGAGCGCGCGCGCGGCCTCGATGAACAGCAGCTCGCGCACGACCAGCGTCGACGCGCGCACGACGCGCGCCACGCGCGGCGTGTAGACGATCGCCAGCGCGAGAATCACGTTGGTCATCGACGCGCCCAGCACCGCGACCAGCGCGATCGCCAGCAGGATGTCCGGGAACGACATCATCGCGTCGACGACGCGCATGATCGGCCCGTCGAGCCGGCGGAAGAATCCGGCGGTGAGCCCGAGCAGCACGCCGCCCGTCACCGAGATCAGCACCACCAACGCGCCGATCATCAGCGAGTAGCGCGCACCGAAGACCACGCGCGAGAACACGTCGCGGCCCAGCTCGTCGGTGCCGAACCAGTGCGCGAGCGCGCGGGCTTTGCATGCCGGTCGAGGATCTTCATCGCCATCGGGTCGTAGGGCGTGATCCACGGCGCGAAGAGCGCGAGCAGCGTGACGACCACCAGGATCGCCGCGCCGGCCAGCACGAGCTTGCGCCGGAACAGCTTGCGCACGAGGATCGCCGACGGGCTGCGCGACGGCGCGCTCGTCGATGGGAACGGCAGCGGCGGTGCTCATCGCATCAGTACTTCACGCGCGGATCGACGACCAGGTACAGAAGGTCGATCGCCAGATTGATGAGAACGTAGAGTCCGGCGATGACCAGCAGCGCGCCCTGGATCACCGGATAGTCGCGGCGCAGGACGGCGGAGACGACGAGGTTGCCGACGCCGGGCAGGCCGAAGACCGTTTCGGTCACGATCGCGCCGCCGATCAGCAGCGCGAACGTGAGGCCGAGCACGGTGATCACCGGGATCAGCGCGTTGCGCAGCGCGTGGCGCAGGATGACGCTGCGCTTCCGGACAGTCCCTTGGCGCGCGCCGTGCGGATGTGGTCCTCGCCGAGCACGTCGAGCATGCTCGCGCGCGTGAAGCGCAGGATCAGCGCCGAGTTGACCACGCCGAGCACGATCGACGGCAGCACCAGGTGATGCAGCCGCTCGGACAGCGGCACGCCGGGATCGCCGTAGCCCGCCACCGGAAACCAGCCGAGGCCGACCGCGAAGATCTGCATCAGGATCAGGCCGAACCAGAAGCTCGGGATGCTCGCGCCCAGCATCGCGAAGCCCGAGAAGAACTGGTCGATCGTCCTGCCGCGCCAGACGGCGGCGATGATGCCGCAGGGAACGCCGATCAGCGTCGCGATGACGATCGAAAAGAGCGTCAGGAAAAACGTCGGCTCGGCGCGCTCGAGCAGCGCCTGCGTCACCGGTCGCTGCAGGAAGATCGACTGGCCCAGATTGCCGTGCGACCAGCTCGCCCAGCCAGTAGGCGAACTGCAGCGGCAGCGGCTTGTCGAGTCCATACGATGTCCGCAGCTTCGCGATGTCGGCCGCGGTCGCCTGATCGCCCAGCATGACCGCCGCGGGATCGCCCGGCGCAAGCCGCGTGATGAAGAAGACGAGCGTGGCCACCAGCAGCATCACGATCACCATGCCGGCGAAGCGCGACGCGAGATAGCGGGTCATGCCGTGCGTCTGCAACCGAATCTCCGCGACTGAAGCGGTGGCAGCCAGCGAACGTCATCCGCTCCTCACTTCTGCAGCCCCGTGTTCCAGAAGAACGGCCACGGCATCGCGACGTAGCCGTCGAGCTTCGCCGAGCGCGCGGTCACGCTGTTGAAATTGCCGACGCGGATGTAGGGCACCTCGGTGAAGACGACCTGCTGCACGTTGCCCCACAGCGCGCCGCGCTTCTTCGGATCGGCTTCGGCGTTGAACGCGGCGAGCGCGCGCCTCCTTGGCCGGCGAGCTCCACCAGCCCGGCGCGCCGTCGCCGAGCTGCGGCGGCGTCAGCGTCGGCTCGGGCAGCACGGCGGAATGCGTGATGTAGATGTCCCACAGCGCGGGATCGTTGCGGCGCTGGATCAAGCGTCGCCCAGTCCACCACCTGCATGTCGGCCTTGAAGCCCGGCGGCCTTGAGGTTCTCGGCCATCACCAGCGCCATCCGGTAGTGGAAGTCGTATTGCTGGCTGGTGAGGATCTTGATCGGCGTGCCGTCGTACTTGGCGGCGGCGACGAGCGCCGCGGCCTTCTTGGCGTCGCCCTTGCCGTAGTTCTCGGTGCCGGCGGTCGAATAGAACGGCGTGTTCTTGGCGTAGTGGTTGCTATCGGTCGCTGTAGAACTTCGGGTCGCCGAAGCCCGCGCCCATCATGTCGGCGTTGTTGAGCGCCGCCTGCAACCGCCTGGCGCAGCTGCGAGATTCGCAAGCGGCCCCTGCTTGGTGTTCAGCACCAGGTACGGGAAGCCGAACGGCGCGGTCAGCACGGCCTTCACGTTCGGCGCTGCCTTCGAGCCGCGAGTACGATTCGACCGGCAGCAGGTCGGCGAACTGGTACTGCCCCGAGAGCGTTCCTTCGACGCGCGTGTTGGCGTTGGGCACCGGGACGAAGCGCAGCTCGTCGAGCAGCGCCTCGCGCTTGCCGGCATAGCCGCTCGGCGGCTCGCTTGCGGGCGCTGTAGCCGTCGAAGCGCACCAGCTGCACGTACTGGTCGGGCTTGCGCTCCTTGAACATGTACGGCCCGGTGCCGATGAACTGGGTGAGCGGCGTCGGCGATCGAGTCCTTCGCCATGATCGCGGCGAAGCCGGACGGCAGCGCGAAGTGCGCGAGCAGCGGCGCGTAGGGCCGGTTGAGCGTGATGACGATCGGTATTCGGGCCCTTGGCCTCGAGGCGTCTTGATCTCCTTGGCGACGGCCTTGCCGCGCGGCGCCATGTCCATCCAGCGCTTCAGCGACGCGATGACATCGTCGGACGTCATCTCCTTGCCGTTGTGGAACTTGACGCCCTTGCGCAGCGGGATCGTGTAGACGAGGCCGTCCTTCGAAATCGCCGGCATGCTCTCGGCCAGCATGGGCGCCACGTTCCAGTTGGCGTCGAACGTGTACAGCGGCTCGTACACATGCTGCATGATCGTGCCGACCAGATCGGCGGTCGACGCCATCGGGTCGAGCGTCTGCGGCTCGCCGATCATTGCGAGATTGGCGGCGCCGCCCTTCGGAGGTGCGGCGAGCGCGGATCCGGTCGCAAGCGTCTATCGCTGCCGCTGCGGCCAGCGGCGACGATGGCGCGACGCGGCGCGGAAAGTCGAGTTCGTGTGACAGGAATGCGTGCTGCGGATGCCGGTGCGAAACATGACTCCTCCTTGGCGAAATCGCAGACCCCGGTCGTGTTGCTATGCTCGACGCGCGCTGGCTGCAACGGCAGCTGTTAGTGTAATTAAATTACATCCGGCGCAGCGAGTCTACGCTCTTTTGGAATGGCGTCAAGAGGCGGAGGCAATGTCGGCCGCACCATAGACAAACGTCTCATGGCGAGATCCGTCGGCTGCCTTGCTGGCCCCGTTCCCAGGAATCCGATAAACTGTAATTTAGTTTCATCGCGCGTCGCGCCACGGCCGGTCGATGGCGCAGGCTGGCGCGACGCAACTGACCATCGGAGGATCCAATGAGTGTCGAATTCCTGGGCGGAACCCGCACCGGCGCCGGCGGGCAGCCGCTGCCGTTCTCGCCGGCGGTCAAGGCAGGACCGTTCGTGTTTGTGTCGGGGCAGGTCGCGATGGGCGACAACGGCGAGATCGTGCCCGGCGGCATCGAGGCGCAGACGCGGCAGACGCTGAAAAACGTCGGAAAAGGCTCTGGCGCTCGCCGGCTGCACAGCTGAAAGACGTCGTCAAGTCCACCGTGTGGCTGCACGACGCGCGCGACTTCTGGACGCTTCAACCGCGTCTACGCCGAATTCTTCCCCGAGAACAAACCGGCGCGATCGACGACGCAGGCGACGCTGATGATCGACGCCAAGGTCGAGATCGAAGTTATCGCCTACCGGGTTTAGGGGCTACCAACCAGGGGTTGTCCGACCCACTCAGAGTCTAAGGGCCTTTTCGCTGCGCGCACTGCGTCGAATTTGTTCACCTGGCGCGCGGTCCAGACACGCGCGTTGCGTTCGCGAGGAATACGCAGCGGACGAAGAACCGGTTAACCCCTTCGTCATCGACGCCCAAATGGCGCTGTCGAATACGCTGACCTAAAGAGTTGCCAGTGTCGCGCGTCGCGGGTCGGGGCGTTTACCTCGATCACCGTGTAGCGCGCTACTCAGGCGAGGCGCTGCGGTAGGCCATCGATTCTTATCCTCGCCTCGATGAGCCGCTCGCGCAACGCTGTTGTGACATCCTCGCCCAAGTGCATCAGAACATGACACGCGCTGCAGGACACGGCGCCGAGTCGCCACGCCAGCTCAAGCCCGTACGAGGTGATCGCCCCGCATCGCGGGCATCGAGCCATGAGCTCAGCCACCGCCTGGTGGGAATGAACAACGAGAAAGAATGCGCTCTGCCTCTTCCCTTCCGTTCGAGTCGTTACCGAGCGCGGCGCCGTTGCTCATTGCGCCGCGAAGTAACCGAACAGAATCCCGCAGCCCGCGTCCACGCTGATCCCGACCGAACCTTGGTCGAGCACCATACCGACGGCCGCTCGGGTCAAAACACCGAATGCAGCGAAGAAAGGAGCCGTCTGGTGACGTTTGGCATAGGGCATAGGGCCATCATCCAAAACCCGACGAAGCTATCGGATGATCCACGAGTGTCGCCGCAGCTTACACGCGCACCGGTTGCAGTTGCCAGTGGCCCTACAACGCGATGATTTACTACGACATCGAGCAACTGTCACGAATCTTGCATGCCTGCTCAAAATTGGCTAATGATGAGCCGGATGGCCAATCTGGGAGGGTGCGCGTGGAGCCAGTTGCTTCAGTTGACGTGCCGCAGGACGCTTGGCCGATCGTGGGCTGCTCGCCAGGACGCAAAAGGCGTGAAGACTCGTTCGATGCGATCCGCGGAATCATTATCGGTGCAACGTTATCGACGCTGGCGTTCTGGATACCTCTCTAGCGATAACCCTGACGCGGTGAGACATGCGCTTGACCCAGGCGTTGGCCCAGCGCAGCAGATTAAGTTTCTGTCAGCCGGTCCGCTGTTTCATACTTGGCGAAGGGCACCAGCGGTACACCCCACTCCAAACGTTCGTGCCCCGGTTTGATGGACGACGAATCGCTGCAGCACCGGGACTCCAGCGGGTCCTTTTTCTTTGCCTGAGCACCCGCAGAGCACGTTAGTCCGTGACTAGGCGCGGCTGTGCGCCACATCAACTTCATGACGGAGGCGCGCCTTGACCGTCTCAAGTTCTCGAAGGAAGGGCTCTTCCGCGAGCGTTGTATCGTGGATGGCGAGATCTCCGACGCAGCCATGCATGGCCTGCTCCGACGCGAATGGAATCAAGCGCCATAGCACGTTGTCAACCAGCGAGGCCTACACCTCTCGGTCAACCTGACCCGCTGCGGGCAGGTTATCTCCAACGTTAGGGCTCGGAGTGACACTATGCCCAAAGATCGCTTCGACCATTTGTTTATCGCGCCTTCGGATTTTGATCGCACGGTCGCGTTCTATCGTGACTCGCTTGGTTGGCGTGACATCGCCTCTTGGGGTGGTGACGGTGAGCCGCGCGGTGTCGTTCTCAATGGTGGCACCATCGAAATGGTATTGGCCGAACGCCACGACACCGACGACCATTCGTGGTCCCACGGAATGAATGGGCATCGCCCCACACTGCACCTAACGGTCGAGAATCTGGATGAACGTTATCTCGAACTATCTTCGGTTGCCGAAGTGGTTGTACATCCCGAGGCAACGCATTGGGGTACTCGTTGGTTTGTGGTAATCGATCCTGACGGCAACCTAATCGGCGTAGTGAACAGCCCGATTCCAAGGGCTCTGATCCCTAATCCCCTCGTCAACCGGACGCGCCGATGCATGGCTTCTACTTGGCGAGCGTCGGTGCGGCGCGCCGGTTGCCTTACTCGTTAGAGCGTCAAGAGGGCACGGCGGAATGATCATGAAACGAAGAATCTACTTACGCTGCTAAGCCGCCCTCCTAAACCCTCGCGCAAGCCCTCGTGGGAGCCTGGCGACTTGAGTCGACGATACAGCGCCTCATCGATGGCACCATCCGGCCAAGCCCTCTCTACAGGCCTACCGGTGTTGGGTATCTGATCTACCACGACATCGGGCCGAATGAGCGCCATGCTCGCCAATCCAAACCACGCGAGCGCTGGTTGTGCAGAAGATGAAACACGACAGACGGAACTCCGGGCAATTCAATGCCAACTTTGTTGCTTACGTGGATCCGAGCCTAGGGCAGGTCGAAGCTTGACCTGAGGATGCACATGCCGCCTAACCCTACGGTCGACCGGGCGGTCCGATGACCGCAATGCCAAGACCTGAAGATCAGTGTTGCGCGGTCGCCGTGCCGCGACGGGCGTGCGCTTCGCGCGTTGGTAACAAGCCTCGGCCGCGGCCTTGAAGTCGGGCAGCGCCCGATCCACATCGAATCGGGGGCGATGTGCTCGCGATCAACGGGCGATCGACGCGTTCGTCAAGGCACACGGCTTCACGGTGAGCCCGCCTCAGCATGACCCGACATTGCTTCGCGTCGAGTTTCGACTGGACGTTGCGCTCGTCGGGAACTGAACGCCGCCGCGAACGACGCGCCCCAAGCGGGGGACAAAGAGATTTCGAGCCAACGGGTCCAACTTCGCACGTTCCAGGATGAACCGTAGCATCGATCCCGCCAATGCACCCCGCAGCACAATCCCGATGGGCGAAACGCTGACCGTCAGCGCGACAAGCACCCCAGTGCGGTCCGAAGATCGCCGAAAAGTGGGACCAGCCGGTAACGCGTTGTTGCGGCGCTGTTCCGTCGACCGCGGCGCGGTACATCTTGGTGGAACCTGTCTGGAGCCGTGGGATACACAGTGTTACATGTGCCCCCGCGTTCAAATCCCGAATTCGTCAACGCCCATCGCTTGCGCGACGTTTTACATCCGGCCGTAACGTTTCGGCACGATCGTTGCCTTCGGTGGAACCGCATGCGCCGCGTGAATCACCGCATCATCGACCCGTGCTTCAAGCCAAGCGCTGCCGGGATGCGCGCATCACTTGAGCGGAAGGTGTGAATGGGTTCGCCAATGCAGCAGTCGACCTATCTACTTGACGACAGCCACGTCGCGCAAACACTTGCCGATGCCTTCGCACCACACCGGTGTGTCGTGGAATTTCAGGACCGAAGTACTAAGATCTTGCTCCGCATTCGGGGCACAAACGGCTCAGAGTTCGTCGTCGAAGGTAAACGAGTCGAAAAAGCTGCGGAATCCCGACGCACTTGCGCAGTACGTCCGCGACGTGCGAAGTCATCTGGGCCGATTCAGGCTTCCGGTTTACCGATCTTCAGCCCGATTTGAACCCGTGAACCACCGCCGGAGTGCAATGACGTCGAGCGTTGCCGCTCGCGGCAAGTGTCAGCAGGCAGGGCTAAAGGTGACTGGGGCCTCGGTGACTGGTCTCGGCCGTGGCGATGCGGTGGTGTGCTGCACAACTATCGAGACCGGAAGCGGTATATTTCGGTGGGCGTTGGCATCACGCACAACGTTCCCCGACGCGCGGTATGGCGAAGACAGAAACGGGCGCATAGCATCGGCGTCTGTGCGAACGGTTTGGAGGGAGCCGCCGTGCAAAACCCTCCGTCTTTGGCTCAACGTGTCGTGCTCGTCGTCGAAGACAATCCCGACGTCCTGGAGGCGACGAGTTACCTGATCGAAGCGGCATTCGGCTGTCAAGTTCTCGTCGCATCTTCGTGCGCTGAGAGGCACTCGCGCTGATCGATGCCGGTCGTCGAGTTGATCTCATTTTTTCGGACGTGGTGTTACCGGGCAAAGACGGGCTCACGCTGGCTCGCCTCGCCCGCGAGCGACTGCCGGATGTCCCAGTGGCTCTTGCGACAGGATGGACTGATGAGATCGAACCCATCTTGGACCGGGGATACCTGGCGCTCTTGAAGCCATACAGCGTCGCAACGGCTCGAAGCTGCGTTTACCGGGAGTTACTCTGCAAGTCGCCCGGCACCACCGAGGTTGGGGAGGAATCCGCGGCGGGCGTACGCTCGTCGCCGGCTTCTTCACGATTGGACGGCTGCGCGGGCGGCAATACTCCGTAGCCCGGTGGCCCCGGCCACTCACGGCGCCACGCCGCGAATACTCCGAGTTCTTGGATCTTCACGCCCGGGCTGCCGGCTATAGCGCGCGGGATCTGCGCCCGGCGATCCTTACCCGTCGTCATGCGGCAGCAGTCAGGGGCGTTCTTGCTCGGAGGACACGGCATGGAGCCGAAGGAGCACGAACACGCAGCAATCTCCGCGCTTTGGCCGTAGAAGCGCCTTACAGTTTTGCACTCGTAGACGAACCAGCACGCGCATCCAGCGGCATCGTTTCTTGCGCCGTGCCGCCACAGTGCGGGCAGGTTAGAACCGATTCGAGTGACCGTCGTCACTATGTCACTCCTTCTTGCAATTTGCGTCTGCGCTTCGAGCGCCCCCGTGGACCATCGGATCCTGATGCCGGCAAGCACGTCGCCCACCTCTTGATCCGTCAACGTTGTGCGATAACACCGCCGCTGCCGAAACACTCCGTTTGCCGTATCGAGGCCCCGCAGAAAAATCGGCGGCAAATCGCGACCGAGGCCAGCGGCTGCGACCCGCGAACGCGGCCCACCCAATGAACTGCAACCCGCGCTTCATTTGGCTTCGCCCTAGCCCTTCATGTCTACCTTCGACTCAGTGCGTAGATAGCTGTCGCACTGCACCCATCCAGTCCTCAAGGTGATAAGTTCGAACGATCTTTTCATCCTTGATGGTATGGAGAGTCGATGGACATGACCCGGAAGCTCGTGCCTCCAGGCGGCAATCCGCATGAAGGTTCCGATGGGGTGCCAGAGGCTTCACCGCGCACGATCACGCGGTCGCCGATACCAGCAGCTCCTTGATCTCCCACTTCAGGTCCGGGACCGCCTTCTGAAGAGCCGCAATCGATGCGCCAACCTGCTCCCGGCGCTTAGCAAGCATCGTTGCCTCCGCAGGACGTCCAGTCCGACCACGTCGCCTGGTTGAGTAGTGCAATCGCGTCATTGCCCGTGTTGAGCGCCTTGTAGAACGCGACGATTGTGGGGGCGGTTCAGCGGACGTAGCGGGTCTGCGCCTGAGTTGCGCCCGGCAACGCCCATGCGGCACTTGGAGGCGAGCAAGATCACGAACGGGAGTTGAAACATTGATCTACCTTGCAGTCCTGGCGATAGCACACGAAGTTTGGTCAGCATCCGTAACAGGTGGATTTCGGAGACAGGCCCATTTTCGTATCGTTTGTTTCCGCCGCCGGAACTACGCTGAGGCGGCTTGGCAAAGCACGCGCAGTGCCGCTTGGAGTCGCGAGCGGCGTTGGAAAATCCGCTTGGCGGCGTCGGTCACGCAGGGGCATCTTGAAGGGTCGGATGACCGTGCGGGTCCGAGACGACGCGTGATTCAGAACTGCACTCGGCCAGAGCGGGTCCATCGAGAGATGACGTGGACGGTTCATTCGGACATGTGAGAATCCGCCCTCAAGTTTGACGCACGCGTGGATGTGACAATGGACCGGATGCGGTTCACGAATGTCTCCGAGGTGTTTTGGCAAGGTCATGACCGGTGGGCCTGTCAGGTCGACAGGCGCACAGGACATGGTGCCATCCTGCCCCGCGCCAGCAGCAGTGCCCGAGCAGCGACGGCGGAGCACGCTTGAGTTCCACACGGTTCCAGCGACGCGCCGACAGCCAACGCATGAGCCCTGAGCGCAGGCGACTGACGCATGCGCTGCTGCTCTCGCTGCTGATCCACACGTGGCTGTTGAGCCTGACCTTCGGTGGCCAGGGACTTTGGCTTCCGGGCTTCGGCTTCCCCTGGCAGGATCGACGGATCGAGGCACCCGATCTGCGCGTCGTAGTCGTTCCGGCGCAGGTCACAGCCGCGGAGCCGGCGGTCACGCCGGTCGCGGAGCCGTTGCAGCAGGCATCGGGTCGAGCAGCCTGTTGCCAGTGGGCCGGCGCCGACGCCATCCGTGTCCCGCGCGCCGACCCCGCGGCGGACTGCAGCAGCGATCGTGCCGAGGCAATCCGACGACAGAGCCAAGCCGAGGCAGAGGCCAATCCGAGCCAGAGGCCAATCCAAGGCACAGACGCCGCGACCGGTGCGGCCCCTGCGCAAGTGCCTTTGCGCGCCGATCGGCCCGGTGACACGGCGCCCCCGCCGATCCCCGCGCCGGCCGTGATCGCCGTGGCAGCGGACCGACGAGGCCACGTGGGTCGTGCCCGCCACTCCAGCGATGCCAACGCCCGTCATCGCGGCAGCGCCAAGCGCCTCGAGCCCGGAGACCGCGATGCCGTCGCTTCGAGATGCTGGCGATGCAGCGCGGGCGCGAATCGACCAAGAGGCGCGGGAGCGAGCCGTTGAACTGGCCAAGCTCGATCCTTCCAAGCAGGAGGAGCAACGGCAGGCGGAGCAGCTGGAGGCGGCGCGGCAGGACGCCGCGCGTCAGAGGCGGCACGGGCCGAGGCCGCGCGGTCGAGGCCGCACGGCCGAGGCCGCACGGTCGAGGCCGAACGCGTCGAGGCCGCGCGGTCAGGAGGCCGCACGGTCGAGGCCGCACGAGTCGAGACCGCACGTCAGGCGGCAGACCTGCAAGAGCGTGGCGCGACAAGTAGCGGCACGGCACGAGGCCGCACGGGTCGAAGCCGCACGAGTCGAAGCCGCACGAGTCGAGGCCGCACGAGGTCGAGGCCGCACAGGTCGAGGCCGCACGAGTCGAGGCCGCACAGGTCGAGGCCGCACAGGTCGAGGCCGCACGGGTCGAAGCCGCACGAGCCGAAGCCGCACGAGGTCGAGGCCGCAAAGTCGAAGCTGCACAGGTCGAAGCCGCACGAGTCGAGGCCGCACGGGCCGAAGCCGCACAGGCCGAAGCCGCACAGGTCGAGGCCGCACGAGCCGAAGCCGCACGGCCGAAGCCGCACGGGCCGAAGCCGCACAGGCCGAAGCCGCACGGGCCGAAGCCGCACGAGCCGAAGCCGCACGAGCCGAAGCTGCACGAGCCGAAGCCGCACGAGCCGAAGCCGCACGGGCCGAAGCTGCACGAGCCGAAGCCGCACGAAGCTGCGCAAGAGGCGGCCGCAAGACTGGAAGCGGCGCGTCGGGCGATAGGACGACAGCTGGACGAGGAGGCCGCCCGGCGTGAAGCTGCAACGGCTGCAGCGCGACTGTCACCCTCGTCGAGCAGCGCACGTCGATACAGGCTCTTCGGTCGCACTGACCCCAACGCGGAACTCATCCTGTACGCGGAAGCCTGGGCCGGAAGATCCAGCTGAACATGACGTTCGACATGGTCCGCGAAGCGGCGAAGCAGCCTCACACCGATCCCCTCGTGACGGTGGCCATTCGTAGCGACGGCTCGGTGGAGTCGGTGACCTTCGTTCAATCCAGCGGCGTGGCGGCCATCGACGAAGCGATACGACGCATCGTGCACAGCCAGACGCCCTACCAGGTGTTCCCGCCGGGCCTGGCCCGCGAGTGCGACGTGATCGAGATCCGCCGAACCTGGTACTTCGACATGGCGATCCGGCTGTACTGATGGGACAGTGACAGGCGTCAGGCGATTCCTCACGGTGCTTCGAACGTGGAGACAACGCCCGAATCAGGACGTATGCTGCGTCTTCCGGTGACCGGGAGGGCGCTCCAGGCGGCATTCGCATCATGGGCATCTCTGAACGTCGCAGTCTCCGCGCCGCGCGGCACGGGATCAACGTGGCGTGGTCGCGATCGGCGCTCCGGTGGTGCGCCGTCGCACCGCTGCCGCTGCTTCTGACGGCCTGCCACTGGGCCGTCCTCGATCCGCGCGGCCCGGTGGGGCAGGCCGACCGCACCATCCTGATCGACTCGCTGGCCATCATGCTGGCGATCGGCGTGCCGACGATCCTCGCGACCTTCGCCTTCGCCTGGTGGTTCCGCGCCTCGAACACCCGCGCCCGCTACCGGCCCGACTGGGAGTTCTCCGGTGCCATCGAGCTCGTGGTCTGGGCGATCCCGGCCATGGTGATCATCCTCCTCGGCGGCGTGGCCTGGATCGGATCGCACGAGCTCGACCCGGCCAAGCCCTTGTCGGAGCGCGCAGGCTCCGGTCGAGATCCAGGTCGTGTCGCTCGACTGGAAGTGGCTCTTCATCTATCCGCAGGAAGGGGTCGCGAGCGTGAACCAGCTCGTCGTGCCGGCGGGCGTGCCGCTGCGCTTCTCGCTCACGTCGGCGAGCGTCTGGAACGTCTTCTTCGTGCCGCAGCTCGGCAGCATGATCTACACGATGAACGGCATGCGGACCCAGATGAACCTTCAGGCCGACGAGACGGGGACGTTCCACGGCCTGTCGGCGCACTTCAGCGGCGACGGCTTCTCCGACATGCACTTCCCGGTCCGCGCCGTGCGCGGCGACGAGTTCGCCGCCTGGGTCAAGGCGACGCGCGGCGTCGGCCCCACCCTCGATGGCGCCGCCTACACGGCGCTCGCGCGGCAGAGCACGAACCTGCCGCCTTCGACGTTCGGGGCGGTGACGCCGGAGCTCTTCGCCCAGGTGGTGCGACAGGAGCTCGCGCCCGGCCCCGGGCCGGCGACCGAGCGCGGCGGGCGCCGCCGAGGCATCGAAGAAAGGGCACTGACATGTGGGGCAAGCTGAGCTGGGAGGCGGTTCCCTTCCACGAGCCCATCGTCATGGTCACCTCGGCGGTGGTGGCGATCGCGATCACGGCCGTGCTCGCCTGGGTCATCGTCAAGGGACATCTGCCCTACATCTGGAAGGAATGGCTCTCCAGCGTCGACCACAAGCGCATCGGCGTGATGTACGTCGTGCTCGCCCTGGTGATGCTGCTGCGCGGCTTCGCCGACGCGATCATGATGCGCTCGCAGCAGGCCGTCGCCATGGGCAGCGCCGGCTTCCTGCCGCCGGAGCACTACAACCAGGTCTTCTCGGCGCACGGCACGATCATGATCTTCTTCGTCGCCATGCCCTTCGTGATCGGGCTGATGAACTTCGCCGTGCCGCTGCAGCTCGGCGCCCGCGACGTCGCCTTCCCGGTGCTCAACTCGGTCGGCTTCTGGCTCACGGCCACCGGCGCGCTGCTGGTCAACATCTCGCTGTTCATCGGCGAGTTCGCGCGTACCGGCTGGCTGCCCTATCCGCCGCTCTCCGAGCTCGCCTACTCGCCCGGAGTCGGCGTCGACTACTACCTGTGGGCGCTGCAGATCTCGGGCGCCGGAACGCTGCTGTCCGGCGTCAACCTGGTGACGACCGTGCTCAAGGTGCGGGCGCCGGGCATGACCTACCTGCACATGCCGATCTTCTGCTGGACCACGCTCGCCTCCAACCTGCTCATCGTCGCCGCGTTCCCGATCCTCACCGCCACCCTGGCGATGCTCCTGCTCGACCGCTATCTCGGCTTCCACTTCTTCACCAACGAGGCCGGCGGCAACCCGATGATGTTCATGAACCTCATCTGGGCCTGGGGCCACCCCGAGGTCTACATCCTGGTGCTGCCGGCGTTCGGCATCTTCTCGGAGGTGTTCGCCACGTTCTCGGGCAAGCCGCTCTTCGGCTACCGCTCGATGGTCGCGGCCACGATGGCGAATCTGCATCCTCTCCTTCATGGTCTGGCTGCACCACTTCTTCACCATGGGCGCGGGCGCCGACGTCAACGCGATCTTCGGCATCGCCACCATGATCATCGCCGTGCCCACGGGCGTGAAGATCTACAACTGGCTGTTCACGATGTACAGCGGCCGCGTCGTCTTCGCGCACGCCGATGCTCTGGGCGCTCGGCTTCGTGGTCACCTTCGTCATCGGCGGAATGACCGGCGTCCTGCTCGCCGTGCCCCCGGCCGACTTCGTGCTCCACAACAGCCTCTTCCTCGTCGCCCACTTCCACAACGTCATCATCGGCGGCGTGGTGTTCGGCGTGTTCGCCGGCTACGAGTACTGGTTTCCCAAGGCGTTCGGCTTCCGCCTGCACGAGGGCCTGGGCAAGGCGGCGTTCTGGTTCTGGATCGTCGGCTTCTACGTCGCCTTCATGCCGCTCTACGTGCTCGGCCTCATGGGCATGACGCGGCGCATGCAGCACTACGACGTGCCCGAGTGGCAGCCGTGGCTCCTGGTCGCGGCCGGCGGCGCGGCGCTCATCGCCATCGGCGTCGCGCTCCAGGTGGTGCAGCTGGTCTGGAGCATCCGCCACCGCGAGGCGCTGCGCGACGTGACCGGCGACCCGTGGAACGGGCGCACGCTCGAGTGGATGACGCCCTCGCCGCCGCCGATGTTCAACTATGCGGTGATGCCGAACGTCGAGGGCGTGGAGGCGTACTGGATGCGCAAGCAGAGCGCGATCGAGCGCCAGGCGCTGCGGCCCGAGCCCGAATATCACGACATCCACATGCCGCGCAACAGCTCCGCCGGCTTCATCTGCGCCTTCTTCGCGGCCACCATGGGCTTCGCGCTGATCTGGCACATCTGGTGGCTCGTCGCCGTGGCCTTCGTGGGTGCCTGGGCCGTGTTCGTCGTCGTCGCCTGGCGCGACGAGCACGAGGAGGCGATCCCGGCGGCGACCGTCGCGAGCGTCGATCGGGCCAATCGCGCCGCCCGCGAGGCCGCGCTGCCGACGCTGAGGCCGGCCTCGTGAGCGCCGGGGCGGAGGCCTACCCGGGCGGGGTGGCCGGCGGCGGACTGGCGCTGGTCGGCGGCCACGCCGCCGGCGCTCACCGAGGAGCCGGCGCACGGACCGTCCAAGCGCATCGTCGTCGCCTACGGGTTCTGGATCTTCCTGATCAGCGACATCATCCTGTTCTCCGCGCTGTTCGCGACCTACGCGGTGCTGACCGATGCCACCGCCGGCGGCCCGAGCGGCCGCGACCTGTTCGAGCTGCCCACGGTTGCCGTCGAGACCGCGTGCCTGCTGCTCTCGACCGTGTTCTGCGGCTTCGCCGGCATCGGCGCGCAGGCACGGCGCAACGGCATGTACTACGGCTCGATGGCCGCGACGTTCGTGCTCGGCGCGACCTTCGTCGCGATCGAGCTGCACGAGTTCGCGACCATGATCCACGCGGGAGCCGGCCCGGGCCGCAGCGCCTTCCTGTCGGCGTTCTTCGCGCTGATCGGCTGCCACGGCTTGCACGTCAGCGCCGGCCTGCTGTGGCTGCTGACGATGATGGCGCAGGTGTATGCCAAAGGCTACCGCGCCGACATCCGGCGCCGGCTGCTGTGCTTCGCGCTGTTCTGGCACACCCTCGACATCATCTGGGTGGCCCTGTTCAGTCTCGTCTACCTGGTCGGAGTGGCACCGCGATGAGCACCTCAATTCCCGAAGCCCACGGCGACGTCGCCCCCGGCGACGAGCTCGGCCCCGCCGACATCCCCATGCGATCCGCGGCTATCTCGTCGGCCTGGCGCTGGCCACGCTGCTGACCTGCGTCTCGTTCTACATCGCCCAGCAGCACGCTGGTCTGGCAGCCCAGCATCCCGATCGCGCTCTCGGTGCTGGCGCTCGCGCAGATGGGCGTCCATCTCGTCTTCTTCCTGCACATCACCTCGGGGCCCGACAGCGTCAACAACGTCATGGCCCTGGCCTTCGGCCTGCTCATCGTGATGCTGCTCGTCTTCGGCTCGCTCTGGATCATGACCCACCTCGATCACAACGTGATGCCGATGGAGCGGCTGATGCAGATGCAGCGCTGACCGGGATCGCCAACGCGCACGGCGGTGAGTTGGGGCGCCAGCACGCCAAGCAACGATGGTGGCTCGTCAGCTTCCTCAACTCGCACTGTCACGCTTTCAGGAAACCGCGACTGGTGGCTCAACCAGTCCTGCTTGGCGTTGCCATCGCCGCAGACAAAATCCGGCCGGACGATCGGTCGGCGCGCAGCAGTGCAGCAATACGAAGAGGCTTGCCTGGGTATGTGACGTTGGCAATGACTTGCTGCAGAGTGGTATCCGGTTCTGCTCTCCTCCTCGAGGCCGGTACCATCCGGCGATGGCGTCTACCCTGAGTGCCCGGGCTTGTTGGATGAGCGTGACGATTCACGGTCTTCTCTGACCTTTCTGGTCCTTGCACCGAGGATGGCTGCCACCCAGTGCGACGGCGGGCGAATTGGCTTGCAGGTCATCGTACAGTGCTCGATCCATTAACCACGATCTGCTCTGCTTCGTAGAAAAGACACCGGGCTTGGGTCGAGAACGTCCGGCAATCAGGCCGCTTGTCGTGGCCTGGCGCTTACTCGTGCTTCCGCTAGCGGACCTTGACGGGTAAGTTGCCGACAAGAGGGGCCCGATCCGTGACCTTTTTCTTCTCGACACCAGATTCCACGTGCGAGAGTGATTCGCTCGACCGCGCCCTGCGCGTCGGTATGAAACATCGGGCTAGGCCCGAACGCTGCCCCCATGGGCACACCTGACTCCTCGGATCTGCCCGAGCTGTGGATCGACGGCGACGATGCGTTATTGCGCCAACTGCGGCGAGGGGCAGAATTGTCGGCCCGGCTCAAATCGTTGGCCACGATACCGTGACCGAGCCGAGGCGCTCGTTCCTTGGCCGGTTCTGCACGCGAGCTTGCGCACGCTCGCGTCACCGCCTGGGCAGCTCTCGGTTGATCTGGATTCGCGGCAGGCGTGTGAGATACCTCGCCCCGTTGTCGTTGGTCTTCTGATCAATGCTCGCGTTCTTTGTGGTTTAGTCGGCGAGCGGGCTCGGTGGTTCCAACCTGGCCGCTGCAAATCCACCTCTCGGACGACTTCCGATCGCAGGCTCACCACACGATTGCTTGCACAACATCGGCCGGCATTGCCGACGGCAGGGAATAGTGCTTACGCAGACGTGTTCAACGCCCTCGAAGCGGTGCATGCCAAGTCGCTTGTGATCGATGGTGCCCGCATTCGCGATAGGGTCTCGGCCGCGCTATTGCTCGATCGCCGCGAATCGCCCGGTGAACGCGCTAGTGTTCGCGATGCACTTTTGCGCATGCGTTGATTTGGCACGCGCGCTTTTCCCAACGCTCGCGATCGTTTTGCGCCTGATCACCACCAGCGGAGTGCCGGCGCCATCGCATCATTCGATGGACCTCGTCGCATCCGGGTCTCGAAGCCGCCGCACTTGGCTGGTATCTCTACGTCGCACCCGATACCAATGCTTCGGGCTTGTCGAACGCTGCGGCGGCTGCGTACTGCATTTGCCCTGCATCTGCTGCGCCGGCAGGATCCTCAAGGCCTATCACGTGGTCGTTTTCGCCGCGCCACGCTGTAGCTTCGACCTGACGGCAACAAGACTCGAAATGACGTCGGCGTTCAAAACGCCGTCACCGGCCGCCGTTGCCGATTTCCAGGACGTTGGTGAACAAGTGGAAACCCGACCGCTGCAAAGGTATGCCCCACCCCGGACCGACCGAATGCAGACACTCTTGCCGCTTAGGTACTTCGTCGTGGAGGCGATGCGCAGTAGCGACGGAAATTGCTGGTCAGCCATGGCGGTTGCGCTACGTTATTCTCGACACGACACGAGCTTGGTCGACATGCCCGGCCTTTGTAGTGCCCCGGCCGGATTACACAACAGAAGGCGCGCCCGGTTTGATCGACTCAGCGTGCGCTGCCGCGGGCGCCGGGCTTCAACCTGGGAAATCTCGCCTTAGCGAGTGTCGCGCGCCAGATATGAGATTGCATCTCGTTCAGCGGATGTCGTAAAAGGTGGCGAAGTTCTTCTGCACTGGCCGTGCAGGCTGGAACGACCATCACCACGTGCGCGATGATCCTTCGCCACGACGCGGTGTTGACTCGGGCCTCCAGCGTCACGCGGCCGGCCTTCACCTTCATGGTATCCGTCTTGATCAACATGCCCTGAATTGAAGGATCGACACTCGGGTCCTGCAGGGTAATGGCGACGGTTTGGGCCGTGGTGGCATGCGTAACGGGCGAGAGCGAAGGACGACGACAGCGCAATGGCTAGCAAAGCGGTGTGACGAGAGGTTTGATCATCGTAGCGTTCCTATGGGCAGATTCGCGCGCGATCCTCAGCGTTGTGGTGTTCGGGGTGTGCAATGGACGGCGTCGTCGCCCTCCAGTTCCGCTGTGATGCGCCGCCTGCAACAGTCCAAGCGCGGTTGCCGGATCGTCGGCGAACTGGAACAGCGCAAGATCTTCGCGGTCGATCATGCCGTGCCGGACGAGGGCCTCGAAGTTGATGATCTCGTTCCAGTAGCTCGACCCGTAAAGCACGACCGGAATGTGACGATCAATCTTTCTGGTCTGCATCAGCGTCAGGATTTCGCATCAACTCATCGAGGGTGCCAAAGCCGCCTGGGAACACCACCAGCGCGCGCGCGCAGATGCGCAAACCAGAGTTTGCGCATGAAGAAATAGTGGAACTCGAACGTCAGTTCGCGCGTGATGTAAGGGTTCGGCTGCTGCTCGTGCGGCAACCCGATGTTGAGGCCGATGGTCTTGCCGCCGGCCTCGGAAGCGCCGCGGTTGGCGGCCTCCATGATGCCCCCGCCGCCGCCGGTGCAAACGACGTACCTATGAGCGTGCGGAGGAAGATTCTTCGACCACGTGCGTGACCAGGCGCGCCAGTTCGCGCGCCGCGTCGTAGTAGTGGCCCAGCGGACCGTCGGACGCCAGCCGTGCGGAGCCGAAGAACACGATCGTGTCGCGAACGTGTTCGCGGTGGAAAGCGTGCAGCGGCTCCAGGTATTCGGCAAGGATGCGCAGCGGACGCGCATCGTCGCTGTCGAGGAACTGCTCGTTCTTGTAGGCGAGAGGGTTGCGCGCGGCCGATCGATCGAATTCATGGTTTCTGGTCGCACTGCTGCAAAGTCGATAAAGCCGCGCGCGACATCGGTGTGGACGAGTTCCACGCGGACGCGGTCACCGACATCGAGGCCTTCGAATCCGCGGACGACTCTGCCTTCAGCGGTCGGCCCGGAAATGCGCACCCATGTCCCTTTGTCCGACGCGCCGGTCACGATGCCATCAAATCGCGCACCGATGCGCGAGGCAAGGAGCAGCGCTGCGGCAGACTTCTCGACCTGCCGTTCCACCTTTGCCGCATTGTCCTCCTGGTCGGTGCAGTGGCGCGCCAGCGTCGTGAGCTCGTCGTTGGTGTACGGCGACGGTTGCCCGGTGAGCGCCGCCTTCAACAGGCGTTGAGTGACGAGGTCGGGAAATCGGCGGTTCGGTGCCGTGGAATGTGTGTAGTCTTTCACGGCCAGCCCGAAGTGCCCCTCGGATGGCTGGCCGGGCACTTGGAGCGCGTACTCGCCCGAGCCCAGCAGCTTGACGACGGAGAGCGAAAGGTCAGGAAAGCGCACCGGGTCAACCTCGACGGCGTTTGGTCAGGAAAGCATCCAGCGCAGCGGCGTCCGGCGTCAGCGGCAACCGCTCCCCGACTCGGCCGCCAGCGCGACGATCCGGTCCCAGCGCTTGGGCGTACTGCAGCACCCGGCGCAGCGATGGCAGGCCTTTCTTGTCGAGATATTTTGCGGTTACGCCATTGGCCGCAATCATGAAGTCCTCGATCAGTTCCTTCGCCCGGTTCTTTTCGTCCGGCAGCAGATCGGCCAGCGCACCATCGTCAAATACGGCCCGCACTTCCAGCGTTTCCAGTCGCAGCGCGCCACGCGCGTGGCGCACCCGTTTCAGCGCCTGCGCGGCCCGGATCCTGGATGCGGAGCTGTTCGTCCAGTCCGGGCACTGCCGCAAGCTTTGGCGGCGCGGGCGCCGTGCCCTCGAGCCATGCGGCGACCCCATTGTAGGCAAGCTTAGCGCGATTAAGAACTACGGCCCGGTAGATGTCGGAAGACGTCACCGCGCCGTCGACGGCGATCACCATTTCGATCACGATCGCCAGCCGTTCCTGACCCTCAGCCAACGAAGTGAGGTTGGTCGACAGCTTCTCCGGCAGCATCGGAAAGATTTCTGCGGCCGTGTAGACGGAGGTCGTGTTGGTCGATGCGTGGCCGTCGATCGCGGAATCTTTTTACCAACGCGTCGACATCCGCGATGGCAACGAGGATTTTCACCGCACCACCCGCCACCGGTTCAGCAACCGAGAGCTGATCGAGATCGGGGAATCGTCGTTATCGATCGACGCCCAGAGCAGCCGCGCAAATCGCGAATCGCGGCGCCGGATGCCGCGGCGGGCTGCGTGATCTGGTTGGTTTCGGCGATGACGGCGGGTGAAAAGTCCGGCAGCAGCCCGCGCTGGAGCATCGCCTCGCGCGCACGATGCGCTGAAGGTCGTCATTGCCGGTTCTGTGTGTTGTCGGCATGGGAATGATCTGTGCGATTAACAGGCGAGGTTTCAATTTCCGCGGAGGCCAGGTGATGTCACTTCTTCGCGGACTGTGGGTCGCAGGATACGGCGAAGAACGCATGTCGGAACTAGAACACTAATACGCCCAATAAGACGCCGAAGACGAGAACGATCAAGAAGATGGCAGAGCAATGAGGAATAGAACCTTGGCAATAGATGGATGACCATACGAGATGTCCGACCGAGCTCCGTTAGCGCATCGGCTTGTTGCCCCTGCAGCCGTTCAGGAACAGGTCGACCACCTTGCGCGGCCAATCGGTGACGCTCGCTTACTCATGGGCGGCGCCGAGTCCGCACGGCGCGGCGCCTGGCAGGGCGATCACCATCTGCAGGAACTGCTGTGCCGCGAAGACGGTGTCGTGGAGCTTGAGGCGTCCCCTTCACCTCACTTTCGAGTGCGCCCGCGATAGAGCGTGATCGCTTCCTCGGTCGCACCTTCACGCCGCGAGCACCCTCGACGAGCTCAGGAAATCGCGCCGATTCGGCGATGATCAATCGATGTAGCGCAATCGCCTGGGGTGAAAGCGCAGCGCGCAGGATGAGCGTCGCTCGCCAGCCGCTCAAGCATCGTCTTGAGGTCGGCCGCTTCATTCAGCGGGATGCCTGCGGCCGGCCGCAGCCGCTTGATGATGCGATGGACGATGAGCGGCGAATAGCGCCGGCTTATCCAGAAGCGGTGATAGAACGTGCGCTTGGAGATGCGGACGCGTTGCGCCACGGCTTCGATGCTAGTGGCACCAAAGCCGTGGGTAAAAGCGCTCCGTCGCCGCGTCGAGGATCAGCTCGCCAAGCTGCTCGGACGCTTCGCGCGACGACGGGCGCCCTCCCGGCGCACTTGCGGCATTTCCGACTCAGCCCATTACGAACCCCGCTCAGCGGGCGTGGTAGTACGTGTGTAGGACACCGGTGCGGCGCCGCGCTGACGATAGTAGGTGTTGTTCGCAGGCGGATAGATACGTCGACGCGTTGTAGGCTGCGCCGGCGGCGCGTAGTAGCCCTGTGTCGGCGGAGCGTACGTGGGTGCCGGCTGCGCGTTCTTGTGGTATTGCTGCGGAGCCGGCTGCGTAATAGTCCGACGGTACCCCGGGATCGTACTGAGGCGCCGCCGTACGAAGGCGCGGAGTACTGCTGCGGTGCGTAGTATCCCTGAGGGGCGTAGTACTGCTGCGGCGCGTAGTAAGCCGGCGGGTTCGGCGGCGGAACGTACGTGGAGTAGGCCACCGCGTTGCCGATCGCCACGAAGGGCGCCGCGACCAGCGCCGCTGCGGTGCCGACAACTGCCGCAGCAGCCGCGGGCCGGCCACCAGAACGCCGCCGCGCCAGTAACCGCCACCATGCCAATAAGCGCCGTGATAGCCGCCGTGATACGCGGGTGTATGGCCGTGCGACCAGTGGACCGCCGGCGAGGGCGGACGACGTCAGGGGCGATCGCGAGCACGCTCGCGGTCAGACCTGCCGACAGGACTCGAGATTTGGTCATTGCGCCTCCTACGAATGTGCGAGCAAAGAATCCCTCGTGATCCTAAGCTACCAGTGATCACGAGAGACGCAACGGTATCGTAGCGTTTGGTTACAACCTCGGTCGCGACATGAGACAGTCGTCGCGCGGTTCTTGCGGAATACCTAGTACTGAGAATACAGCGCGCGATAACGGAACGGTCGAGCTCAACCATTCGTGTATGTCTCAGTTCGGCCAGAAACAGACCTTGGAGGCCAAGACGCCTTCGCATTGTCTTTGTTCAGTCGCCGCCATGCCGTCTACCGTGCGCCCACTACGGCGCGAAATGCAGCGGATCTCTGAGATTCTGCAATTCCCGGTAATAGTAGAGCGGCGTAGGCCGCTTTCCCTTGAGCCTCAACCGTTTGAGAAATTCGATTTCCTCCTGAGTCACATTACCGCTGAGTGAAGCATCCTTAAGGAATGCGTTGAGCCCCGGCTCGCCCCCGGAAGGTTGGTCGGGGTCCCTTTCAACAAACGCAAATCGCTTCGAGTGCCCTGGGGCGAGTCTTCGGTTAAGCACAATTTCCATACCGAAGGTGGAGAGGTCGATATCCCAGGAGTCGATCAGCGGATCCAGGAAGGAAACGCAGTTCTCCGCTGACAGGTGGAAGACGTCTGTGTCCAGGAACTCGAGGATCGTGACTCGCATCTGCTTATAGCTTCGGCCACTGTGTCGAGCCACCGAGCGGAGCCACTTTTCACTTTTCAATTCCTCTTTGGCGACTCGCTTGATCACGTCCAGAAGCGTCTGTGTGACGAGGCGTTCGAGTTCACCCAAGGGCTGCTTCTCAAAAATTGCTCGTATCTGTTGCTGTTTTTCCGGCGTGCACTTGCGGAGAACCAACTCTCGCACTTCTTGAAACAAAGGCGCCGGCGGGTCCTCGAAATCTCTCTTCAACGCTTCCCTGCGCTGGAGCTCAGCCAGCTTCGCAAGCTTACCGCTCGACAGCTTGAGAAACTTGCCCATCTTCTCGTAGATGTCTGTTCGATCGGGCGCGGGGGCGATTTCTTCCGAGTCAGGAGCTGAGAAATGTAGGACTCGGTGACTTCGGCGGCGGCCGCCAAGTCCTTTTGCTCGAAGCCCCAATTGTTCCAGCCGCTCCTTGATGACTAAACAAACATCCATCGCATGCCTCCGTAATTAACCGCATCCGATTAAGCGTAGCAAAGATAATGCTTGACATGTCTAGTGAATTAACCTATGCTGGTTAATGGACTGAGAGGGTCTTTGGGTCATCTGGACTAAGAGACGGTTATCTGAAATGCCCCTTGGCCATCACAACCAAGGAGCACACCATGTATGCACATCGCGTGTCCGTGCATCTGAAGCCCAATAGCACCGCTGCGTTTACCCAGCGGCTGGAACAGCAAGTCATTCCCATGCTTCGCAAACAAAGAGGGTTTCAGGATGAAATCACGTTTGTTGTCCCGGCCGGAACCGAAGCTTTCGGCGTGAGTTTGTGGGACAACAAAGAAAGCGCCGACGCCTACAACCGCGGGCCATACGCAGAAGTGACCACGATCCTGGCGAATCTGGTCGACGGAAATCCTCAGGTTGATACCTACGAGGTTTCCAACTCCACTTTCCACAAGATCGGCGCGACTGCAACGGCCTAAAGCCAGTACGGCGTTTTAGTTTGCTTGGAGGGAAAAATAACTCTAAGCGCAACAAACGTGGCGATGCCACTTGCTTTTCTCTTGGCAGTGGCCCGACCCTCAACCGGGCCATTTCTTTTTTGGGAGGACCCAAAACGTAAGCAGCAGTTTGGGGTCCGGCCCGTAGCATGACTATTCAAAAGGAAGGCATTATGCAAAACCTTATCTCTTACGATCCAAGGACTGAAACCGGTCTTGACGAATTGTTCCGCGGTTTCTTCAAGCCCGTGCGCGTGGAAGGCGCACCTACCCCGGTAATGATCAAGATGGATGCGACCGAAACCGAGAACGGTTACCTGATTCATGCCGAAATGCCGGGCGTGAAGAAGGAAGACATCGACGTCGCGATCGAGGGCAACCAGGTCACGATCACGGCCGAAGTTAAGCAGGCATGGGAAAAGAAAGAAGGCGACAGGATGCTGCGCAACGAGCGGTATTTCGGCAACATCTATCGCAGTTTCACGCTACCGGCGGAGCTGGACGAGTCGGCATCCGTGGCCGCATACGACAACGGTGTCCTCGAGCTCAAGCTGGTTAAGAAGGCCGCGGCGCCGGGGAAGAGGCTGGCTATCCGGTAACCAACAGCACACTGAAGGGATCACGTTCTTCCGACAGTCGCAAATTGCCGTACAGCCGCCTTCGCGTGGCCGGCAGTTGCGACGTCGGGATACGGGCTGTCAAGCATCGTCAGCGTTCATTGATCCTGGCGAGTCAGCGTCGCGCGCTTGGTCAAGAGCCCGGTCACAAGACCGAGGCTCTTTTTTATCACGATCAGGTGCTCCACCATACTGGGAACTCCGTCGTAGACGTTTGCGCGAATGCTTGCTCTGGGTCGAACTGAGACGGTACGGCAACGGGCCGCTCGCGAGCCAAGAACGAGTGCCATCTCTGTCTCCATGGCGGACGAGTCATCGAAGCACCGGTCACTTGCGGTCAGCATATTCGAGGGCCATGCAGAGCCGTAAAATTATTGCGAGCGCCGGTGGCCGGAGGCACGTCGGCAGCACGACGAAGGAAAGGAATTTACGCGACTACGCGACGAATGAAGCGCGGCGCGGCGGGCTACCGTGGAAGCGAGTGGAAGAGACTACATGTTCGACACGCCGCGCGGCCGCGCAACTCTTGCCGATCTGTTCGGGGGCAAGAGCGCGGCCCTCATCGTCTACCACTTCATGTTCGGCCCCGACTGGCAGGAGGGCTGCCCGCACTGTTCGTTTTGGGCAGACAATTTCGACGGCATCATCGTTCATCTGGAGCAGCGGGACGTGAGCATTGCTTTGCCATCTCCCGCGCACCATTCAGAAAAGCTCGAAGCCTTCAAGAAGCGTATGGGCTGGAGCTTCAAGTGGGTTTCCTCGCTTCCAGAACGATTTCAACCATGACTATCACGTGTCGTTCACTCCGGAAGAAATGCAGAGTGGAGCGGCGTTCTACAACTATTCGAAAGGACAGAAAGACTCGACGGAGCGCGAGGGAGTCAGCGTGTTCTACAAGGAAGAGAACGGCGCCGTCTTTCATACCTACTCGTGTTCTGCGCGGGGAATCGACATGATGAACACCGCTTATCAGTATCTCGACCTGGTTCCCAAGGGGCGAGACGAGGACGGTCTGGAATTCACACAGGCGTGGGTCCGGTATCACGATAGATACAAGGACTGAGCGTGGCACGCTGCGCAGGAGACCCCATTGACACTATGACTGTCGGTGCTCGCCTGGCGCGAGGCGCTGCTCTGTCTAAAATGAAGAGGGGAACCGTGATGCCAAATGCTGGAGAAATTCTTCAGAAGTTTCTCTACGCCGCTGTCGTCAAACGGGACCTCGCCGCGGCCCGCACCTATTTGAACGACGACATCCCATTCTTGGGATTGTTTGAGACGTACCGTAGCGCCGAAGCATACATAGCGGCCCTGACCAATCTGTTACAGGTCGTGGTGCGGCTGGACGTAAAAGAAGATCATCGCGGAAGAGAATGACGTCGCCGTCTTCTTCGAGTTGGAAACCAAAGCGCCAGCCGCCGCCACGATTCTGGTCGCGGAGTGGCACCGAGATCAAAAACGGAAAGATCTCCCGGCGCGTCGACGTTACGAACGGCCGCTGTTAGCGGACATGGGTAGGCTATCGACGTCTGCTTCCGTACATCACGACAGGCCGCTTAGGGTCGATAGCGGTCGTCAGTGAATGACGGCTTGCGGCCAACTGGAGACATTCGGCAGCGACGCGCAAATACCCCGAAAGCAGTCACCCGCCGACGGGCGTGAAACTGCGCTGCAGGGCATACTATGATTGGACTTCCATTCGTCGACGAGGGGATTCAGTGATGGACCGGCGGGCATTCGTCACCCTCATCGCCGGCACATGCCTGCTCGAGCCACTCGCCGTTCGCGCACAGCAGTCGGGCAAGGTCTTCAGGATTGGATTGCTCGTTCCGCGGACCGAACCGGAACGTGCGGACCAGATCGCTTTGGAGTCTCTGCGGACGGGTCTGCGCGATCTTGGCTGGGTTGAAGGCAAGAACCTCGTGATCGAAACCCGTTGGGCGGGCGTGAATCCGCAGCGCCAGCGCGAACTCGCCGCCGAGCTCAAGGCGCTTCCAGTGGCGCTGATCCTGGCGTTGGGCACGACTGCCATCCGCGCGGCGCGCGATGGTGCTCCTGGTCTGCCCATCGTGATGATCAGCGCCGGAGACCCGATGGGCGCCGGGGTTCGCGGCCACCCTGGCCCGGCCGGGTGGAGACCTGACCGGCACTTCGTTGGTGGGCGAAGAGGTTCTTGCTAAACAAGTGGAGCTGCTGTCTGCTGCCGTGCCGAAACTCAAGAAGGTCACCGTGCTGATGAACGGCGCCAACCCTGCCAACGGATTCTTCTTTGACGCGATGTCGTCGCGCGCAAGGACTCTTGGCCTGCGACTTGATCGTATTGACGTCGCGGTGGAAGGCGAACTGGACGGTGCCATTGCGCGCGCCAAAGGCGGCGCGCTCGTAGTCGTGAACGACCCGATGTTCTTGGCTCGCCGCGTCCACATCATCGAGCTGACGCTTCGCTCCAAGGTGCCGTCCGTTTTCGGCCAACGCGAATATGTCACCGCCGGCGGTCTGATGTCCTATATTTCATCCATCGCGTGGCATTGGCGTACAGCAGCCAGCTTCGTCGACAAGATTCTCAAGGGCGCGAAGCCCGCCGATATCCCGATCGAGCAGCCAACGAAGTTCGAGCTCGTGATCAACCTGAAGACCGCAAAGACGCTCGGCATCACCATCCCGCAATCGCTGCTGCTGCGCGCGGACGAGGTGATCCAGTGATGGACCGGCGCGGGTTCCTCGTTGCGCTAATTTTCGTGTGTGGTTGCGGCCCGAACGAAGCGCCAAAGAAGGCAGCGGATGCAACGCAAGCCCTACCGGCAGCGGCACCGCCGGGCAGCGAGCAGCAATCCGTTAGTGCGGGAACGAGGATTCCGGCGCGTGGCCCTGCTGGTCTTCGGCACCAGGGACAGTGGCTCGGCCACAACCACCACTGGAGCACCGGTCGCCCTGCTGTTCCGAAATCGGCTGACCGAGCTCGGCTATGTCGAAGGCAAGACCATCCTCATCGAGGAAAGCTACGCCGATGGCGACCCGCAGCGCCTGACGCAGCTCGCGCATGAAATCGTCGAGCGCAAGCCGGACGCCATCGTCGCGATCGCCGCCGCAGCGACGGCTGCCGCACGACAAGCGACGAGCACGATACCGATCGTCATGGCGCACGCCGGCAATCCGGTAGGCTCCGGCCTGGTGGCGAGCCTCGCCCATCCGGGCGGCAACGTTACCGGTACGACGTCGATGGCTCCGGAGCTCGGACTCAAGCAGGTCGAGCTCCTTCGCCAGCTGATTCCCGGGCTTGCCAGGCTGGGAGTGCTCGCGAATCCGACGAACGCGGGTGCGGCCCCGCTACTCGCTACCGTGAACGAAGAGGCACGCCGGTTCAACATCAGCGTCGTGGTCGCGGAGGTCACCCGCGCCGCGGATTTCGACAAGGCATTCGGGCTGCTCCGCGACGCCCGCCTCGATGCGCTCTTCGTAATGGTGGAGCCGCTTATCGGCCTGAATATCGCGCGGGTGCTCGACTTCGCCGCGGCGAACCGACTGCCGACTAGCTACGATGTCGGGAGAGAATTCGTCCGTCGGGGGGCCTCATTTCGTATGGACCCGTCCTGGCGACTCATTACGCGCTCGCCGCCGAATACGTTGACAAGATTCTCAAGGGCGCCAAATCCCGGGGATCTCCCCGTTCAACAGCCGACACAATTCGCGCTCATCATCAATCTGAAAACCGCGAAGGCGCTCAGCCTCACAGTTCCGCAGTCCTTGCTGGTGCGCGCGGATGAGGTCATTCAGTAGCCAGCTGCACGATTTGATCGCGGTTGAACGTCCGCTTCTTGCACCGCGCGACGGCCGGTTAGGGTCGAAAGCAGCAATCCGGCCAAAGATCAAATTCCGGGCATGCTGACAAAGCCCGGCAAGGCCTTGATGCGCTCGATCCAGCTGCGCACGCTGGCGTAGGGATCGAGCCGTATCTCGCCCTCGGATGCGAGCGCGACATACGGGAAGCAGGCGATATCCGCGATCGTCACATGGTCGAGCGCCAGCCATTGATGCGCAGCCAGCCGCTGCTCCAGCACGTCCAGCCCCTTGCGCCCCAATAGCTGAGCCTCTTCGAGATTGCCGGGGCGCTTGAACTTGCAGATAACTCGCGCCTTGGCCGAGACCATAAAGGGTCTCGTTCTCCATGAGGGCCAGCCACTGCATCACCTCGGCCATGCCCTGCGGATCAATGGGGAGCCACTTCTCTCCGCCGTGTTTGCGGGCGAGATACACGAGGATAGCCATGGAGTCCCACACTACCGTGCCACCGTCATCGAGCGTGGGGACCTGACCGCGCGGGTTGAGCTTGAGAAACCACGGCTCTCGGTTCTCGCCCTTCATCAGGCTGACCGCCACCACCTCATGCTTTAGGCCCAGAAGGGATAGCAGCAATCGGACGCGGTAGCTATTACCGGACAGTTCGAAATCGTAAAGCTTCATTGTTTTCCTCCATCGACGCTGTTAAGGAAATCCAACCCCACGAGGCGCGCCGAAGCAGGGTATCACCCGCTAACGCGACTGAGCCAGCGGGTCGTTCTCGCCCTACTGATGAATGTTGCGGGCGGCCGTGACGGCGACACGCCATGTCCGCTTAGGGCAGAGCGAATCGCCAGAGTGCTTTGTCTACGGCCTGTTCAGGAGTGCAGCCGTCTCAGTTCGGCCAATTGCGGTCGTAGCGCGTTTTCCCTCCAAAGCGGCCGTTCCACGCAGCTTCATTTCGATTCGGGTGTTGCCTTCCAGTCACGTTCGCGCCGCTTCGCCTCGTCTATTTCGTCTCTTGTCATCTTCCCGCCACATCGACGATTGCGCGTGAGGCATCGGTGCGAGTCCCGCCTGCAGGCAAAGCAAACAGCGCAAGCTCGAGCCATTTCAACGCTTCGACATTGTCCCGCGCCGACGCCGTTGCCAGAAGCATATAAGAAGTCCGAGATTGAGCTGTGCATACTACCATGCCTTGGCTGGCGGCACGCTGGAACCATCTGACTGCCTGCGCGTCGTCTTTTTCTAACACCGAGGCCAGCAAAGTAGCTGGCACCGACATCGTATTGCGCGTCGGCGTAGCCCTGATCGGCGGCGCGTGGAACCACGCGAACGCAGTCGCGTCGTTGCGCTCGACTCCGCTGCCCTCCGCGTAAAGGGTGCCGAGACGAAACTGCGCGACGGCGTTTCCTTGTCGGCAAGCGGCCGCCAAATCTCCGCTGCCCTCGCGTAATCCTTGGCGTGATAAGCATCGATGCCTTCCTCGAGCGGACCAGCGATCGCCGACACTTCGAAGGCGGCCACTGCGGCGAACGTGCCAAGCAGGGTACGAACGCTTGCGTTCATGGTGAATTAGGTGACACCTTCCTTAGCCTTCATTTTCCACCGAGTCAGATCCGGGATTGCAGCAGTCCATGTGCCGGCCAGCACCAGCGGCAGACCGAACAGGTAAAGTTCGACAGTCTCGGCGCTGACGTCGCCGGCGATGCTCAACGATATTACCGTCCGGTTCTGGTCGATAACGGTCATCGAGTAGAGACTCGCTTTCGGCCCAACTCCGGCCGTAAACGCCACAGGGTCCAGTTCGCTGTGAGCGTGACATTTGCAATTCTCCCGGCATCAATTCTTTCTTCTGAACCACCGTGAGTACGAGTCACGCAGCCTCTCAAACGACGGGGTCGAGGCTGGCAAGGGCGCGGCCGGCAGATTTACCCGTAGAGCAGCCAACAAAATTTGAGTTGGTCATCAATATGAAAACAGCGAAGCTGCTCGGGCTGACCATTCCGCAATCGATACTGCTGCGCGCGGATGAGGGTGATTCAGTGGGTGATGGATCGGCGGACGTTCATTGGGCGTGTTGCGGGTGGCCCTCCTCGCCGGGCTGGCACTGGCATGCTTGGTTGGAAGCCTGAGCAGTTGCGGGACGATGGGAGGCGGCGGGATGAAGTACCTCGCGGACCCGCCTTTCGCCGCGACGGACCGCCTCGCGACCTAACGCTCGCGGTTTGCCGATCCCGCCAACTTCCAGGAGAGGCTCGCCACACGCTTGCGACGCGACAGTACACAACGCAGGCGCAGCGGCCTACGAATTGTCGTGAAGCTGTGGATCGAAAGTCGAAAATGTTCACGCATCTTCCTGCGGACCGCTTTCGCGGTAGTTCTTGCCGGAACATTTGGGCTGCAGCTTGCTCATGCCGACATCTATACGTGGGTCGATGCGTCCGGGACGGTCAGCGTCAGCAATCTTGCACCTCCCGGGGCGCGTTCGCGTGACCAAGATCATTCGCGAGACCGGGCCAAAGACTACGACGCGCGACGACGTGGCGCGCGATGCGGCGCGCCAGGCGGAGTGTGCGAGGCCCTGGCGACACGCGTCCAACAGCTCAAGGACGAGGTCGACCAAGCCCGGCGCCAGCACCAGTGCAGGCGGAATACCCAGCCATCGCGCCGCCCGCCATGCCATACGGAGTCGATCTCGCACCGCAGCCTTTGCAATATGCCGACAACGCGGGACCGCCCACGAGTATCGGGTGCGATGTCACGTGGGCGGGCTGCGGGCTCTGGTGGGGTCCAGGCATCTATCCGGCGAACGTTGTCGTGCTACGCGCACCGAAATCGGCGCTTCAATCCCGGTTCACGGCGGCCACCGCTTTGCTGCCCAGCAGCCGGTACGCGCTTCCGGCGGCTCCCATAGGCGCTGAAGCGCTGCCCGGGGTATGTAGGTACGCCCTTGCGGCGAATCAGGCCGCAGCATGTTCATTCGCGCGCGTGGCCCTTTGCACAAACATCTGAACTCCTGTTTTGCGCGCGCCATTCGCAGCGTTTCGCCAGACTCGAATATTTGGGTCGAACTATTCGTAGTCCGCGGGCGCATGTCCCGCCTTAACTGGCAGCTACCTGCCAGCCGTGCCCACTATCACGGAAAGCGGGACGGAGTATCTATAAAGGGTCGAACTGCGACCGTCGACAATCGGGCCGGAGTTCGGCCACAAGCGGTCACATCGAGTGACCGCCGAAAGCGGATCGTTGCTCCTCGGCTCGCCCATGTCGATCGCAGCCCGTCCTCGGTAGCCACGACCAATTGTTTCAGAAACCGCGGTTCGCTTTCGTCAGGTCCTCTCGAATGATCGCGTGTGGTTTTGGCGGACCTGCGGTGACGCCCGGCGACCGATGAACCACATCGGCGCGCAACTTGATGTAGTGATTGAGGCGGGTGCGTACAGACATTAGAACAGCCGAATCGCAAGGTCAGTGACCCTTCCCGACGGAACGCGTCGGCGCCGACACCCGTTTGCTATGCTTGCCGACCCATGACACAGGCAAGACCCTCGGTGCAAGACCGTTACGACGCGCAGGCCGTGGAGCCAAGTGGCGCGCAGAGTGGGAAACGCGTGGCACGAACGCGTTCAGCGCCGAAGCGCTGCGCACCGCGAAGGACCCTTACTACAACCTGATGATGTTCCCGTATCCGTCGGCGGAAGGGCTGCACATCGGCAACATCTTTGCGTTCACCGGCGCGGACGTGCTACGGCCGCTTACTGGCGGCTGCGCGGCAAGACCGTGTTCGAGCCGATCGGCTTCGACGCGTTCGGCATCCACTCGCGAAAACTACGCGCTCAAGGTGCAGACGAACCCGAACGATCTGATCCCGCGCAACGTCGCGAACTTCACGCGCCAGCTCAAGCGCATCGGCGGCATGTTCGACTGGAGCCACGTGCTGTCGACACGACGCAGCCCGGCTACTACAAGTGGACGCAGTGGATTTTCCTGCAGCTCTACGAGGCGGGACTCGTCGAGCGGCAGGAGGCGCCGGTCAACTGGTGTCCGTCGTGCAAGACAGTGCTCGCGAACGAGCAGGTTATCGCCGGGTTGTGCGAGCGCTGCGACACGCCGGTCGAGCAACGGCGTTTCCTGCAGTGGTTCTTCAAGATCAGCCTACTACGCCGGAGCGCTTGCTCGACAACATCGCCGGCATCATCGACTGGTCCGACGTCGACGCAGAAGGCGCAGGCGAACTGGATCGGCCGCAGCGAAGGGCGCCGAGATCGACTTCACGGTCGATCGGCGCGCAACGGTGCGAGTGACGCGTCGTTCACGACGCGGCCCGACACGGTGTTCGGCGCGACGTACATGGTGCTCGCGCCCGAGCATCCGCTGGTCGATGCGGCTAACGTCGGCGCAGCAGCGCGAAGCCGTGCGATACGTTATCGCAATGCGCGTCGCGAAGCGCGACCTGGTCGATCGCAGCAAGGTCGAGAAGAGAAGACCGGCGTCTTCACCGGCGGCCATTGCATGAACCCGGCGACCGGCAAGCGCATCCCGGTCTGGATCGCCGACTATGTGCTGATGGAGTACGGCACCGGCGCGGTCATGGCGGTGCCGGGCCACGATGAGCGTGACTTCGAGTTCGCGCGGCAGTTCGGCTTGCCGATCGTGCGCGTGATCGCCGGTGCCGAGACAGCGACGGCGGCGCCACTCGATGCTGCTCACGATGGCGACGGCACGCTCGTCGCGTCGATGCAGTTCGACGGCATGTCCGTCGCCGACGGCAAGCGCGCCATCGTCGCATGGTTGACGGAGCGGAAGGCCGCGGAGGCGAAGGTCAGGTACCGGCTGCACGACTGGTGCATCTCGCGGCAGCGCTACTGGGGCCCGCCGATCCCGATCATCCATTGCGACGAGCGACGGCGCCGTGCCGGTGCCGGAGAAGGATCTGCCGGTGCTGCTGCCGCGCGTCGAGGACTTCCGGCCCGACGACTCCGGGATCAGCCCGCTCGCGCGCGTGCGCGAGTGGTACGAGACGACGTGCCCGAAGTGCGGCGGCCCGGCGCGGCGCGAGACCGACGTGTCCGATACATTCCTCGACAGCGCGTGGTATTTCCTGCGCTATCCGAGCACGGACCGCGACGATCGTTCCGTTCGATGCGGAGCTCACGCGGACGTGGTTGCCGGTGCATTCCGTACATCGGCGGCAACGAGCACGCGGTGCTGCACCTGATGTATGCGCGCTTCGTCACGATGGCGCTGCACGGATCTCGGGCTCATCGACTTCGAAGAGCCGTTCCGCAAGTTCCGCGCGCACGGGCTCGATCATCAACGACGGCGCGAAGATGTCGAAGAGCCGCGGCAACGTGATCGTGCCGGACAAGCTGCATCGAGAAGTACGGCGCCGACACCGTGCGGCTGTACCTGATGTTCCTCGGCCCGTTCGAGCAGCGGCGGCGACTATCGCGATGCGGGAATCGACAGCGACCGCACGGCTTCCTGTCGCGGCTCTGGCAAAGCGTGCTGAACGCGGAGAACGGCCCGCCCGAACCGAACGTCGAGCGAAAGCTGCACCAGACGATCCGGCAAGTGACCGAGCAGACTGCCGCGCCTTCAGTACAACACCGCGATCGCCGCGATGATGGAGTACCTGAACGTCGTGCGCGCCGGCGGCCGCACGGCGCGTCGCGCCGAAGTGGAGCCGCTGGTGGTGCTCGTCGCGCCGTTCGCGCCGCATATCGCGGAAGAGCTGTATCAGCGCCTCGGCCACAACGACGGGTTGTTCGCGTCGGCGCGGTGGCCAGCGTTCGATCCGGCGAAGATCGTCGAGGATTCGATTGAAGTGGCCGTGCAGGTGAACGGCAAGCTGCGTGGACGCGTCATCGTGTCGGTCGGTGCGAGCGGAGGCCGACGTGAAGCGAGTCGCTCTCGCTGACGACAGCATTGCGCGGCACGTCGCGGGCGGCACGGTGAAGAAAGCGATCTACGTGCGCGGCAAATTGTTGAACCTGGTGCTGAGCGCGTGACGCACCGCGTCGATCGCTTTGCTCGTCGCGATGAACTGCGGCCGCCGGCTTCATCAGAGCGGAGCGGGGCTCGATACGCCCAGAGGGGTCACGCAACGCGGCTTCGCCACGGCTTACGGCGTCGTCCCCCGCGAAGGTCGGCTTTCGGCAAGATCGTATGACGGGTCAGGGTCGAACTGGGACCGTCGACGATCGGGTCGAGTAGCCGGCCAGAACGGCCGGTCGGCCGCGGGCACCTTGGTTAGCTGATGGACCATCGCTGTCCTCCATCCGTTACGGTGCCAGCGCCTCCTGTCTGGGCCGCCGCGTCGAGCGGGTCGCCAACCTTGCTGCGTACACGCTCTGCTCACGCCGCGTGCGGGCTGTTGCAGCGCTATCATTGTCCGAACGCTGACCGACTGGGGATGATGCCGTGATAGTCAAACAGATCTGGACCGCCAACGCCTACCGCAATTTCAACTACCTCATCGCCTGTAGCGAAACCGGCGAGGCCCTGGCCATCGACCCCTTGGATCATGAGAAGTGTCTGAAGGCCGCCAAGGAAGAAGGATGGACTATCACCCAGATCCTGAACACGCACGAACACCGCGACCATACGGGCGGGAACGAGGCTATGGTCCGGAAAACCGGAGCGAAGATTCTGGCGCACAAGAATGCCAGAGACAAGATCGCCGACATGGCCCGAGGCTTGAGCGCGGGCGATGTCGTCAAAGTGGGCAAGACGGTCGAGCTCGAGGTGCTGGACACGCCGGGCCACACCATGAGTCACGTGTGCCTGCTGTCGCACACCGACCAGCCGGCACTCTTCTGCGGCGATACGCTATTCAATGCCGGCGCCGGGAATTGCCACAACGGCGGTCATCCGGCAGAGCTGTACAAGACGTTTGACCGAGCAGCTCGCCAAGCTGCCGCCATCGACATTGATTTATCCGGGCCACGATTACATCGAAAACAATCTGCGTTTCACGTTGAATCGCGAGCCCGACAACAAGAGCGCCCGGGAGATGCTCGACAAGCTCGCGGGTCAAGACCCCAATAGCGCGCTACGTATCGACGCTCGAAGTCGAAGGCGAGATCAACACGTTCTTTCGCCTGACCAGCCCCACGGTGATCGCGAAATTGCGCGAAGTCCTTTCCCGAATTGCCCGAGAAGCCTGACCAACGCACGGTGTTCCTGAAGCTCCGCGAACTGCGCAACATCGTGGTGAACCCACCACCGATCCACAGGCGCAAGGCGCACATCGTCTGGTCTGCTTGACTGCACATGGTTGGCCTCGTCTTCGGCTTTCGCGACACGTCGCAATCATGCTACACGCCGCTCCTCTATGGCGTCGACACGATCTGGATAGAAGGCGACGTGATCCTTGATCGCGGCGACGGCTGCATACGGTGCCTCGTAGGTCCACACCGCATTCACCGATCGGTCGCCGCCGAGAGGAATGCTGTAGTAAGCGCAGTCGCCCTTGTAGGGGCAATAGGTGTGATGGTCCGTTCGTTTCAGCAGCGTCATGTCGACATCCTTTTGCGGGATGTACTGGACCGCAGCGTAACCAGCCTCTCTCAACGTAAGCGCATTTCGGGTGTCCGCGATGATGCGGCCCGCGACCGACACGGTGACCCGCGCCGGATTCGGCTCGATCGTAATCGGGTGGTTGGGTCCTGGCAGCTTGATTGATTTGGTTTCCATGGCGCTGGTTCTTCCTGCTGTTGACGTGAATCAGTATGAGCGAGTTTTGGTATGCGACCGCTCGCCGGCCTTAAACGCATTTGCATCGACGCTCACTCGCTGAAGTCGGCGCCGAACATGGGACGACCGCTCTTTGACTCCGTACGCGAAGCCTCGTCTTCGATCACGTCCCAGTGCTCGACAAGCACGCCGTCGACGATGCGCACAATGTCTGCTGCGATCCAGTTCTTCGGCTGACCGTGGCCTGAGAAACGTCCGTGGACGATCACGAACTCCCCTTCAGCCACAATGAGCCCCGGCTCGTACTTCAGCGTCGGCGGGATGCTCTTTATGAGACTGAAAAGGCCTTCACGACCAGGCTCGATGTGAGCGCTATGTTGGATGTAGTTGGGCGACCAATAGCGCTCAGCCGCAGCGTAGTCGCGCTTGTTGAACAGGGTATCGAACGCTTCGAGGACGAGCGTTTTGTTTTCTGCTTGAAGTAGTCTGCTTCATCTCGTTCTCCTGGATATCATCCGCCGGTATAGCGCGCCTGAGGCTTCACGAGGCAGTCTTGCCGCCATTGACCCCAATGATTTGACCGGTGAGGAAGTCCACCTTGTCAGAAGCCAGAAACACGATCGTCTGAGCGATCTCTTCAGGCCTTCCAGCCCGTTTCGCCGGCACGCCGGCGACCAGGCCGGCTTTCCGGTCGGCATTGCCCGTGAAGCGGTTCAGCAGCTCGGTCTCCACGGGGCCCGGAGCGACCGCGTTGACGCGCACGCCCGCTGCTGCACCTTCCAGCGCGGCAGCTTTCGTCAGACCTTCGACCGCGTGCTTGCTGGCAACGTACATCGACGCGCCCGCCGCGCCGCGGCTGCCCATGGTCGACGATAGATTGACGATGCTGCCGTGCCCTTGGGCCAGCATCACGCGCATCTCGTGCTTCAGGCTGAGGATGGTGCCGAGCACGTTGGTATCGAAAGTGGCCGCATAGGTCTCGGCAGATTGTTCGGTCAACGGGCCGGGTTGGCCTTCGGTACCGGCGTTGTTCACGGCGACATCCAGACGACCAAAACGCTCGACCGTCTTGTCGACGAGATTGCGCACGTCGTCCTCGCGGCGGACATCGGCGCGCACGAATTCGGCCTCGGCGCCGAGAGCGCGCAGTTCAGCGACCAGTGCCTGCCCGGCATCGTCGCGTCGACCGGAGACCACGACGCGCGAACCTTCCTGGGCGAATGCGAGCGCGGTTGCGCGGCCGATGCCGGTCAGCGCGCCGGTGATGAGGCGGTTTTTCCAGAAAGATCGCTCATGATCGTATCTCCTGATTGCTGGGTGGATTCGGAAACGGAATGCGCTGAAGCGCTTACTCGGACAGGAACAGCGAGGTGTGCCGCACGAACAGCTCGGGATATTGAAACTGCGACCCGTGATTGGAGTCGGGGTAGATGATCAGCTGCGCATTCGGGATGTTCTGCTCCATGATGAAGGAGTTGACCGTGGGCATGATCACGTCGTTACTGCCGTTCACGACGAGTGTTGGCTGCTTGATCGTCTTCAGATAGTCGTAGGACCCCTCTTGCTGGACGCCCCACTTGTCCATCGCTTCGATCTGGGCGGGCGAAACCTTGTCGTTCACCTCGGGATCGCGCCCCTCCTGACGAAGATGCTTGCGCTTCAGGAACTCCTTTCCCGCCGCCTGGCCCGCCTCGGACGGACTGAAGAGGACCGCGAGCCAGAGATGCTCGGGCGGATCATAGGCGGCACCGAAGATCCGCTGTGCTACCTGGGTCAGCGACGCCATTCCCTCGCCGCCGCGCGGACCGGTACCCACCAGGATCAGCTTGCGGACGAGATCGGGCGCCTGCAGCGTGATTTCCTGCGCGACCATGCCGCCGATCGAGAAGCCGAGCACGTCAACTTGCTTCAGTCCCAGCGCCTTGATGAAGGCGATCGCGTTGGCGCCCATCTGCTCGAACGTGGTCGGGACCTCGCCGGAGCTGCTGGAGACGCCTGCGTTGTCGAACAAGATCACCTCACGGTCGCGAGCCAAGCCATCCGTCACCGCCGGGTCCCAGTAATCCATGGTGCCTATGTAGTGCTGGTTGAAGACGATAGGCACGCCGCCGGCCTTGCCGAAGCGGCGATAGGCGAAGCGGATTCCGTTAGCCTCTACGAACTGTGTCGGCGCGGTCTGGTGGCTGTGCTGGTTCATAGAAATTTCCTTTGACGGTGAGCGTTCAGGACGACATGCGAAGCGGTCGAAGCGGGCGGCGCCGGAGACGATCAGTTAGCGGTCATACCGCCGTCGACGTTGAGGACGTGGCCGGTGATGAATGAAGCTTCGTCCGACGCGATGAAGACGATCGCGTTGGCAAGCTCCTCCGAGAGGCCGAGGCGACCCATCGGAACACTCGTCACCAGAGCCGCCTTGTTCTCCGGCGTGCCCGTAAAACGGGTCAACATGCCGGTGTCCGTAGGACCAGGCGCCACGGCGTTCACACGGATTCCCGACTTGGCGATCTCGAGCGCCACCGACTTGGTGATGCCTTCGACGGCGTGCTTGCTGCCGACATAGACGGAAGCCCCCGCCGCACCCTCGTGCCCGTAGGTCGAGGAGATGTTGATGATGCTGCCGCTGCCCTGTCCTTGCATGACGCGCACTTCGTGCTTCATGCTCAGGATCACGCCGAGAACATTCGTGTCGAACGTCGCGGCCACAGCTTTCCGCGGTCTGGTCCGTGATCGGGCCGACCTGGCCTTCGGTGCCGGCGTTGTTGACCGCGACATCGAGACGGCCAAACCGCGCGACGGTCTTGTCGACCAGGTCGCTGACTTCATCGTCGCGGCGAACGTCGGCCTGGATGAACGCGGCTTCGGCACCCAAGCGGCGCAGCTCGGCTTCGAGAGCCTTGCCTTCCGCTTCCCGGCGGCCGGAAACGACGAGGCGGGCACCGTCCTTGGCAAAGGCCAAAGCGGCGGCGCGACCGATGCCTGTGAGGGCTCCCGTGATCAAAACGACCGGCTTGTTCATTGTGCTACTCCTGGTGAATGAGTGATGCGTATGACGCGTCTGACAACAAAGGTTTATCGATTAACGGGCGTACTTCCATGGCAGCCAATCTAGGCTCGCATTGCGGTCTTGAAAAAGACTTTGTAAGCTGGTGGCATACCTCTCAGGCATGGACCGGCTATGGAGTTGAGGCACCTGCGTTACTTCGTGGCCGTGGTCGAGGAAGGCAGTCTCACGACGGCCGCCGAGCGCCGGCTCCACACCTCCCAGCCCTCGCTCAGCCGGCAGATTCGCGATCTGGAGGACCAGGTCGGGGCCGAGCTGCTGTCGCGCAGCGTTCAGGGCGTCGAGTTGACCGCTGCGGGCAAGGCCTTTCTCGACCACGCCCGCCTGGCGCTGATGCAGGTCGAAGCCGCGGTGGAAGCGGCGCGCAGGGCGGCGCAACCGGCAAGGAAGACGTTCGCCATCGGCTTCCAGACCGGGCACGAGATGAACTGGCTGCCGCGGGCCATGCATGTGCTGCGCGACGAGCTGAAGAACATCGAGGTCACGATCTCGAGCGACTATTCGCCGGACCTCGCCGAGGCGCTCGTCCGCGGCCGGCTCGACGTGGCCTTCCTGCGCGTGGAGCCGACGCTTCGACCTGGGCTACGACGTGGTGGACCAGGAGCCGCTGATCGTCCTGATGCCGAGCGACCATCGCCTCACCGCGCAAGCAAGCAGTGCATCCGCAGCGATTTCGTCGGCGAGATCTTCATCGGCGGCTCCAACAAGGCCGCGGTGTTGCGCGCCGTCACCGAGGATTACCTGCGGCGCTCGGGAGTGGACATCAAGCTCGACCACGGCGTGGACAACATGGCGATGGCCATGTCCCTGGTCGCCTCCACGCGCGGGCTGGCGCTGATGCCCGCCTATGCCAAGAACCTGCTGCCCTCGTCCGTGGTCAGCCGTCCGCTGGAAGGCGAGGCGCCGACGATCGATGTAGCGGTCGGCTACAGCAAGTCGAACACCTCGCCGATTCTCAAACTGTTCCTGTCGCGCCTCGACGAACTGGTGGAGCCGAACCAGAAGCACTGACGCGGCGGATCCGGCTTCAGCGGTACCGCGCCATACCGCCCCTTGGTATCCCTGGAGCATCGATGGCGTACGCAGCGGCTTTCACACGCATGATCCTTGACAATCTGCAGGTTTTGGAATCTCTACCAGCTTCAAATCCTGGTAGCCGCTGAATCGTTCTGCTCTGATTGCATGCGACGGATAGTTCCCAGGCAAATCGAGGTGCAAGTAAGGCATGACGGTCGTCCTTCAGGTTGTCTGTGAGACGAACGCGCGTTGCGCCAATCCCTGACCGAAGGAAAAAGTTCTCGCCTGGGCCCTCGAAGAGCCCGATCATGAGGTCATCGGGCGATATGCCGGCACCCGCGACGATCCGCGCGTTCAGTTCCTTGAGCAAGGCGAGGCGGGTTTCCTTCGGCCGGCCGGAGATGAACGCGACTTCAAGCAGGATGAAGTCGTCCGAGTACTTCATTCCGACAAATGACGGCGTGTGCAAGAAGCGGTTGCGCGGAAGCTCATGGATGATCTGGAAGAAGTCGTCGGGGGAACCTTGAGGATGCTCATCAGCGCATCCTGGACCGCCTTCGACACGTTGCTGAGGCGGCGCTCGTCGTATTGCCCTTCGAGGACATGAATCTTTACGAGTGGCATTTGGAACTCTCCTGGTTTGACGTTTACTGAACAGATCGGCAGGCAGCGAGCCCGTTGGCTTGAATGACTGCCGGCCTCATTACCGCGTCGCGTCCTGGGCCACTGATCGACTCGGCGCGATTGATGCCGATCGCTTTGAACTTGACGGACTTCGTGCGGGCCCGGGCGGGTACCGGCGTTTCGATGAACTGGAGCACATCCAGTCCACCGGCCTTGCGAACTTGATGCTGCGTGACATGGGAGCTCATGGGTTATGCCTACCGGCTGTCGAGCCACTTCCGAATATTTGAGACGGAGTCTTCGTAGAACGTCCGGTAGAGACCTTGCGATACGTAGCCGATATGCGGCGTCGCCAGCACGTTGTCGAGCGTCCGGAATGGATGGGACGCAGGCAGCGGCTCGATGTCGAACACGTCGATCGCCGCGCCTGCGATTTGTTTATTCCTCAAGGCACGGATCAAGGCCTGCTCGTCCGACGATTGGCCCCCGCGAGGGTATTGATCAACCGAGCCGTCGGCTTCATTAGCGCAAGCTCCGCCGCGCCCACCAGACTGCGCGTGCGGCCGCTCAACACCAGATGGATCGTCAGAATGTCTGCCTGCTCGAAGAGCTCATCCTTAGAGACGAGGACTGCACCCGCGGCCTGGGCTGCCTCCGGGGTCATGTTTTGACTCCAGGCGATCAGATCCATGCCAAAGGCGCGGCCGATTCTGGCCACTTCTGACCCAACCCGCCCAAGGCCTAGAACGCCGAGAGTCTTTCCGCGCAGCTCCGTACCAACGGTTCTTTGCCAGCCGCCGGACCGCAGCGAGTTGCTCTCCGCTACGATGTTGCGCGCACTGGCCAGGATAAGGGCCCAGGTCAGGTCGATCGTTGGGTCCGATCTATATCCGGTATGGGAAACCACGATCCCGCGATCGGCAGCCGCAACGACGTCGATCGAGGCGTTTACCGGCCCCGTCGAGGCGATGAACTTTAGATTGGGCAGGCGCTCGATGACGTTGCGCGGGAGCGGGGTGCGTTCACGCATAACGCAGATGATGTCAAAGGGAAGCAAGCGCTCGATCACGGCATCTGTATCGTCCAGGTGATCTTGAAATACCGTGATATCGGCTCGATCGCTGAGCACGGACCAATCAGCGCTCTCAAGCGCTACATTTTGGTAGTCGTCCAGGACCGCGATTTTGTATTTCATGGTTCGACCCAAATGTCGCTATCTCTCGGCCCATTGATCGGTAAATACCACCGGCGCCCAGCTATAGCCACTCCCCTCCTTGCGCAAGCGACCCAGGGCAGGAAAATGACATATGCGGCCCCGCGATCAAAACATCCTCGCGCGCGAGCTTAGGCAGCAATTGATGCCGCGTCGCCGCAGCCGCAGTCTGGTCGATGTCGAAAATCGCGGTGACCTCGGGATGCTGCAGCTGGACGCGCTGTGCATGGACGATGTCGCCCCAAAACAGGATCTTTTGTCCCTTTGACGAAAATTCATAGCCGGTATGTCCCGGGGTATGACCAGGCAGCGGGACGAGTTGCATGCCGTCGACGATTGGCTCGGAGCCACTGAACGTGTGCCACTTACCGGCCTTGATGTACGGCGCTGCGATGGCTTGCGCACTCTGGAAGAACGGTTGCGCATCCTTCGGCGCCTTAGCAGCGATTTCCGGCGACAGCCAAAAGTCGCTTTCGGCCTTCGCGACGTAGACATCGGCATTTGGAAAGACGCGCTTTCCGTCCTGAGTGGTGAGGCCGCCGACGTGATCGGAATGGAGGTGCGTGACCAAAACGAGGTCGACTTCTTCCGGCGTGTAGCCTGCGCTGCGGAGGCTGCCCGCCAAGCGCCCGAGTGCTGCCCCACCCCACCAGGTGCCGGCACCCGCATCGACGAGGATTAGTTGCTTGCCGGTGTTGACCAGGAAGCCCGAATCAGCAACATCCAGCATGTGCGGATCTTCGTGCAGTGCCTTTACAACACCATCCATCGTCGCCTTCGTTCCGTTCAGCCAGTGCGGATCGAATACGCCGGTGCCATCGAATAGGGCCGTCACTTCGAGATCGCCGACTTTCAGCCGGTAGAAGCCCGGCACCTGATCATGATGCTGGGGTGCGGCAGCCAGAGCTGCGTTCGGAGCGGCGACAAGGCTGGCTAGCGCTACCAGCAGAGCGGCGGCGAAGCGCATCAAATTTCTCTTGAGCATGGGTTTCTACTCCTCAGGTGAGTCAAATGGGAACAGCGTGGCGAGGTGCAGGTAAGGACCTCCCTCAGCCCGCTTGTGAGATGGCCAGTCTCCCGAGATGACTATTTTTCGAGGAGCGTGCCGAGCAGCGCGGGCCACCGATTCTCGAAGTCGCCGTCCCGTTGGAGTCCGCGCTTTAACAGAGCTTGGATTCGCTGCTGCGTTTCAGGCCACGTCAGCGCGGTCTGAAAGGAGTTGAGGGCGTCGAGGAGCCGGTCGGCGGATGGCAACGAGACTTGGTTGATGAGATTCTTCGCCGCCGCGATGGAACGCCGATCGAAGGAGGCGATCCGGCGCGCGAGCACGTCGACGAAGCCGTCCAGCTCCGCGTCCGGAAGTGCCCGGTTGACGTATCCGTATCGTTCCGCGGTGTCGCCGTCGAAGTCGTTCGCGCCGAGAACGATTTCGAGCGCGCGGCCGCGGCCGACCAGCAGTGGGAGGCGTTCCGTACCGCCGCCGCCGGGATGCAGTCCCACCCCGACTTCGGGTTGGCCCAGTCGCGTGTTCTCGCGCGACGCGAAGCGCATGTCGCAGGCGAGGACGAACTCGCTGCTCACGCCCCGGACGCAGCCTCGGATCTTCGCGATGCTGACCACCGGGGACTTGGTGAGACGGACGAACGTATCCATCAGGATCGGGAGGCCGGAAGGCCCGACAGCTGTGGTGATGTTCCCCGTCTTGCCGGTCAAATCAAAGTGGGCAAGGTAGAACTCAGGATTCGCGCTCTCGAATACGACGACACGCAGGCTCGGGCTGGCGTCCATTCGAGCGAGCAGATCCTGGAGGCCTTCGAATATGGTGGCGTCTACCAATGTTGCACGGCTTTATGCGGCCTTCGCCCGCGATCTCCGGATGGCACACCGGGCGCAACGGCACCGGATTTCGCGCACGCTCTGCGCCTTCACAGGACGCTCGACGGGATCGCGCACGCAGCCGCCAGCGGCGTGGCACAAACTCGGTCAGGGACGCTGATCATGATGCAGCGATGGGAATTGCCGGCCTTCGGCCGGGATAATCTCGTGCTCACTTCGGCACTACGTCCAAAACCCGATCCGAAAGAGGTGCTGGTCAAGGTCGAGGCGGTCTCCTCAACTATCGCGATCTCCTGATCCTGAAAATGGCCTGGCGGTGGATAGGACCTGCCGCTCCTGCCGGGCAGCGATTTCGCCGGCACGGTGATCGAAGTCGGTGTAGAGGTCACCCGCTTCCGGCCGGATGACCGGGTGATCAACACCGATATCATAGGTTGATCGATGGCCCGGCTCCGACGCTCGATACCAACACGAAGAGAATAGTCCCTCAGCGGGTAGATCACGGAATTCGATGCGGACACGGCGCTCGATGGCGCGATCGGCGTATTCCGCGAGCACGGGTTTGAGGGCGCCTCGGCGGAGATGCTCGTCAAGGCCATGGGTATCGGACGCCAGAGCCTCTATGACACCTTCGGCGACAAGTGGCGGCTCTACCGCTCGGCGGTGCGGCGCTACGGGATGGGCGAATGTGCTGCGCACTGCGAGGCGCTCCGCAGCGGCGTTCGGGCCATCGACGGGATCGATGCGATGCTGCGTCGGGTCGTCGAGACGGCTTATCAGCCTTGCCTGGGCGTCGGCTCAATCTGTGAGTTCGGCGTTTCCCGCCCCGATCTCGCCGAGGTCCACGCGCCGCTGGCCAAGACCCTGCGCGATGCGATCGCCGCCCGTGTCCGCGACGCGCAGCGGGACGGTGACGTGGCGTCCAATCTCGACCCTGAGGCGGCCTCCGAGTTTCTGATCGCGAACATCGCGCGGCATCCGCGTCGCCGGGCGCGGCGGCGCCAACCGCGCGGCTTTGACCGGCCTCGCCGACATAGCGCTCAGGGCGCTGCGCTAGCACCCCTTTTTTGTCCAATTACGGAACGATCATTCAAATAAGGAGCAAGTCGATGAAAGCGGTCGTTATGAACGGTACTGGGCGGCCGCGAGATGCTGGAGCATGTCGAGCGCCCGGACCCGGTGGCGGGTCCGGGCCAGGCGCTGGTCGAGATCGCCTTCGCGGGCGTCAACTTCATGGACATCGGCGTGCGGCAGGGCATGGCCTGGACCGATACGCCCAACCCCAAGGTCCTCGGCGTCGAAGGCGTCGGCCGGATCGTGGCGGTGGGCGACGGCGTCGAGGGCGTCGCACCCGGCCAGCGCGTAGCCTGGGTCTATGCGCCCGGAAGCTATGCGCAGCGGATCGCGATCCCGGCCGCCTCGCTCGTGCCGGTTCCCGACGCGATCGACGACCGCACGGCCGCCTCGGTGATGATGCAGGGACTCACCGCCAGCCACTTCGCGACCGACTTCTATCCGGTGCAGCCCGGCGACGTCGCCTTCGTCCACGCGGCGGCGGGCGGACTCGGTCTGCTGCTGACCCAGATCGTCAAGCTGCGGGGCGGCCATGTCATCGGACGGGTGTCGTCGGATGACAAGGTCGCCGCGGCGAAGGAGGCCGGCGCCGATCACGTCGATCGTCGAAACCGAGGGCCGGTTCGCCGAGGAGGCGCTCCGCCTGACAAACGGCGAGGGCGTGCATGTCGTCTATGACGGATCCGGGCCGAAGACCTTCCAGGGGTCGCTCGACGTGCTGCGCCGATCGGGCGTCTTCTGCTGGTATGGCCCCGTCCTCGGTGGTCCCGGGCCACTCGACATCATGAGCCTGCCGAAAAGCATCAAGATCGGCTACGCGATCTTCTTCGACCACATCCATACGCCGGAACTGCTGCGCGCCCGCTCAGCGCAGCTGTTTGACTGGATCACGGAAGGGAAGCTCAGGGTCCGGATTGGTGGCGAATATCCACTGGCGGATGCGGCCAGGGCCCATGCCGACATGGAGAGCCGCAAGACTACGGGCAAGCTGCTGCTCGTCCCATGACGGGTTAGGTCGCAATCGCAGTTGGCGGCGCGCACGGGGACGCCGCCGATCCGGGTCTCAGAGACGCGTTCGGCTCTGCGATCAGCTTCGCTGCTCGTGGCACCCACCTATGCCTCGCCCCGCACCGGCAGCTTCCACCCCGGCCGGACGAAATGGCATGTGTATCCGTTCGGGATGCGTTCCAGGTAGTCCTGGTGTTCCGGCTCCGCCTCCCAGAACGGTCCCGGCCGGAGCGACCTCGGTCACGACTCGGCCGGGCCATAGGCCCGACGCGTTGACATCGGCGATCGTGTCCTCGGCGATCCGCCGTCTGCTCTTCGCTGGTCGTGAAGATGGCCGAGCGGTAGCTCGTGCCGACGTCGTTGCCCTGGCGATTGCGCGTTGTCGGGTCGTGGACCTGGAAGAAGAACTCCAGCAGCTCACGAAAGCTGAGGCGGTCCGGGTCGAAGACGATCTCGATGGCTTCGGCGTGGGTTCCGTGATGGCGATAGGTCGCATTCGGCACATCACCGCCTGAGTAGCCAACGCGAGTCGAGATGACGCCGTCGCGCTTGCGGATGAGGTCCTGCATGCCCCAGAAGCAGCCACCGGCCAAGTACTCGCACGTTCCTGTGTCATTTGACTTCCTCCACCTGGTCCAGATAAGCGCCGTAGCCTTCCGCGTCCATGTCGTCGCGATGGATGAAGCGCAGCGAAGCCGAGTTGATGCAATAGCGCAGGCCGCCCCGGTCCGCCGGGCCATCGTCGAAAACGTGGCCCAGGTGGCTGTCGCCGGCGACCGAGCGCACTTCGGTGCGGATCATTCCGTGCGAAGCGTCCTTCAGCTCGTTGACGGTCGCCGGCGATATCGGCTTGGTGAAGCTCGGCCAGCCGCAGCCCGACTCGAACTTGTCGGACGACGCGAACAGCGGCTCGCCCGACACGATGTCGACGTAGATGCCGGGCTCGTGATTGTCGAGAAGCTCGCCGCTTCCTGGCGCTTCGGTGCCGCTCTCCTGCGTCACGCGATACTGCTCCGGCGAAAGGCGCGCAACTGCCTCGGGCGGTTTTTCGATAGGTGGACATCGGCATTCTCCGGTGTTGGTTTTTGCTTCAGGTTAGCAGCAGTCTCCCGCGCCATGTAGTCCGCCCGATGTGCTCCGGATGCGCGTCAGCATCTGCGGCTGTCTAACCCTTGGCGGTGGGTGCCGGAGGTACCGGCAGGATGATCTCGGACGCGACCTTCCAGTCCTTCCCGACTTTTATCCAATTTATGATCATCAGAAACGGCTTGGGCGTTCCGTCCTGCCCCGCATATGAGACCGTGATATTCATCGGCGCGTAGGATTCCGCTACGTCCGGCGTCAAGCCGACGACCTTGAGCTTCGAGTAATCCGGCTCGAGCACGACCGGGCCGGAGGTGCCGATGTCGTGCAGCTTCTGATCGATTGCCTCGTTGCCCCAGAAACCTGCCCAGTTCCCCTCGGAGGGGATCGCGCTCTTCGCCACAAGAAGGGTCGAGGGTGATTGCCAGAACATCTCGTGCAGAGCCTTGAAATCGTGCCGGTTGGCCAATTCCATGAGCTTGCCGAACTCTGATTTGATCGTGTTCAAGGTCTGAGCGTCCAGCGGCTCCTTGTAGGCGGCAGGAGCAGCTGCGAGAGATCCGGCAGAAAGGGTCAGGGCGATGGCAACGGCAAAAAGTGTCCTGTGCATGGTCAGCATTCCTTTGTGGAGTTCGATAGGTTCGTTGCGGTGAAGGAGCGAGCTAGCGGCCGGCAGCGGCCAGGATGAGCTCGGTGATCTCCTGTGCGTGGGAGACCAGCGAAAGGTGGCCCGCATCCAATTCCACGGTCGTGGCTTTCATGCGTTGCGCCAGGAATCGTTCCAGGTCGGGCGATATCGTCTGATCGAGTTTCGACACGGCATACCAGCTCGGTTTGAGCGCCAGGCGGCTACCGAGGTCCGCTCGCCGAAGAGCGAGGCGGCGGTCGGTTCCTGCTCGGCATAAAGGACCTCCGCCTTTTCGCGCGCAACACCGTTCGCGAAATATTGGAGAAATGCGTCTTCGGAAAGATAGGCGAAGCCGTCGTGTTCCTGGACGCCTGCCCGCGCCGGCATGGTGGGGAACTTTCCGGACAGCGCGACGAAATCCTCCGCCGCGTCGGGCGCCCGCGCCGCAACGTAGACGAGGGCGGTGACCTTCGGATCCGTTCCGGTTTCGCTGATGACGGTACCGCTCCAGGAATGGCCGACCAGCACGGTGGGTCCATCCTGCAGCGCCAACGCGCGGCGCGTCGCTGCGACGGAGTCGGCGAGCGATGTCAGCGGATTCTGCACCGCGGTCACATGCAAGCCTGCCGCCTGAAGGCGCGCGATGACCTCGCTCCAGGAGGAGCCGTCCGCCCAGGCGCCATGCACCAGCACCACATTGCGCGCTTGCGCTGGCCGTGCGGGCTGCGCCAACGCCTGCGCCGCAAAGAGCATCGCCGAGACCATGCCGAGGGCGATCACCGTCAATTTCCGCAGTGTCTTCATTGACCGCTTCTCCAGAGTGAATTCCTGCAGCATCGCGCGGCCGGGTGTCACCGCAATTGCGCGGCTGTTACAGCTGGAACATGGGCCTCGACCTTGTATATCCGCCGCGTGGTTACGCGAACGCTTCCTCCGTGCGCAAATACTGGATCGGCGTTCGGGGCGAGCGAGTGCGCACACATTGCATGTAGCGGCATTTCATCCGTCACAGAGGTTGCAGGCGTAACGCTTTCAACGCAGATCTTGAGATCGAAAGCCCGAACCTGCCTCGGCGATTGTTGCCTAAACTAATAAGAGAGAGCCGATGAATAGCCAAGTTTACTTATCAGGAGTGAGAAAGGTTCTGCTACGAGAAAGTCTCAATGCAAAAACTCGCAATAGCATGTATCGCGGCGTGCGCGGCTTTCGGAGTTATTGGAACTGCTGACGCACAGATGCACGGCGGCTCGAACGCAGGCGGTGGCGGCTACCACGGTGGTGGCGCCTCACACGGCGGCGGCGGGATTCACCACGGCGGCGGGATTCATCACGATCGAGGATTCCACGGCCGCAGCGTGCGTTCATAGGCCCGCCAGTAATTCTCGGGCCGGGATACTACCCATATGGTTACCTTTATCCATACGGCGATGATTCGGGGACGATTTATTCGGGGGACGATTTATTGGTACTGCCCCGACCCGGCGGGCTACTACCCGGACGTGCAGACTTGTCCGAGCCCGTGGCAGCAGGTGTTGCCGAACGGCTGACCGCAACCCCGGCCTCCGAGCGATGCCGGAAACGCGGCGTTGGTCGTGGTCCGTCATCGACATGGTTGCGTGAGGCATGGGCGTGCGCGGATCTGGAAGCGCAGATTGACCTCATCTTGCACCCGGATCGCGCCGTCAGGACCGAGAACGGTGGCAATGCCGAAATCGGACTGCTTCACGACGATGCTTCCGTTCACGGCGATCTCATCGTCCTTGATCGCGACTCTGAATGGGAACTCGCGTCGTACGCGTGATCCGTGCAGGGTCATCGAGACTGCACGGTGGGATTGTCGGCGTCGGGAACGAAATCGCTCGCGGTCACAAGTGCGAACGGATACAGGTCGACCTCGAGCGCTCGCCCAAGCATGTTCTCACGCGTCCCAGCGATGTCTGCGTCGGAGGGCATTGGTGTCGAATCCAGCTTCCGCGCGTAGTGCCGGTTCGTCGACGATCAACCGGTCCAGCGGAACATAGAGGTCCGCCCGACCCTCTTTCGGAGCAACATAGCCCTCGTACGTCGTGGCTCGCGACGACATGATCGTGCCCCACGCGCGAGCGATCCCGCCCGGATGAACTTCGATCACGGCGACGGAACGTGCGGCGTCGATCTGAATACCGGCTCGCCATGCGCGCTGGCTGCCAGGTAGTGTTCGCACGGGAAGATAGCCGGAACCTGCTCGACAGGTTCCACGTCGGACGCGGAGGGTAACGGCGCGCAGCCCGCGATCAGGCCGGCAAGGATGGCGAGGGCCGCGAGCGCCTTCCGCATGTCAACGCGCTCGGCGCAGGCTCACGCTGAATTTCACGGTCACATCGGGCCCGACCACGTCCGGCGGCGCCCATTCACCCAACTCCAATGTGGAAGACCGCACGCTTGACGGTCAACTCGCCGACTATCAAGTGGCGGTATCACCTCTCCTTCCAGATAAACGGGATCTCGATTGGCTGCTCGACGCCTTCACGGTGAGGGTGCCGCGCGCCAGATAGCGATTCTCCTCCACGCGGCGGATGTCGCCACAAGACGGAAGCCTTTCAGGGACCGTGTCCGCAAGCAACAGACGCGACGCCAGGACATCCTGCTCGAAATGGGCGGCGTTGCGGCGGCGGGCAGAGCTCTCCCTTAAAGACCATCGGGGCGCGACAGTCGACGCATTCTGCTCGGGTTCTGCGCGGCAGGCTGCTCGGCACAAGTCATTCGGGCCAAGCAGTACCTGGACGCTCGTCACGGGGAGATACGTGTCGAGGGCGAACAACTGCGGCTAACGGGCAGCAACGCAGCGTTATAGCCAGGCCGTCGCCCACGCAAAGATGGACGCTCGTGCGGAGTGCCCACTTTTGTACCGGATTGGCTCCCCGACCAGGGCTCGAACCCGGGACCTGCGGGGGATAACAACAGTCCGTCGCTCTACCAACTGAGCCATCGGGGGATCGGGAGATGCGCGCTGTCGCAGTTTTGTTCGTCAACGACGCGGCGCGCATTACTAACACGGCCACAGCGCGCCCAGCGGCGGGTGCCGGCCGCCCCGTTCTGCGAGCAGAAAGATGTCTGCGCGCCGGCGGTCTGAACGGGGCTGACCGTCGGTTTTCGCCTTGCGTGCGCGCTTTTTCGCCGGAACGCCGCGCGCCTCGGCGCTTGCGCTGCTGAAAATGCGGCGCGGCAAGCCGCAGGTAGTGAAACATCGACCACAGCGTCAGGATCGCGGCGACCCACAGCGCGATCGTTCCGAGCAGCGGCGTCGAGACGCCCGGGATCACGGGCTCCCACAGCAGCAGCGCGATGATCGCCGTCATCTGCGCGACGGTCTTCACCTTGCCGATGAACGCCACCGCGACGTTCTTGCGTCTTGCCGAGTTGCGCCATCCATTCGCGCAGCGCGGAGATCGCGATCTCGCGGCCGATGATGATGATCGCGAGATACGCTTCGGCGCGGTCCGAGCTGCACGAGCAGGATCAGCGCCGCCGCGACCATCAGCTTGTCGGCGACCGGATCGAGGAACGCGCCGAACGCGCTCGTCTCCCCCAGCCGCCGCGCGAGATAGCCGTCGAGCCAGTCGGTGATCGCCGCGACCGCGAAGATCGTCATCGCCGTCCAGTTCTTCGCGACCGGCGATCAGCCAGGCGTCGGGCAGGTAGTAGACGCGCGACGAAGACCGGGATCATGCACGATCCGCAGCCAGGTCAGCGCGATGGGAATGTTCGAAAGGCATCGGCGTCGAGGCGCGCGCGACGCGCGGCTCGCTGCGATTCTACGCGTTCTACCGCGCCGCCTCGCGGCATCGACTTCAGTGCAGCTCGGCGAAGATTCGCTCGGCGAGCGCGCGGCTGAAATGCCGGGCACGCGCGCGAGGTCGTCCACGCTCGCCGCCTGCACGCCCTTCAAGCCGCCGAAGTGCGCGAGCAGCGCCTGGCGCCGCGTCGCGCCGATGCCGCGCGATCTCCTGCAGCGACGACGTCGGTGCGCGCCTTGCCGCGCCGCGCGCGATGGCCCTGGATCGCGAAGCGATGCGCCTCGTCGCGAATCTGCTGCAGCAGATGCAGCCCGGGATGATCGGACGGCAGGTTGCAGCACGGCGTCGCGGTCCGGGAAACACGATGTCCTCCTCGCCCGGCCTTGCGCTCGGGCCCTTTGGCGATGCCGATCAGCGGCGCGCCGTGCATGCCCTGCTCCGCCAGCACGTCGGCGGCGACGCGCGACCTGTCCTTTGCCGCCGTCGATCACGAGCAGGTCCGGCGCCGGATACTCGCCGGCGACGATGCGCGCGCAGCGCCGCGTCAGCGCCTCGCGCATCGCCGCGTAGTCGTCGCCGGCCTGCGCCGGCGTCACGTTGAAGCGGCGGTACTCGGACGTCTGCATCGCCAGCCGGTCGAAGATCACGCACGACGCGACCGCGCGCCTCGCCCATCGTGTGCGACGACGTCGAAGCATTCGATGCGCTGCGCCGACGGCGGCAGCCCGAGCGCCTCCTGCAGCGCGGCGAGCCGGTCCTCCTGCGTCGCCTTCTGCGCGAGCTTCTGGCGGATCGCGAACGTGCGCGTTCTGCAGCGCCATCGTCAGCCACACGCGGCGCTCGCCGCCGGGATTGCCGACGATCTCGACCTTGCGCCCGACTGCGCCGACAGGACTTCCGCCAGCGCCGCATGATCGCGCGCCGTCGGGCACGATGATCGTCGGCGGCACCGGCCGCTCGACGATAGTGCTGCTCGAGAAACGCCGGCACGATCTCGACCGCGCCGCGGGTCGACGCATCGGCGTGCCGCGGAAAGAACGTGCGGTCGCCGACGTGGCGCCCGCCGCGGATCATCACGACGTTGACGGCGACCAGGCCGCGCTCCGACGCCGCGGCGACGACGTCGATGTCGCCCGCCGTCGCGCTCTCGACGAACTGGCGCGACTGCAGCTGCTGCAGGCGGCTGATCTTGTCGCGAATGCGCGCCGCGCGCTCGAACTCGAGCGCCGCCGCCGCCTCGTCCATCTGCGCCTGCAGCTGCGTCGAGCACTTCGCTCGGCCTTGCCCTGCAGGAACAGCGTCGCGCCTTCGACGTCCTCGCGATAGTCCGCCTTCGCCGATGAGCCCGACGCACGGCGCCGTGCAGCGCTGGATCTGGTGGAGCATGCACGGCCGCGAGCGGTTGGCGAACACCGTGTTCTCGCAGGTGCGCAGCTGGAACACCTTCTGCAGCAGCGCGATGCCGTCGCGCACCGCGCCGGCGCTCGGGAACGGGCCGAAGTAGCGGTTGCTTGCGGTCGAGCGCGCCGCGATGGAAGCGCAGCTGCGGAAACGTGTCGCCGGTAGATGCAGACGTACGGATAGCTCTTGTCGTCGCGAAACAGGATGTTGTAGCGCGGCTCGTGCGCCTTGATGAGATTGTTCTCGAGCAGCAGCGCCTCGCCTTCGGAGCGCGTGACCGTCGTCTCGACGCGCGCGACCTGCGCCACCATCGCGGCGATGCGCGGCTCGTGGCCGGTCTTCTGGAAGTAGCTCGACGACGCGCTTCTTGAGGTCGCGCGCCTTGCCGACGTAGAGCGTCTCGCCGGCGGCGTCGAGCATCCGGTAGACGCCCGGCCGATGCGGCAGCGACGCGAGCAGCTCGCGCGCGTCGAACGGCGGCGGCGTCGCGCATCGGCGCGATCGCAGGCGTCGTCGCTCGATCAGGCGCGAACCTTGCGTCATGCCGCTGGTCCGATCGGCCGCCGCAGATGACGCGGCGATGCGCGTCGAACACCGCGCGGAACATCGCCGTCGTCAGCCGCCGCGGTGTTGGTGTTGTAGCGGCTGCAATGATAGCTGTCGAACAGCGCCGACCCGCTCGCCAGCGCGATGCCGCGCGCCGTGCGCGAACGCGAAGGCCGACGGCGCGCAGCCGAGCGCGCGCAGCGTCGGCGTCGTGCGCGATGCGCCCGAGCGCCAGGATCGCGCCGCCCGCGGGCACGCGTGCGCAAGATCGGCCGCCAGGATAGCCGTTGCAGGTGCGCACTTCCGTCCGGCGTCGGCTTGTTCGCCGGCGGCAGGCATTTGACCGCGTTGGTGATCCGGCAGTCCGACGAGCGCAGTCCGTCGTCGCGCGCGATCGGCGACTGGGCTGCGACGCGAAGCCGTACGCGTGCAGCGTTTCGTAGAGCAGGATGCCCGCGTAGTCGCCGGTGAACGGCCGCCCGCTCGCGTTGGCGCCATGCATGCCCGGCGCGAGCCCGACGATCACCAGCCGCGCGCGCCGGCTCGCCGAACGGCGGCACCGGCTTGCACCAGTAGGCCGGATGCGCGGCGCGCACGTCGTCGAGGAACGCGGCGAGCCGCGGGCAGCGGCGGCAGCTCGTCGTAGCGGCGTACGTCAGTCGGCATCAGGACAGCAGTCGACGAGCGGAGTCGATGCGTATCAGCGGTCGCGGCATACCGACTCATGCGGTCACGAATCGGCACGTGCGTCGCGGCTGTCGATGCGATCGCTGCGTTCGCGCCATTCTCGACTGCGCCTGATGGCACTGACTCCTGATCACTGATGCCCGCCGATGCTCCTGAATCCCGATCTCGAAGTCCGCACGCGCCTGCCGGCGCGCGCGACGCGCAAGCCGCCGCTGCTGTTCGTCCACGGCGGCTACTGCGACGCGTGGTGCTGGGAGCCGTATTTCCTGCCGTGGTTCGCCGCGCGAGGCTACCCGGCCGCACGCGCTCAGCTGCGCGGCCACGGCGCGAGCGGCGGCGCCGAGACGCTGTTCATCGCCGGCCTCGACGACTACGTCGCCGACGTCGAGCACGTCGCCGGCGAGCTCGACGCGCCGCCGATCCTGATCGGCCACTCGATGGGCGCCGCGATCGTCGAGCGCATGTCGCGACGCGGCCGGTGCGCGGCGCCGCGCTGCTCGCGCCGGTGCCGCCGGTCGGGACTGCTGCCGATCGCCGCGCGGCTCGCCGACGCCGAACCCGAACTATCTGTTGCAGATGGTCGCAGCTCGATCCGAGCGCGCCTGTCCGAGCGACGTGCTGAAGGCGCTGCGCCCGTTCTATTTCAGCGACGACGTCGCGCCCGAGATCCTGCCGAGGCGCTGCGCCACCTGAACGCGCGAATCGCCGCGCGCGCTGTTCGACCTGTCGCTGCGGCTGCACTGGGCGCTGCCGCGAGCGCGCACCGTCGCCGCTGTTCGTGCTGGGCGCCGCAGGGCGACCGGATCTCGCACGCCGGACGACGTGCGGGCGACCGCGCAGCATCACGGCGTCGACGGCGACGATCCTGCCGGGCCTCGCGCACATGCTGATGCTGGAGCCGCGAGTGGCAGATGCCGCGCGAGGCGCTGCGCAGGCTGGCTTGCGACGCTCGAGTGCGACTTGTCACGGCGAGCCGTTCAGCGGCGCGGCGCCAGCGCGGCGAGTTGACCTGTGGACGCTTCGCGACGAACTCGACGAACGCGTCCGCCGGCAGCGGCTTGCTGACCCAGTAACCCTGGAAGCAGTGGCAGCCGCGCACGTCGAGAAATTCGAGCTGCTCGCGCGTGCCCACGCCTTCGGCGACGACCTTGAGGCCCGAGGCCGCGCGCGAGGCCGATGATCGCCTCGGTGATCGCCGCGTCGCCGCGGGTCGGTCTCGAGATCGGCGATGAACGAGATGTCGATCTTCAGCGTGTCGATCGGGAAGTGCTTCAGGTGCGTCAGCGACGAGTAGCCGGTGCCGAAGTCGTCGATCGCGACGGTGAAGCCTTCGTCGCGCAGCTGATGCAGCACCTTGCGGATCGCGTCGAGGTCGTGCAGCAGGCTCGTCTCGGTCACTTCGAGCTCGATCCACGACGGCTCGCAGCCCTCGGCGCTGCACGATCTCGGAGATGCGCTGCGCCAGGTCGTCGCGATAGAACTGCCGCGCCGACAGGTTGACCGAGACCGTGAGCGGCATGCCCGGCGTTGCGCCACGTCGACGCACTGCTCGGCGGCGGTCTTCAGCACCCACTCGCCGAGCGCGTGGATGAGGCCCGATTCCTCGGCGAGCGGAATGAACACCTGCGGCGGCACGCTGCCGTGCTCGGGGTCGTTCCAGCGCAGCAGCGCCTCGGCGCCGACGATCGCGCGATCGGCGATGCGCACCACCGGCTGGTAGTGCAGCTCGCAGCGCGCTCGTCCGTCAGCGCGCGCGCGCAGCGCCGTCTCCAGCGTGTGCTGGCTGCAGCCGGTGCTCGGCGAGGTCCGCGTCGAGGAACTGGTACGTGTTGCGGCCGAGCTCCTTCGACCGGTACATCGCGACGTCGGCGTGCTTCAGCAGCTCCTCCGGATCGTCGGAGTCGTCGGGATAGACCGCGATGCCGATCGACGACGTGACGTAGATGTCGTGCTCCTCGATCTCGAACGGCTGCGCGATCGGCGTCGAGCAGCTTCTGCGCGATGCGGCCGAGCACCGGCGGATCGTCGAAGTCCTCGACGATCACCATGAACTCGTCGCCGCCCAGGCCGCGCCAGCAGGTCGGTCTCGCGCAGCGCGCCGACAGCGCGCGCCGTCACGCGCTTCAGCAGCTCGTCGCCGATCCGGTGGCCGAGCGTGTCGTTGACGTTCTTGAACCGGTCGAGGTCGATGAACAGCACGCCGACGCGGCGGCCGCTGCGCTTGCGCCTGCGCGATCGCCTGCGTCAGGCGCTCGTGCAGCAGCAGCCGGTTCGGCAGGCCGGTCAGCGCGTCGCGCGTCGCCAGGTACTGCAGCCGCTCTTCGGCCTGGATCCGCGACGACACGTCCTGCACGAACGACAGGATCGACACGATGCTGGCCGTCGTCGTCGAGCAGCGCGCGAGTGATACCACTCGCACCAGATCGTGTCGCCGTCCTTGCGTGTGATTGCGCGTGAGGCCGGTCGCGCGCGGCTCTTCGCCGCTCATCAGCCGCGCGACGAGCCCGCGACCGCGCTCGCGATCGTCCTCGTGCAGCAGCGGGTTGCCGGCGATCGGCATGCCGAGCACTTCGTCGGCGCGCCAGCCGAAGATGTTCTCGGCCTGCGGCGACCAGCGCACGAGCCGGAAGTCGCGGTCCCACTCGAGCACCGCGAGCGGCGTGTTGTTGATGTGCGACGACAGCATCCAGTTCGCGCGGCTGCAGCGCGTCCTCGTTGCGCTTCTGGTCGTGGATGTCGGTGTGCACCGCGTAGATGCCGATCACGTTGCCTTCGGCGTCGCGGTTCGGCGCGTAGTGGATCGACTTCCCAGCGCTGCTGCGCCGTCCGGCTGCATCAGCATGCTGCTCGGTCGACGACGTCTTCGCCGGTCAGCACGCGATCGAGCAGCGGCTGCAGCTGGCTGAAGCGCGCTCGTCGCCGACCACTTCGGCGACCGTGCGCGCCCGGTGAGGTCGCTTGCGGCTCTCGCCCAGCCATTCCTCGTTGTGCCGGTTGAGGAAGCGGTAGCGGTAGTCGCGGTCGATGTACGACACGCGCGCCGGCACGTTGTCCATGATGAGCCGCAGCTCCGCCTTCGGACGCGCGCAACGCTTCCTGCGCCTGCTTCAGGCCGTGGATGTCGTTCATCAGCACGAACGCGCCGTGCACCTCGCCCGACGGCGCCGCGTCGGGCACGACGCGGATCGTCATCCAGCGGCGCACGCCGTTCGCGCCCGGCACCAGCCGGTCGAACGCCGTCGACTCGCCGTCGCAGCGCGCGCGTCAGCATCGCCTGCGCGCTCTGGTAGATGCCGTGGCCGACGACGTCGCGCAGCCGCAGCTCGCGCGACCTGCTCGCGCGCGTCAGCCCGAAGATACTGCAGGAACGTGCGGTTGACGTAGTGGCAGCGCTCGTCGCGGTCGATGTACGCGACCGGCGCGGGCACGCCGTCCATGATCGCGCGCAGCTGCGCTCTCGCGCGCGGCCAGCGCGTCCTGCGCCTGCTTCAGGTCGGTGATGTCGTGGCCGACGACGTAGTACGCCCTTGATCGTGCCGTCGAACTGCAGGTCGGGCACGCATGCGGCCGCGCAGCCAGCGCGCGCGGCCGTCGGCGTCGATCGATCGCGCGCTCGTAGGTGACGCGCCTCGCCGGCAGACGCGCGATCGCGACCGGCTGCCGAGCGTCGCGAGCGCTTCCGACGCCCAGCACTTCGTCGATGCGTCTTGCCGATCGACCTCGTCGCGGTCGAGGCCGATCGAGCCGCAGGAACGCCTCGTTGACGAACGCGTAGCGGCGGTCGGCGTCGAGATAGACGACCGGCTCCGGAATGTTGTCGGTGAACAGGCGCAGCTGCTCCTCGCGCGCCGCGAGCGCCTGCTCGGTCAGCTTGAGATCGTGGATGTCGTATTCGGTGCAATACAGGCCGCGCACCTTGCCCGTCGCATCGAGGTCGGGCGCGATGCGGCCGTGCATCCAGCGCCGCTTGCCGTCTGCGCGTGCTGCCGATGCGCTCGTACTCGACGTGCTCGCCCGCCTGCGCGCGCTTCGAGGATCGGCCGCAGGAACGACGCGACGTCGGGCGTCATCACCTCGAACGGCGTCTTGCCGTAGATCTCGTCCTGCGGCTTGCACACCCAGTTCGCGAACGCCTGGTTGACGAACGTGTACGTGCAGGCTGCGGTCGAGGTACGCGATCGGGCCGGGAATGTTGTCGGCGAACAGCCGCAGCTGCGACTTCCTGCGCCTTCAGCGCGTCGCGGATGCGGATGTCGTCCTCGATGTCGTTCATCACCGCGAACGCGCCGCCGACGCGGCCGCCCGACTTCGCGATCGGGGAACAGCGTGATGCGCACCCAGCGCAGCTCGCCGTCGACGCTGGCGCTCGCGGCGCTCGTAGCTGACCGTCGCGCCGGCGAACGCGCGCTCGATGTAGCCCTGCATCTCGGCGAACGCGTCGGCCGGCAGCACATCGCTTCAGCCGCGTGGCCGAGCAGGTCGTCGGCCGGCACGCCGATCCAGTCGCCGAACGGCTTGTTGGCGAAGCGCAGACCGTGAGCTGCGCGATCGAAGTAGAGGATCGGCAGCCCGACGCTGTCGGTGACGAGCCGCAGCCGGTGCTCGCGCTGCGCCCGCCTCGAGCTCCAGGCGCTTGAGGTGGTCGACGTCGGTGTACGTCGACGAGGAAGCCGCGGACGTGGCCGTGCGGGCCGCGATCGGGGTAGTAGTCGACGCGGATCCAGAACGCCGGTTGGCCCGGCGCGACGAGCTGGCGCTCGAAGGTCAGTGCGCTCGCCGGCCGAGCGCGGCGTCGATGATAGGCGTGATAGAGCTGGATAGACCTCGCGGCCGACGACCTCGACGATCTCGCGGCCGAGCACCTCGTTCTCGCGGCTTGCCGAGCCAGTCGAGGAACGCGCGTGTTGACGAAGCGATAACGCTGGTTGCGGTCGACGTACGCGACCGGCAGGCCGAGCGCGTTCGAGCTTGCGCTGCGACAGCGCCAGCAGCGAGCTCGCCGCTCGGCGACTTCGCCGACCGTGTGCTGACGTCGGCAGGTCGAGGCGAGTGAGCGAGCGGGTGAGGGCCATCGGCGCCTGGGTCGTTCGGACCGGACCAGCCTCGACGACTTGCGAGTCACGCCTCGGGGCGTCCAATGCCGTCCGTGTCGAATCGCCATGCGCAAGTCACGAGTAGTCAGAGCAAGCGAGCGAGCCCGGGTCCGCACATGGGCGCCATCAGCTTCGTCGGCCACGCATAGCGCTAGCCGCGGCCGGCGCGCGCCGGTTACAATCAACGCTGTCACACAACATGCCGTCGGCGGCACTGTGCGTCAGCAACCTGCGGCTCTCAGCGGTCGGCAGATACGGCCGAGCCATGCCGCCGCCGTGCCACAACGTCTCGCGACGATCGCCGGAAATGCCGCGTATGCCGTCGATGCCCCGCGCCTCGGCGTAGCCGCTCGCTCGTGCTGGCGATGTCCGTCGCTGCTGGCTGCGCCGCCGTGCGCAGGCCGCGCGACGCCTGCCTGCGAGCCGCCGGCGATTGCCGGCGTTCCGATCGATTTCATCCTGTTCGCGCTGACGCTGATCGGCGTCGCGCTGTTTCACCACCACACGCTGCAGATCGCCGTCGACCGGCCTGGTCGTGATCATCGCTGTTCAAGATCGCGCTCTCGCCGTTCGCCGAAGGGCCAGGCGTCGCCGGCCTGGCTCGATCACCTCGGCCACGAATGGGTGCTGCTCGCCAACCTGCTGGGCCTGCTGCTCGGCTTTGCGCTGCTGTCGAAGCACTTCGAGGCCAGCCGCGTCCCGCCATGGCTGCCCAAGCTGCTGCCCGACGACTGGAAAGGCGGCTTCGTGCTGCTCGTCATGATCTTCGTGCTGTCGTAGCTTCCTCGACAACATCGCCGCGGCGCTGATCGGCGGCACGATCGCCGGCGCGGTGTTCCGCGGCAAGGTGCACATCGGCTATCTGGCGGCGATCGTCGCCGCGTCGAATGCCGGCGGCTCGGGCAGCGTCGTCGGCGACACGACGACGACGATGATGTGGATCGACGGCGTCGATCGCCGCTGCAGGTGCTCGAAGCCTACGTCGCCGCCGGCATCGGCGATGGTGATCTTCGGCATTCCCGCGGCGATGCAGCAGCAGCGCTACTCGCCGATCGTCACGCGACGCGCCGGCCGGCGTCGTCATCGACTGGGTGCGCGTGTTCATCGTCGCGCTGATCCTGGTCGCCGCGATCGTCGTCAACGTCGTCGTCAACGTCCGTTACAACGATATCGCCGGACCGCTTTCCGTTCATCGGCGCCGCCGTCTGGGTCGCGCTGCTGGTCTGCGTGCCGCTGCGGCGCCCGACGTGGAGCGAGCTGCCCGGCGCGTTCAAGCGGCAGCGATCTTCCTGCTGTCGCTGGTGCTCGCCGCATCGATGATGCCGGTGCACAAGCTGCCGGACGCATCGTGGCAGGTCGCGCTGGGACTGGGCTTCGTGTCGGCGGTGTTCGACAACATTCCGCTGACCGCGCTGGCGCTGAAGCAGGGCGGCTACGACTGGGGCTTCCTCGCGTACGCGGTCGGCTTCGGCGGCTCGATGATCTGGTTCGGCTCGTCGGCGGGCGTCGCGCTGGCCAGCATGTATCCCGAGGGAAGAATGCGATCGCGTGGGTGCGCGGCAGGCTGGCACGTCACGCGTCGCCTACGTCATCGGCTTCGCGGTGATGCTGGCGGTGCTGGGCTGGTTTCCGCAGCCCAAGCACGAGGCGCCAAAGACGGCGCCGCCGCTCGCGGTCGCAGCGCCGGCGCGCTGGCTAAAGCGCGCGTCCGGCCGCAGACGCCGCGCGCGCGGATGGCCGGCGCGTCGAGCCTGCTGCGCGCTTGCCGCGGTGTCGTCAGAACCCAGTGGCCGCTCGACGCAGAACGCCAGCGTCCGTTCGGCGTCCGGCACCCAATGCGTGCAGGCTCCCAGTGCCAGCCGTGCCGCTCGCGGACCCATACCGCCGTTGACCCAGACGTGCCTGTGGCCGTTCCAGCGCCAGTATCCGGGCGCCCAGACGTAGCCGACGCGAGGCGCAGGCACGACTTCGACGCGCGGCGGCGGCGGCGCGATCTCGATGTCGACATAGGTCTTCGCCGCGCGCGGGCAGCGACACCGCCGCGGCGCTCAACGCGACGTGCAGCCAGCAGCGATTCGATTGCGAATCGCCATGGTCGTTCCTCCGGCGATAGTCGACCCGCCTCGGGCAATGCGCTGCCGGACGCAGTTGCGATGCCACCGTTAACGTCCGGCGGGCATCGCCTGTTGACGCGATTGACAGCGCGCCTAGGCTGCCGCGCTCCAGTCGATCAGACGACCAGGATGTGAACCCGGTACGGGCCGTGCGCGCCGAGCACGATCGTCTGCTCGATGTCGCCGGTGCGCGACGGTCCGGAAACGAGATTGACGGCGCGCGGCATCGGATCCGCGCTCGCTGCCGGATCCAGCGCGAACGCCTCCTCCATGCCGGCGACGATGCGCGCGCGCGGACACGACGGCGACATGGGTGTCGGGCAGCAGCATCGTCGCCGGTCGGCGTGAGGCGCCGGAGAGCAGCACCAGCGTGCCGGTTTCGGCGATCGCGCAGAATGCGCCGGTGATGCCCAGCTTGTCGTCGCCTGTGGTCGGGCGCGGCTCGATCGCGAGTCCGGCGCCGGCCCAGTCGAGGTCGGCCAGCTCCGGCCAGCAGACGCCCTGCCGCGAGCGCTGCGCGGCCAGCGCGGAGGCCAGCTCGAGCGCGTCGAGATAACGGGCAACGCGTCGCCGGAATTTCCGCGCCGATCGGCGATGCGGGCGACGCTGCTTTCCATGTCGGTCGCGCGCCGCATGAAGCGCGCGACCAGATCATCGGGCATGCGCGGCCGTGGGCCCTGGGCATGCGCGGCGACATACGCTTCGGCGTTCGCGCGCGCGACGGCCTCGTCCCTCGCCGCGCCGGATTTTGCCGAGCGCGTCGCGCACGCGACCGAGAATCCTGTCGCGCGCCGGGGTCGTCGCCGCCGACGCTCATCGGCTGCTCGTTTCGATGAACGAGGCGATGCGCTCGACGCCGGACCGGATCGCCGCCGGCGATGCCGCATACGAAAAGCGTACGTGCTGGCCGTCGCCGGGCACGCGTGCGTCCGAAATGGATGTCGGCGCAGCACCGCCACGCCCGCTTCGTTCAGCAGAGCGCTTGCGGAATTCCTCCGAATCGGCGCAACCGGTCCGTTTGCATGCCTCGGTGACATTCGGCCACGCGTAGAACGCGCCGCCGGGCGTCTTTGCAGCTGATGCCGGGAACCTGGTTCAACAGGCAGACGATCAGGTCTCGCCGCTCGAGGAAAGAGCTTGCGCATCGCCTCGGCGTCGCCCTGCGGGCCGGTGATGGCCTCGAGTGCCGCCCACTGGACTGATCTGCGACGCGCAGGAATCGGTATTGGTGATCCAGCGGGTGAAGATCGGGGCCAGCGCGCGATTGGCGACATAGCCCGATGCGCCAGCCGGTCATCGCCCAGGTCTTCGATGCGCCGTCCGAGATGATCGTGCGCTCGAGCATGCCGGGCAGCGACGCGAGCGAGGCGAATTCGCCGTCGTAGCACAGGCGCGAATAGATTTCGTCGGCGAACACCCAGACCTGCGGATGCGCTGCGCAGGATCTCGGCGATCGCGTCGAGATCGGCGGCTTGCAGGCTCGCCGCCGGTCGGGTTGTGCGGCGAGTTCAGGATCAGCAGCCGCGTCTGCGGCGTGATCTTGGCTTCGAGCTCCGCGCGGATCGAAGGCGAAATCGCGCGCCTCGCGCAGGTAGTATCGGCACCGGCACCGCGCCGTTGGCGACGATCTGCGACTCGTAGATCGGAAAGCCGGGCACCGGATAGATCACCTCGTCGCTCGGCGCCGTAATCGGTGACCGACGCGATCGTGTAGGCGATGAACGGCTTAGCGCCCGCGCCGATCACCGACGTCGTCGGGCTCGATCGTCGAGGCCGCGCCGCGCGCCGAGGTCGCGTCGCCGCGGCGGCGCGCAGCTCGTCGATGCCTGCCGACGGCGTGTAGCCGTGCTTGCCGGCGCGGATCGCCGCGATCGCGGCATCCTGGATGTTCGGCGGCGTCGGAAAGTCGGGCTGGCCGATGCAGAACGAGACGATGTCGCGTGCCCTGGCGGACCAGCGCGTTGACCTCGGCGAGCACGACGAAGGCATTCTCGGTGCCGAGGACTTTCGCCGCGGCGGCTGATTCTGGCGCGCGGCCTTGGCTTCGCGCGGCGCGTTCATCGCTTGCCTCCGCCGTTACGCCGGCCGGCATAGAGCTCGCGAAACGTCCGACCCGGCCGGCGCCGGCATGTCGCGGCCGTCGGTCCAGCCACCGCCGAGCGGCAGCGCGATGGATGAGGCCGTCGCGGCCGCCCATCCAGTGCAGCATGCGCACGCCGATGCGGGTCAACGCGCGCGTAGAGCGCGCGGCCGCGCGGCAAGCCACGACCACGACGCGCAAGGCCGAGCGCGCTCGTACCACGGCCGCAGCCGCCGCTCGAACTGCTGCTCGCGCAGCTTGCGCTGCAGGTCGGGCAGCGGGATCTTGACCGGACACACGACGCCGCATTGATTGCACAAGCGTCGACGCCTGCGGCAGGTCGAGCGCGTTTTCGAGGCCGACGTACGATCGGCGTCAGGATCGAGCCGATCGGCCCCGGATAGACCCAGCCGTACGAGTGGCCGCCGATGTTCTGGTAGACCGGGCAATGGTTCATGCAGGCGCCGCAGCGGATGCAGCGCAGCGCCTCGCGGACGTCGCTGCCGAGCACGTCGGTGCGCCCGGCAGTCGACGATGATGAAGTACATGTGCTCGGCGCCGTGGAATTCGCCCTCGCCCTTCGGACCCGGTCAGCACGATCGACATAGTTCGAGATCGACTGCCCGGTCGCGGAGCGCGGCAGCAGGCGCATCAGCGTCGCGACGTCCTCGAGCGTCGGCACGATCTTCTCGATGCCGGAGATCGCGACGTGGACCTTGGGCAACGTCGTCGTCAGCGTCGCGTTGCCCTCGTTGGTGACGAGCACGACCGAGCCGGTCTCGGCGACGAAGAAATTGCCGCCCGAAATGCCCATGTCGGCGGTGAGATAGTGCTTGCGCAGCACGCCGCGCGCCTCGAGGCAGCAGCTCCTCGATCCCGTCTTGACCGGCGTGCCGTGCGCCTTGTGCGAAGAGGTCGGCGACCTCCTCCTTGCGACTTGTGCAGCGCCGGGCCGATGATGTGCGACGGCGGCTCGTAGTTGTTGATCTGCAGGATGTACTCGCCGAGGTCGGTCTCGACGACCGTCAGCCCGGCGGCCTCGATCGCGTGATCGAGCGCCGACTCCTCCGGACACCATCGACTTCGACTTGATGATCTTCGCGACGCCGTGCTTCGCCGCGATCTCCAGCACCAGCGCAGTTGATGTCCGCCGGCGTCTCGGCGAACAGCACCGTCGCGCCGCGCGCGCGTCGCGTTGCGCTCGAAGATCTCGAGCCAGACGTCGAGGTCGTCGAGCGCGCGGTTGCGGATCGCGCTTGCCCGCGTCGCGCGTCGCCCTCGAAGTCGTCGAGCTCGACCAGCGATGTCGCGCCGCTTGGCGACGAACTTGGCCTGCAGTCTTGCTGCAGGTTGCCCTGCAGCCGCGCGTCGTCGAGATTGGCGTGCGCGCGCTCCTTGAAGTGCATCGATGCGACTCTGCATGGCAGCTGGTCCCTGGTCGGCGCGGCGCGCGTCAGGCCGGACGCTCTCCGGCGAGAACTTCGGCCACGTGCAGCACCTGCGTCCTGTCATCGCCGCGCCGGCGCAGCCGGCCCTCGATGTTCAGCATGCAGCCGAGATCGCCGAGCACGACCGCGTCGGCGCCGAGCGCCGCGATGTGCTCGCACTTGTTGTCGGCGAGGCGCGTCGAGATCTCGCCGAACTTGATCGAGAACGTGCCGCCGAAGCCGCAGCACGTTTCGCACTCGGCCATTTCCGTGAGCGCGAGGCCGGGCATCTTGCGCGAGCAGCGCGCGCGGCTGCATCTTGACGCCCATCTCGCGCAGTCCGGCGCAGCTGTCGTGATAGGTCACGCTGCCGTCGAAGCGTCCCGGGAACGCTGTCGAGCTTGAGCATCGTTGACCAGGAAATCGGTCAGCTCGCGCGTCCTTGCGCGCAAGCGCTCGCCGCGCGCGTCGATCATCGCCGGATCGTCGGCGAAGAGGTCGGCGTAGTGCGTACTGGATCATGCCGCTGCACGAGCCGGACGGCGCGACCAGAAAGTCGCAGTCCTCGAATTCGGCGACGAGCTTCGCGCGCGAGCGCGATCGCGTCCGCGCGATCGCCGGAGTTGTAGGCGGGCTGGCCGCAGCAGGTCTGCGTCGGCGGCACGACGACCGTCGGCGCCGCCGGCTTCGAGCAGCCGGATCGCGGCGAAGCCGACCGACGGGCGCATCAGGTCGACGAGGCAGGTGACGAACAGACCGACGCGCATCTGCGATCAGGAATTCGGTCGACGTATGGCAGTTCGCCGCCGAGCGGGCGGATCAGTAGGACCGAGTCGCGAGCGCGACGACGCAGATCCCAAGCAGCTGCTGCGGAAAGATGCCGAAGGCGAGAAGCGCGAGGCCGTTGACCGACAGCGAACCACCGGTTGTCGGCTGCGCGCGTCGATCGGCGCCGGTGTCGGTCGGCGTCGTCGAAATACATGAGCTTGACGACGCGCAGGTAGTAGAACGCGCCCACGAGCGACGTCATGCACCGCGACGACGGCGAGCCAGACGAAACCCGCATCGACGGCCGCCTGGATCACCGCGAACTTCGCGTAGAAGCCGACTGTCGGCGGGACGCCGGCCAGCGAGAACATCGACGAGCAGCATCATGAACGCCCACCACGGCGAGCGCTGATTGAGCCCCTTGAAGTCGGCGAGCTGGTCGGCCTCGAAGCCTTCGCGCGACAGCAGCATGATCATGCCGAAGGAGGCGAGGCTCGTCAGCACATAGGCGATCGCGTAGAACATCGCCGCGCTGTAGCCGCTGGGATTCGCGGCCAGGAAGCCCATCAGCATGAAGCCCATGTTCGCGATCGACGAATAGGCGAGCATCCGCTTCATGCTGGTCTGCGCGATCGCGACGACGTTGCCGAGCATCATCGACAGCACCGCGAGCACCATCAGCATGCCCTGCCAGTCGAACCAGAGGCTGCCGCAGCGCGACCGCCAGGAGCCGGAGCATGAAGCGCGAACGCGGCGAGCTTCGGGCGCCGTGCCGATCAGCAGCGTCACCGCCGTCGGCGCGCCGTCGTACACGTCGGGCACCCACATGTGGTACGGAACCGCGCCCAGCTTGAACGCCACGCCGGAGACGACGAACACGAGCCCGAAGAGCAGGATCGTCCGCTCGCCCTGCCCGCTCGCGAGCGTCTTCGCCACGCGCCGCGATATCGAGCGAACCGGTGGCGCCGTAGATCATCGACATGCCGTAGAGCAGGATGCCCGGACGCCAGCGCCCCGAGGACGAAATACTTCATCGCCGCCTCGGTGGCGGCGTTCGACGTCCGGTACATCGCCACCATCGCGTACAGCGACAGGCTCAGGAGCTCGAGGCCGAGATAGAGCGTGACGAAGCTGCCGGCCGCGATCATCACCATCATCCCGAGCAGCGCGAACAGCGCCAGCACGAACGTCTCGCCGCGGAAGAGGCCGCGGTCCGCGCTGTAGCCGCGCGAATAGAACAGCATCAGCGAGACGGCGACGCAGCTCATGAACTTGAGCGTGTCGGCGAGCATGTCGTCGACGACCATGCCGGACGAAGGCGCCCGCCGGCTGCAGCGGCATCGTCACGAGCGGCGCACCACGCCGCGGCAGCGAGCACCGACCTGCGTCAGCCAGAACGACACGTGGCGCCTCGCGTCGTCGAGGAACAGATCGACCAGCAGCACCGACGCAGGCGCCGCAGAGGAGCAGCGATCTCCGGCAGGACGGCGGAGAAATCGAGGTTCGTCATCAGTGGTCGGCACGATTCGCGTCACAGCTTGCTCTGCGCGACGTGCGCCAGCAGGTCGGCGACCGAGCCGTGCATGACGTCGATGAAGGGCTTCGGCTAGACGCCCCATCCAGAACACGAGCAGCGCGACCGCGCCCAGCAGCCAGAACTCCCGGCGGTTGAGATCCGTCGAGCGCCGCGACCTGCTCGTTCGCCGACGGCGCCGTAGATCACGCGCTTGTACATCCACAGCGTGTAGGCGGCGCCGACGATCATGATCGTCGCCGCGGCGGCGAACCCAGCCAGAAGTTCACCTTGACCGACGCCGAGGATCACCATGAACTCGCCGACGAAGCCGGACGTCGCGGGAAGGCCGGAATTGGCCATCGCGAACAGCATCATGAACGCGGCGAACTTCGGGCATCGTGTTGACGACGCCGCCGTAGTCGGCGATCTGCCGGCTGTGCATGCGGTCGTACATCACGCCGACGCACAGGAACATCGCCGCCGACACGAAGCCGTGCGAGATCATCTGCACGAGGCCGCCCTCGATGCCGAGCTGGCTGAAGAGAAAGAAGCCGAGCGTGACGAATCCCATGTGCGAGATCGACGAATAGGCGATCAGCTTCTTCATGTCCGCCTGCACCAGCGCGACGAAGCCGATGTAGACGATGGCGATCAGCGACAGCGTGATCACGAAGCCGGACAGGTAGCGGCGACGCATCCGGCACGATCGGCAGGATGAAGCGCACGAAGCCGTACGCGCCGATCTTGAGCGTGATCGCCGCGAGGATCACCGAGCCGCCGGTCGGCGCTTCGACGTGCGCGTCGGGCAGCCAGGTATGCACCGGCCACATCGGCACCTTGACCGCGAACGAAAGGAAGAACGCGACGAAGAGCAGCACCTGCACCTTGAGCGACAGCGGGACGCGATACCACTCGAGGATCGAGAACGTGCTCGGACACGTCGTACAGGTAGATGAGCGCCACCAGCATCAGGAGCGAGCCCAGCAGCGTGTAGAGGAAGAACTTGACCGCCGCGTACACCCGATTCGGGCCGCCCCAGGCGCCGATGATGAGGTACATCGGGATCAGCATCGCCTCGAAGAACATGTAGAACAGGATGCCGTCGAGCGCGCGAGAACGCGCCGTTGATGAGGCCCGACTGGATGAGGAACGCCGCCATGTACTGCGCGACGCGCACCTGGATCACTTCCCAGGCGGACCAGACGACGACGAGCGTCATCAGGCTGTTCAGCAGCACGAACAGCATCGAGATGCCGTCGACGCCGAGAAAGTAGTGGATGTCGAAGCGCGGAATCCAGTCGCTGCGCTCGACGAACTGCATCGTCGGAGGTGCCGGTCTGAAAGTGCAGCCAGAGCGGCAGCGTGACGACGAGATCCGGCGATCGCGCCGGCGAGAGCGATCCAGCGCGCGGCGGCGGCGTCGCGGTCGCGGCCCGACCGCCAGCACGGCGAGACCGGCGACGATCGGAACCCAGATGGCGAGCGACAGGTACGGCATCATCGACTGCGCTCAGCGCGTCCACCAGGTCAGGAGCGCGAACACGCCGAGGATCATCGTGAACGCGTAGTGATAGACGTAGCCCGACTGCATGTGCCGCATGAGCGAGGCCGTCCAGCCGACGACGCGCGCCGTTCCGTTGACGAAGAAGCCGTCGATGATCGTGCGGTCGCCGACCGTCGACAGGAACCGGCCGAGCCCGCGCGCGCCCGCCGGCGAAGAACCAGTCGTTGAACCGGTCGAAATAGTATTTCTGGTCGAGCAGCGTGTAGATCGGGCCGGCAGCGCGCTTCAGCCATGCGATCGGCAGCGCCGGATTGACGAGGTAGCAATACCAGGCCGAGACGATGCCGGCGATCGCGAGCCAGAACGGCAAGCGTCAGTGACGCCGTGCTGCACGAACGCGCCGACGCCGTGCCACTCCTCGCGCAGCTCCTCGAGCGCCGCGTGCTCGGGCCGGATGACGATCGAGTTGCCGAAGATAGTCGCCGATCACCATCGGCTCGATGTACGCCCAGCCCGGCGTACACCGACGGGATCGCGAGCAGGATCAGCGGCACCGTCACCACCCACGGGCTTTCCTTCGGCGGCCCATGGTGCCATGCTCCCGTGTCCAGCTCGTCGTGCGCGCGCGGCGTCGCTGGCATGCGCGCTCGTCCGCGAACCGCTCCTTGCCGTGGAAGGCGAGGAACAGCATGCGGAACGAATAGAACGCCGTGACGAACACGCCGGCCATCACCGCGAAGTAGGCGTACGCGTGGCCGGGAATCGATCGACGCATGGACCGCCTCGATGATCGCGTCCTTCGAGAAGAATCCGGCGAACGGCGGGATGCCGGCGAGCGCAAGGCGACCGATCAGCACCGCGGTCCAGTAGGTGATCGGCATGTACTTGCGCAAGCCGCCCATGTCGGCGCAGGTCCTGTTCGTGATGCAAGGCGATGATCACGGAGCCCGCGCCCAGGAAGAGCAGCGCCTTGAAGAACGCGTGCGTCATCAGGTGGAAGATCGCCACCGAGTAAGCGGAAACGCCGAGCGCGACCGTCATGTAGCCCGAGTTGCGACAGCGTCGAGTAGGCGACGACGCGCTTGATGTCGTTCTGCACGATGCCGAGGAACGCCATGAACAGCGCGCGTCGGTGGCGCCGATGATGGTGACGAACGACAGCGCGGTGTCCGGACAGCTCGAACAACGGGCTCATCCGCGCCACCATGAAGATGCCCGCGGTCACCATCGTCGCCGCGTGGATCAGCGCGGAGATGGGCGTCGGGCCTTCCATCGAGTCCGGCAGCCACACGTGGAGCGGCACCTGCGCGCTCTTGCCCATCGCGCCGATGAAAAGGCAGATGCAGATCACCGACAGCACCGACCACTGCGTCCGCGCCCCAGAGATTGATCGTCGTCCCGACGAAGCTCGCCGCCTTGCGCGAAGACCGGCGCGTAGTCGAGCGTGCCGAAGTAGCGCGAGGACGAGACCGATGCCCAGCACGAAGCCGAAATCGCCGACGCGGTTGGCGAGGAAACGCCTTGAGGTTCGCGTAGATCGCGGTCGGCCGCGTGTACCAGAAGCCGATCAGCAGGTACGACACGAGGCCGACCGCCTCCCAGCCGAAGAAGAGCTGGACGAAGTTGTTGCTCATCACGAGCATCAGCATCGCTGAACGTGAACAGCGAGATATAGCGAGAAGAACAGCGTGTAGCCGTCGTCGTCGGCCATGTAGCCGATCGTGTAGATGTGCACCATCAGCGACACGAACGTCACCACCAGCATCATCGTCGCGGTCAGCGGGTCGATCAGGAAACCGATCGCGAGCTTGAGGTCGCCCGACTGCAGCCACGTGTAGACGTCGCCGTTGAAGCACGTGGCCGGCGCGCACGTCGCGCCAGATGAAGATACGACGCGACCATCGCGATGGCCACGCCGAGGATGCAGAGCCAGTGCGACGCCGCGCGGCCGAGCTTCGGCCCGAACAGGCCGACGACGATCGCGCCCACGAGCGGCGCCAGCGGCACGACGCAGATAGAGGACCTGGATGTCCATCCGCTAGCCCTTGAGCTTGCCCATGTCCTCGACGTCGATCGAGCCGACGTTGCGGAACAGGAGCACGAGGATGGCGAGGCCGATCGCCGACTCGGCGGCGGCGACCGTGAGGATGAAGAACACGAACACCTGCCCGGCCATGTCGCCCAGGAAGCTCGAGAACGCGATGAAGTTCATGTTGACGGCGAGCAGCATCAATTCGATCGCCATCAGCAGGATGATGACGTTCTTGCGATTGAGGAAGATGCCGGCGATGCTGATCGCGAACAGGATCGCGCCCAGCACGAGGTAGTGCGACAACGTCGGTGCCGAAACCCAATCCACCCGCGAACCCCCAAACGAGAACTACATGTCCATCGCCGCCGCAGGCGCCGCGCGCGCCCGCCGCGACTCTTGTTATTGCGGTTCCTGCTTTTCCGATGGCATCGACAGCACGCGCAGCCGATCCCGCGGCCGGACTCTTCACCTGATCGCCGGGTTTCTGGTACTTGGTATCCCGTCGCTTGCGGTGCGTGAGCGCGATCGCCGCGATGATCGCGACCAGCAGGATCGACGGCGGCGATCTCGAACGGATAGACGTATTCGGTGTACACGAGCGACCCGAGCGCTTTCGTGTTGCCGCCCGCGCCGGCTCCCGCGGCGGTCGCGGCCGGACCCGTGCCCACCCGGCCGCCGACCAGCGTCAGCGCCATCTCGATCAGCACCAGCGCGCCGACCGTCGCGCCCACGGGGATGTAGCTCTTGAATCTGCTTGCGCAGGCTGTCGAAATTGACGTCGAGCATCATCACGACGAACAGGAACAGCACCATCACCGCGCCGACGTACACGAGCACGAGCACGATCGCCAGGAACTCCGCCCGCAGCATCAGCCAGTGCGCGGCCGCCGTGAAGAACGCCAGCACGAGCCAGAGCACGGCGTGCACCGGGTTGCGCGCCGTGACGACGCGCAGCGCCGCGAACACGAGGATCGCGGCGAAGATGTAGAAGAGTGCGGTCTGGAAAGTCATTTTGCCGCGTTCGGCGCAGCGTCAGCGCTCGACGGGTTCATCGATACGCGCGTCCGCGCTCGTCCGCGGCGATCTGCGCCTCGTAGCGGTCGCCGACCGCCAGCAGCATTTCCTTCGTGTAGATGAGGTCGCCGCGCTTTTCGCCGTGGTATTCGAGCACGCGCGTCTCGACGATCGAGTCCACCGGGCAGCTCTCCTCGCAGAAGCCGCAGAAGATGCACTTGGCGAGATCGATGTCGTAGCGCGTCGTGCGGCGCGTGCCGTCGCGCGCGCTGCTCGGACTCGATGGTGATCGCGAGCGCCGGGCACACGGCCTCGCACAGCTTGCAGGCGATGCACCGCTCCTCGCCGTTCGGGTACCGGCGCAGCGCGTGCAATCCGCGAAAGCGCGGGCTCATCGGCGTCTTCTCTTCCGGGAACTGCACGGTGATCTTGCGCGCGAACATGTGCCGCCCGGTCAGCATCAGGCCCTGCACCAGCTCGAGCAGCAGCCAGGTGCCGAAGAGGCCCTTCACGCGCGCAAGCATCGTCGCGTCTCTCTCAATGGAACAGCCGCGCCCAGCGGCGTCTGCATCATCGCGCCCAGGAACACGATCCAGACGAGCGTCACGGGAATGAACACCTTCCAGCCGAGCCGCATGATCTGGTCGTAGCGGTAGCGCGGCCACGTCGCCCGGATCCAGAGGAAGATGAACAGCACCGCGCACGTCTTCGCGAGAAGCCACGGCAGCCCGTCGCCGAACGGATGCAGGCCGGCAGATCGCGAGGTCGTTCAGACTGCGGCCACGGCGCACAGCCAGCCGCCGAGGAACATGATCGACGTCAGCGCCGCGATCAGGATCATGTTCATGTACTCGGCGAGGAAGAACAGCGCGAACGTGACGCCCGAATACTCGACGTGGAAGCCGGCGACGATCTCCGACTCGCCTTCCGCCACGTCGAACGGATGGCGGTTGGTCTCGGCGATCCCCGACACCAGGTAGACGACGAACAGCGGGAACAGCGGCCAGACGTACCAGCTGCGCGGCGCCGCCGTCCTGGCCGTGGACGATGTCCGACAGGTTGAGGCTCGACGCCGCCATCAGCACGCCGACGAGCGCGAAGCCCATCGCGATCTCGTAGGACACGATCTGCGCCGCGGAGCGCAGGCAGCCCAGGAACGCGTACTTGGAGTTCGACGCCCAGCCGGCGAGGATGATGCCGTAGACGCCCATCGAGGTCATCGCGAGGAGGTAGAGCAGTCCCGCGTTGACGTCGGCGAGCACGACGCCGTCGGCAAACGGCATGACCGCCCACGCGGCGAGCGCCGGCGCGAGCGCCAGCATCGGCGCGATGAAGAACGAGGTAGCGGCTCGCCCCGGCCGGGACGATGATCTCCTTGAAGATGCAGCTTGAACACGTCGGCGAACGGCTGCAGGAGCCCGAGCGGCCCGACGCGGTTCGGGCCGATGCGCACCTGCATCCAGCCGATCACCTTGCGCTCGGCGAGCGTCAGGTACGCAACGCCCAGGATCAGCGGCACGGCGATGACGACGATCTTGGCGAGCGTCCAGACGACCGGCCACGCGGGTCCGAGCAGCGCCTCGACCGGTGCGGTGCAGCGAATCGCAGCGTCATCCACTACGACGCGCTCCACCGTGATGGGCCCGGACAGGCCGTCGAGGCCGCAAGTCGACGGATGCGCGGCGGCGATCCGCACCACGCCGGCCGGCACGGCGGCGTCGAGCGCAGCTCGTCAGCACCGCCTCGCCGCGCCCTTGCCGCACCTTGACCTGCGCGCCTTCGGCGACGCCGATCTTGCGCAAGCGTGAGCGCGTTCATCCGCGCCCGCGGCGGCTTCGCATCGGCGGTCTGCTGCAGCGCCGGCGCGCGGCGCACGAGCGGGTCGGCGAAATGGATCGGAACGTCCGCCACACGCTCGAGTCCGGCAGAGCGGGTCGCCGGCTTCGCGATCGCGACCCGCGTGTCGTTGCGAGGCATTCGCCGCGATGTCGGCAGCCGTCGGGCAGCGACGGCGCGGACGTCGTCGATCGACTCGAAATCGAACCCCGGCAGCCCCAGCATGGACCCCAGGACGCGCAACACCTTCCACGCCGGGACGGGTCTCGCCCAGAGGCTTCGACGACGCCGTTGAACGACTTGCGGCCGCGCCTTCGCAATTGACGAAGCGTGCCGGCGGTCTCGGTGAAGGGGCCGATCGGCAGGAGCGCGTCGGCGTAGTGCGTGCCGTGCCGGAACGGCGACATCACGACGACGAAGCTCGGCCTTTCGAGCGCGGCGCGCGCCGCGACAGGATTGGCGCAGTCGAACTCCGGCTCCACGCCGAGCAGCGACGTAGGCCTTGCGCGGTTGCGCGAGCATCGACCGCGCGTTCAATCCGTCTTCCGTCTGCGGCATCGCATCGGACGACGTAGCCTCCGACGCTGTTCGCGGCCTCGGTGAGGCAGCCCGAGCTTCGCGCCGACGATCTCGGCGAGCGCCTGCGCCAGCGCGAAGAGCTGCGACGCTTCCGGATGCTGCTCGGCGTAGTTTCCGAGCAGGATCGCCTTGCGCTTGCCGGAAAGCGAGGCTCGCGGCGATCACCTGCGCGGCGGCGACGGGCTCGATGCCGGCGAGCGCCGCGGGAACAGGCTTGCCGGCGCCCTTCGCGGCGGCGACGACGATTTCCGCGAGCGCCTGGGGCAGCAGCGACGGCGCGGCGATCGAACGAATGCGCGACGCGGATTCGCGAGTCGTCGGCGACGGAATGAAGAACGGAGATCTCGGCGCCCTTGCGCGCCGCGTGGCGCAGCCGCTGCGCGGCGAGCGGATGGTCCTTGCGCAGGAAGCTGCCGATGACGAGGGCGCGATCGAGCGAATCGAGATCGGCGATCGGCATGCCGAGCCACGGAAAGCCGGCGCCATGGCCGTCGCCGCGGAAATCGCTCTGCCGGAGGCGGAAGTCGATGTTGTCCGGAGCCGAGCGCGCGCGTGAGCCGCGCGGCGAGCGCCATCTCCTCCAGCGTCGCGTGCGGCGACACGAGCGTCCCCAGCGCGGGGCCGCCGTGCCTGTCGACGACGGCTTTGAGGCCGCGCGCGACGAAGCCGAGCGCCTGTCGGCCAGTCGACGGTCTTCCACTCGCCGTTCGTCCTTGATCATCGGTGCCGTGAGCCGATCCTCGCTCGCGAGACCTTCGTACGAGAAGCGGTCCTTGTCGGAGATCCAGCACTCGTTGACCGCCGGATTGTCGAACGGCACGACGCGCAGCACGCGATCGCCCTTCGCCTGCACGATCAGGTTGCTGCCGAGCGAATCGTGCGGCGACACCGAACGCCGCCGCGCGAGCTCCCAGGTTCTCGCGGCGTAGCGGAACGGCTTCGACGTGAGCGCGCCCACCGGGCAGACGTCGATCATGTTGCCCGAGAGCTCGGAATTCACGCCCTGGCCGACGAAGGCGACGATCTCCGCGTGCTCGCCGCGGCCGATCATCCCGAGCTCCATCACTCCGGCGATCTCCTGGCCGAAGCGGACGCAGCGCGTGCACTGGATGCAGCGCGCCATCTCCTCGGCCGCGACCAGCGGACCCAGGTTCTTGTGGAAGACCACGCGCTTCGCCTCGGTGTAACGCGACGCCGAGCCGCCGTAGCCGACCGCGAGGTCCTGCAGCTGGCACTCGCCGCCCTGATCGCAGATCGGGCAGTCGAGCGGGTGGTTGATGAGCAGGAACTCCATCACGCCTTGCTGCGCCTTCTTCGCCTGCTCGGACTGCGTCCAGACCTTCATGCCCTCGGCGGCGGGCGTCGCGCACGCGGGCAGCGGCTTCGGCGCCTTTTCGACCTGGACGAGGCACATCCGGCAATTGGCGGCGATCGACAGCTTCTTGTGATAGCAGAAGTGCGGCACGTAGATGTCGAGCTTGTTCGCCGCGTCCATCACCGTGCTGCCGGGCGCCACTTCCACCTTCCTGCCGTCGATTTCGAGATTCAGCATCGTGTCAGGTTCAGGTGTACGTGGGCACGAGGCACCGCTTGTGGTCGATATGGTGCTGGAATTCGGCGCGGAAGTGGCCGACGAAACTCTTCACCGGCAGCGCGGCCGCATCGCCCAGCGCGCAGATCGTGCGGCCCGCGATGTTGTCGGAGACCGACAGCAGGAGGTCGAGGTCCTCGTTCCTGCCCTCGCCGCGCTCGATCCGGTCGACGACCCGCCACAGCCAGCCCGTGCCTTCGCGGCACGGCGTGCACTGGCCGCACGACTCCTCGTAGTAGAAGTACGACAGGCGCAGCAGCGATTTCACCATGCAGCGCGTGTCGTTCATCAGGATCACGGCGCCGGAGCCCAGCATCGATCCCGCCTTGGCGATCGAGTCGTAGTCCATGTCGGTCGCCATCATGATCGCGCCCGGCAGCACCGGCATCGACGAGCCGCCGGGGATGCACGCCTTGAGCGGGCGGCCGTCGCGCATGCCGCCCGCCATCTCGAGGAGCTTCGCGAACGGCGTGCCGAGCCGGATCTCGTAGTTGCCGGGGCGGGCGACGTCGCCGGTGACCGAGAAGAGCTTCGTGCCGCCGTTGTTCGGCCGGCCGAGGTTCAGGAACGCGTCGCCGCCGTTCCTGATGATCCACGGCACCGCGGCGAACGTCTCGGTGTTGTTGATCGTCGTCGGCTTGCCGTAGAGGCCGAAGCTCGCCGGGAACGGCGGCTTGAAGCGCGGCTGGCCCTTCTTGCCTTCGAGCGACTCGAGCAGCGCCGTCTCCTCGCCGCAGATGTAAGCGCCGTAGCCGTGGTGGTTGAAGAGATGGAAGTTGAAGCCCGAGCCGAGGATGTCGTTGCCGAGGAAGCCCGGCTTCGTAGGCCTCGGCGATCGCCTCCTCGCAGCGCTCGTAGGTCTCCCAGATCTCGCCGTGCACATAGTTGTAGCCGCGCACGCAGCCCATCGCATAGGCGGCGATCGCCATGCCCTCGATCAGCGCGTGCGGGTTGTACCGCATGATGTCGCGGTCCTTGAACGTGCCGGGCTCGCCTTCGTCGGAGTTGCAGACGAGATATTTCTCGCCCTGATACTGCTGCGGCATGAAGCTCCACTTGAGCCCCGTGGGAAACCCCGCGCCGCCACGGCCGCGCAGCGCCGACTTCTTGACCTCGGCGATCACGGTCGCCGGCGGAATCTTCTCCGCGAGGATCTTCTTGAGCGCCTCGTAGCCGCCGCGCGCGACGTAGTCCGCGAGCCGCCAGTTCGTCGCCCGTGAGGCCCGACATGATGATCGCGTCGGGGCCGTAGTCGAGGAAGCCGTTGCGCGCGCGTGTCACTCTGCGGCGCCTCGCCCAAGCGCTCCGGCGAGCAGCGCATCGATTTTCTCGGGCCGCATCAAGCTGCACATCCGCTTGTTGTTGACGAGGAGCACCGGCGCGTCGCCGCAGGCGCCGAAGCACTCGCCTTCCTTGCAGCGTCACGAGGCCGTCCGGCGTCGTCTCGCCGAAGCCGATGCCGAGCTTCGCCTTCAGGTGCTCCGCGGCCGCCGCGGCGTCCTGCAGCGCGCAGGGCAGATTCGTGCAGATCGTGATCTTGTACTTGCCGACCGGCTGCTGGTTGTACATCGCGTAGAACGACGCGACCTCGTACACGGCCACCGGCGGCATGCCGAGGTAGCTGCGCGACGAAGTCCATCGTCTCCGGCGACAGCCAGCCGTGCTCGTCCTGCGCGATCGCGAGCGCCGCCATCACCGCCGACTGCTTCTGGTCGGGCGGATACTTGGCGATCTCGCGGTCGATGCCGCGCGAGCGCCGGCTCTCGCTCAGCACTTGCGTCGCCGCATCGTTCATCGGTCGCTCATCTGTCTATCTCGCCGAACACGATGTCGAGCGTGCCGATGATCGCCACCGCGTCGGCGATCATGTGCCCGCGCGCCATCTCGTCGAGAGCGGCGAGGTGAGCGAAGCCCGGCGCCCGGATCTTCACCCGATACGGCTTGTTCGCGCCGTCGGAGACGAGGTAGATGCCGAACTCGCCCTTCGGATGCTCGATCGCTGCGTACGCCTCGCCCGGCGGCACGTGCATGCCCTCGGTGAAGAGCTTGAAGTGATGGATGAGCTCTTCCATGTTCGTCTTCATGTCCTCGCGCGACGGCGGGGCCACCTTGTGGTCGGCGACGATCACGGGGCCGGGATTCGCCCGCAGCCAGTCGACGCACTGCTTGACGATGCGCGTTCGACTGCCGCATCTCCTCGACGCGGACGAGATAACGGTCGTAGCAATCGCCGTGGGTGCCGACCGGGATGTCGAACGTCCATCCGGTCGTACACCGCATACGGCTGCTTCTTGCGCAAGTCCCACGGCACGCCCGATCCGCGGAGCATCGGCCCCGTGAACCCGAGCGCCATCGCCCGCTCCGGCGACACGACGCCGATGCCCACCGTGCGCTGCTTCCAGATCCGGTTCTCGGTGAGCAGCGTCTCGTAGTCGTCGACATTGGCCGGGAAAGCGCTGCGTGAAATCCTCGATGAAGTCGAGCAGCGTCCCCTGCCGCGCCTGGTTCATCTCGTCCATCGCCCGCGCGTTGCGCGTCTTCTGCGCCGAGTACTGGGGCATGCGGTCGGGCAGATCGCGGTAGACGCCGCCGGGGCGGTAGTAGGCCGCGTGCATCCGCGCGCCGGACACGGCTTCGTAGACGTCGAGCAGATCCTCGCGCTCGCGGAACGCGTAGAGGAAAGTCGTCATGCCGCCGACGTCCAGCGAATGCGAGCCGATCCACAGAGAGGTGGTTCAGGATCCGCGTGATCTCGTCGAACATCACCCGGATGTACTGCGCGCGCAACGGAACCTCGATGCCGAGCAGGCGCTCGATGGCGAGGCAGTACGCGTGCTCGTTGCACATCATGGACACGTAGTCCAGCCGGTCCATGTACGGCAGCGCCTGCAGATACGTCCGGGTCTCGGCGAGCTTCTCGGTGGCCCGGTGCAGGAGGCCGATGTGCGGGTCGGCGCGCTCGATGATCTCGCCGTCGAGCTCCAGCACCAGCCGCAGCACGCCGTGCGCGGCCGGATGCTGCGGGCCAAAGTTCATCGTGTAATTGCGAATCTCTGCCATCTAGCTCAGCCGCCGATCCATCAGCGGCCCGTCGCGTACGTGTCCTCGCGAATGATCCGCGGCGTGATCTCGCGCGGCTCGATCGTCACCGGCTGGTAGATCACGCGGCGCTGCTCGGGGTCGTAGCGCATTTCGACGTGACCCGAGATCGGGAAGTCCTTGCGGAACGGATGGCCGACGAAACCGTAGTCGGTCAGGATCCGCCGCAGATCCGGATGCCCGGGAAACATGATGCCGAAGAGGTCGAACGCCTCGCGCTCGAACCAGTTGGCGCGACGGCCAGATGTCGACGACGCTCGGCACCACCGGAAAGTCGTCGTCCGGTGCGAACGCAGCGCACGCGCAGCCGCCAGTTGTGCGCAAGGCGACAGCAGGTGATAGACGACGGCGTACCGCGGACCGTCGCGCCCTCCCCGCCGCACGTCGAATAGTCGACGCCGCACAGGTCGGCGAGGAGCTCGAAGCGGAGCTCCGGCGCGGTCGCGCAGCGCGCGCATCGTGTGCGGCGAGCTGCGGTCGTGCGCCACCACGAGCGTCACTTCGCCCCGCGCGACGGTGAGGCGCACCGGACGCGTCGCCAAGCGCACCCGCCAGCGCCGCCGTCAGGGCTTCCGATTTTCGAGGCCATCAACGGGCGATCGTGTTCGTGCGCCAGATCTTGTTCTGCAGCTGCAGGATGCCGTAGAGCAGCGCCTCGGCGGTCGGCGGGCAGCCCGGGACGTAGATGTCGACCGGCACGATGCGATCGCAGCCGCGCACGACCGAGTACGAATAGTGGTAATAGCCGCCGCCGTTCGCGCACGAGCCCATCGAGATCACCCACCGCGGCTCGGCCATCTGGTCGTAGACCTTGCGCAGCGCCGGCGCCATCTTGTTGCACAGCGTGCCGGCGACGATCATCACGTCCGACTGGCGGGGGCTCGGCCGGAACACGACGCCGAAGCGGTCGAGGTCGTAGCGCGACGCGCCGGCGTGCATCATCTCCACCGCGCAGCACGCGAGGCCGAACGACATCGGCCACATCGATCCGTTGCGGCACCAGTTGATGACGCTGTCGAGCGACGTGGTGACGAAGCCTTTCTCGAGTACGCCGTCAATGGCCATGGTCGACCTAACCTCATTCCCAATCCAGCGCGCCTTTCTTCCATTCGTAGACGAACCCGACGACCAGCACGGCGAGGAAGATCATCATCGCGGCGAAGCCGAAGACGCCGATCTTGCGGCAGCACGACGGCCCACGGGAAGAGGAACGCGATCTCGAGGTCGAACAGGATGAACAGGATCGCGACCAGGTAGTAGCGGACGTCGAACTTCATCCGCGCGTCCTCGAACGCCTCGAAGCCGCACTCGTAGGGCGACAGCTTCTCGGCGTCGGGGCGGTTCGGCGAGAGCAGCGTGCCGACGCCGAGCAGCACGGCGCCGACGGTCACCCCGAACAGGATGAAGAGGAGGACGGGAAAGTACTGCTCCAGCATCGTTGCCGCCTTCCGCGAGAGATCGTTCGCGCGTCGAATCGCGTCTGCCTGCTCGTTGCCCAACTGAGATCTGGTGCCGACGGGGAGACTCGAACTCCCACGGCTTACGCCACTGCCCCCTCAAGACAGCGTGTCTACCAATTTCACCACGTCGGCTTGTCTCACTTCGGCACTTCGCCCGACTTCGAGCCCGTCAGCGTGCGGGTGCGGGTGCGCGGGCGGCGCCGGGCCTTCGCCGGATCCGCGGCGGGCGCAGGTGCGGGCAACGCTCCCGGAGCCGCAGGAATGTCGGAGGTCTTCGGCGCCATCTTTTCCATCACGCCCTGCTGCATCACGCCCGACGGCGCGCTGTGGTGCGAGCCGAACCACGTGAGTGCCGAGGCTCGAGGCGAAGAACACGGCGGCGAGTATCGCGGTGGTTCGCGACAGGAAGTTGGCGGAGCCGGCGGCCCCGAAGAGGCTGCCCGACGAGCCGCTGCCGAACGCCGCCCCCATGTCCGCGCCCTTGCCGTGCTGCAACAGGACGAACCCGCAGATCGCCACGGCGACCAGCAGGTGCAAGACCAGCAATACCGTTTCCAGCATGTTCATCTGCTACTCCAGCACCGCACGGTTAGGCCCGTGCGATCGCCAAAAATTCCGCCGACCGTGAGCGACGCGCCGCCGATCAGGCCGCCATCGATATCCGCCATCGCGAACAGCGCCTTCGCGTTGTCGGCCTTGACGCTACCGCCATACAGCAGCGGCACCTCCGCCGCGCTGCTCTTCGCCAGCCGCGCGCGCAGCGTCGCATGCACCGCCTGCGCTTCCTCCGGCGACGCCGTCCGGCCCGTGCCGATCGCCCACACCGGCTCGTAGGCGACGACGATCTTCGCCGCATTCGCGCCGACCGGCGCCGATGACGGCGTCGAGTTGCCGCGACACCACCGCCATCGTCGCCCCGGCGTCCCGCTCCGCGAGCGTCTCGCCGACGCACGCGATGGGCGTCAATCCCGCCGCCAGCGCCGCCACCGCCTTCGCGGCCACGACCGCATCGGTGTCGCCAAAGAACTGCCGGCGCTCCGAGTGGCCGACGATCGCATAGCGACAACCGAATTCCACCAGCATACGCGCCGACACTTCACCCGTGAACGCGCCCGGACTCGTGCTCGCTCACGTCCTGCGCGCCCCAGCGCGATCGGCGTCGCCCGCGAGAGCGGCGCGACACCTGCGCCAGATACGGGTACGGCGCGCAAACCGCGATCTGCCGGCCCGGCGTCGCCTGTCCATCCGGCGACCAGGTCGGACAGCAGCGCCGCGTTGGCCGCGAGCCCGCCGTTCATCTTCCAGTTGCCGACGACGAATTTCCCGCGCATTGCGATGGAGACTCCCTGCCGCCCGCAACGTCACCCCGCCGACTCGCTGCCGTTAGCGCAAGACAGGATAGGGCTGCAAAACCTCGAAATTATACCGCAGTGCGGCAAAGGCGGGCAACACGTGCTGCCCGGCGCCGTAGGGCGTCCGCCCGGCTACGCACGCGTCGCCGTCGCGGCGGCGTTCGCTTCAGGCGCCGGCGAGGCGCCGAAGGCGTCGCATCAGGATCGGCAGAAACCAGACGGCGAGCGTCATCGCGCCCAGCGTGGCCGCCACGGGACGATGGAAGAACGCGAGCAGGTCGCCGTCGGCCTTGATCATCGACGTCACGAAGTTGTCCTCGAGCATGCCGCCCAGCACGACGCCGAGGATCGCCGGCGCGATCGGCACGCCGTTCTCCTCGAGGACGAACGCGACCACGCCGGCGATCACCATCACGCCCACGTCGAACGCGCGTGTTGTTGATCGCGAACGCGCCGACGACGCAGAACAGCATGATCACCGGCATCAGCACGCTGCGCGGCACCTTGAGGATCTGCTTCGACGCCTTGATGCACGCGTAGCCCAGCGGAATCATGATCAGGTTGGCGATGATGAACAGCAGGTACACGGCGTAGATGTTCTGCGGGTTGTTGACGAAGAGCGCCGGCCCCGGGTTCATGTTCTTCATGTACAGCACGCCGATCACGATCGCGGTGATCGAGTCGCCGGGAATGCCGAACACCAGCGCCGGGATCCACGCGCCCGCCAGCGCGCTGTTGTTGGCGGAACCGGATTCGACGATGCCCTCGACGTGGCCGGTGCCGAACTTTTCCGGCTCCTTCGAGAATTTCTTGCTCACCGCGTACGACATCCACGCCGCGATGTCGGCGCCCGGCGCCGGGCAGCGCGCCGACCAGCGTGCCCAGTGCGCTGCCGCGCAGGATCTGTATCGGGTACTTGACCGTCAGCCGCCACATGCCCTTGAACACGTTGCCGATCGGCTGGTCGACGATCATCGGCCGCCGGATCGGTGTCGACCGCGTAGCGGAGGATCTCGGAGATCGCGAACATGCCGATCATCAGCGGGACGAGGCCGATGCCGCCCATCAGCTCGACGCTGCCGAAGGTGAAGCGCGGGATGCCCGCCGGATTGTTGAGGCCCACGCTCGCGATCAGCAGGCCGAGGAAGAGCGAGACGAAGCCCTTGAGCGGGTGCTCCGACGTCAGGAAGACCGCGCAGGTCAGCCCCATCAGCACGAGCCAGAAGTACTCGAACGAGCTGAACTTCAGCGCGAACTCGGCGAGCGTCGGCGCCGACGATCATCAGCACGGCCGTTCCGAAGAGGCCGCCGATCGCCGAGAAGACGAGGCCCGCCCCCAGCGCGAGCTCGGCCTGGCCCTTGTTGGTCATCGCGTAGGCTTCGTCGGTGTAGGCGGCCGACGCCGGCGTCCCGGGCATGCGCAGCAGGCAGCCGGGGATGTCGCCGGCGAAGATCGCCATCGCCGTCGCGGTGACGATCGCCGCGATGGCCGGGATCGGCGCCATGAAGAACGTGACGGGCACGAGGAGCGCCGTCGCCATCGTCGCGGTGAGGCCGGGCATCGCGCCGACGAAGAGGCCGAACAGCGACGCGCGCCAGCATCACGACGATGTTGTACGGGTCGAGCACCATCGAGAAGGCCTGCGCCCAGGCGCCGCTCATCGTGACGTCTCCATCGCGCGCTACCAGATGAAGCCCTTGCAGCAATGCCCCACGGCAGCGGAACCTTGAGCAGCTTGTAGAACGCCGTGTGGATCGCGAGCGTCAGCAGGATGGCGAGCGGCAGGATCCACGCCGGGCGCACACCGAACACCGCGAACAGCACCGAGAGGTAGATGACGCCCGTCGGGATGAACCCGAGCTTGTCGACGAGCGAGGATGTAGAAGACGTTGACGCCGATCGTGAGCGCGAAGGCGAGCACGTGCCGACGCGAGCGCGTCCACGGCGCGAGCGTCACCCACGGCTCTCGCACGCCGTGCTCGCGTTCTCGCCTTGAGGCCGTTGAAGATCAGCAGCACGGCGCAGATCGCGATGCCGCAGGCGACGAGCCCGGGAAAGATCGCCGGGCCGTACTTCTGGCCCGGAATCGTGCCGAACGCCTGGACGTGGACGAGGACCGCCGCCGCGAGCAGCAGCAGCAGCGCGCCCCACACGGCATCGTTGAGCTTCACGCCGCGAGTCAGCCCGGACGGTCGGAGCAGGCGATGCGCCGTCGCGGCCCGCGCAACCTCGGACCGCAACGGGACACTGCGTCATTTGACGATGCCGACCGCCTTCATCGTCGCGCCGAGATCGGTGTCCGACTTGGCCATGAACTTGGCGAAATCGTCGGGCCGCGCGTAGATCACGCCGTAGCCCTGCTTGCGCCATGAACTCGGTGTAGTCCTTGCTCGCGACGATCTTCGTTGAGCGCCGCGACGAGCTTGTCGCGCGCTTCGGGCGGAAGGTTCTTCGGCGCCGCGATGCCGCGCCACGCGGCCATCGTCCAGTTGCTGCCGGTCGCCGCCTTCAGCGTCGGAACGTTGGGATAGAGAGCCGCCGGCTTGTCGGCCATCACGGCGAGGCTCTTGACCTTGCCCGCGTCGATCATCGCGCGCGCTTCCGGCAGCGACACGGGCGCGATCTGCACGCCTCCGGCCACGAGATCGAGCAGGCCCGGTGCGGCGCCGCCGGACGGCACCCACGGTACGCTCGCCGGATCGACCTTCGAGATCCTGCAGCATCCCGGCGATCGCCAGATGCCAGATGCCGCCCTGGCCGGTTCCCGACGCCTTGAACTTGCCGGGATTCGCCTTGATGGCCGCGACGAGCTCGGTGACGCTCTTGTACGGCGAATCGGCGGCGACCTGCACGCCCGCCGGATCCGCGTTGACGAGCGCGATCGGCGTGTACGAAGCGCCGGTCAGATCGGTGAGCCCCTGCCAGTGCATCATCCCGATCTCGACGGTGATGATGCCGATCGTGTAGCCGTCGGGCGCCGCCCTGGGCGATCGCGCTGTGGCCGACGACGCCGCTGCCGCCGACGCGGTTGACGACGTTGACCGGCTGTCCGAGCTCTTTCTCGAGCAGCGTTCCGATGATGCGTGCGGTGCCGTCGGTGCCGCCGCCGGCCGCCCACGGGACGATCAGCGTGATCGGCCGCTCCGGATAGGCGGCTTGCGCCGCCGCGGCGAACAGCAATGCGCCGAGGCCGACGAGGATTGCGCGCGGAAAACTTGATCATGGTTCCTCCGTGATTACCGCATGTTTGTTCGCCGCGATGAGGCAGCAAGGCCGTCGCGGGGCGAGCGGCAGAGTTTGGCAGCGGCCCATAGGACCGGTCAAGTGGTCTTACCAATCGCTTTGCGCAGCTCCAGCCTGGCAGGCAGCTGGCAGACCTCCTGCGTCAGCCCGCGCCGTGGGCACTCTTGGCAACTCTACCTCCCAGGAGTTCATCCGCACTGCGGAGCGTCGAGCAGCCGCTCGAGATCGCCTTCGAGCGCGATAGTTCGAGTTGGGCACGAGCGTCGTCCTCGTCCATGTAGAGACGCCGATTGAGCTCGATCTGCAGGCTGTGCCGGCCGCGCGCGGGCCGGCCATGCCGCCGCACGATCTCGACGCCCTTGTACGGATCGTTGATCGCGACCGAGTAACCAAGCCCGCGGAGCGTTTCGCGCGACGAACGCCGTGAATCCCGGCGCGCACGTCGTGCCGTCGCGGTCGCCGAGAACGAAGTCCGCGCGCGCGCGGCCCGGATCGTCGGCATTCGCGTCGCCGACGGCCGGCATCGAATGGCAGTTGATGTGCCAGATCGGCGCCGAACGCTTCGATGGAGGTTCGTCGATCTCGTCGTCGAGCGCCGCGTGGTACGGACCGTACCAGTCGTCGATGCGCCGATTGCACTTCGCCGACCGTCAGCTTGCGCGTGTACATCGGCGCGCCGCCGCGCGCGACCCGCCACGAGGAGCCCGATGCCCTGCTGCGGTCTTGCGCGACGCGCGCGAGCGGCACCGGCCACGGACCCGCGAGCATCGCGGGATCGAGGTCGTCGAGGCTGCGATTGGCGTCGATGTAGGCGCGCGGAAAGTCGGCCTCGATCAGCGTCGCGCCGAACCGCGGCGCGGCGCGATAAAGCCGCGCGACGTGGGTGTCCTCGGCGAGGCGCACGACCGCAGCGCGGCGGCGCGTGGTCGAAGTCGTCGGGATAGTGCTCGCCCGAATGGGGCGAGTCGAGCACGAGCGGCAGCGCCGTTGCAACCGGTGCGTGCAGGACATAGGGCGCGATGGAAGTCATTGGGCGCTCTCTTCGCGCATTCAAGCGCCATCGTTCAAGTGACACGCCGACAAGCCGCGCCCGGCGCGATCTCGCGCAATGCCGGCGCCGTCGTGCGGCATTTCGGCATCGCGTGCGGGCACCGGGGATGGAAGTGGCAGCCCGGCGGCGGCGCGAGCGGCGACGGAATTTCGCCCTTGATCGGCACGAACGTGCGCTTGACCGGCTCGACCTTGCCCACTTCCGCGAGCAGCGCCTGCGTATAGGGATGATTCGGCGCACCGTAGAGCTCCGGCGTGGGCCCCGATTCGACGACGCGTCCCAGATACATGATGACGACGCGGTCGCTGATGTGCTCGACCACGCCGAGATCGTGGCTGATGAAAAGATACGTGAGATTGAGCGCCTGCTTCAAATCCATGAAGAGGTTGAGCACCTGCGCCTGGATCGACACGTCGAGCGCCGCCACCGACTCGTCGCACACGAGGAATTCGGGCGCCACCGCGAGCGCGCGGGCGATGCCGATTCGCGCCCGCTGGCCGCCGGAGAACTGGTGCGGAAATCGGCGCATCAGCGAACGCGTCGAGACCGACGCGATTCATCTGCTGCGCGACGTAGTCCGACTGCGTCTTCGGCGGCGACGAGGCCGTGCGCGACGGGCGCCTCGCCGACGATGTCGACGACGCGCATCCGCGGGTTGAGCGATGCGTACGGATCCTGGAAGATCATCTGCATCTTGAGCTGCTGCCGGCGCGCGGCGTCGGGCGCCAGCCCTGCCAGACGACTCGCCTCGCCAGCGGCGCTCGCCGCCGGTGAGCGGCAGGAGCCCGACGGCGAGCCGCCCCAGCGTCGACTTGCCGCAGCCGGATTCGCCGACGAGCCCGACGACTTCGCCTTCGACGATGGCGAGGTCGACGCCGTCGACGGCGTGCACGACTTCCTCGCGCATTCCCGCGCCGAGCAGGTTGCCGATTCGCGCCGAGACGTCGAGCGATTTGACGAATCGCTTCGCGACGCGCGAAAGCTCCACCAGCGGCGGCGCGCCCGCCGTCGGTGCTTGCTGGGCGCGGTGGCGTTGGTCACGACGCGCCGACGGGTACGAGCGGATGGTGACAGCGCGCGCCGTGTCCGCCGGCGACCGCGGGCAGCATCTGCCGGCGTGGTCGCGCAGATCTCGGTCGCGCGGCTGCAGCGTTCGCGGAACGCGCAGCCCTCCGGCAAGTCGAGCACCGACGGCGGCATGCCCGGAATCTGCCGCAAGCGTGCGCCGCGCACGCTTCGCGACGGCACCGAATCGAGGAGGCCCTGCGTGTACGGATGCCGCGGATGCGTCAGCACGTCGAACACGCTCCCCTGCTCGACGATGCGGCCGGCGTACATGCACGCAGACGCGATCGGCGAGGCCGGCGACGACGGAAAGGTCGTGCGTGATCCAGATCATCGCCGCGCCGGTCTCGCGCGTGAGCTTCTGCATCTCGAACAGGATCTGGCCCTGGATCGTCACGTCGAGCGCCGTCGTCGGCTCGTCGGCGATGATGAGGTCCGGATTGTTGAGGAGCGCGATGGCGATCGCCACGCGCTGGCGCATCCCGCCGGAGAACTGGTGCGGATACGCGCGCGAGCCGCTCGTCGGGCGACGGAATGCCGACTTTCACGAGCGCCGCCCGCGAGCGCTCGAGCGCGTCGCTGCCGCGGTACGCTCTCGTGCGCGAGGATCGTCTCGACCATCTGCGCCGCGACCGACAGCACCGGATTCAGCGTCATCATCGGATCCTGGAAGATCATCGCGATCCGGTTGCCGCGGAGCTGTCGCAGGTCCTCCGGCGAAAGCGCGCGCAGGTCGCGGCCGTTCGAGGCGGATCGTGCCGTCGACGATGCGCCCCGGCGGATCGATGAGGCCCATGATCGAGTAGCCGGTCATCGACTTGCCCGAGCCCGACTCGCCGACGAGGCCCATCACTTCGCCCTTGCGCACGGCGAACGACACGTCGTCGACCGCCTTCACCACGCCCGCCCGCGTGAAGAAATGCGTGCGCAGGCCGTCGACTTCCAGTAGCGGCGCGCTCATCGCTCGGCCTCCTTGTACCGGCCGTGCATCGTCGACGCCGGCGTGTCGGCCTCCTGCGCACTCGCGCGCCGACGCGCTCTTCGAGCCTTGGCTTCGCCCGGCGCGCTCATCGCTACTTCTGCAGCCTCGGATTCAGCACGTCGCGCAGCTGATCGGCGACGAGATTGATGCTGACGATCGTGCACAGGAGCGCGATGCCGGGAAAGAAGCTGATCCAGTACTTGCCGGACAGGAGGTACTGGTAGCCGTTGGCGATCAGGAGGCCGAGCGAGGGCTCCGTGATCGGCAGCCCGAGGCCGAGGAACGACAGCGTGGCTTCGAGCGCGATCGCCGCCGCCACCTGCACGGTCGCCACGACGATCATCGGCGGCAGGCAGTTCGGCAGCAGGTGGCGGAACACGATGCGCGACGGGCGACAGCGCGAGGCAATGCGCCGCCTCGATGTATTCCTTGCGCTTCTCGACGAGCGCGGCGCTGCGCACGGTCCGCGCGTAGTACGCCCATTGGACGGTGACGAGCGCGGCGATGACCTTGCCGGTGCCCTGCCCCAGCACCGCGATCAGGATCAGCGCGATCAGGATCGCCGGGAACGACAGCTGGATGTCGACGATGCGCATGATCAGCGTCTCGACGCGGCCGCCGACGTACGCGGCCGCGAGCCCCATCGCGAGCCCGATGGCGAGCGCCAGCACCGTCGACGCGATGCCGACGCCGAGGCTGATCCGCAGTCCGTAGAAGATCGCGGACAGCATGTCGCGGCCCTGGTCGTCGGTGCCGAGCCAGAACGTTCCGCCGTTGGGCGACGCCGATCCCGGCGGCAGCCGGCTGTCCATCACGTCGAGCTGGGCGAGGTCGTACGGGTTCTGCGGCGAGATGAGCGGCGCGAAGAGCGCGAGGAAGAGGATGATCCCGAGCAGCGCGAGCCCGAAGATCGCCACCGGATTCGCGACGAAGTCGGCGACGATCCGCCGGAAGGGTGTTTCGAGCTGCGCTCGCGGGCGCCATCGCGCTCAGCCTTTCGCTTCCGTCAGCCGGATGCGCGGATCGAGCGCCGAATACAGGACGTCGACCAGCAGGTTGATGACGATGACGATCGTCACGATGACGAGCAGGTAGGCGACGATCACCGGCCGGTCGAGGACGCCGATCGAGTCGATCAGGAGCTTGCCCATTCCCGGCCACGCGAACACGCTCTCGGTGACGATGGCAAAGCCGATCAGCGAAGCCGAACTGCAGCCCGATCACCGTGACGATCGGGATCAGGATGTTGCGCAGCACGTGCACGCCGATCACGCGCGGTTGGTCAGACCCTTCGCGCGCGCGAACTTCACGTAGTCCTGCAGGAGCGCCTCGTGCGCGCCGGCGCGCGTGAGGCGGATGAGCAGCGCGAGGTTGAAGAGCGCGAGGTTCGTCGCCGGCATCACCGAGATGCCTCAAGCCGTCGACCGACAGGAACGAGACCGGCAGGAACGCCGAAGAGGAGCGTCGTCTCGCCGCGGCCGTTCGACGGCAGCCAGCCCAGCATCACCGAGAACACCATGATCAGCATCAGGCCCGACCCAGAACGTCGGCAGCGAGAAGCCGAGGATCGAGCCCGCCATGATCGAGCGCCCGGCGATGCCGTTCGGCTCGCAGCCCCGCCCACAGGCCGAGCGGAATGCCGAGCACGATCGCGATCAGCATCGCCGTCAGCGCGAGCTCCATCGTCGCCGGCATCCGCTCGAGGATGAGGCCGAGCGCCGGACGTGCTGTGCACGAACGAGCGGCCGAGATCGCCGTGCGCGACGCCCTTGAGGAAGCTCCAGTACTGCGCCCACAGCGGCTTGTCGAGGCCGAGCGCCGCGATCGCGCGCTCGCGGTCGATCTGGTCGGCCTGCGGGCTGATCAGGATGTCGATCGGATTGCCGACCGCGTACACGCCGACGAACACCAGCAGCGACATCACGAACAGCACGACGA
>ERZ1370068.7833-contig-6727_pt1 | contig 111851 bp, 184 predicted proteins | sample MGYA00561227_ERZ1370068 | MGnify/ENA primary metagenome ERZ1370068 (study PRJEB38410, sample SAMEA6850437) | metagenome | study: Metagenomic assessment of the ecological functions of the soil: analysis of the soil microbiota associated with the...
GCTGCGGCCCAGTCGGGGACGGGCGTGAGCGGCACAATCACCGACACGTGACCCACGCCACGGTTCCCAACGCGACCGTGGTCATCGAGGAACTGAACCGGCAGGGGCGGACCAACTCCGGCGGTCGGTCTCGATCGCAGGCGTGCCACCCGGCCAGCACCATCTCCCCGTCCGCGCGGACAAGTTCGCGCCGAACCGCACCGAGATCACCGTCGCTCAGAACTCGCTCACCGTAGATGTCTCGATCGATCCGAGCTTCACTCTACAGCGAAGTCGTGTCGGTGAGCCCGGATGCCAGAAACCAGTTCGAATCGTATCAGCCGACGAGCGTACTGGCCGGCCAGGAGCTCGGAAAGAGAAGGGCGCCACGATTGGCGAAACGCTCCAGCGTATGAGCCGGGTGTGGCGATGCGAAGCCGAAGGGCCTGACCCGCGCGGCCGGTCATCCGCGGGCTCGACGGCGATCGCGTGCTGATTCTCGAGGACGGCCAGCGCATGGGTGATCTCGAGTCAGTCCGGCGATCACGGCGTCAACGTCAATCCCTCCGTGGCGGCGCGCGTCGAGGTCGTGCGAGGACCGGCGACACTCTCTTACGGCGCGAATGCGATCGGCGGCCTCGGTCAACGTCATCACCGACGATGTGCCGACGGTGCCGGTGACGAGCTTCGCATCGGATCCTTCTTCCTCCGACGCCGGAACGGCCGCGGCGGAGGCGGTGGAGGCGGAGACGTGACGGTCGGAAACGGCAATGTGGCCCCGCACCTGGCTGGAAGCGGACGACGCCGGCGACTACAGCTCGCCCGAAGGCGATGTGCCCAATTCATCCAGCCGCGGCGCTTTTGCCGACGTCGGGCTCGCATGGACCGGCGACAACGGCTACCTCGGCGGAAGTTACGCTAGCTTACGACAAGACGCACTACGGCATCCCGCTCGTCGAAGCAGGCGAGACGAATCTCGACCCGCGGCGGAACGTCTTCACACTCCCGCGGCGAACGCCGCAATCTGAATGGCTTCATCAATTCAATAAGAGGGACATTCGACTGCGGCGTTACCGGCACGACGAGCTCGATGGCGAAGTGGTGGCGACCTCGTTCAAGAACGACAGCGACGAGTTCAACCTGCTCCTCGGCCATCGGCCGGCCGGCAAATTGAAAGGCTCGATCGGATTGTTCTGCTCGGACGGAGCTCGGCCGAAGGCGAGGAATCGCTGTCGGCGCTGGTCGACCAGTAACGCGCATTTGCTGCGCCCCTACGAAGAGGCGCGCGATCAACCCGCACGTGACATCTCCAGTTCGGCGGCCGGGTCGAGCACACCGGTTAACGCCGGACGCCGACCTCGGCGCGACTCACGACGCTCTCCGATCGGCCGGACTGCTCGTTCATCCGACCGATCAGACCACGCTGGCGTTCAGCCTGGCACGGGCGGCGCGCAACCCCGCGCTGGAGGAGCTGTATTTCCACGGACCGCACGCCGGCAATTTCGCGTTCGAGAACGGCAACCTCGAATCTGGATGCCGAGACCGGCACAGGCTCTCGACGTCTCGCTTCCGCTGGCGCGGATCGCGCAACTGGCGACGACCTACTTCAACAACATCAGCAACTTCATTCAGGGAGCACCGGCGAGTGCTCGACGAAGATCTGCCGGTGACGAATTTCGTGGCGGGCGATGCGCGGCTCAGGCCTCGAGTTTCATGCCGACGTCAACCTCACCAGCATGGTGGCGCTCGAAGGCGCTCGACTACGTGCACGGGCGATTTGCGATCGGAAGGCCAGCCGATGCCGAGGATTCCCGCTGCGCGCGCCGGCTCGGCGTGCGCGTCCAGAAGAATGCGCTGCAGATCGGCGCTGATGCAGTCTTTACGGCGGAGCAGGACCGCATCTTCGTGACCGAGACTCCAGAGGGCGCCGTTGGCGAGACGCCGACGGCTGATCAAACCTCCTGAAGCTGTTCGATCGTATCTCGTTCGGGCAAACTGTCACGAACACGATCACCGTGCGGCTGGACAATGTGACGAACGAGCGTGTACGCGACAACCATCTGAACTACTCTCAAAGATCTCGTCCCGGAAGTGGGCCGAAACTTCAAGGTGCTTTACAACGTGAGGTTTTGATTCACGCCGGCGTGAGCTCGAGCGGATCGCGAGCTGGTTCGAGAGCGGCAGCCTGGTTCCGGCCGGTGCGGCCACAACGGCCGGCGGCGCGCGAAAATTGCGTGATTTTCCCTTCCGCGACTTCTACTTGAGCCGTGACGGTGTGTTTGTGTGTCGAGACAATTTCTCGGCAGACAGCCACGGGTCAATGTGTGGCCCGCAGCGTGGCCAATACCACGAACTGAAAAGCGCCAACGGCAGGCGGACGCTGAATCCAGGTCCCTCCAGCGATCATCGGCGGCCGTCCTTGCATTCGTCGGGTGAAGAATCTCAGCAACGGTGGGCGACGGCGTGCGCCTCCAGGAGCAGCATGACGACCGCTGGTGCCACACAGATCACGAGCAGCATCGCGCTCGTGGAAACGCTCGCGCCCACGCACGCTCCATCCGACGATGAGGGCGACTGTCGCGAACCATCCGCCGACGAGCCACATTCGGGAAGTGTTCAACATGATTCTCGACCTCCTTCAGGTCGGCCTTGACTCGATGGAAAACGCGATCGAAGCTTCGAGCGTGCACGCGCAGCGGTAGCACGAGATTGGACGGACGATTCACGTGCGCTCCGATCGGTGGCCGAAGTGGGCCTGTCGGCGCGCACCCGCGAAGAGGGGCACTGCTCGAACGCTGGCGGGCTCAGTGCGGTCTAACGAGGATCCACTATACCCGATCCGGCGACGACTCGCCGTCGGGACTCGTATTGACACTGCACACGGTTGCGGTGGCGTATACTTGATGCGTCATCTGCTTTCCTGAGCCCTGCGGCCATTCCGGCCTTCAGCCCTCACCAAAGCACTTCGTTGAGGACTCGATGAGAGACTCCACTTCCAGCAACAATCCGCGCGGTCGCTGCCGCGGTTCCGCACATCGCGCCCGCGTCGTGTCCGGCTTGCCGATCGTCGTCGATCGTCACGACGGCGAAGATCCCCGACGCCGACAGCTATTGGCGGTGCACGAGCTGCGGCGAGGTCTGGAACAATTCGCGGCGTCATGCACCGCGGTATGGAGGGCGTTGGTGACGTTGATTCAAAGCGAGCTGATTCGTGAACTGCAGGAACTGATCTCGGCGCTCGATCGGCGGCTTCCGCAGCCGTCGCGAGCGGGCGAGGCGGCGAATTGCCCGCGACGCGGCAAAACTCAAGGACGAGGCCTTGAAACGGATCACGGGCTCGAAAGCACGTGAGTCCCTCAGTCGATCGTGATGTTTCTTCAGCGCCGGCGCTGATCCGAGATCATCGCGGCTCCGCGAGAGAGCGCGACGGATCTCGACCGCGCCGACGCGCAGCATTTTCCGCCAGTTCCCCGCTCCGGCAGCCGCGCAATGTTGGTATCGAGTGTTTGCAGTAGCGGCGAGGGATCGCCGCCCGTAGTCCATCGCGGTCCCCAACGCCTGGACGGCGGAGCGGACCATGACCGACGTGCGGTCCCGGTCCAGCCAACCGGCGTATCGTTGCAATGTGTCGAAGAGCTGCTTCAGCTCTTCCCGATCCACTAGACGACCCTGACGTTCTCGCCTCGCGGGCCCTTCGGGCCTTGCCCGCGCTCGAATGTGACGGCCTGTCCTTCACGAAGATCGTCGAAACGAGTCTCAGCGCACGCGGAGTTGTGAAAGAAATACTCGTTCCCGTCACTGGCCAGGATGAAACCGAACCCTTTGTCGCTGACCGAGTCGCTTGATCGTGCCGTTCATCGGTGCCATTGACCATCTCCTCGAAATCCATGTGATAGCGAACGTGCTCTGGCAGAGGTGTGGTTTGAACCGTGCCCAACGCCTGCTCGCCTGCTCGGAGGCCGGTCGGCGCTGGATGAACGCAGGCTGGCTTAGATAAGGAGCGAGCCCTGAGTATACCTTCTCGCCGTTTACTTCAAGCCAAGCTTCTTTCCGGCAGCCAACAGGCTGATTGATTGGCGAATACGCCGGGCGCGGGTTTCCGGACGTTTGGCGATGTGGATCCAGACGACGAAATTGCGCCGCTCGGTGGGCGGCAGCTCCCGGAAGAACGCCCACGCCCGAGCATGCGCTCTTCAGCGCTTTGGCGATATAGGCGGGCAGGATCGGGACCACCGGCCGCGGCGCGTAAGTGGTGGCTTGTGGGCGCGGGCCGCGAGGCCGGCCGGCGCGAGCAGGCCTGCCGCCTTGAGCTCGGCCCACCGTTCCGGTTGACGTCCGACCACTTGCTCGCCGGCCGCCGCGGCGTGATCTTGAGAGCGTATCGATCGTCATCGGAGACGATTTGACCGGGCTTGTCAATCCATCCGAAGCAAAGCGCCTCTCGAACCGTATCGTCGAGCCCGATGGACCCCATTCCTGCGTGTGGGCCTTGTAGAACACGAGCCAGACTCCCGGACTTCGAGGCGTGATGCTTCGTCAGCCAGGCCCGCCACTGTTGAGGATCCTTGACGCGCAGTGTCTTCAGTGTTGCCGTCATGGTGAATGGCGTTCGCGGTTCAGAATACGCCAAGGGGGTCTTACAATGAGCGCGCCCTAACATCTGGACCACCTTGGCACTTGCCGGCGGCTCCCGCCTCGGCCCCTACGAAATCGTCAGCCCGCTCGGGGTCGGCGGGATGGGCGAGGTCTATCGAGCGAACAGACACGCGGCTCGAACGGGTGGTGGCGATCAAAGTGCTGCCGGACGGCGTCGCCGCGTCTCCGCAGGCCCTGGAACGCTTCCAGCGGGAAGCGCGGGCGGCCTCAGCGCTCAACCATCCTCAACATCTGCACCATCTACGACGTCGGCGCCGGGGGCGATGTCCCGCCGTTCATCGCGATGGAGCTGCTCGAAGGCGAGACGCTCCAGCAGCGGCTGCGGCGCGGCCTGATCGAGATCCCGGCTCTCGATTGACATCGCATTCGCCGTGGCCGATGCCCTGACGCCGCGCACGGCACGGGCATCGTGCATCGCGACATCAAACCGGCGAACATCTTCCTCGACTCCGCGCGGCCCGAAGATCCTCGACTTCCGGACTGGCCAAGCGAGCATACGCCCCGCTGCGGATGCGCCGACGCAGGAGACGATGTCGCGCAATCCGCTGGTCACGGAACCGGGCAGTGCCGTTGGCACCGTCGCCTACATGTCGCCGGAGCAAGCTGCGTGGGGAGGATGTAGACCAGCGCACCGATATGTTTTCTCGTTGGGCCTGGTGCTCTACGAGATGGCGACAGGAAGATCGGCATTCGGCGGCGCGACGAGCGCGATGATCGCCGCCGCGATTCTGCACGACACGCCGCCGGCGCCGCGCGAGTCCGGGCTGAACTGCCTGAACGGCTGGACAGCAGGTCATTCTCAAGGCGATCGAAAAAGACCGCCGCCTGCGCTATCAGCGCGCATTGGAGATCTCGCGCCGACCTCGAACGTGTGAAGCGCGACAGCTGGCTCGGCCGCCGCGGGCGGCCGGGCGACTCAGAATCGCGTCTTGCCGCCGCGAGCGAAGCGGCGATCGCACGTCATGATTCCTGCGGCCGGCGCCGCGCTGGCGTTCCTACTGCTCGGAGGCTACTTCTTCTTCGCTCGCCGGCCACCCGCGCTCACCGACAAGGACACGATTGTCCTCGCGGACTTCGACAACAAGACGGGCGATCCGGTGTTTGACGACACGCTGCGCCAGGGACTGTCCGTGGAGCTTCAACAATCGCCGTTCCTCAGCCTGATTTCGGACAGGCAGGTCCAGCAGACAGCTGGCTCTGATGGGACAGCCGAAAGAGGCGCGGCTGACTTCGGAAGTGGCTCAGCAAATCTGCGAGCGAACGGCAAGTGCCATGGTTCTGGAAGGCTCGATCGCCAGCCTTGGAAGCCAATATGTATTGGGCCTGCGCGCGAGGAACTGCAACACCGGAAACATTCGTCGATCAGGAGCAGGCGCAGGTGGCGAGGAGAGAAGATGTCCTGAACGCTCTCAGTCAAGTCGCGCGCAAATTCAGAACGCAGGTGGGCGAATCGCTGGCGACGGTGGAAAAGCACTCGACGCCGCTCGCCGAGGCGACGACACCTTCACTCGAAGCCCTGAAAGCTTACAGCACCGGAATGAAGGTGATCGTATCCTCCGGGAATGCCGCGGCCATCCCTTCTTCCGGCGCGCTGTCGAAATCGATCCCGAATTCGCCATGGCGTACGCCGAATTTGGGGCTGTCGTACAGCGCTGTTGGAGAGTCGGTGCTGTCAGCCGAGAGCACGACGAGAGCCTGGCAACTGCGGGATCGCGTCAGCGATCGGGAGAAGATTTTTCATCGACTTCACCTACGACCGGCAGGTGACGGGAAATCTGGAAAAGGCGTACCAAACCCTCGAGTTGTGGCTTCAGACCTATCCTCGCGGGGGAGCCACCAAGTCCCACGGTTTGTTGAGGCGGCCTTTCCACCCATGGGACAGGCCGATTTGAACGAGCGATCGAGACATCCCGAAAAGAAATCGCGGACGATCCCGACTTTGTGTTCTGCGTACGGCAATCTTGCGTCCAGCTATTTTTCCTGGACCGCTTCCCCGAAGCCGAGAGTACGCTTCAACGAGCCTCCGAACGTAAGCTGGAGAATCCTGTCGATCCTGGTGCTCCGATACAACATCGCGGTCTTGAAGGGTGACAAGGACCAGATGGATCGAATAGTGGCTCTGGCCAAGGGCAAGCATGGAGCGGAACACTCGGTGGCGCACGCGGAGGCTCTCGCTCTGGCTCGTTCCGGCCGGCTTGCACTGCCGCCCGGCGGTCATCGAGCCGCGCCATGGATCTGGCCCTGCAAGAGGGCGAACGCGAGGCGGCAGCGAGTTACCAGGCCGCACGAGCGGTGTGGGAAGCCGTTTGCGGGAATGCTGCCGAAGCGAAAAGGAACGCGACGGCGGCGCTGGCGCTTTCGAACGGCCGGGATGTCGAATACGCCGCCGGCCTTGCCCTGGCTCTTTCGGGAGACTTTTCTCGATCACAAGCGCTCGCCGATGATCTGGAAAGCGCTTCCCGGAAGATACGTTCGTCAAATTTACCTACGTGCCGGTTCTTCGCGCGTTAGCCGCACTGGAGACGCGGCAAGCCTGCAGACAGCGTGGAGCGGCTGCAAATCGCTCTGCCCTATGAGCTGGCGGTGAACGGCCTCAACTTCAGTCATTACTATCTTGGCGGTCTGCACTCGGCCTATGTGCGCGGCGAGGCGTTGCTGGCCGCGCACCGGTATGCGGAAGCGGCCGCCGAGTTTCAGAAGATTCTCGATCATCGCGGGCATCGTGGGCGCGGATCCCATCGGCGCGCTGGCGCACTTGCAGCTGGGTAGAACGTTCGCTCTGTCCGGGAGACAAGACCAAGGCGAAGGCTGCCTACCAGGATTTCCTCGCCCTCTGGAAAGACGCGGACCCCGGCATCCCGATTCCGAGGAAGCCGAGGGCGGAGTCCGCGGCGGCTGAAGTAAGCGCTCGCGCCGGCTACTTCGGCGTATTTCGTGAAAGCCCCACCTGCCTGATTCAGCGAGTTCGGTCCTTCTGCCGCGTAGACATTGCCGTCCGCATCCACGGCGATGCCTTCGCCCGCGGTGCCCTGGTACACGCGGTCTTCGCGCTCGAACGGCGGAATGAAGCGCGACGACGCGATCTTCGTCGACCGGGCCGATGCGCACGCCGTCGCGCCAGTTCGGATGGTTGAGCGGGCCCGACTCCGAGTCGATCGCGTAGAGCTGGTTGCCCTTGATGAAGAACCCGCTGAGGCGCCCGAACATGTAGCGCGACTCGAGGTACTTGCCCTCCTGGTCGAAGATCTCGATGCCGGTGGTTGCCGCGATCGGCCACCCACAGGCGGCCCCTCGCGTCGAACATCAGCGCGTGCGGCGTGCGGAACTCGCCGTGCTTGCACGCCGATCGTGCCCCACGACTTGATGAACTTCCCGTCGGCCGTGAACTTGCTGATGCGCGACGTCGCGCCGCGCTTCAGTCCCTCGGCGATCGCCTGGTTGCGTCGTCATGCCCTGCGCGTCGTGGCCGTCCGACACGTAGATGCTGCCGTCGGGTCCGACGACGACGTCGTTGGGCTGGTTGAACTGGCCATCGGCGTTGCCCGGCTTGCCGGCGACGCCGAGGCTCAGGAGCTTGTCGCCCTTCGGGCTGAACTTGTGGACCTGGTGTCCCTTGGTGCCCGCCTTGTTGCTCGCGAAGTCGGCAATCCAGACGTTGCCCGTGCCTTGTCGACGTGAGATGCCGTGCGGCGTCACCATCACGCCCTTGCCGATGTTCGCGAGCACCTTGCCGGTGTGGCGATCGAACTTGAAGACCGGATCGACCGGGTTGTTGTCGCAATCGACCGGACCGCCGCCGGCCGTGCCGCCGCGCCGCAGCGCTCGTAGCCCCAGATGTTGCCGTCCTTCGGATCGACGTCCGAGGCCGGCCGACGTGCCCCACTTGCGGCCCGCCGGCAGCTCGCCCCAGTTGCGAATCACTTTCGGTGCGGGGTTTGGCAACCCCTCGCCGGTGATGGGATTGCCGGCCTTCGCGGCGCCCTGCGCCAGCAACGTGTTCGCGTCGCGATTGCTGATGAAGTAGCCGGTCACCAGCAGGCTGCCGACACCGATCGCCGAGACCAGGATTCGTCGTGTGCGCATGGCACCTCCTCGGAAGTTTGAAAAGAGAACAAAGTCGCAAGATTGTGCCACGAGCGAGAACGGGTCCGGGGCGGATTTCCACGAATGGATCTGCCGGGTTACAAGCCCGGCCAATCCATCAGGAAACCGGGGACATTCGGGAACGTCCCGCGGCATATATAGAGGGATAAGGACTCCGGCAAGCAGTTCGAGGCCGGCGACCACGTAAGAGACCTGCTGAAGTCGTCCCCGTCAGATCCCTGAGCCACCCGATCGCGAATGGCGCCACCCAGCCCGAGAAACTGCCGAATCGAGTTGATGAGCGCGATCCCGCCAGCTGCCGCTGTGCCCGCCAGCAGCATCGGCGGGAATTGCCAGAACGACGCACCGGCCGTCACCGGTCCGAGCGTGGCGAGTACCAGCGCGGCGAAGGCGATCGAGCGGGTGATTCGCAAACCATACCGATCGAGGCGAGTCCGGCGGCACGCCAGACACGGCAGTGCCGAATGATACCGGCGCTCCAGCGTCCGATCCGAATGCCGGCTCACGACAATCAAACAGATCACCGCGCATGATGTTCGGCACGGCGAACAGCAAACCGATTGTCACGATCGTCATTGACGCCAAGCCCTGGATGATCGTCGGGCCCCAGAATCCAACTGTTGGATTGCCGCTGGTGAGGCAGAACTGAATGACCGTGAGCAGCCACACCAGCGGATTCGTCAGTGCGTGCATCAAGCCATGCTGCCGTGGCCCGGCCTCGCGGTTGTCGGCTTCGAGATCGGCGATCACTTCGCGTCGCTCGCGCTTCGGTGAGCCAACCGGCCTGACTCGGGTTTGTCTGCGAGGATCGCAAACGTCGAGCAACCCGAGCATCACCGACGGAATGCCCTTCGAGGAGAAACAGCCACTGCCAGTTCGCCAGGCCAAGCCGGCCGCCCATCGATCCCATGATGAGGCCTGAGAGCGGACCACCGAGCACACCGGCAATCGGGATCGCCGCCAGGAATAAGCCGGTCATGCGCGCGCGCCGGCGACGCGGGAACCAGTAGGTCAGATACAGAACCGCCCCTGGCAACAGTCCCGCCTCGAACGCGCCGAGCAGGAACCGCATGAAGTAGAACCATCCGGCCGTCTTCACCAGCAGTGTCGCCATGCTGGTGAAGCCCCAGAGAATCGTGATCCGTGCGAACGTCTTGCGCGCGCCGATGCGCTCCAACAGGAGATTGCTGGGAATCTCGAACAACAGATAACCGAGATAGAAGATCCCGCGCCGAAGCCGTAGGCCGCATCGCTGAAACCGAGGTCCTGGGCCATCTGCAGGCGCGCGAATCCGACGTTGATCCGGTCGAGCCATGCGACAACGAAGAGCAGAACCAGAAACGGCATGATCCGCGCGCGATCTTGTCGTAGAGCATCTCCACGTCGGAGATCTCCGCCCTGCGATCGCCGTTTCGGGGCCCTTTGCGAGTTCCACGACGCTCCCTCCTGACTACTGTGGAGACAGCGAGCCGAGGTATGCGGAAATCGCGATGATGTCGTCTTCGGAAAGCTGCGCGACGGCGCGCTTCATCAGCTGCGCTGCCTTGCCCCGCGCTGGAGCCGTACTGAAGATCGAAGAGTTGCCGCGCTATATATAAAGGTTGCAGTCCGGCCAGCCGGGGACTTCTCCCAGGCCACGCAGCGTGTCGCCGTGACAGAGCGCGCACGCAACGCTCTTCCCTGCACCGCCGGTTTTGACCAGCGCCTCTCCTCGCGATGGCACCCGGCGGCATGCGCGATGAAGCCGGAGTGCGGATCGCGAAGCCTCGGTGCGAAAGGCGTCCACGGGAATTTGCAGGATGCGTCGGCCGATGGGCTCGACCCTCCGCCGGGATGCAGCTGCCGATGACGGCCGGCCGTCGCGATGAAGGTTTTCGGCGGCATGGCGGACTCGATCACCTTCACCCAGACGCGCGGGGTCAGGGACGCAGAAATGCTCTGCCGCCTGCCGAACATCTTCAGCCGACGTAGTCCTCGCAAGGGGACCCATTCGCGCCTCGTCCTTGCGCGTCCCCGCCTATGTAGCGCCATCTGACGAGATCAGATATTCCGCGGGCATTCCTGCCAGGTCGGCGGATTCGGGATGGCCCTGCCCGGACATCAGGTGGCATGACCCGCAGGCGAAGTTCAATGCCCGTGTCGCCTTTGACCGAACGGGGGAGCCGGCGGATGCTCGTCGGGGAACCAATCCGGTGGATTCGGCGTTGCCGGCGATTTTCGCGGCGTCGTATTCCCTCGTGCTGCCCGGCACACGTATGACGCCTTCCGGCCGCACGGCCGCGGGCTGGACCGCGTCAGGGATGTTGAAGGCCCACTCTGGAAGTCCGTCAGGACGAGTGAGCGGGGCCTGTGCGATGAGAGATGCCTGCACGGCGAACGCCGCCAAGATGCAAGTCAGTATCGATCCGAAGAACGTTGCGAAGCTGCGATCGCATGCGTCACCGAGCCTCGCGAAGACGGTCGATGCCCTTGGCTTTCAGCACGGCAGTGGCCTTGGGTCCGGCGAGAAACGCGATCAGGGTTTTGGCGGCGTCTGCCTGCTTTGACTTCGCGCTCGTGTGGCCGCCATGAAGCGGATGTCGAACGCGTATTCCCCGGGAACGATCCCAGAATGTCGACGCCCTGCGTCGGCACGATTTCGCTGAACAACGTCAGCACCATCGTCGCCTTGCCGGCGGCGACGCTCTCGGTCGCCGCCGTCGATCCGTTGGCCAGGATGATCTTCGGCTTCACGTCGGCGGCGATGCCCAGCTTCTCGAACATCTGTTCGATGTAGCCGCGGCTCGCGCCGTCCTGCGGATAGGTGATCGACGGCGCGTTTCGGAGCGCCTGCGTGAATGACGCGACCGTACGGATGTCGGGCTTCGCCGAGCCCGCGCGGATGCCAATCCCGAGCTGAGGAACCTCCGATCGCCGTGCGTGACGCGCTCGTGACCAACGTTTTCTTGATCAGGTCGTCGATCGCTTCGACCGTGATGACGGTGACGTCGAACGCCTCACCCGCCTCGATGCGCTGCTTCAACGAGGCCGTGGAACTGAACTGGATCGCGAGCCGACAGGCCGGTCTCCTTCTCGAACTGGCTTTGAAGAGCCTCCATGCTGCCCTTCATGCCGTTGGACACCAACAGGTGAAGCGTGCCGTCCTCGGCTGTGGCAGCCGGTGTCGAGAGGACGAACAGTAGCGCGGCGGCCGTCGCAACGATTGTCCTGCCGATGGTCCGTTCGATCATGGGCGTCCTCTTCTCAGGCAAGAAACTTCACCAGCTCCGAGTTGATCTGATCGGCGTGGGTCCACAGCACACCGTGCGGTCCGCCTGGCAGCTCCACGAACTTCACGTTCTTGATCATCTTCGCCTGTCTCCTGGACGTCGCGTCCGGCGGCAGGATGCGATCCGCGTCGCCGTGCAGGATCAGCGTCGGCACGGTGTTCTTTTTCACGTCCTTGCGAAAGTCCTCGATCCAGCAGTCGACGCATGCGACGGTGCCGATTGCGGAAGCGCCCGCGGCGACGTTCCAGTTGTCCTCGAGCACGCGTTCGCTCACGAGCTTTCCGCCGGTGACGTCGTAGTTGTAGAAGTTGCGCAGGAACTCCATCAGGAATGCTGGACGGTCGGCGCGGATCGCGGCCTTGATGCCTTCGAACACCTTGGCGTCCACGCCTTCGGGATTGTCCGGCGCCTTGACGAGATACGGCCCGAGCGTTCCGATCAGCACCGCCTTCCGCACGCGCGACGCGCCAAACTTCCCGATGTATCGCGTGACCTCGCCGGATCCCATCGAGAAGCCGACGAGGTCGACTTTCTTGAGAGCGAGCTTCTTCAACAGCTTGTCCAGGTCGGCCGCGAACGTGTCGTAGTTGTAGCCGGTCCCGGTCTTGCTCGAACGGCCGAAACCGCGGCGATCGTAAGTGATGACGCGGTGCCCGGCCGCGAGAAGTGCGGCCGTTTGCTTCTCCCACGACGCTCCACTGAGCGGCCAACCGTGAATCAGGACCACCGGCGATCCCGATCCGTGGTCCTCGTAATAGAGATCGATGGACGTGGAGTTTTCTTTGCCGACGCTGATCGTGCTCATCGCGTCCTCCTCACGCTGACATTAACGGTCGAGTTCATTGTGCGGCGCGAGCTTTGCTGAGTAACGCCAACTCGACCTTGAATTCCCAACTATTTCCCATACGGAAGGCCTAATCATGAAGGACATCAACTGCAATGTGTCGGGAAATCCGACGGACACGCCGCGGATTCTTGACGACACCGGACGATCGTGGCCGGGCGTCTTCAATTCCGGGAACAGGCGCATTACGCATTTTCGTTGCCGAACGACGCGACGGGAGGCGGACATCTTCGCTGGCTCGACCGGAACGCCAACTTCCTGATCCCCGCGGCTCCTGGCGCATACGAAGGCGCATCGCTTGGTCTGCCGACCGTCGCCTACCCGATGGTGAGCGCGCTGACGATCCAGGGCAACCAGTTCATCAGCGGCGGCCAGATCTGGCTGTGGCGCGGCGCGACCGAGATGCTGGCGCCGTGGCGGCTGCTCAGGCGCGAAAACGTCCGGCCCATCCTGGAGGAGCGGCGGGCCGCTGGCGCCACCATCGTCCGGTCGCTCGCGATGGGGTGGCCGTTCATCACCGGCAGCGGCAAGCCCGCGGACTTTCCCGACTATTGGCCGACGATGCGGGCGTACTGGCAGATGCTTGCCGAAGTCGGTTTGAACGGTGAATGGGTCGTCTTCGCGGGCACCAGGCAATGGATGCCCGACCCGCGCGGACAGCAGGAGTTCTATGGGCGGACGTGTCAGGAACTGCGGGCATTCCCGCACGTCACGCTGGAGCTGCTGAACGAAGACGGCCACAGCACGCAGCTGATCAACCCGCAGAACTTCGGCAAGCCCGCAGGCATTCTGGCTTCCCACGGTTCAGGACTCACCGATGCGCCGCCGGTCAGCCCGTTCTGGGATTTCGCCACGTTTCATGCGCGACGCGACCGGCCGCCCGACGCGCGGGCATCACGAACGTCGATCCGTACGCTTTCAAGCGGACTTTCGAAGCCGTGTCCGTTCGTCTGCGACGAAAGCATGAAGCCGAGGACTACGGGTTCAACCGCGAAGTCGCGCGGCAGGTGGGACGGCACAGCGCCATGGGCTGGGGCGCGACGTTTCATTCGCAGGAAGGTGTCGAGTCGCGTCCGTGGTCCGATCCGGTGCGAGCGTGTGCGGAGGCATTCTTCGAGGAGTCGAGCAGTAGAGATACGAAGTCAACCACGAAGGCACGAAGGCACGAAGAAGAAAATCACTACCACGGTGGACACGGTGTCACACGGAAAGGCCGCTTAAGCCAAGTCGCCCGCTCGCGGGCGGGTCGCTACGCTCAGTTGGTGGCCTCCTGTTTCCTCGGTGTCCTCAGTGGTGATCTTTTGTTCACGATCTGCAGAGTGCGATCACTCCATACGGTTATGGCACAACGTGTGGACACAGCGTTCGTGTTCGATCTCGACGGCACGCTCGTCGACAGCGTCTACCAGCACGTCCTCGCCTGGCAGGCGGCGCTCGAAGCCGACGGCATCGAGCTCTCGGTCTGGCGCATTCATCGAAAGATCGGCATGAGCGGCGGGCTGCTGTCGAACATGCTGCTCCACGAAACCGGGCAGGAGTTCGACGAGGAACGGGTCGAGCGATTGCAGCGCGCGCATGCGGACGCCTACAAGCGCAGCGTCAGAATGTCCGGCCGCTGCCGGGCGCCCGAGAATTGCTGCAGGCACTGGGCGATGCGGAGATTCCGTTCGCCATCGCGACCAGCGGCCGCCTGCAGTCGGCGGCGCCGGCGCTCGAGACGCTCCGATTCGACTTCACCGATATTCCGATCGTGACGCGAGACGATGTGAAGTACGCCAAGCCCGATCCGGATCTGTTCCTGCGCGCGGCCGAACGGCTGAAGGTCGGAGCTGACGCGGTGTCGGTGGTCGGCGACAGCGTCTGGGACATGCTGGCGGCGACGCGCGCGCGGTTTCTCGGGATCGGGCTGCTGTCCGGCGGATACGGACTCGAAGAGCTCGAACGTTCAGGCGCGTATCGCGTGTTCGCCGATCCCGCCGACATGCTCCGGCATCTCGACGAGGTCGGAAGGCCGGCGGTGAATCGGCCCGACGTGAGGGACGCCGGCGAGGACGAGATCGATCAGCTGGCCACCGTCTGGTGCGAAGCGTGGCGCGACGCGCACGCGCACCTCATGCCTGTGGAGCTCACACGGGTGCGGACCTGGGAAAGCTTTCGATCGAGGCTCGAGGAGGCGCTGCCGAACATCCGGGTGACCGGGCCCCCAGCTGACCCCACTGGCTTCTGCATCATCAAGGGCGACGAGCTCTACCAGCTCTTCGTCGCCGCGCACGCGCGCGGCTCGGGCGCCGCTGTCGCATTAATAGGATGATGGCGAGATGCGTCTGTCGAAGGGTGGGGTCGATACGGCCTGGCTCGCCTGTGCCGTCGGGAACGACCGGGCGGCGAGGTTCTACGAAAACGCGGCTGGCGCCGCGTGGGGACGATGATCAGCCCGGCGGAGACGAGCGAAGGACCGTTTCCGCTGGAAGTCTGGCGTTACGAAAAATCGCTGAATTCACGCGGGAGCCACTTCGATGGCCGCCGGTTCTTCAATCCGTCAGGTCCCCGGCTGCAACCGTGGACGGCCGTGCCCAGGATGTTGCGGGAACGGCGGACGCGCTGGCCATCACGTGTCGCGATGACGGCGCGAACCGTTCCTGCACGCGAGAGCAGCGCCGCCGCCGTCGTGACCTTCATCGGTCACGCAACATTTCTCATTCAGACGCGGCGCCGGAAACATCCTGACCGATCCCATGTATTCGGAGCATGCAGGTCCCTGGAACCTGCTCGGGCCGCGCCGTGTCCGGCTTCCCGCCGTTCCGTTCGAAGCGCTCCCGCCCATCGCGATCGTGCTCGTGAGCCACAATCACTACGATCACCTCGATCGCCGGACGCTCGTCTGAGGCTGGCGGAGAAATTCGATCCCATCGCGATTACGCCGCTTGGCAACGCCAGGCTCCTGAGATCGACGGGGCTGCGACGCGTCGAAGAGCTCGACTGGTGGGACCGCTCCAGCACGAGCCCACTGCCGATCGCGTTGACGCCCGCGCACCACTTCTCGGCGCGCGGACCGCTTCGATCGGAATCGCGCGCTCTGGGGTGGATTCGTCATCGAGGCCGACGGGCGGAATATCTATTTCGCAGGCGATTCGGCATACACGCCGGCGTTCGTCGAGGTCCGGCAGCGCTTCGCGCCGATCGATCTCGCGCTCCTTCCGATTGGCGCCTATGAACCCCGCTGGTTCATGAAGTCGGTGCACATGAATCCGGCGGAAGCCGTGCAGGCGCATCGCGATCTTCAGCCGCGGATGTCCGTCGGCATGCATTTCGGCACGTTCCAGCTGACCACCGAAGGCATCGACGATCCGGTGCGCGCGCTGGACGAAGCCCGGAGATCAGCAGCGATCCCGCCAGCGGAATTTCGCACGCTCGAGTTCGGGGAATCGATCGCCATCACCACGAAGACACCAAGGCACGAAGCTGGTAATGCTTCTCGTGACACGGTAGAGCCGCCCTTATAATCGAGCGCATGCCGCTAGATTCGGGTGCGCGTCTCGGACCATGCAAATTCAATCGCCGCTCGGCGCGGGCGGCATGGGCGAAGTCTACAAGGCGCGGGACACGCGGCTCGATCGCACGGTCGCCATCAAGATCCTTCCTGAGGCGCTGGCGGAAGATCCGCAATTTCGCGAACGGTTCCAACGCGAAGCCCGGACGATCTCGCAGCTCGAACACGCAAACATCTGCGCGCTGTACGACGTCGGGGAGAGAAGGGGACGTCGCTTTCTCGTCATGCAGTATCTCGAGGGCGAGACGCTGGCGGCGCGGCTGCAGCGCGGCGCGCTCGCCGTCAGCGAAGCGCTGAAAATCGCCATCGAGATTGCCGGCGCGCTCGACAAGGCCCACCGGGCGGGCATCGTTCATCGGGATCTCAAGCCGGGCAACGTGATGCTGACGAAGTCGGGCGCGAAGCTGCTCGACTTCGGTCTCGCCAAGGCGAGCGCCGTCGCTGGCGGCATGTCCATGCTTCCGACCACGCCGGTGAGCATCACCGCCCAGGGCACGATTCTCGGCACGTTCAATACATGGCGCCGGAGCAGGTCGAAGGGAGCGAGGCCGACGCCAGGACCGATCTCTTCGCCTTCGGCGCCGTGCTGTACGAGATGGTCACCGGCCGCCCGGCGTTTCAAGGAAGGACGCAGGCGAGCCTGATCGGATCGATCATGCGCGACGATCCGACGCTCGCGCCGGATTTCGGGACGTCGCTGCCGCCAGCGCTCACTCGTGTCATCCGCACGTGTCTGGCGAAGAGTCCGGACGATCGGTTTCAAACGGCGCACGACGTCGGGCTGCAGCTTCAGTGGATCCTCGAAGGCGGTTCACAGGTCGGCATCGCCGCGCCGCTCGCGGCTGCCGGATCCCCATCGGTCAGCCGGCGGCGCGTGGCTTCCGTGGAGCCTTGCGGCGGCGGCGACGCTGGCGGCCGCGGCCCTCGCGGCGGTGATCCTCACACGGACTGCCGAGCCACGCCGAATGGTGCGCTTCGAAGTGGCCAACCCGGAAGGCATCTTCAACGTCGGCGCGCCGCGTTTGTCCCCTGACGGCCGCTATCTCGCGTTCAATGCGACCGATCCCGCAGGGACCACCAGGATTTGGAGTGCGACAGCTCAACGCCCTTACAGCGCAGCCGCTCGCGGGCACCGAAGGGGCAAGCCGGCCGTTCTGGTCGCCAGACAGCCGCCTTCTCGGATTCATGGCCGACGGCAAGCTGAAGAAGATCGAGGTCACGGGCGGCCCGGCCCAGAAAATCTGCGACGCTCCGAGCGGTGCTGACGGCAGCTGGAGTCCGGAAGGCGTGATTCTGCGCGACGGCCGCGGATCGGATCCGATCTACCGCGTCTCGGCCGCGGGCGGCACTCGACGGCCGTCGTCAAACCGGACGCGAGCCGGAAAGAGTCCCAGGTCGGCTGGCCGGAATTCCTTGCCGACGGCAAGCATTCATACCTCGCGATGAGCGCGAAGATCGAGGACTCGACGTATCGGATCGGCGTCCTCGACTCGGCCGAGACTCAGTACGCTGGCTCCAGCCCAAACCCAGCTGGCATACGCACCGCCAGATCGGCTGCTGTTCGTGCGCGATCAGACGCTCGTCACGCAGCAATTCGATCCGAAGACCATGAAGACGGTCGGCGATCCGACGCCGCTGGCCGAACAGGATTGGCACCGACTCGGTGGGCCTCGCGACGTTTTCGATTTCCCGCGAGGGGACGCCTCGCGTATCGCACGGGCGATCCGGGCAGACCGCCTGGCGTTCGTGGATCGCACTGGGCCGCGAGCTTGAAACTCTTGGCGACGCCGGCGATGCATCCAATCAATGCTCTCGCCCGACGGGAAGAGGCTCGCGTTCGCGCTCACCGACAAGAATTCGCGCAAGACCGACATCTGGATTCGCGATCTGACCGGGGGTGTCAGCACACGCCCTCACGCCGGCGCCGGGCGACAACGACGTGCCGGCGTGGTCACCGGATGGTGCGACGATAGCCTTCGGCTCCTCGCGCAGCGGCGCCGGCGATTTGCATCAAACCCGCGAATGGGCAAGGCGACGACGTTCTCCTGCTCAAAGACGACGCGGTGAAATTCCCGACCGACTGGTCTCGCGACGGCCGCTACCTCGCCTACACGCGCATCGACGCCAAGAACGGCCAGGATGTGTGGGGTGCTGCCGCTCTTTGGCGATCGGAAGCCGATTGCGGCGGCAACGGGAGATTTCGCCGAAGGCAACGGGGTGTTCTCGCCGGACGGCCGCTTCATCGCCTATCGATCCAGCGCGTCGGGACGGAACGAGATCTACGTGCAGTCGTTTCCACAGCCGACCGGCAAGTGGCAGATTTCAACAGCCGGCGGGAGCGATCCGTCGTGGCGCAGCGACGGCAAGTGAGATGTTCTACCGCAGTTGGATCAGCAGCTCATGGCCGTGGACATTCAACTGGGTGCCACGGTCCAGGCCGGTGTGCCACGAGCGCTCTTCCCGGCGCGCGTCAATGTCGTCGGCCAGGTGCGAAACCGGCACTACCGTCGCTCCGGACGGTCAGCGGATCCTCTTCGTCGCGCCCCGCTCGGACGCGACGCCATCGCCCCGACGACGGTGGTCCTCAACTGGGACGCCGAGCTCAACAGTAAACGGCTCAGCGATCTCGTAGGATTTGTCTTCGTGTTTACGGCGCGGCAATCCCGCCGTTGCACCGCCAACTACTACTTCGGTGTCTGAACCGGGCTCGCCGAGCGCGGGCTCTCAACTCAACTTCATCATCAATCAGAGCTGGAGACTATCGATGTCGAATCGCCTGAAACTCGGACTCGCGCTGGCGTTCGCGGCCGCGCTGCCGGTCTTTGCGGTCAACACAAAATTCACAGACTTCACGCCTCTGGCCAGTTCGGCGGCCGGGCTGCCGGTCGACGGTCCGGAAGAAGCTACGCCGATTGCGCTCGGCAACGCGAAGTGGAGCCAGCGAACCGTTGCCGATCGGAGAACGCAGAACACTCTCGTGCCGAACTCGAACTCCGGCAGCTGGGACATGATCACGTCGAACGAAACCGGGCCTGACCGGGACGCTACCTCTTCATGCCGTTTGAGACGGGGTCGGCAGGTGTGCAGCGCATCGACATGCAGAATCCTCATTACGAAGACCGCACGGTGACCATCGTGGCTCCCGGAACGATGGGGTTCGTATCGGGTGATGCGTCGCGCTGGACCCCGTGGGGTGGCTACCTGACTGCCGAGGAATCGTGGGGCACAGGCAGCACCAAAGGACGACTGTTCGAGGTGACGAACCCCATCACCGCGGGGCCCAACGGCGGCGATTTCGTGTGGCGGTCGAACGTGCCGCGCGTCTCGCATGAAGGGGCTGGCCTTCGACAAGAACAACGCACTGTATTTCGTCGATGAGCTCAACGGCGGGTCGATCTACAGCTATGCGTGTCGATGAATCCCAGCCTGCGGCCAACGGAGACAGATATTTCGCGGCGGGGCAGTCCTTCGCGCTGAGAGTCGGCACAGGCGGGCAGTTCGAAGGAAACAACGGGCCCGCGATTACCGGTGCGGGCACCTGGGTGGCGATTACCGACGTCATCGGCGGCCCCCTCGCTGGCATTTCGACGTTGCTGCCCGACGGCACGATCGACGGCCGCCTTGCCGCTGAGCGACAACGGCGTCCGAGCAACCGGCTACAACCGTCCCGGAAGACATGGTGCTGCAAACGCGCGGCGGCGGCACGCAGCTGCTGCTATTTCGCGACGACGGACTCCGACGTCAACGCGGCGGCGGCGACGGCACCAGCCGTGTCTACGCGCTGAATCTGGCGACCACAGAGGTCAAACTGCTGCGCCCCGCGGTCGATCGACCTCGCAACAAGGGCAACGCAGTCGCTGGTGGTTTGAGGAATGCCGACAACCTTGCCGTCGATGTCAGGGGCCACGTCTTCATTGTCGAGGACCGCGGCGGCGGCGGGGACGACGATATCTGGTTCGCGGCCGACTGGAACCAGGACGGCGACCTGCTGGATGAGGCGGGAGGGCTGGCCTGCTGGGCGTCGGAACGGAACGGTGGGCTCCGAGTTCACGGGTCTGGCGACGCGAGCTTCAAGAATCCGAACAGAGCGTTTGGTGAATATTCAGCATCCGACAGTAACGTCGACCGTACGATCGAGATCACGACCCAGCCCAACTTCGGAAGGCAACAAGAAATAGCAACCACGGTGGACAGTCGGAGGGCTGAGAGCTGAGGGCTAAGGCCCTCAGTCCTCAGCCCTTCGTTGTCACTTCCAGTAGGCCGGCCGGCGGTAGTGGCCGTGCAGTCTCTCATTCGTATTCGCGCGACATCTCCATCGTCGAGTTGTGCTCAGGACTACTCTTGACGGCGCCCCGCGACATGTCGACGTGAATGTCCCGGTTGTCCCAGTCGACACGCTGCACCCAGTCCGGGCGATACCAGCACCGTTCGCCCGCCGATCGGTTGCTCGTGTCGATTACCGGGTAGCGGCATCGCCACGTCCGAGCCGTCGAAGAGAAAATCCTCCACGTGGCCGATCTCGCCGTCGAGCGCCTGGATGTGGTATCCGCTGATTTCCTTCGCGCTCCGCAGGTGAGGCGCTGGTTTGGCTCGCCGTCGACTCCCGCCGGCAACGGTTCGGCGCCAGGGGGCTGCCATGAGGGGTGCGCCCTGCTGCATCTTCGGCGCGTTCTGTAGCGTGCTCGCGCGACAGCGTGAATGCAGATCTTCGACTTCTCCCCATTCAACGAGCCGCACGGCCATCGGTGACACGAGGACCGAATTGTCCACGAGCCACTGCCATGCGTTGACGACGAGATAGCGCACCGTCCACCGTTGATCGTCAAAGTAGCCGTCCTCTGACATTCGCCGACATCGGTGTCGTCGGATCACTTCGTCCAGTTCTCGAGGATCGCGCAGCCTTCTGAGCATGTGGCCTCCGTGTGCGTGCTGACGTGCGAAACGCATGTCCGCTCACGCAGCCCGCTGTTGGGCTTTTCTGGAAGAGCAAGAAGCTCGCCCGACGCGTGAGCTCAACGGCCGTCGGACACAATCCTTGCAAGGCAAATCCGGCAGGAGTCTCTAAAGTCTCGATCGCTCATCAGTCTTTGCGGCGCTGCGTTGCTTGCCACCGCCTGCTCGCAAACGGATGCAGGCATCACCACATCGGTCGGAGTCAGCTGATCAAGGGACGACACCGTCAAAGCACGGCAGATCGATGTGACCACGCCGCGATCACGTTGTGACGCTTACGGGCCAAGGTCGATCGCCCAGAGGAGGAGTCGAAGGCTCTTCAGATCGCCGCGCAGCACCAGGGGTGTCAGCGACGTCGTCGATCAGCATCGATGTCGGGCCTCGGCCCGGGCAGCTCAGGCACCCGCTGCCGCATCCGAACCAGCTTGGCGAAGGCTCGGCGATGCCAGCCTCACGGCGACGGTGAAGTCGAAGCTGCTGGCCGATCCTGATACCTCGGGACTGCGCATCGACGTGGATACCAAGGACAAGGTCGTGACGCTCACTGGGAAGGTGAAGAGCCAGGCCGAAAAGGGCGAAGCGGTCCAGATCGCGCGCTAACACGGAAGGCGCTCAGAAGTGTCAACGATCAGTTGACCATCGAGCGGCGTCAGTAACCGCTTCCTCTGGCAGCCGCGCGTGGAATCCAGCGGATTCCACGCGCGAACTTACCTTCCCGCAGCGTCCCTCACACTTCGCGGAAATGTGCGACACCAGCTCGCCGGTCTTGCGCGCCGATTCCAGCGTCGCGATGTCTGCCTGCGCCACGATCCCGATGCAGGCGCCATCGTCGTCAACGATCAGGAACGCGCCTGATCTGATGCGCTTCCATGGTGGCGATGAGTTCGTCAGAGCGATGCGCTGGCCCGTACAGTGATGACCGGTGTCGTCATGCACATTTCCGCGGGTATGCCGTCGGGATTCTTTCCTTCCGCAACAACGCGGCACACGATGTCCCTGTCCGTGACGACTCCGATCGGGCGGTTCGAGCTGTCCACGATCGGGATCTCGCCGCAATTGTTCTGCACCATCATCTTCGCAACCAGATCCAGTGTCGCCGTTGGCTGAACAGTACGCTGGCTCCGGTGTCATAACGTCGCGGGCTAAGCTTGGCCATATGCATCCTCCGATGTTTGTTGATGAGTTGATCGCCTCCACTTCATGCAACTGTGAGGCCGGTTCGGAGGGTGACGCTCGATCCACGGCTCAATGATTGCCGCGGAAGATGCATTCACCGTCGTATGTGAAGGTCGGATTGCCGTCAGCATCCAGAGCCGGTGCCGGCGACCTGGGCGTGCATCTCACTTTGGGCCCGGCGATCTGATCGAACAGGAACACCTGACCCGATTCCTCGCCTGTGACGAGGTTGACCTCGAACCGGAACCGGTCGTCGTGAATCATCACCGGAGGCCGAGCCCGCAATCGTTCCCCGAAAAGACTTGATCGCCTGTATTGACGAGCGTGCCTTTGACGAAATCGAAGACAGAGGTCACGTGATAGAGCACCCGATCCTTGCAGATCGCCATCGAGATCGACAATCTCGGTGCTCTGCTGAATCAGCCCGGTCGGCGTTGGCATCTTCCAGTGCACTGAGCGCGCCGTTCAGATGGTCCGATCACCGTGTCCCGCGACCTTGACGGCTGCAGCGCCTGGCTTCTGCGCCTGGCTGGCGACACCAAGGCTCTGTGTCCTCGCTGGCACTGATGCAGGTGGATGTGAGCACGACGACGACGAAGGGCCGGATGATCTTGCCGACGTCACAGGAGCCTCCTGAAGATGCAATCGCGCGATCTGCGGCGATGGCTCTCCGAGGCTAGGCGTCGCGGAGACGCCGCGCCAAGCGACACAAAGGCGGCCGGACGGCTGATGGCCCACTTTGGCCCGCTTCCAGCCGTCGTCAGAGCGGTCGAACTTCCGCGGACTAGAATTGGCCGCGTGCCGGCCTCATCGGACGATCGCCTGGATTCGTGGAGAGGAGATCGCCGCGCACTCTGAACCGCGGTGTGCGGACGGTACGGCGATGGGAGCGAGAAGAGGGTCTGCCAGTGCATCGCCAGGTCCATCGCGTGCTTGGCAGCGTGTACGCCTTCAAAACGGAAATCGATGCGTGGCGGCACGCCGGCCGCATCGCGAATGCGGCGGGCTCGAGCGCCGGCCGTCCGTGCCGGCGCGTCCGGGCAAGTCCATTGCGGTCCTGCCGTTCGCGAATCTCAGTCCTGATCCCGAGAACGAGGTACTTTCAGACGGCCTGACCGACGAAGTCACGGCGGACCTGTCGAGGCTGGGAACTCTCCGTGTGATCTCGCGGACATCGTCGATGGCGTTCAAGTCGACGTCGAAGGACGCCGGGACGATCGCGCGCGAGCTCGGCGTGATGATACATCCTCGAAGGTAGCGTGCGGCGGGCGGGAGAGACCCTTCGGATCACGGCGCGTTTGATCGACGCATCGACCGACGACCACCTGTGGACGGAGCGATACGACGGGGCAGTCGGCGACGTGTTCGCGTTTCAGGAGCGCCTCGCTCGGACGATCGTCGACGCCCTGGAGCTCCGGCTCGGCGGACGAAGACCGGCGCCTGGCGGACCGGCCGATCTCCAACATGCATGCCTACGACTGCTACCTGCGGGCGCGGCAGGAAGCCTGGCGGTGGCGGGAAGACGCGATCGATCATGCCGTCCAGCTCCTGCACAACGGACTTGCGATCGTGGGAGCAACGCCCGGTTGTACGCGGCGCTCGGTCACGCCCTATCTTCAATACCGTGAAGCGGGCATCGGACTTCGGCGAACGGCCGCTCGAAGAAGCCGACGCGTGCGCGCGGAAAGTCGTCGAGCTCGAGCCCGGGTCTGCCGCGGGTTTGCGGCTGCGCGGCTGGATTCATTACAGCCGCGCGCGCATCCAGGACGCCGTCCGCGATTTGAAAGCGGCGTGTCAGATCGAAGGCAGCAACGCCGACACGCTGCTGCTGCTGGCGAACTGCTACCTGATCTCGGGAAAAGTTGCCGAAGCGCGCCCGCTCATCGAACGGGTGCTGGCGATCGATCCGCTGACGCCGCTCAGCCGCTGCATGCCGGCATTTGCCGATGTGATGGAAGGAAACTTTGCCGCGGCAATCGAGCCGTACCGGCAGATGTGCGAAATGGATCCGGGCAATCCGATGGCGCGCCTCTTCTATGTATGGGCGCTGATCATCAATCAACGAAGGCACGAGGTCGTCGAGGTCATGCGACATCGTTCCCGGCGGAAGTCCGGGATACCGTTCCAGGCCGCATCGCAAGTTTTCTGGCTGAGGCGTTCGCCGGCCGCGGCCGCGAGGCGCATGCGGCGCTCGAAGGGAAGATCGAAGCGGTTGCGACCGCGGCTGATGTATTTCCAGGATGCTGGCGCAAGGCTACGCGCTCGCCGGAATGCCGGAGCAGGCGATGCAGCTGGCTGGCGATTGCCGTCGATCGAGGGTTCGTCAACCACCCGTTCCTGTCGCGGCACGATCCGTTTCTTCAAAGCCTTCGCGGTCTCCCGCAATTTCAAGAGCTCATGAACGCCGTGCGGGGCCGGTGGGAGGCCTTTCAGGCTTAGCGAATCGGGTAATCGGGTAATCGAGTGATCGAGTAATTGATTGGGTGATTGCGATCAATCCTGCAATCAATTACCAGATTACCCGATTACTCGATTACCCGATTCCGTCTCAGTCTTTGAGGATCGTCCCGAACAGCGGTTGCCCGGCGCGTGACGCGTAGAAGCCGAAGAGCGTCAGCGCAAGCAGGACCGCGAGCGTCCAGTTGCCGGCGGCAGCCGACCAGTGCGATCCAGTCGGCCATCATCGGGATAAGGGCCGCCAGGCTCGGACGAACCACGCGATCGCGAATGCCAGCAGACCCGATCGGAAGACGAGGAGCGTGAACAGGATTCCTGAAGCAAGCGGGAACAAGAAAATGATAGACGTGTTGGTCGTGCCCGCCTGGGGCCATGGCCGGCAGGCCGAGAATGAGGGCTGTCGCGGGAATCGCCAGCCATTTCCGGCCGGAGGCGTGAGCCGTCGCCAAGAACGACCATCAGCACGAGAGTCAGCGCGGTCTGAATGGCGCCGCTGCTCGCCAGCAGCCAGGTCGCCGTCATCACACCTGGACCATCGAGCACGTCCACGGCTTCGCCCGTAGGTCGGATTGGGTGCCGCATAGCCGAGCCACGGAATGAGCGTCGCCCTCGCAACCTCGATCAGGCCGGCGACGACGCCCACGGCGATGCCGGTCAGCATGTCGCGGCCCACGCGCGGATCGCGGAAATGTCCCGCGAGGAGGCGCGACCAGCCGAGCAGGCTGTCAGGCCACCATCGCCGGACGTGCGGCTCGAGCGCGATGTAGACGACCCAGATCAACGCGGCCGTGAGCGCGATGTCCGACGCCGCGCGGAACAGGTTCGAATATTCCGCCTGGACGGCCGACGAATGATGAGCGAGAAGCAGCCATGCAAAGAACCCTACGACCGCGATGAACGCCGCGAGGCGGTTCGCGCCATGCCGAGTCCGCGCGGTTCGCGCGCATGTTGCGCCGCGCGAGCAGCACGGCGACGACGAACATGACGCAGATCACAATCGTCACGCCCGCGACGATGATCCGATCCGCGGATGATCGCTGCCGTGGCTCCATCAGCGTCGGGCGTTGTCCACGGACCGACGATGGCAAAAGACACGATCTTGCCGCGATACGCGCTGGCCTCGACGCGCACGCGGGTCGATTCCGCGTCGCCGAGCGGCCCCTCCCAGGCCGCACGCACGTCGGCGTAGTGGCGCGGCGTCCATTCGGGATCGACCGTCGCGAAGCAGACTGTCGAGGCCGGCCGCTTCGAACATCCGATCCCATGGCGGCGGGCTGTCGGCACCTGTACTCGCATCCCGCTGCGGAGGTATCGACCGGAACTCCCGCAGGCAGCCGCGGGGATCCAGCACGACGGTCCGCATATCGGTTTGAAGCGATGGGGATCGGCGATCGTGACCTGTGGCTGCACCTGCGGTTGCAGCGTCCGCGGGCCGGTCCGTACCAGAACAACACCGCCGAGGGGTTCCCGTTCGCCACCGGATCGTAGCGTCCGGGTGTCGATCGCGTTTGAAAGAGCCAGGTGGTGTAGTCAAACGCACGCATGAACCCGCATGGCGCGATCGCCGGCGTCACGAGCGTGTCCGAGCGACTCGACGATCTGTTCCGCGCGATCCGCGAGGACAGCCGGCGGCAGATCGAGCGGCACGCGGCCCGGGATCGACGATCGCGGCGACAGCGAGGCGAACGCGATGAGCCCGATCACGCTCACCGCGACGAGCGCGAGCGCGGGCAGCCACCGAGCGCGCTTCGACTTCGCCGGCCGATGCGAGGATCTCCGGCGAGGCGTCTCGCCTGCGGCAGCGCGGCCGCGAGCGGATCCGCGCCCGGCAGCGAAGCCGCGATCGCGAGCGCGGACGGCGGGACGGCGCTCTCGGATCCTGTCGAGACAGCGCATGATCAGGCGTTCGATCGCCGGATCGAGATCGCGCACGATGGACGACGGCGTGGTGATGGCGCCCTTCTGGTGGAAATCCTTCAGATCGCCGATCGTCGTGCTGTCGATGCGCGCGGCGCCCGTGAAGATCTCGAACAGGATCAAACCGAGCGCGTAGAGGTCGCTTCGCACCGACGCAGGGCGCGCCGTCGAGCTGTTCCGGCGCCATGTACTGCGGCGTGCCGGCGACGCATCGCGCTGCTGGCCGGCGGCCGTGGCGATGCCGAAATCGGTGATGCGGACGTTGCCGTCGCCGTCGATCATGACGTTGGCGGGTTTCAGATCGCGATGGAGCACGCCGCGATCGTGCGCCGCGGCGACACCGGCGCAGAGCTGCCGGGCGATCTCGATCGCCTTGTCCTGCGGAATCCTTCCGATCCGGCGCAGCAGCGAGCGCCAGATCCTCGCCGTCCACGTATCCATCGTCAGGAAGCGGCGGCCGTCGGCTTCGCCGAGGTCGTACAGGCGGCAGACGTTCTTGTGCGAGACCTGGCGCGCGATGCGCAGCTCGTTGTGGAACTGCGCGAGACGCGCGTCTCCGGCCGTGACCGAGCCTTCGGGCAGGAATTTCAGGGCGACGGGATGATCGAGCGTGAGGTCGTCGGCGCGGTAGACCTCGCCCATGCCGCCGCGTCCGAGCAGCGCGATCAGGCGATAGCGGCCGGCGACAATCGCACCGGGCGCGAGGAGGTGCGATCCGCCCTGCGGAGTGACGGCGCCGTCGCGCTGATCAAGCCCTTGCGTCAGCTCGGAGTCGGATGGAGTCGGCATGCCCTGAGCCGGGAGTCTAGCAGGAATTTATTGTAGCTCGACCACGTCAACACAGACCGCGGGTGCGATGTCGGTCCGGCGCGGTGTCTTGCTGCGGCCGATCCAGAAATGGAGCGACCCGTCGATGGCCCGCGCCGACTGCCAGCAGCGCGACACCGTGGCCGGATGTCCGATCGGATCATCGATTGCCCGGTCAATGCGACCGTGAGCGCAGGCGATTGCGATTCCACGGGCCTGCCTGAGCGAGCGCTAGCGAGTCGAAGGCGCGGTTGCAAGTGTCAGCGCGACGGCGAGCCCCCTGCCGCCGGGAAGCTCGCCTCAATGTCCGGATCATGTTGCTACCACTTCATCTTCAGGCCAAGCCGCAGAAACCGCCCCTGCAGGATGGTCGACGGCTGCTGATACGACGATGTCCCGTAATTGATCGATCGCACCGCGGAAACGGAGCTCGCATTCAGTGCATTGAACAGCGCGCCTCTGGCTCGATGCTGAGACCGCGATACGGGAAGACTCGCGAAACGGTCAGATCGAGCTGATTGAGCCGGTCGAAGAACTCGGTGCCGGGAGCCACGAGCGGCACCGACATCGAGACCAGCGTCATGCCGGGATCGACCAGCGCCCCGGGTGTGCACGGTCCGTTACAATCCGCCGCGTACTCTCGTCGTCGGCGTGATCAGCCAGCGGGTGCCAATCCCCGACGGTGTGGTGCTCGTCGCGGAGTTCTGAGTCGTGCCCGTCAGCGCCGCCGAGTCCCTGCTGGCAGTCCGGCCATCGCCTGCAACGAACCGCTCAACTGGATCTTACGCGGGAGCAAGTAACTTCCGGCGATCTTGAACGAGGTCGTGAACGGGATGCCACTCTTTGCGTTGATCGCAATAGCAGAAGGTTGTTGGGATTCGACGGTTCATCTGCACATCACCGCCGGGGTTTTCTCGGTGGTCGTTCCGCCGAAGAGCGTTCCGCCGCCCGGGAGCCGCGCATTGAACGTGAACTCTGAACGCGTTGTATGCACTGCCTGCGTTCAGGGCGCGTTGGTATCGAGATACTGCACCTGATTCCGCTTCGGCGCTGCTGACGTTGTAGAATCGGAATGACGCGCTGCCGTCGAGCGGGCTCACCACGTTCTGCTGCGTGTAGTCGGCAAACGTCTGCAGCATGTTTTGACGGACTCGCAGGTTGTAGTAGTCGACGCGGAACCAGTTTGCCGGAGATCGACACGCGCGGCAGCAGCTCGTGCTGGATGCCGACGTTGTAGTTCCAGGTGCTGGTGCGTTTCAGATTCGGATCGACCTGCGCGTTGCCACAGGAATCGATCCGGGTGTCGCGATCATCGAGCAGCCTGGGAACCACCGCGCCGAGATGTCGTCGGCAGCTGACCGAAATTGATTTCGCATCCGGCCGTGGAGATATGGTGCAGCCGAGTTCGCCTTGCGCGACGCTCGTCCCTGTTGAGATCGGTCCAGGCGAGCTGCTGGCTCTGTAACGCAATCGGGTTGTAGGTGCTGGCAAGCCCGGTCGTTCCCATCTGTTGATACCGGTTCGCGCTGAACTTGAGCGCCGTCTTGCCATTGCCGAACAGATCGTGCCAGCGCCCGTTCGCGGGCTCAGCGTCTTCCACGCCGGCAGATCTTCGGGCCCGAATTGCCGGTTGCCGACGAAACGGCCCGGCGGCATTCCCCTGCAAGCGCACGCCCGGTGCTCCAGTCCTCCCATCGGAGTCCGTAGCTGAACGTGATGCGTTTGATGGTCCAGGTGTCCTGTCCGTAGACCCGAGATTCGTATTCAGGTTCGCCCAGTTGATCACCGGCGTGTTGTAGGCGACGACCGAGTAGCCGACGCCGTTCTGGTGACTGCTGCACGAGATCGGCGTTCATCGTGTGCATGGTTGCCCTGGTTTCCCGAATCGTGCTGCACGCCGAACTTGACGTTGTGCGAGGCCGGTGACGTACGACAGCGCGGTCACGATGTAGACGCGGTGCGGCCAGTTCCTGTACTCCGGCGCCGGAGCCGCGAGCCAGCTTATGCTCTGCGACGTGTCGACGTGCGCGGCGTTGCGGTACCAATCGGCCGTTCCGTGCGGCTTCGCAATGCCCTCCTGATAGAGCGTCGTGCGCGCGTCGTCGACGATCGACGAGCCGAGCTCGAAGAGCACCTTGGAGCTCACGGCGGACGTCCATTTCGCCTGCTTCACTTCGTATTTCGGCGGACCCCACACGTTGGACGCGGTCGCCGGATCGTAGCCGGCGCTCATCGCATGACCGCGATTCTTGCTGAGCTTGTCGTAATAGGCGAGTCAGCTGGTTCTTGGGCGTGACCTGCCACGTCACGCGGAACTGCCCGCTCAACTGATATTGATCGTCGATGCCCTGCTCGCACGAGAGCACGCCGCTCTTGCATTGTTGATACGCCGTCGGAAAGTTCGAATCAGGGGGCGTATTGAACGTATCGGCGACCGGGGCATTCAACCGCGAGAGACGCCCGGACACGAAGTACCAAAGTTTGTCGCGCTTGATCTTCCCGCCGACGCCGCCTTCGAGGTTGTACAGCGTGTCGAGCCTGTCGGTCACCGTCAGCCCGCGGTTGATCAGATCCTGCGTGAGATTGTTGCTCTGATAGACCTTCGAAAGCGCCGACAGCGATCCGCTGGACTGGTTGCCGCCGCGCTTGGGAATCATGTTGAGCCGCACGCCGCCGGCGTCGACGTCGGCGTTCGCGCCGCTGCGTCTGATAGACCATCTCCTGGTTGATGGCCGTATTGGTGTAGAACTGCACGCCGCCGTCGGTTTCCGTCTCCGTTGATCCCGATTCCGTCGAGCTGCACGACCGCCTGCACGCTCGGCATCCCGTGCGACGACATCGCGGTCTGCTGCATCGCGCGCGAGCCGCCGACGTCCGGCGCGCTCATGGTGATCCCGGGGATGATCCCCGCGAAGGACTGCAGGCGTTCGTCCGTTGGAACCGAGTCGAGCGTCTGGCGCGGCAGCGGACAACGACTTCGCCGTGTTCTGAACGTCAACCACCGGCGAGAGGCCCGAGACCGTCACCAGTTTCCTGAAGCGAGCCGACACGCAGCTCGCCGTTCACGGTCGCGGTGAAATTGCAGGAAGCTCAGGCCTTCACGCCGGCTCGTCTGGAATCCCTCGAGCGAGAACGGTCACGACATACGACGCCCGGCCGCAGGTCGATGATCTTGTATTGACCTTCGCTGTCGGTGAACACCGGATCGCGTCCGCTCGATCAGCACCTCGCTGGAAATTTCGACCGTGACGCCGGCAGTACTGCACCCGAAGTGTCTTTGACGACTCCGGCAATTGCGCTTTGGGCGTGAGTGGGATGGGGTAGCGCCAGCAGAAGTGCGAGCGCCGCGAACAGAACCGGCACACGTGACTGTTTCATGCTGCCTCCTTCGCAACGACAGGAAACAGGTAACGCGACTGCGCTGACTCTACGGGGCGCCAGGGTGCCGAGATCCACGAGTGTATATCGAATCAAGAGTCGCAGCAGCAGAGCGCAATGGTTCAATCGTTTGGATATGCATCAGCGCCCGCGGTTGTCACTGCGAGGCAGAGCCGTCCTCCCCAGCGCAGCCATTTAGCAATCTGACTGGGCGACTGGAGCGCGACCGGTAAAAGGCGCGACAGACCACGGTGCGACCGGTCCAACGGGCGCGACCGGAGCGACAGGTGCTACCGGGCGCAGAGGCGCGACGGGAGCCACGGGTGCGACCGGACCTACGGGCGCGACCGGCCCCGCGTCGGTCAGTGTCTGCCGCGGTGAAGTGCGGACGGGAGCATCATCACGAAGTCGACAGTCAGATCCACGGGCGCTGGTCACGGTCAGGCACCGCATCTATCGCCGCGGGGACGTTGCGACCGGCTGCCACGATGTTTACGCCTTTTAGCGGCCACGTGGCTCTCGGGGCCACCACAGGTTTCCTGACCTTTGCGCAGCGGACCGTCGGGTTTGCCGGCGGGCCGCAGGAGGAGCAGGCGCTGACACTCTTCTTGCTTTGGCGATGACCGAGGAGATCATGCCGTAGTCGACCGCATCGCCGACGCGCTGGGGTCACTGGCATCCTGCTGGAGTTCTGAGTATTCTCTCGCGTGAAGCTGAGAGGATCCGATGAAGCATGACTCACGATCCGGTCTGGCTGCACTCCTGGCGGCGTCCATGAGCGCCAGAACAGCGAGCGCCGCCGCCGCCGCTCACACCCGACATCCCGCAGAAGTTCGCGGCGCCGCGACCTCCGGGCAACGACGCTACAGAAGCGCGTCGTCATGATTCCGATGCGCGACGGCGTGAAGCTCTACACGGTCATCGTGCTGCCGAAGGGCGCGCGCAACGCGCCGATCGCTGCTGACGCGAACGCCGTACGACGCGTCGTCGCGCGCGCAGCGCGAGAGTCGCTCGACACGGATGGTGGCCGCGCTGCCGCTCTTCGACGAGCTGTTCGCCGCCGACGGCTACATCCGCGTCTACCAGGACGTGCGAGGCAAGTACAGGTCAGAGGGTGAGTAAGTGATGACGCGGCCGCTGCGCGGCCCGCTGAACACGAGCGCGGTCGATCATTCCACCGACGCGTGCGACACGATCGACTGGCTGGTGAAGAACCTGCCCGAATCGAACGGTCGCGCGTCGGCATGGTCGGCAGCTCCTACGAGGGCTTCACCGTCGTCATGGCGCTCGTGAATCCGCATCCGGCGCTGAAGGCTGCTGTGCCGAGAGCCCGATGGTCGACGGCTGGATGGGCGACGACTGGTTCCACTACGGCGCGTTCCGCCAGACCAATCTCGATTACTTCGGCCAGCAGACGACGGTGAAGGGCAGGGCGAACGCCGTCGTCCGATCCAGGGCTACGACGACTACGAGAACTTCCGCCGCGCCGGATCGGCGGGCGACTTCGCGAAGGCCGCCGGATTCGATCAGCTTCCCTGGTGGCGCAAAGTCAGCCGAGCATCCGGCCTACGACGCGTTCTGGCAGGGCGCAGGCGCTCGACAAGATCATGGCGCGCGCAGCCGCTGACCGTGCCGACGATCTGGCTGCAGGGTCTCTGGGATCAGGAAGACATGTGGGGGCGCGATTCACAGCTACGCAGGCGGTCGAGCCGAAGGACACCGCGAACGACAAGAACTTCCTGATCATGGGCCCGTGGTTTCACAGCCAGATCAACCGCGAGGGCACGCTCGCTCGGCCCGCTGCGCTGGGACCACGCGACACGACGCTCGACGATTCGTCGCGACATCATCAAGCCGTTCTTCGATCGGTGCCTGAAGAATGGAGCGCGAAGGCCAACACGCCGCCGGTCACGATCTACAACACCGGCGAGAATCGCTGGGATCATTTCTTCATCGTGGCCGCTCGCGTGCGAATCGGGTTGCCAGTCGAAAGGAAACCCCTGTATCTGCGCGAGCGGGTTCGGCTTGTCGTTCGACGCGCCGGCAGCGGCGAGCGGTGCGGGCTACGACGAATACGTGTCGGATCCCGCGAAGCCCGTGCCGTATATGCCGCGGCCGACGCGGTTCGCCGATTCCGACGAATGGCGGCGCTGGCTCGTCACCGATCAACGAATGGCCGCGGATCGGCCTGATGTGCTGACCTACCAGACCGCTCCGCTCGAGGCGCCCGTGCGCATCAGCCGGTGCGCCCGTCGTCCATCTGGTCGCGTCAACGAGCGGCACGGACAGCGACTGGGTCGTGAAGCTGATCGACGTGTACCCCGGACGAGATGCCGGACCAAGCCGGCGTTTGGCGGATACCAGCTCGCCGGTCTCGATGGACATCTTCCGGGGCCGGTATCGCGAGAACTTCAGCCGGCCGTCGGCGATTCCGTCGAGGCAAAGCCGCTGCCATATCTGTTCGCGCTCCCCACCACGAATCACGTGTTCCAGCGCCGGACACCGCCTCATGGTCCAGGTTCAATCAGACTGGTTCCCGCTTTACGATCGCAATCCGCAGACATTCGTGGACAACATCTTCTTCGCGAAGCCCGCGGACTTACATCAAGGCGACGCAGCGTGTCCATCAGCGCGGCCGGGACCGTCGAGCTATCTCGATCTCCCGGTCGTGACGAGGACGCCTGCGACACGGTGACACGATTACTTCATCGCGCATGAACCGCCACGGGCTCATGTGGAGAAACCGCCCGCCATCCACCGAGATTTCAACGTCGACCCTAGTGGATGAGCGGCGCGGTCGTCGCGAAGCGGTGTGGTCATCCGGATGGTCTTGCCTTTGAACGTGAACGGCGCACTCTTGAAGAACAAGCGAATAGGCGCCGCCGATGTTTCCGCCGACCTCCGCCATCTCCACGTAACTGAAGCCGCGGCTGTCGGTCACGGTTCGGAACGCGGTCTTCGCGTCGGGCCGGTAGCGCGATCGTTTCGCTGATCGTGAACGCCCCGTTCTCGCCACGCCCCGTCGTCACCGCGGAGTAGAAGCCCTCGTCGATCTTCGTGTACGTGACTTCACCTTTCGAGACGCCGCCCGGGCCGAGCGCGCGGAATCAGGAGCGTCGGCTTCAAAGGACCACTTGCCGAGGAAATAACGGTCGAAGTCGAACAGCGGGACTTGATCGTCCGGGGCGCGACGGCCGGCCCAGAGTCAGGCGCGAGCCCGCGCGGCGGCTGCGTCGGCGTTTGTTGTCCGGCGAGTTCGGGACCGAGCACGAAGCGCTGCGCACGCGCAGCCGAGGACGAAGCGCATCAGGCTACTGCTGCTGGTTCGCAGTCGTGTTCGGCGCCTTCGAAAGGTCCTGCTTGTCCAGCGTGTGCTCGATCCAGCCGAGGCTCATCTCGTCCCAGCTCTGCTCGGACCAGTACACTTCTTTCTCCGGGCTCGGATTCAGCCGGTTCGACGCCGAATTGTCGAACACCGCGCGGTAAATTCAGCAGACTGCCTTTCGGGATCTTCAGCGGCTCGGCCAGCACGTAGCGCTCTTGCCAGTCGAAGCGGTGCCGCGGCACTTCGAGCAGCTGGCGTGTTCGTCCGTCCGGATACACGACGGTGTATGCCGCGAACTTTCCACGCACGTGCATGTGCGGGTAGAAAGCCGTTGATGCGTGATGTCCTGCGTGATCGCGAGATCCGACGTCGATCGTGATAGTTCGGCCATATGCGCCGGAATCGGCGGCAATCCGCCGAACGGCAATCGTCCCTGCCGCGCGCGGCCGGCTTCGATGTCCGCCGCCCGAGACGACCGTCCCGTCGATGGGTTTGCCGTTCACGATGCTGGTGTTCGTTGATCGGCGTCCGGAAGTGAAACTTCTTCACTGGCGGCCTCGGCGAACCAGATAGCCGAGCTCGGACCGATCGATCTCCGGCCGGCCGGTCGGCGTGTAGTGCATGTTGAAGTCGAAATACTGTCCCGGAAGCGCCGGGGTGCCGACGCCGTCCGGATGATCGTCGAACCCGCGGCCCGGCGACATAGGCGAGGAGCGTCGTGAACCCGCCGACCGAACCGAGGCGGTCCGGTTTCTCGCCCGGCGCCAACGGGATCTGCAAGTCGCTCGGCAGCTTCTGCTGCGAGTGACCTGCGCGCGGCGCGGCGGTCGAGCGATACGCAGCGTTGCCGTCGGCGCATCGGCGTGAACGGCTGGCCGTCAATCACTTCGGTGCCCGGCAGGGAACGTCACGAGGCTCACCGATGATGTGATGGACGACCGCCTTGATTCGACGGCCTCGCCTCGGACATCTGAATCAACTTCATCCCGTCGGTCCACGGCACCGGACACGTAGAAGTCGAGCATCGGGTATTCACTCTTCGGCTCGATCGAGGAAGTCGACCGGCATCTTCACGACGACGTCGGGCTCGCGATTGAACTTCCAGCCGCCGGGATACACCGGCGCCGCCGGGCATGATCGGCGTCGCTTGCCGCTTCGAGCGCGCCGGCATCGGCCCACGACGACGATGCGTCGTAGATTTCTTGTCGGACAGTTTGTCGATCGTTGATGAATCTCAGCGATCGACTTGCCGACGCCCACGGCGGCATCTCGCGGTTCTTGAGGACCTTCGGTCTTGATCGAGCGCGCCCACGGGCGAACCTCGTCATAGTCGACATCAGCGACATCGGCGCCACTTCGTTGGGCCGGTGGCACTGCGCGACAATGCTCGTAGAGGATGGGGGCGACGTCCTTTGTGTAAGTCGGCGCGCTGGGCGAACACGGCAGCTGGAACCAGCATCGCCGTGCGAGAAAGGAAGTGCCCGTGGCAATACCGTTTTCCATGGCCCTATCCCGCCCTTCTTCGTAGTCGGTTCTGGGCTGGGGTGACATCGCAGTGAGCCTGCAAGGCGCCGTGGAAGGGTTGACGCACGAAGCAATACGGGTGCTAGGCTCCGCCGTCATGGAAGCCTTTCTCTTTCTTGCGTTCACGACTCGTGTCGGACTCTGGGCGCTCGCGTTCTTGATCAACGATGCTGCCGGTCGTGGGCCTGACGAGGATGGCGGCCCAGAACCGGGCGGGAGAGGACGGCGGCGAGCTCCCGGACGGACACACAGTGCTTGATGAAGGTGCCGGCGAACTGGAGCGGCACGCCTGATTCGTGATCCTCGACTACTGCCTCCGAGCGCGAACGCTCCGCGCTGGGCGGCGCTCTCGAGAAGGGCTACGCGCTTTCGGGCACCGGGCGCCACCGGCTTCGCCTCTATCGAGTACGATTCCTCGCCGCGAGATTGCGATCCGATCTCGTAGCTCGAGATGTTCGATTAAGCGCTTCGGCAGACCAAGGCGCGTGATTCGACATGCGGCTGCTCGGGTGGCGGCGCCGTCGGACTGTTCGTCGCGGAAGATTTTCCCAATCGCATCGACGGCGTGATCGCGTCGGCGGCGCACATCCCGGTCTGGCAGATGAACACGTTCCTGGACGGCTGGTTCGTGCTTGAAAGCGCTGATTGCGCCCAGACCACCACAGATCGTGGACCTGCCGATCGAATCGTCCGGAGGACAGAGACCACGGCACTGAGGCACGCTGCCCGAATCGTGGCGGGAGAGCGATCGACGCCGCGCATGCAAACGCCGGAAGGCGCGCGCGCATCGCGCTGGCGTTCGCCGTCGGTCAATGGCCGGTCTGGGCCGGCCATCGGTCTCCGCCCCAGCCGCGGCTTCGACAACGTCGCGGAGCTTCAGCACAGCATGTATCACACGATCTTCTGAATGCCGAGAACCGCGGGCGGTGAGTCGCGCATCAGGAAAGAGATGGCCGCCAACGGGCAGCAGCTGTCGTGGAGACACCGGCGTCGACCACCGCGATGCTTCGAGAAGCGGCAACGAGTCCGTCAAGCGCGCGGTCCGGCAGCTCTATCAGGAGGCCGGGCCTGAATCTCGATGGAGATCTCGCGAAGGTCAACGGGTTTCCGCGCGTCGCCGCGTCACCCTACGCGCTCGAATGGTGGAACCAGCCCGGACGCACCGCCAAGGGCCTGCCGAAGATTCCGCTGCTCAGGATGCATGAGGTCGGCGATCAGCAGGTGCCGCTCAGCCTCGTCGAGGGCTATCGCGACCTGATTCAGGCCAACGGGAAAGCGGATCTGCTATCGCCTGCGTCATCGTGAACTCGCCCGCGCACTGCAGCTACAGCGCGGCCGAGAGCACGTGGCGGCCGTCGAGACGATGATGAAGCGCCTGGACACCGGGCGCTGGGAAAGCACCGATCCGGATCAGATGAAGCGCGCGCGAAGGCATTGCGACAACAGCCCGGCGCGTTTCACGACCGATCGATGCCTACGCGCAGAAGAGCTGCAACCGGACCTGGGCTCCTGCGGCGTTTCCAGTAAGACGCAGGGACGGTGACCGGTCTGACGTCAGGTAGCCGGACAAATCTTCGCAACCTCATGCGGATCTCCGGCGCGGGTTCACGCCTTCAATGATCAGGGAGGCGAAGATACCCGTATCCTATAGACCGCGCGGGCGCGCTGAGAGCCCGGAGACGATGACCCCCGAACGCTGGCGCCAGATTTCCGCCATCTTCCACGCCGCACGACAATGCGGCCCGGGTGACCAGGCCGCCGTTCTCATCGCGCAGGCCTGCGGAGACGATCGACTGCTCGTGAGCGAGGGTGGAGTCGCCCCTTGCCGCCGACTATGGAGACGAGCATCGGCTCATCCCCGTGATCGAGCAGTGCGGGATCGCCGAGCTGAAACCGGCACCCTCACGCATCCGACCGCCGACCAGTTCGACGATGCGAGCCGCCGGCGCTCCCGGAAGTGACGGCGTTTGCGCGCGGGCGGTACGTCGTCACGCGCGTCACTCGGAGAGGGCGGCCAGAAGCGCGTGTACTCACGCACGACACCCACCTCGATCGTGAGGTGGTGGATCGCGGTTCCGAAGTCGACCTCAACAAGAACGTAGAATGGCTCGCCTGCAACTGGAAGCACGGGCGTTGGCCCGCCGCGGCGACTGCATCCTCACATCGTCACCGTCCACGACATCGGCGAAGAGTTCGGACAGCCGTTCATCGTGACGCAATTTGTCGACGGCGGCAGCTCATCGACACGCTCCAGCAGCAGGCCGCCCGGCAACAGCTGCGCAATCGTCGAAGTCCTCCGGATCGGCAACGAAGTCTGTCAGGCGCTGGCCTTCCATGCGCACGAGCGCGGCATCGTCCATCGCGATGTCAAGCCAGGCAACATCTGGCTGACCAGACAAGGCGCGATCGACTCGGCGACTTCGGACTTGCGGCGGATCTCGAGCTGTCGCGGCATCACCAGCCGAGGGCAGTTGCTCGGGACGTTCGCCTACCATGGCGCCGGAGCAGGTGCTGGGGCACGGACATCAGACCTCGCACGGATCTCATACCGCTCGGCGTCGTTGCTGTACGAGCTCGTCGCCGGCCGCCGGCCGTTCATTGGCGACACGCTCGCCGCGCGTCATCACGCAGCACCTGGACGCGCGTCCGGTCGTTCCTCCATGCGCCAACTCAGCGCGGTGCCGCCGGCGCTCGATGCGCTCATCCTGCGCGTGCTGGAGGAGAACTGGCCGCAGGACCGTCCGGCGACGGCGAAGGAAGTGGCCGATGCGCTTGCCGCGATTGCCGCCGATCCGACTGGTCGTCTCGGCGTGCCGGCGAGACAGGAACGTGCGGCCGCCGGAGCGTCTCGGCTGGAGGCGTGTTCAGCGTCGGCCGCCGTGCGGAGATCGACGAGCTTCGCGCGAGCTTCCCATGCCGCGCTCGCGGGCGGTGGAGCGCGTCGCGCAGATCGTTGGAGAGCCGGGAGCGGAAAAACATCGCTGGTCGAACAACTGCTCACCTACGCGCAGCCGCGCGGCATGATATCCTGCGCGCTCACATTGCCATGAGAGCAGAAGGAGCGCCGGCCTACTGGCCATGGGTGCAACTGCTGCGCGCGTACGTCTCGACCCATCCGACCGAGCAGGTGCTGAGAACGATGGGCGACGGCGCGCGCGGCGATCGTCGAGCTCTAGACGCCGAGATCAGAAAGCGGCTTCCTGAGGTGACGCCAGCGCCGCGCGCTCGAGCCCGAGCAGGCCCGCTTCCGGTTGTTCGACAGTGTGACGTCGACCTTCAGAACGCCACTGCCCGACCGGCCGCTCGTGATCTTCATCGACGATCTGCAGTGAGCCGACGCGGCGCTCGCTGCGGCTCCTGCAGTTCCTCGCGCGCGAGATTCGCCGAGACGAAGCTGCTCGTGATCGCGACCTTGCGTCTCGGAGTCAGTCCTCGTCGCTCCATCCGCTCGTTCGAAACGCTTCGGCATGCTGGCCGGCCAGGACGGCGAACCGCCCGGCGTCATGCTCCAGGGGCTGACCGAAGAGAAGTGGGCCGGTTCATCGAGATGACGATCGGCAGCACACCCACGCCCGACGCTCGTGCGGTCGGTGCAGCAGCGGACCGAAGGCAATCCGTTTTTCGTGAACGGAAGTCGTGCGGCTGCTCGTCGCCGACGGACAAGCTCGGCGCAGACGATAAGAGCGACTCGTGGACGATCCGGCTGCCGCCAGACCGTCGGGAAGTGATCACGCGACGGGTGGGACAGGTCTCGGAGGAGTGTCACGCGGTTCTCGCGACGGCTTCGGTGATCGGATACCGTACTTCGACCTGTCGTGCTGCGGCGGACGAGCGACATCGAGCCCGATCTCGTGCTCGATGCGATCGAGACGGCGATTGCCGCGCTGCTCGTCATCGAGGGCAAGCCGGCTGGAACGTATCGGTTTTCGCACGCGCTACATACGAGACGCTGCGTACGAATCGCTCAGCGGCAGCCGGCGGGATGCAGCTGCATCGGGAGAATCGGCGGCGTCCTTGAAGGCTCGTCTCGCCGGCAAGCTCGAGTCGCAGAGCGAAGTCCTCGCCTATCACTTTTCGAGGCGATCCCGCTCTCTGGCGAGGTCGACAAGGCCATCCAGTACTGCGCGGTGCAGGCAGGCCGGCGGGCGGATCGATTGCTCGCCATATGAGGGAGGCGGCCGGCCACTACGACATGGCGCTTCTGGCGCTCGAGCACCAAGGATCCCGCGGACCAGTCTCGACGCTGCGAGCTGCTGCTCGCGCGCGGCGTGATGTTCAGATGCGCGCCGGTCTCACCGAAGGCAGGCTCGCGCGTCGTTCACCGAGGTCGCCTCGCTGGCCAACAGTCGCAGCAGCGCGTTCGAAACGCTTGCTCTGGCCGTGCTCGGTCTCGTGGACCGGAACCCCGGTCGGAACCAGAGCCGGGATTATCGCCATCGATCGCGCCAGAGATCAGCCGGCTTGCGGGAAGCGCTCGACGGACTCCGCGAAGGCGACGGCGCGCTGCGCGCGCCTCGCTCGCGCAACTGCGCTTTGGCGCTGTATCACGAGCCGCAGCCGAGCGGGTCGAGCTCAGTCAGCAGGCCGTGGAAATCAGCCGCCGCGTCAACGACCCTGCGGCGCTGGCTGGCCGCGCTCTACAGCCGATGCGTCTCGCTCGAAGGGTTCGCCCGCGCCAGAAGAGCGCTTCGCCCTTGCCACCGAGATGGTCCAGACGGCAGAAGCCGCGGGCGATGTCGAAAACGCGCTTCGCGGTCACTACCGCTGCTACCGGGAGCTTCTGGAGCTTTGGTGACATCGAAGGCGTCGATCGGCAGATCGACGTACAGCCAGCTTGCCAACAAGATTCGCCAACCGGAGATACCTGTGGCATCGTCCCCTACTGCGCCGCCTCGCGCGCGCCTGCTCAGAGGCGAATTCCGCGGCGGCGGCGCAGCTGGTCCGATCAGGCCCTCGCCACTCGGGCTGCAGGGCCCAGGACCCGAACGCTCCGCTCTTTTGCGGGCTCGTGAAATCACAGCCGCATGTTCCACCGGGGGCGTTCGCCGAGATGGAGCCGATGCTTCGACGACTGATCGAGCGGTATCCCTCGACCATCGGCTGGCAGAGTGCAGCTGGCGCAGCTCTATTACCTCATGGATCGCTCGGCAGGACACGCAGGAGCAGATCGAGGCGCTCGGAGGCAACGACTCTGACGATCTCCGATCGACGGCAGTTACGTCATCATGCTCGCCTCGCTCGCGCAGGTGCTGCAGTATCTCAACGATGTCCGGCGCACGACGCGGGTATACGAGTGGCTGAAGCCGTACGCGAAGTTCATTCAGATCGCGGGCAACTCCGCCATCTGCGGAGCTCCCGTCAGCGACGCCCTCGGTGTCGCGGCGACGACGCTTGGCCGCTGGGATGAAGCCCGCACGTATTTCGACGATGCCATTGCGCAGGAGACACGAATGGGGGCCAGGCCCCGGATCGCCTGGACGCTCTGTTCGCACGCGCAGATGTTGCAGACGCGCGCCCACGCCGGGCGACAAGGAGCGAGCTGCCACACTCCTCCGCGAGGCTCGAAAGCGATCGGCGCGGAACTCGGCATGAGGCGGATCGGTGCGTGGGCCGAGTCGCATCTGGACGCATAGCCAGGAGGAGACGCCCGTGAGGGTGCATCTAATCAACCCAAGCCATCTGTCGTTCGGCGCTGCAGTCGCGACTTCGATGGCTGTAGCATTCGATTACCGTGCGGCGACGCCTGCGTCGGTCGACCTGACGCTCGTGGATGAGACCCTCGAACGGGCGGACTTCTCCGCGGTTCGGACCGGGCGATGTCGTCGGCATCGGCATCCACACGCTCAACGCCCTGCGCGGCTACGAAGTCGGACAGCCGCGCGCGAGCGCGGCGCGTTCGTCGTCTTTGGCGGCGTGCACACATCGCTCTACCCGGACGAAGTCCTCGAGCGCGGTGAGGCTCACGCCATCGTCAAAGGAGATGGCGAGGTCGTCTGGCCCGGCGGTGCGTGGCCGATTACGCCGATGGTCGTCCTGCGTCGCGTCTACGAAGGCGGACGCGTCGAGGGCGAGCAGTTCGTGCGCGCGCAGGTGGGACCTGCTGCCGAAAGGCCGCTACATGTTCGGATCGGTTCAGACGGTGCGCGGCTGTCCGAAGCACTGCTCGTTCTGCTCGGTGTGGCGGACCGACGGCCAGCGACCGCGCAGCGACGCGCGCCGACGCGATCATCGAAGAGGTCGTCGAGCTGCGGCGCATCGGGTTCCGCTTCGCCACGCTGGCCGACGACAACTTCTATCCGGTCACGCTGGAAGACCTGCGCCAGGCGCGAGCGACGGAAGGACCCGGCACGGCTCGCGGAGCTCGACGGCGATCCGCGCGGAGCGGTTCGAGCTGATGGAGCGGCTCGCGCAGCTGCCCGGACGACATGATCTTCTTTACGCAGATCACGATGGAAGCTGCCGAAGACCCCGCATACCTCGAAGCGATGCAGAAGGCGCGCATCAAGGGCGCGGTCGTTGGCATCGAAGCGGTGACACCCGAAGGCCTCAAGAACGTGATGAAGGGCTTCAACGTATGCGGTGACGAGCCTCGTCCAGCGCCTGCGAGCGTTCAAGCGCGCACGGCATTCACGTGCTGGGCTCGTTCATCTTCGGCTTGCCGTCCGATCGTGAAGCCACTTTCGATGCGACGGTGGATGTCGCGCTCGAGGGCGAGGTGTCGCTGGCGCAGTTCTGCGTGCTCCAGCCGTTCCCGGGGACGATCGACTTCGAGCGGTGGGAAAAGGAACTGCAGGACGATGTCCCTCGAGTCGATGGGATTCCTCTGACACGCTACTGGCTGATTCCTCAGACGAAGCGGCCCAAGCTGCTATCGCCTCACCCGGTGATGTCGTCGGCTGAAGTTCGCGATCGGACGCAGGGAGCCTGGGATCGCTTCTATACGCTGCCGAAGATCTGGAAACGGGCGGACCGGATTCCATGGCGCGGCAAGCTGCTCTTCATATTCATGTCGAAGCTCTATCGACAGATGTACGCAAACACCGGCATTGCCACCGACAGCGCTCGTGTGGCGATGGCGGAATCGTGGTCGCGCTGGCTGGCGGGACGATCGGTCGGGCTGTTCACGGCGAAGCCCATGCCGGATCTGGAAGTGCCGCGCGTTATCAGCCGGCTCGCGCGCCGGATCGACGCCAGCGCTTCTGACGATCGAACGGGGGCCGAGTCAGAATCGGGTAATCGGTAATTCGGTAATCGGTAATTGGCATCCAAATCGATTACCGATTACTCGATTACCCGATTCTGTTGCCTCGTCAGCGCTCGATCACCATCAGCGCGAACGTGTCGGGCAGCACCGGGGCCCGGCCTCTGCCCGTTCGCCGGCACCGGCCCGAATTTCGCGGAGACGATGAAGACCCGGTGATTGGTGGGATCCAGGCCCATGTTGCGAGAACCCTGCGGCGTCTCGATCGTCTGAATCACGCGGCACTGATCGGGCGAGTCCTGGTGAATCACGGTCAGCGTGCCGTCCACGTTCGACGCGAACGCGTCGCCGGAGGCCGCAGTCGAGACCTGCTCCGTCGACGCCGCCTCCAATCGGCGCGGTCGCCACGACCTTGCCGGCCGGATAGTCCGACACCGCCAACACGCCGCTGCGACACCCGCTGAACAGCCGGTGATGCGCGGCGTCGATGGCCATCGACACCGGCTGCTTGCACGGCGCCGTGGACCACCGTCGAGAGACGGTCGCGGACTTTGCGTCGATTTCGACCACCTCGCTCGTGTCAGTGAGGTTCGCGTAGACCTTGCCGTCGCCGGCCGGCGCGCCGTATTCGCGGCTTGCCGCCGAGCGGGATGTTCGTGATCAGCGTGCCCTGCCGCGGATCGATCACCGTCGACGAATGCGCGTCGCCGTTGAACGTGAACACTCTGTTCGACACCGCGTCGTAGATGATCGCGTCCGCGTCTTCGGCTGCCGGAATTCTGCCAAGCACGGCGTAGGTTTTCAGATCGAACATCACCACGGACTGGTCGTTGCCGGACGTGGCAAATCCATGCCCCGGACGAGGACGCCACCGCCGTGCCGTGCGCTCCGCGGATGCCTTTCACTTCTCCGAGCAGCGCGCCGTTGCTCTCGTCCACCACCATCACGCGATCCTGCCGGCCGATGAAGAGCCGGTGATTCGGCGGATCGGGCACGATGTAGTCCCAGCTGCCGTCGCCGCCGATGCGTGTAGGTGCGGGTGATTCGGTAGGACGGCGGAGGACTGCGCGAGAAGCACCGGAACGATCGCGATCGCCAGAACAAACGTGATGGTGCGCATGGCGCTCCTTCGGTGCGAGTCTAGGCAGGTTCGATGCGTTTTGTCTCGGAGGCGTCGTTAATCTTCTAGACATGTTCGAATCGCTATACTCCGCACCCGGCCCGATGCGCAGTCCGATGCGCGATGTTCCCGCAGCTGATTTCGCGTCATCACGGAGGCCCGCAATGTCCACGCGAATCCTCATCGCGCTCGCCTGTTGTTGCCGCAGCCGTCATCGCAGCACCGCTCGTTGGTCACGCCCAGAGTTTCAAGGTGGAGAAGTTCGACATCAAGGGCGAAGGCGGCACCGACTACGTCGCCGTCGAATCGGCCACCGGTCGCGTGTTCGTCTCGCGATCCGACCACATGATGGTCGTCGAAGGCGCCACCGGCAAAGTGCTCGGCGACATTCCGAATACGCCGGGCGTGCACGGCGCCGGGCTTGTCACGAAGGCTCGGACACGGCTTCACGACCAACGGCGGCAACGAAACGGTGACGATGTTCGATCTGAAGACGCTGGCGGTGATCAAGCAGATTCACGGTAGGCCCGGGACTCGACGGCATCATGTACGACGAGCCCGACGACAAGATCATTCTCACCAATCACAGCCGCCCGATTGGAACGCTGACCGCGATCGATCCCAGAACCGGGGACATCGTCGCCACGGTGGAGCTCGAAGACACGGCGCCGGAAGGCGCCGCCGCCGACGGCAAGGGACACATCTTCGTCAACAACGAGAGCAAGAACACGATCCAGGTGATCGACGTGAAGACGTGGAAGGCGACCGCGTCCCGGCCGCTCGCGCCGTGCGAAGGGCCGACCGGCATCGCGTACGACAAGGCGACGAACCGCATTTTCTCGGGCTGCAACAAGACATCCGTCGTCGTCGACGCGAGCACCGGCAAAGTCGTGGCGTCCATCACGAACGGCATCGCGGGTCGACGCGCTGGGATGGGATCCCGCGAAGAAGCTGATTTACATTCCGAATGGGGCCGAAGGCAACGTCACCGTCGCCCACCAGGATTCGGCCGACAGCTACACGGTCGTGGCGACGGTCCCGACGTTCGCCGGCGCGAAGACGATCACCGTCGATCCGAAGACTCACAACGTGTATCTCTTCCAGCCCGAGCGCGGTCCGGCGCCGCCGCCGGCCGCCGGCGCGCCGCCGCCCGCAGCCGGGCGCACGCGGCCGTGGCCCGCAGGGTCCGGTCATCGCCGGGTGGTTCCATCGCGATCCGACAGTAGCACCGAATCGGGTAATCGGGTAATTTGGCAATCGGGTAATTGAATTGGGAATTGAGTAACGAACCAATCCAATTACTCGATTACCCGATTACTCGATTACCCGATTCCGTTATCGCGTCAGGAAATACTGCATCGCGGGCGTGACGATCAGCGACAGGACCATCGAGATCAGGATGCCGCCGATCACGGCGATCGCGAGCGGCTGCAGCATCTGCGATCCGGCGCCGAGCGCGCAGCGCGAGCGGCAGCATGCCGGCGACGGCAGCCAGCGCCGTCATCACGATCGGCCGCAGACGCCGGCGCCCGGCCTGCACGATCGCTTCCTCGGGCGACAAGCCCGTTCGATCGGAATTTCTCGTTGGCGTCGAGCAGCAGGATGCCGTTCTTGGCGACGATGCCGACGACCATGATCAGGCCCATGAACGAGGCGACGTTGAACGTCGTCCGCGTGATGAGCAGCGCGAAGAAGCACGCCCGACGTCGACAGGATCGCTGACGACAGGATCGCGATCGGCGGCGTGAACGATCGGAACTCGAAGAGCAGCACCAGGAAGATCAAGCACGACCGCCAGCGCCGAGCACGGTCGGCGAGATCGCGGAACGACTTCTGCTGTTCCCTGTAGGTGCCGCCGTACTCGACGCGAATCGACGGCGGCAGCTTCAGGTCGGCGACCGCCTTCTGCACGGCGGCGACGCCGGTGCCCATGTCCACGCCTTCGAGGCGCGCGGTGACCTCGACGAGGCCGCTGAAGGTTCTCGCGGCGCATTTCGGTCTGTCCGGGCAGCTCGTCGATCGTCGGTCAGCGATCCGAGCGTGGCGGTCGAGCCGTTCGAGCTGACGAGCATCGTGTTGCTCATCGCTTCGAGCGACTCGCGGGCGGACGGCGGGGAACCGGACGCGCAGCGGATACGGTGCGATCGTTGATCAGCACCGGTTCGCGGCTGCGCGGTTCGCCCTCGACCATCGCCACGCCGACGGTGCCGAGCTCCTCGGCCGAGAAGCCGGCGCGATCGGCCGCCTCCGGATTCACGTGTGAAGCGCACCGCCGGTCCGCTCGTCGTGTTCTCGATGCCGTCCTCGACGTCGACGATCGGCGTCTTGCCGCCGATCGTCACCTTCTCGAGCGCCTCGGCGACCTGCGGCGCCCAGCGTGCTGAGCAGATCCGGATCCGGCGAAAACAGCTTCACGACGACCGGCTCCGGCGCGCCGGTGAGGTCGCCGATCATGTCCTGCAGCACCTGGATGAACTCGACGTCGAGTCCCGGCTCCGACCGACGACCTTCGCGCGCACGTCGCTGATCACCTCGTCGACGCTGCGGCTGCGCTTCGCTTTCAGCTTCACGGCAATGTCGCCGGTGTTCGGCTCGGTGACCGCCGCGAGTCCGAGCTCGAGGCCGGTCCGGCGCGACGTGCTCTCGACTTCCGGCGTCGTCGCGCAGGATGGCCTCGACGTGGCGCAGCACGCGGTTGGTCTCCTGCAGCGAGCTGCCCGGCGGCATCACGTAGTCGAGCACGAACCCGCCTTCGTCGAACGCCGGCAGCAGGTCGCTGCCGAGCGCGCGATAGCGACAGGTACGACGCGACAACCAGCACGCGCCGCACATCGCGGCGAGCGCGAGCGGATGTTTCAGCGAGCGCCGCATCGACGCGCTCGTAGAAGAAGAGCACGCGGCCGAACATGCTCAGATCGAGTGCCGCCTCGCGAGACGCTCTTGTCGCCGTGCGCTCGCTCTGCCGCGGCGGATCAGCCGCGTGCTCAGGTTGCTGGTCCAGACGAGCGCCAGGACGAGCGACGTCAGCAGCGCCACGCTCATCGCGATCGCCAGCGCGCTGAAGAACGTTCCCGTCACGCCGGTAATCGTGATCAGCGGGAGGAAGACGACGATCGGCGTGAGCGTCGATCCGATCAGCGGAACCGTGAGCTCCTTGAGCGCGCTGGCCGTCGCCGTGCAGGGGCCCTTCGCCGTTGTCGCGGTGCAGGACGATGTTTTCGACGACGACGATCTTGTCGTCGATGACGAGTCCCACCGCCGCGCGCGAGACCGCCGAGCGTCATCAGGTTGAAGCTCTGGCCGAGAATCTTCATCGCGATGAACGTCACGACCATCGTCACCGGCACGACGAGCCCGGTCATCACCGCGGTGCCCCAGTCGCGGAGGAAGAGCCAGATGATCGAGACCTGAGCAGAAACAGGCCGATCGACGATCGCGTCGCGGACGCTCGCGATCGACTCCTGCACGATGTTCGACTGGTCGTAGATACGGGCGCATCTCGACGCCGGTGGGCAGCGCCGGCCGGATCGCGGCCATCTCCTGGTGGACTTCGTCGGCCACCTGCACGGTGTTGCTGTCGGGCTGACGGTTGACGCTCAGCAGCAACGCCGGCTTCCCGTTGGCGCTGACGGCCGTGTAGACGGGCTCGACCGCCGTGCTCGACGGTGCCGACGTCCTGAATACGAACCGGCACGTTGTTCACGTGCTTGACGACGATGTGCGCCGATCTCTTCCGCGCTGTGCACCTGCGCGGTGATCAGAGCTCGGAACAGCTGGTGGTTGCGGCTGACGAGACCGGGCGAGTCGATGACGTTCGTCCGGTTGACCGCCGTCGATCGAGATCGGCGATCGACGTCTTCGGCGCGCAGCATCCGCGACGGATCGACGACGACGTGGAACTCCGGCCGCTGGCCGCCCTGAATCAGCACGCTCGCGACGCCGGGCAGGCGGTTGAGCCGCGGCTTGATCTCGTAGCTGGCGAGCTCCCAGAGATCCTTCTGCGGACACGGTGTCCGACGTCAGGCTGTAGCCGATGATCGGAAAGCTCGAGAAATCGAGACGATGCGTCTGGATCTCGGTCGTCGGAGGCAGCGCTGCTTTGCGCGCGCGAGACCGCGGCATCGACGAGCTGCAGCGTCTCGAGCATGTCGACGTTCCAGGTCGAAGAAGAGATCGATCTCGGCCGAACCGCGGCTCGTGACCGACCGGACGTCTCGAGCCCGGGCACCGATGCGCACTGCTTCCTCGAGCGGCCGCGTGATCGACGACTTCCATCTGTTCGATCGGCATCACGCCGTTGTCCACGCCGATGATGATTCGCGGGAAGTTGGTCGTCGGAAACACGGCGACCGGAATCGTCAACGCCTCGCACACGCCGACGACGGTCAGCGCCGCAGGATCAGGAAGATGATGGACTTCGAGTGACGCGCGAACCAGTACGATCTGGCGCTCCGCGAGGCGCTGCGTGTCAGCGGGCATCGGGCTCGATTCTTCTGCTCTTCGCTTCCTGGGCCGGCGCGATCTGACTTTCGTCTCTCTCGAGGACCTCGGGATCGAGCTTGAACAGCTCGAAGGCGCCCGTGGTCGCGACGCGCTCGCCGCTCGCCAGGCCGTCGGTGATTTCACCTTGCCGCTGTCGCGGATGCCGATCGAGGATCTTTCGGTGAGTTCGGGCTTGTTGTCACTCCCTGATGACGATGGCGTAGGTGGATCCCGAGGAGTGCGTCAGCACGGCGGCTTCGGGAATCACGCAGCGCATTGGGCACTTTCCTCGCGATCATTTCGACGCGAATGCTCGGAGCCCGGCCGGAGCTGCGGCGTCTTTGTTGTCGGCCTGCACCCATACTTCAACCGTCGTGCTCGACGCATCGAGGGCCGGGCTGATGTGCGTGACCTTTCGCGGGAATCGGGAACGCCACCGGGCCGATCAGATTGGCCTCGTTGCCCACGGTGAAGCTCGGCGGCGTCGGACTGCGAGAGCGTGCGTTCGCGCAAATGACCTGCGAGCACGTCCATCACGCGTGACGATCGGCGCGCCGCTCGGCGACGATCTCGCCGGGATAGAACGGCAGATCGGTGACCACGCCGTCGATGGGGCTGGTGATCCGCGAGTAGCCGAGCTGCGCTTGCGCGGTCTCGTTTCTGGCCCGCGCCGCAGTCGCGCTGGGCGCCGGCGCGCCTTGAGCTGCCGGACTCGCGCGCGAACCCCTGGAGATCGTCGAGGTGCTTCTTCGACGTCTCGTCACTGCGATGCGAGCCTGACTCAGCGCGACCTGTGCGTCGTTGACGTCCTTTGAGCGGCCGCGCCCTGCTTGAAGAGATCCTGCCGGCTGTCGTACAGCGTTTGCGCGGCGTCGAGCGACGCCTTCGCGGACTGCACGTCGAGCTCGGCTTTCTGCAGTTCCTGCGCGTACGGTCGCTTTTGCCGTCGTCTCGAAGGTGGCCTCGGCAAGTTGCGAGGCGGCGTTTGCTTCGGACGCGGCGCCAGCCAGATCGCGGTTCTCCAGCTCGATCAGCAGCTGTACCGGCACGGACGCGCGCGCCTGCGCTGGCACGTCCACCTTCCTGATCGGCGCTGAAAACTTCGGGACGATCGCCGCCTGCTGAAGCGGATACAGCAGGCCGTCTGTGCGAATCGTGCGCTCGATTTCGATTGAAGCACGGGGCGCCACATCGACCGTGACCAGCGGCGCAGGCTTCTTCGTCCGCCTCCGCCGCACGCGCCGAGGCACGCGGACAGCATCACGATCGAGAGTGTCCGGACGCATGGCTCTCACTCAAAAGCTCCCGGTCAGGGTCTGGAGCTCCGATAGCGCGACACGGTATCGCGTCTGCGAATCGTCGAGCGCGTTTCGAGCCTGCACGGCGGTGTTCTGCGCGTCGACGACTTCGAACGCCGTCGACTCGCCGGCCTGATACCGCAAAGCGGTCAGCCGCAGGTTCTCGGCCGAGAAGGTTGGCGACCTGCTGCAGGTTGTCGGTTGCCGCGCTCGCGCCGTCAAGGCCTCGTTATACAACGAATAGAGACGGCTCACGAGCTGCCGTTGAGTCTGGCTCAGCGTGACTTGCGCCTGTCGCCGGCGCGTTTCCGTTTGATGCAGCTTGCTCCTCAGGCCCGCCCCAGTCCCAGACCGGCACGTTGAGATTGAGCGTGATGAAGTAGCCGAGGTTTGGCAGGATGCCGAGCTGCGGCTCAGCCGCGATCGCGCTGTGCAGCGCGAACTCGTTGGCTTCGATCCCGTAGACGGCGTCCACGACAAACGTCGGGTAGAACGCGTTTTGCGCGGTGTGGACGTCCTCGCCGGCGGCCCGCAGCGTTTCCTCGGCGGCCCGCAATTCCGGGATTGTTTTTCGCGGCCATGGCGCGCGCATCCAGAAAAGGCGGAAGCGGCGGCGCCGCGCTCAAGTCGTCCACGACGGTGAAGTTTCATTGAGCGTCGGAAAGAGCAGCACCGCGAGCACGAGGCGCGCGTTTTCCATGGCCAGCGTCGCATCAGCGTAGCTCTGTTGCTGCTGGCGGAACTGAATCTCCGCTCTCACGACGTCGCTGTGCGGCACCAGCCCGCCGCGGCTCCTGCTGCTGTGTGATCTCGAGGAAACGCGCCGCCTGCTGCACGAACAGCTGCGTCGCCGCGCACTGCGTTCGGCCGCGACGAGCGCGTAATAGTTGCGCGTCACGGTCACCGTGAGTCCTCGCTGGGCGACCTCGACCTGCGCGAGCGCCGCGGCTTCGGCCGCCTGCGCACGGTGCAGCGGCGCCAGCGTGAGAAGGTTGGCTGAGATTTCCTGGTGCGCGACGCCCCAGAACCGAGTACATCTCCACGCCGTCCATCGAGACGAACCGGCCGTTCGGGTTCACGCCGTTCGGCGAGTTTCCGAGAAACTGCGTCGTCTGGCTGATGGAAGGGAAGAAGCCCGCCTTGGCCTGCACGCGGTCCTTCGCGCGCGACCTCGGCATCGGCCACGCTCGACTGAAACTGCGCGTCGTTCTGCCTGGCGCGTTGGAGCGCGTCCGACAGCGTGATGACGAGCGGCGCGCCCGACGGTCCTTCGAGGTGCGAGCGAGCGGCGGCAGTTGATCGGTCTGCGCTGCGCGCGTGACGTCGCGATCGAAAGCAGGAGGTGCGGTCATGCCCGATCTAAAGATCGGGCCTACATACGCAGGCGATCGTCATTTGCCGACCACCAGTACCTTGAACGAGTCGGGAAGGAAGGTCGCGCGGCCGCCGGCTCGGCGCCGGTCCGTTCTTCGCGGTCGGCAGGTAGACCCTGTGCGTCTTCTCGTCGAGCGCGATCGTGCGCGCGCCGCGCTCGGTGGCGATGTTCTCGAGGACCTCCCACTTGCCACCGTTCTGCTGAACGACCGTCAGCGTGCCGTCGCCGTTCGAGCTGAACGCGTAGCCGGTTGCCCGGATCGAACGCCGCGCCGTCGGAACCTGCACCGATCGGCGGTGTCGCCAGGACCTTGCCGGCATCGGGATCCGACACGGCCATCAGGCGGTTCGCGCAGACGGAGAAGAGGCGGCGGGACTTTGGCGTCGAACGCGAGCCCCGATGGTTCGGTGCACGGACTGATCGAGTACTTCCGTGTCATCGTCGCCTTCGCGGTGTCGATCTCCGCGATCTCGCCCGTGTCTTCGATGTTGACGTAGATCTTGCCTTTGCCGTCGGCGATCGAGAACTCGGGCTTGCCGGGCAGCTTGATCGTCCCGGCGACGTTTCCCGTCTTCGCGTCGATGGCCGTGGAGTCGTTCGATCGCCCGTTGAAGGTGAACACGCGGCCGGACACGGCGTCATGCGGATCGAGTCGGGGTTCTGGCCGGTTGCCGCCGTTCCGACCGGTTTCAGTGTCTTGAGATCGAAGATCGTGACGTTGTTTCCACGTCCGTTGCTGACGAACCCTCGATTCAGCTCCGCGGCAATCGCGATCCCGTGAACGCCGGGTGTATCCGGGATGTCGCCGACCACCTTGTTCGCGTCGAGATCGATCACGACGACGTGCGTGGCGTGGGAGACGTAGAGCCGGCGGGCGGCGCTGTCGACGGTCAGGTAGTCCCAGCCGCCTTCGCCGCCGACTTTGACCTCTGCCACGATGTGATAGCCGGTGGGAGCCGCGGCGATGAGCACGAGCGGCAGGATTGCAACGACGAGGAACTTGCGCACGGTAAAGCCTCCTGACAGCGTGAACACACGCAGCCGGAGTGTAGTGTGACGAAGATGAATTCTGGATGAACCCTGCGAGGAGCACGAATCGGGTAATTGGATAATCTGGTAATCGGGTAAGTCGATCAGTGCGAATCCTTCTCGTCGAAGACGAACCGGCTGCCGCGCGGGTGCTGGCGAAGGGGCTGCGCGAGACAGGCCTACGCCGTGGATCGTCGCCGCCGACGGCGACGCCGGCGCTCTTCCAGATCGCCACGACCGACTACGACGCCGTCATCCTCGACGTCATGCTGCCGGTCAAGAGCGGGTTGATCGTGTGCCGGAAGGTCCGCGAATCCGGATCGCGCGTCCCGATCCTGATGGTCACGGCGCGCGACGCCGTCGAAGCCCGCATCGAAGGGCTGGACTGCGGCGCCGACGATTACCTGGTCAAGCCCTACGCCTTCGGTGAGCTGCTCGCCAGGCTTCGCGCGCTGATCCGGCGCGGCCGGCAGCCGCTCGCCGCCGGAACGGCTCGTCGATCGGCAGCGCTGACGCTCGACACCCGCAGCCGCCGGGCGTGGATCGAGAATCGTGAGGTGGTCCTCACGGCGAAGGAATACGCGCTGCTGGAGTTTCTCGTGCGGCGACGCCGGCGCGGTCGTGAGCCGCGCCGACATCGCCGAGCACGTCTGGGACGAGCACTACGATCCGCTGTCGAACGTCGTCGACGTGCACATCCAGCGGCTGCGCCGCAAGCTGGACCGATCCGGCATGGCCTCGATCATCCGGACCCGCCGCGGCGAGGGCTATCAGCTGTCGATCGATGCCGGGGTCTCGTGATGAAGCTCTCGCTTCGAAGCCGCCTCACGTTGTGGTACGCTCGTGCTGGTCGTCGTGCTGTGCGTGTTCGGTGTCGGCATCGTGTGGATGGAGGGCCGGATTGGCCGTGCGGGGCCTCGATCGCGAGCTTTCCGAGATCGAGGAAACGATACGGAAGATCGTCGCCAACGAAATGGCGGAGCAGTTGACGCCAGCCGAGGCTGCAACCGGAGGCCACCGAGACCGTCGCCGATGAGAATCTGGCGACGGCGGTCCTCGACGCCCGGGGGCTGTCGCTCTCGTCGAATCTTGACGGCGCCGATCTCGACACGGCCCTCGGGATGCCGGAGCACGATGTCACGTCCACGGTCCGGACTGCGTCCCGCTCCTGGCGGGTTCTGACGCGCGTCGAGAAGATCGGTGGAGCGAGTTTTCGGCTCGTCGTCGCGAAACCCATGTCGGACATCGAGCGCGGCCAGCGCGAATTGCGGGAGGCAATGGTCATCGGCATCCCTATCGCGCTCCTGCTCGCCGGAGCGGGCGGGTGGTGGCTGGCGTCGATCGGTCTCGCGCCCATCACCAGGATGGCCGACCGCGCGGTGCGCCTGCCATCTGACCGGCTCGGACGATCTCGGCGAGCCCGCCCGTCAGGACGAGCTCGGCCAGTTGACACAGGCCTTCAACGGCCTGGTCGGACGGCCTGCGCGCGGCGCTGAAAACCCAGCGCCAGTTCATGGCCGATGCTTCGCACGAGCTGAGAACGCCGGTATCAATCATCCGCTCCGCGGCGGAAGTCACGCTCAGCCGCGATCAGCGCAGCGAGAGCGAATATCGCGAGACGATTACGACGGCGCGCGACCAGTCGCTTCGCCTGGGCCGCCTGGTCGAGGACATGCTGGTGCTGGCGCGGGCCGACGCCGGTGGCTACCCGATTCATCCCATCGATCTCGATCTCGACGAGATCGTCGACGAGTGCCGGCGTGCCGTGAAAATGCTGGCGTCCGAGCGCGGTGTGCACGTGCAGTCGTCGGCTGGTCCGGAAGTGCCGATTCGAGGAGACGCAGACCTGCTGCGCCGTCTCCTGCTGAATCTGCTGCAGAACGCGATTCAACACACGTCTTCCGGTGGATCGGTCATCGTCACGACCGAACCCGCTCCAGACATCGTCAGAGTGCGCGTATCCGACGGTGGACCGGGAATTCCAGAAGCTGACCGCACGCGGATCTTCGACCGGTTCGTGCGGCTCGACGAGAGCGCGCACCGGCAACGGCACCGGTCTCGGCCTGCCCATCGCGAAATGGATTGCCGAGGCGCATGGCGGCACGCTCGTGCTGGAAACGAGCGGACCAGCTGGCAGCACGTTCTGTCGCGACGCTGCGCCGGACGGGCTGATTGAGAGCTGTCCAGCTGCTTTTGCAATCGGAGGATCGGCGGGTCTATATTCGCTCGCAGTGTCCTCGCCCGCACTCACGCGGACCTGGTCAATGTCATACAGGAGACACCAATGTCCCAATCAAGAGTCGCCCGGTTCGCAGCGCTCGTCGCCGTCGGGGTGGTCGTCGCGTGGTCTGCATCCACCCGCGCTGGCGGCGCGGCGATCGAACCGCAGTTGATCGGCGACGCGTCGCTGAAGGCGATTACCGCGACGGTCGGCGGCGCCGATGTCCTACCGACCACGCGCACGGTCGCGCACTGGTGGGGCGCGACGCTGGATCCGAACAACAGCATCACCTACGGATACAACATGGTGGGAGCGGACCCCTCCACGTGTTCCGGCGCGCAATGCTCAGTGACGATCGAGGCCGACATCGTGCCGATCAGTCGTCAACGTCGGCGGTCTCACATTCAACGGCAGCAGCGTGGCTGACGGCGACCCTGATGTCCCCGCAGTTTCAACTTGAACGACTACGGCTCGACACCGTTCGCGACGGCGGGTGCGCCAAACATTCCACGAGGGCCCGGCGGACTCCTGTCGCAGAACGACGCAGGCAATCTCCTGCAGCTGCAGGATGCGACGATGCGGGCCCAATTCAACCAGGACGGGTTCGAGCAGCTACCATCTGATCCTGCATCCGAATGTCATGCCGCCGGTGACGATCAACGTGCCGCAGAACCAGGGCACGCTGCTTCCAGTCGGGCCGCGGCGTGATCTTCGCAGACGTCAACATCGGCTGGTGGGCCGCCCAGATCCAGAACCTGACAACGGCCACCGATCCGACGCACCTGCCGGTTTTCCTCACGGACAACGTGCTGCTGTTCACGGGCAAGGACATCTTCAACTGCTGCGTGATCGGATTTCACGGCACGCGCGCGTCTGGCAATGGCGACGGCAGTTCCAACTCGAACGGCAATGCCAAGGTGCATACCTTCGCCTGGGCGTCGTATATGTCGCCGGGCATCTACGCCCGGCCGAACGGCGGCACGAACTGGGCGCTGCAGGACATCCATGCCCTGAGCCACGAAATCGCTGAATGGGCCGGACGACCCGTTCGTGAACAACACCGTCGAACCGTGGTTGACGCCTACCGCCCCTCAGCATGGATGCACTGCATCCTCGAGACCGGGTGACCGGTCGTCGGCATCGGCTTCGCGATGGAGCACGAATACGTTTCGGCAGGGCCCGAATCCGAACGGCACTCAGAGCGCCGACGGTTTCTACCATCCTGAGGACGAGGCGCTGCTTGGGTGGTTCATGCGGAGCGCGCCGAATCTCGTGGCAGAACCGACCCAGAGCCCGTCGTCGAATATCGGGCGCTACACGCTGATGGGCGACCTCAACCCGTTCCCGGGTTTCCGCGCGCCGGCGACCGGCTGCCAGTAGGCCTTCCCTCGAGAGGCCCGGATCGCCGGGCCTCTCGCATTTCGTTCGTCCTCGCCTGAGGTGGTTAATCGTCTTGCGGGGTAGACTTCAGAGAACCGCATGGCTCGTCAGTCACCCGGTCCCGCATCAGCCGTTCTCGATCGATCCCAGCCCTCGACATCATCCCGACCGGATGTACGCCGCTCGAATAGGTATGCGCAGCCGGTTGACGCGGTCCTCGCGGCTCTCTCGACGACCGCGTCGGGATTGAGCGACGAAGAAGCGGGCGCGCCGGCGCGGACAATACGGGCCGAACGAGCTGCAGGCGTTCGGCGCGCACGACCGCGTGGCACACGCTCGCCGCTCAGTTCAAGAACGTCCTGATTCTGATTCTGCTCGTCGGCGACGGTCGTTTCGGGACTCCTCGGCCACACGCTCGAAGCGGTGGTGATCGCCGTCATCGTGCTCTTTGCGGTCCTGCTCGGCTTCATCCAGGAATATCGCGCCGAGCGCGCGCTCGAAGCGCTGCAGAGAAATGGCGGCGCCGCTGGCGCACGCGATCGGGACGGCATCGAGACGGATGCGTGCCGGCGCGCGAGCTGGTGCCCGGCGATCTCGTCGTGCTGCGCGCCGGCGATCGCGTGCCGGCCGACGCGCGCATTTCGCTCGCCGTCAACCTTGTCGATCGACGAAGCGGCGCTCACCGGCGAATCAGCCGCGATCGAAAAGCACCAGGCCGCGCTCGCCGACGCGCGGCCTCGCGATCGGCGACCGCCGGAACATGGCCTACGCCGGCACGCTCGTGACCTACGGCCGCGGCCAGGCGATTGTCATCGCGACCGGCATGTCCACGGAGTTCGGCAAGATCTCGACGCTGGTCCAGACCGGTCGAAGCCGGCCGGACGCCGCTCCAGGAAAACCTCGATCAGGCTCGGTCGCACACTCGGCAAGGCCGCGCTGGCGATCGTGACGATCATCGTGCTGCTCGGGCTCTGGCGCGGTCAGCCGCTGCTCGACATGTTCATCTTCGGCATCGCGCTGGCCGTCGCGGTCGTGCCCGAGGCGCTGCCCGCCGTCGTGACGATTTCGCTGGCCATCGGCGTGCGCCGCATGGTCAAGCGCAACGCGCTCGTCCGCCGTCTGCCGGTCGTCGAGACGCTGGGCAGCACGTCGGTGATCTGCACCGACAAGACCGGCACGCTGACGAAGAACGAGATGACGGTGCGCCAGCTGTTCGTGGCCGGGCCGATGTGATCGAGTGTGTCCGGCGCCGGCTACGAGCCGACCGGTCGAGTCTCATCGAGGAGATCCGATGCCGTTGGACCTGATGTCGCGGTGCAGGAGCTGCTGCGCGCGGGCGTGCTCTCGTCCGGATGCCCGGCTCGTGAACGGCGACGGCCAGTGGCGGATCGAGGGCGATCCCACCGAGGGCGCGCGTCATCGTGGCCGCAGCCAAAGCCGGCGTCGATCACGGAGAGGCGAATCAGCTGGCCCCGCGCCTCGAGGAAATTCCCTTCACGTCCGAACGGCGCCGGATGACGACGCTGCACGACGCGAGCGGAGAGCGGGTCGCGTACTCGAAGGGCGCGGCCGACATCATCATGGAGGACAGCTCCTGCTGGAGCGACGGCTCGCAGGAGTCGGCGTTTACGCCGGAGATCTCGCGGCGCCACGCGCGAGGCCGAACGCCGGATGGCCGCGGAAGGCCTTCGCGTGCTCGCGATCTCGAGGAAATCGGCGGCGTCGCTGGCCGATGCCGAGCAGCACATGACGCTTCTCGGCCTCGTCGGCGATGATGGACCCGCCGCGCGCCGAGCGCGAAGAGCGCCGTCCGCACGTGCCTGCAACGCCGGCATCACGCCCGGTGATGATCACCGGCGATCATCCGCTGACCGCCCGGCGCCGATCGCGACCGAGCTTGGCATCCTCACGACGGGCAGGGTCGTCATCGGCGCGCGAGCTCGAGGCGATGAGCGACGACGATCTCGAGCGGCAAGTGCCGGACGATCGCCGTCTACGCGCGGGTCTCGCCGGCCGACAAGCTTGCGCGTCGTGAGACGCCTGGCAGAAGCGCGGGGCAGGTCGTCGCGATGACCGGCGACGGCGTCAACGACGCGCCGGCGCTGAAGAAGGCCGACGTCGGCATCGCCATGGGCATCTCCGGGCACCGATGTCAGCAAGGAAGCCGCGGCCGATCGACGCTCGCTCGACGACAACTTCGCGTCGATCGTCGCCGCGGTCGAGGAGGGGCGGATCGTCTTCGCGAACATCAAGAAGTACCTGACCTACCTGCTCTCGTGCGAACGTCGGGCGAGATCCTGCTGATGGCGGGGCGCGGTGCTCGCCGGGCTGCCGCTGCCGCTGACCGCCGTGCAGATTGCTCTACGTCAACCTCGCCACCGACGGTCTGCCGGCGCTCGCGCTGGCGGTCGATCCGCCCGAAGCCGGATCTGATGCAGCGCAAGCCGCGCGATCCGCGTGTCGGCGTCTTCACGCGGCCGCTGATGATCATGCTGATCACCGGCGGCGTCTGGTCCGCGGCTCGTGAATCTCGGCCTGTTCGCGTGGGCGCTGCGGAGCGGGCCGCCCGCTCGAAGAGGTCGGTGACCATGACCTTCGTGTCGCTCGTGCTGATCCAGTTCTTCAACGCCTATAGCTTCCGTTCCGATCGGCTGTCGGTCTTCCGCCGCCCGTTCGCGAACCGGTGGCTGAATCTCGTCGATTGTCTGGGAGACCATCCTGCTGGCGGTCATCGTCTACGTGCCGTGGTTTCACGGGCCGTTCAAGACCTACGCGTTGAGCGGGACCGATTGGGTTATCGTCCTTTCGGTGGCGCTCACGATCGTGCCGGTCATCGAGATTGCCAAGTGGATGCAGCGTCGTGGGTGGTTCGGCGAGCTGGCGTGAGCGAACAGCTGGCCGACCCCGGCGCGTTGACCGGCCGCCGGGTCGCGCTCGCGAGCATGGTGACGAGCGCGCTGCTGGCCGCCGTCAACATTGTCGTCGGCCTGGTCACCCAGTCCTCGTCGGTCTTTGCCACCGGAGTCGAGTTCGCGGGCGATGTGCTCGCTTCGTCGATCGTCCTGCTCGGGATGATCGTCGCCGTCAAGCCGGCCGACTCTGATCATCCCTACGGACACGGCCGCGTCGAGACGCTTGCGGCGTTTGCCGTCGGCCTGATTCTCGCGGCCGGCGGCGCCGGCATCTGCTGGAATTCGCTGCAGGCCATCGACACGCGTCACGCGCCGCCGCCGGTTGCGGCCGTGGCGGTGCTCGTCTTCGCGGCCGCCATTCGCGGTGTCATGTCCGCCGTCAAGTTCCGGGTAGGGACGCCGGATCAACAGCGCGGCGCTCGTGGCCGACGCCTTGAACGACACCGTGGACATTCTGGCGGCGGTCGTGGCGCTCACGTCGGTCGTCCTGGCGATGCACAACCCGGATCGATTTCACGCCGCCGATCACTACGGCGGCTTTGCCGTCGGCATCATCGTCGCGATCACCGCCGTGCGCATCGTGCGCGACGCGTCGCTCGAGTTGATGGACACGATGCCGGCGGCCGGCATGATCGAGCACGTGCGTGGCACTGCGGCGCAGGTCCCCGGCGTGCTCGGCGTGGACAAGAGCTACGCGCGGAAGACCGGCTTCCGCTACCACGTGGATCTTCACATCGAGGTGGATCCCCGCTGACGGTCGCCGAGTCTCATGCGATCGCGGGCCAGGTGCGGAGCCGCGTGCGCGACGAGATCGGCTGGGTCGCTGACGTGCTCGTGCACGTCGAACCCTGCAGAGCGCCGAGAATCTGAGAATCTGAGAATCTGAGGATCTGAGAATCTGAGGATCTGAGGATCTGAGGATCTGAGGATTTGAGGATTTGAGGATTTGAGGATTTGGATCTGAAGGCCTCAGACGTCAGATTCTCACATCCTCAGATTCCTCAAATTCTCAAGTTCCCCCAGGGCCTACAATCGACGCGCCTCATGCGACGCTTCCTGCTTTATGTTGCCGCGGTGCTGCCATTCGTGCCCGCTGCCGTTCAATTTGGAATCCGTGGCGTTCCCGACATTCTCTTCACCGGTGACGGAGCGGCTCTCGAGCTCGGCACGCGGCATGCGCGCACATGGCGCAACTGGTCGGTCCGTATTCGCGGTTCGGCTGGAACCATCCGGGCCCGGCGTTCTTCTATCTCGCCCTGCCGTTCTACGCGGCTCTTCGATCAGCGAGGTCCGGCGTTGAACGTCTTTGCGTTGTGCGCGAATCTCGCCTGCGCTCTTTTCATCGTGCTGTCGGCGCGCCGGGTTAGAGGCGACCTGTTTGCCCTGGCTGCTGCCGCGCTCCCGCCAGCTACGAGCTCGTCGCGGTGCCGGCTCTGCTCGCCAACGAGTGGAATCCGATCTTTCCGATCCTGCCCTTGCTCTTGACGTGCTTCCTCGCGTTGCGGCTGTCGCTCGGCGAGACAGCGTGTTCTTCCGGTTTTTGCGTTCGTGGCGTCGGTCGCCGTGCAAACGCACGTCGGCTTTGCCCCGGCGGTGCTCGCGCTCTGCGGGATCGTGTGGGGTGCGTTGGCGTGGGCTACGGCCCGGGCTTCGAAACCCGATCCCGGACGTCAGCCGGCGCACCAGGTTCGTGACCCTGGCGATACTGACGCTGTGCTGGATCTTGCCGGTCTACCAGGCCGCGTCACAGCCGCCCGGAAACCTGCCCGCGTTGATCTGGTTCTTTCTCACACGCGGCGGCAGTCAACACACATGGGCGGGACCGGTCGCGATCGTCGTCGGGCAACTGGCCGCTGCGCCATGGGCGGTTGTCGAAACGCTGCTGCACCGGCCGCTGCCGTTACCGTCTCTGCTCGCGGCGAGCATCATCGTGGCGATCGAGGCGGTTGTCCTGGGTCCGCCTGTTCGTCCGTGCAAAGGTCGCGCGGCGACGACGTGGTGAAGGGTTTGGTGGCGACGGCGATCGTCCAGAGCATCGTGGCAGTCGTCGCCGTCTACTCAATCAGGGGCTTCATCTATCCCCATCTCGTCGTGTGGGTGACTGCCCTGGGTCTGCTTCCGCTGTTCGCGATTGCCGCCGGGATCGTGGACTTCGTCAATGCGCGCGATTCGGTGAGCGAGCCACGCATGCGGCCGCGGGCGTCTCGGCGGCGATTGGTATGGCGCCTCGCTGTGACCGCTCCGATCGAGAGACCGCCGCTCGTTCGTGCCGCTGATGTCGGCGCCGAGCCGCTGGCGCGCCGGCGTTGAAACGTTTCTGCAGTCGAGCCCGATCGAATCTCCGATCGTGCGCATCGTGTCGAGCGAGCAGTGGCCGACCGCCGTCGCTATCGTGCTGTTTTTGGACAAGCAGGGCGCACTTCGTCTATGTGGAAGACAGTTGGATCAACGTGGTCGGCCCGCTGTTTGCGGCACCGGACGGTCCACGTCCTGCGCTGCTCGTCGGAGGGCCGGAGTTCGCCGAGCAGGCGCGTGCTCGAAACGATCTCGCCTTCGTCGGGAGCGCCGAAGGGTCTCGAAGTGTTTCTGGAATTTTAGGATCTGAGGATCTGAGGATCTGAGAATCTTGATTTCAGATCCTCAAATTCTCCAAATTCTCAAATCCTCAAATTTATTGTTCGACCAGCCGGTTGTATTTCTTCAACACTGCCCTCAGCTGATCGTGCGGGATCGCGCGCACGGTTCGTCCGTTCGCGCCGGTCATCGTCTCGCCGGCGACGAGTGCGTTGATGATGGCTTCCTCGACGGCTTCCGCCGTCGCGGTAAACAGCGTGCTGATGCGCCGGTTCGACACCATCGACACCGTCGCGGTGTCGGCCGCCGGCAAACGCGCCGGGATTCGCCGTGGAGAACGCGATCGCGATGTCGCCGGAGCCATTGCCCGACGTCGCGCCGGTCTCGGCCGAGACCGTGCGAGGCGCGGTGTGCGAGCCGCTTCAGTTGATGCGGCACGAGCGGCGCATCGGTCGCGATCACGATGATGATCGAGCCAAGCTCGAGATGTTCGTCGCCGGGATTCTGCGGCGGCGCGGCGGCCGGTGGAGGAGCGGGAGGAATCTCCGTGTAGACCGGCACGCCCGCGACGCGCAGATTGCGCGCCGTGGTTCGCCTGCACCAGAACTCCAACGGTGTATCCGCCGTTCTGCTGATCGATCTTTCGGGAGGCCGTGCCGGTGCCGCACTTGAACCCGTAGCAGCTCATCGCCGTGCCGCCGCCGACGTTGCCTTCGGCGACAGGTCCCGACTTCGCGCCGTCGAGCGCCGCGAACGACATGATCCGGCGTGCACGTGAAACCCGTTGATGTCGTTCAGCCCGCCGTCATACGTTTCGGCCACGACCGGCAGCGCCCACGGCTGCTGCATCATCCCGTGATTGACCGCCCATTTGATCGACGCGTCGCGTACCGTGCCGACGCTGTGCGTGTTGGTGATGAAGACCGGGCCTTCCAGGAACCCGCCTTCCTCGATCCACGTCGTGCCCGTCATCTCGCCGTTGCCGTTGATCGAAAACCAGGACGCAAAGACCGGATCCTTCGAGGCCTTCCCTCGCGGAAGAATCGCAGTGACGCCGGTCCGGATCGGTCCAGCGCCGACTTTCAGCTCACCGTTTCCGGAAATCAGCGTCGTCGCACCCACTTCGACGCCAGCCACATCGGTGATGGCGTTCCACTGACCCGGCGTGCCCTCGAACGGGATCCCGATGTCTCGTGCCCGCTCTTTTCTTTGAGCGCCTGCCGCGGTTGTGAGGACGATGGTCACGGCGGCCGAAATCAGGATCTGGCGTGTCATACACAGCTCCTTGAAAGTGGCCGCAAGCGTAAACCTTCTCGCGCCTGCAGCCCAAAGCCCAAAACCTGAAGCCCAAGCCCAAAAGCCGGTGCCGTTTCGTGCCACTGTAAGACTCCTGCTGACACCGAGGGAGTGCTTCACAGACTAATCTCACTGCCAGCTCTGCGGCCGGCCATGAAGACGCCCATTCGTGTCCTTATCGTTGAAGACTCCGAGCTCGACGCCCAACTGATGGTCGCCGAGCTCGCGCAGCACTGATTACGACGTCGTCAGCGTCCGCGTTGAAACGATCAGACGACCTGACGAAGGCGTTCGACGGCGCCACGTGGGACGTCGTGCTGTCCGCGCATGGACTGCCGGCGCTTCGGCGGGGCGTGCCCCATCGAAGCGCTCCAGAAGACCGGTCAGGAAGTCCCGTTCATCATCGTCTCTGGTACGGGAGGAGAAGACTCGGCGATCTCGTCGCTCAAGGCCGGCGCGCACGACTACGTGACCAAGGGACAGCTGGCGCGGCTCGGTCCTTCGGTGGCGCGTGCCCTTCGAGACGTCAGTCAGCGCCGCGAGCGGCTGCGCCTCGAAGAGCAGCTGCGCCAGGCGCAGAAGATCGAAGGCGATCGGACGCCTGGCCGGCGGCATCGCGCACGACTTCAACAACATCCTCACGACCATCGCCGGCTACAGCGAGATGGTGCTCGATCAGATCGGCACCGACAAGCCGATCAGCAACGACCTGATCGAGATTCGCAAGCGCCACCGATCGCGCCGCGCAGCTGACGCGTCAGCTGCTCGCCTTCAGCCGCCAGCAGGTCCTGCGCGCGGCCGACATCGACGTCAACGAAGTGGTGTGGGCCATGCGCGGCATGCTGCAGCGGCTGATCGGCGAGGACATCGTCGTCGAGATCTAGCTCACCGACGCATTGCCGCCGATCCGCGCCGATCGCATTCAGCTCGAGCAGGTGCTGATGAACGTCGCGGCCAACGCGCGCGACGCGATGCCGCAGGGCGGTCAGCTTCGTCATCGAGACAGGACGTCGGCACGGGCGACGACATCGTGGCGTTGACCGGACTGCGAGCGCTGCCCGGACGCTACGTGATGATCGACGATGAGCGATACCGGCGTCGGCATGGACGAGACGGACGCGACAGCACCTGTTCGAACCGTTCTTCACGACGAAGGAGCTCGGCAAGGGGACCGGGCTCGGCCTCGCCACCGTCTACGGCATCGTCAAACAGCTCGACGGCTACATCTGGGTGACGAGCGCGCTGCAGCGGGGCAGCACCTTCACGTTGTTCTTTCCCGCGCTCGATGCCGCGATCAAGCCGGCGCCAGCCGCCGCTCCTTCGAAGCAGCCGCTCCCGCTGGCAACCGAGCGCGAGACGGTGCTCCTGGTCGAAGACGAAACGGGCGTGAGGAACCTGGTGAAGCGCACGCTCGGAAGACACGGCTACCGCGTGCTCGATGCGTCAACCGCAGCCGAGGGCCTTGATCTCGTGGCTAACTGCACGGCTCGGACATCGACATCGTGCTGACCGACGTCATCATGGCGCTGATGAACGGCCCCGCAGATGGTGGCGAAGATCCGCGAGACGCTGCCGTCGATGAAGGTGCTGTTCATGTCGGGCCACGCGGGCGAAGCGATCAAGGCCGGCGGGAAGCTCGAAGCCAGCGATCATCTGCTCGAGAAACCCTTCTACGCGCACGATCTGCTGAAGGCGGTAAGAGAACTGCTGCGACGAGTAGGGCGGGTCTTTAGGTACTCGCCTCAGATGCCGGGTCCTGAAGACCCGGCCTACATGCGAGCGTGTCGAAAAAAGGGCCGGGCGATGTGCTGCCCGGCCCTCTTGTCTGCAGCGATCGATTCGAACCTAGAACGTATAGCGCAGACCGACTTGAGCCTGACGCGGGAAGCCGCCGCCGCCGCGCAGGTTGGTGAGCACGAGGAACGTCGCCGGCAGGCGCTGGTCGCTGTTCGCGTTGATCGGGTTGTCGAAATTCGCCCGGTTCGTGATGTTGAAGATGTCCAGGAAAATCTCGAGCGCCTGCTGATTGTGCAGGTGTGCCCTCCAGCCGGCGCGGACGTCGGTCTGGAAGTAGTCGGGGCCGTAGGCGCCGTTTCTGCCCCCGGCGTTTTCCACGATTCTGCATCGAGTCCGGAGCGGTGCCGCTGTAGGTGCCGGCCGGCGACCGGATCGGTGAGTTCGCCGTTCTGATCGACGTCCACGTTGCTGTTGTAGATCGAGAACGGCGAGCCGCTCATGTAGCGCATCGTCGCGGACACGTTCGCACCCTTCGTCTTCGGGATGTCGAAGCGGCCGTTGAGCGCCAGGACGTGACGGCGATCGACCTGCGAGGGCCCTGCCCACTTGTCGAGGTTCAGGTCCGTCAGCGTTCTGGAAGGTGTTCTTGTCGGCCTGGTTTTCGGCCGTGCCGGACGACTTCGACAGCGAGTACGACACGCGGCCCGACCAGGAGTTCGAATAGCGCTTCTCGAGCGACAGGTTCAGCGCGTTGTAGTCGTTGTAGCCCGAGTTGTCCATCACCCACACGCGATCGTTGTAGGTGTTCGCCCAGCACGCCGAATGCGTCCAGACGCGACGATCGGTCCCGTGCGGGTCGTGTTCGCCCGCAGCATCGGGATTGAGGTTGTAGGCGAGGAACATGTCGCGGTTTGCCGCGTGCACGTAGTCGGCCGCAACGGCCAGCGTGGACGTCAACTCACGGCTGTAGCCGACGGTCGCCTGATGCGCGATACGGCTGCCGTGAGTCGGGCGACTGGAAGATCACGACGCCGCCGGTTCTTGAGCAGCGCTCCTGGCGGATAGAGCTGGTTCAGCAGCCGCGCGGTTGACCTGCAGCTTGCCGTCGGGGCCGACGATCGGATAAGAGCGAGGATCGCTCGGGAGCCGGCCGCTGCTCGGACCCGGATCGGCCGCGTTCTGCGGGAAGTTCACCGACGCTCGACGACGTGTATCTGGAGAACTCCATCGTGTCGTCGATGGCGCCGAGGATCGTGCGGTTGTAGAACATCCCGTATCCGCCGCGGACGACCGACTTGCCCTGATCGTCGAGCGAACGGGTGATGCCGATGCGCGGCGCGATGTTGTTCCGGTCCACCGGGTAGTTCTTGCTGCCCGGCGGGGAAGAGCGGGTTGTCGTTGTTGTTGATCGGGATCAGCTCGAGGTCGTAGCGGAGCCCGGCGCTCAACGTCGTCCGTCCGCCCATCTTCCACTTGTCCTGCCCGTAGAACTCGAACGTGTGGTTCAGGATGTTCTCGTTGAACGTGCCCATGCGGATCTGCAGGCGCTCCGGGTAGGTCCGCGGATTGTTCGGATCGTACGCGAGATCGTTGTTGATGGTGAACGTGCCGTTCTCGTTGATCTGCGAGACGCGCTTCAGCTCGGTGTAGTTGTACCGCGCGCCGAACTTCAGCTCGTGGTCGCCCTTCTTGCCGGGGACGAACCAGGAGAAGTCGTCTTCCACCTGGTAGTCTCGAATCCCACGGACCCTGCGATTCCGTGCTCGCCTGTGCCAGGAGGCTCGTGTAGCTGACCTGCGGCGCGCAGAGCAACTGCTGACCGCTGGCTTCCTCACCGAACACGAATCCGGCCCGGTCGCCCGTCGTTCCCTGGGCGCGGAAGCAGGCGTTGCCGTGCCACCAGTGCTCCCACGTCCGCGCAACGCGCACGGTGTTGACCTTCGTGTTGCCGAACACGCTCGTCAGCGTGCCGACCGCAGTCTGGTCGAGGTCGGTCTCGTCCTGATAGGACCCGTTCGTGTAGTCGCCGTTCGTGTCGGGGGCCTCAGCACCTGGCGAGTGCCGATCGGTACCACTGCGGCGCCCACTCGCGCAGCCAGCGGACGGCCCACGTGTGCGTGCTGTTGATCTGATGGTCGAACCGGATCAGCGTGTTCCAGTCGGTGCGATCTTCGGCGATCGAGAAGTTGTAGGCCGGCTGGCTCGCGAACACGCGCGTGCGGTTCGGGTCGTCCACCTGCCGCTCGAGGCTGGCGAAGAAGTGCATCTTGTTCTGGATGATCGGTCCGCCGATGACGCCACCGCCATTCGCGCTTGGTCGTCGTCGGCTTCGGCAGGTTGTTCTTGTGCACGAAGTAGTCTTCGGAGGTCAGCGCGTTGGGCGCCGTATAGCCGAAGACCACGCCCCTGAACTGGTTCGTGCCGGCCTTGCTCACGGCGTTGACGATCGCGCCGCTCGCGCGGCCGTACTCCGCGTCGTACATGCTGGTGAGCACCTGGAATTCCTGCACCGCTTCGAGCGGCGTCCGCACCTGGGCGCCCGAGCTCGTGCCGAGCGCGTCGTCGGCGTTGTACCCGCCGTCAACCGAGACGTTCGTGTTCTGCGACGTCTGCCCGCCGGCGATGATCGTGTCGTTGCCCATCTGGTTCGAGGGCGAGAACTGCACGCCAGGCAGCAGCGCGACGGCCGAGAAGTAATTGCGGTTCATGGCCGGGAGCTGGTTGAGCTCGTCGGTGCCGAGGTTGCCGCCGACCGTGGCTGTAGTCGTGTCGACGAGCGGCGACTGGCCGGTGACGGTGACGTTTTCTTCGACGCCTCCGACCGGCAGGGAGAGGTTAATCGTCAGCGTATTCCCGACCTGGAGCACCAGATTGCTGCGCTCCATCGTGCGGAAGCCTGTCAACGTCGCCTTGACCTTGTAGCGGCCCGGTGCATGATTTGCGAGACGAAATAGGTGCCTTCCTCACTGCTCGTGACTTCGCGGAACGCGCCTGTCTCTTCGTTGGTGACGACGATGGCGACGCCTGGCAGAACCGCGCCCTGCTCGTCGGTCACTTTCCCGCTGATTTGTGATGTGCCCCTGTTGCGCGAAGAGCGGCGTCGACAGCACAAGCGCCATCAACGCCAGTAGCGAAACGACTCGAACTCTGCCCATGTGCCGCCCTCCCTTAGGTGGTAACCGGATCAAGCCTTCTGCACGCTGAAGTAAGAGTGCGACGACGAACCTTATATATGGCGGCCATTACACTACCCCGGCCGTGGGGAATCAAGGGACTGGGCGCGGCTTTTTGCCCGGCTGCACGGCCTGGCGCGGGGCGATCCACGGTTCTGTATCGCCAGGTGTCTCGGCTGGATGCGATGCCGTGTTCCCGAGAGCCAATATGTGACAGAAACAGGCTTTAGGCTTTAGGCTTTAGGCTTTAGGCTGCCAAGCCCTAAAGCCTACAGACCCGAAGCCGCAGCGCGAACTGCTAACGTCCGATTGCGAGCAGCTCGCGATCGGTTCGGAGCTACCACTTGCCGTCGACGAGCGCGGGCGACGCGAGGACTTGCGCGTTCAGGCGGTTGACGTGCAGCAGCTCGAAGGTCGAACCCGCCTTCAGCACGAAGGTTTCGCCCTCGTCGTTCGTGAAGAAGACCTTGCCGTTGACGCCGACCGGCGACGCGGAAAACCCTCGCGCATCGCGACGCCCAGGCGCCCCTGCCACATCAGTTTTCCGGTCGACGCGTCGAAGGTCGTGGCGATGCTCGTCATGTCGTTCACGAGATACAGGTAGTCGCCGTAGAGCAGCGGCGAGGGCACAAACGGGGATCCGCGCGGGCTTTCCCAGGCGATGTGGGTCTGCGTGACGTCGCCGGAGCCGCCTGGCTTGATGGCGAGCGTCGGACCCGCGCGGCCCGAGGAGCAGAAGACCAGGCCGTGGCCGACGACCGGGGTCGGGATGACTTCGTAGGTATTGCCGCGCGCGCTCCAGAGCAATCGCCCGGTGTCGGGATCGTACGAATCGACGCTGGCCTGGCTGCTCACGACGACCTCGTCGCGGCCGAAGGCGTGGAGCGCGACCGGCGTGCTCCAGCCGACCGAGCCGCGGCGCGGTGTTCGCCAGAGCGGCTTGCCATCGGCGGCGTTGAGCGCCGTCACGAATCCGCCCGTCGCGTGATCCTGAAAAAGAATCAGCTTGTCTTTGTAGAGCAGCGGCGAGCCGGCCGTGCCGTGATAGTTGTCGAACCGTCCGAGCGACCGGTGCCACAGGACCCGTCCGTTGAAGTCGACGGCCATCACGCCTTTGTTGCCGAAGAACGCGTAGATGCGTGTGCCGTCGGTCGTGGCCGTGGCCGACGCGTTGCTGTTTTTCGGATGCAGATACTCGGGCGTGCGGTCGGGCACGATCGCTTCCCAGAGCTGCTTGCCGTCTGAGCGCTGAAAGGCGAGCATGGCCGCGCGGCCGTCGTTGTAGGCCGTCGTGAGGAAGATCCGATCGTCCCAGACGATTGGCGACGAGTGTCCACGGCCCGGCACGCGCGCGCGCCACAGAACGTTTTCCTTGTCGGACCACGTGTCCGACGTAGGCGCCGTCGATCGCAATGGCCTTGTCCCGACGGCCCGCGCCACCTGGGCCAGAACTTCTGCGCGGCGCGTCCACGCCGATCATCCGTACCTGATCCGCCGCCGGTTGAGCGTCGAGCCGCCGGGCTGCAGATGCGCGATGCGCGTCAGATGACGCGAGAGCGAAGCGCACGACAGGATGATCGCATCACGGGGATTCATCGGCTCTCAGGAGATCGTAGGTCCGCGGCTCGGATCTCAGAACCCGAGCACGCTTGAGAACCTTGAGAACCTTGAGCACGCCTGAGCACCTCGAGTTGAGTAGACTGTTCGCCGTGCGACTTCGTTCGCGGCGCGCATTTCTTCAATCGGCCATGACGCTCGGCGGTGCGGCGCTGGCTGGTGCTGAGGTGCTGGCCGTGCAGCGCGGCGCACCACCTCAGCCATCGCGTCCCGGCGACACGTCCAGTCCCGCCGCCGAAAATCAAAGACCCTCCGCGATCGATTCCCGGATCTCTCGCGCCACTTCGTGTTCGAGTACTACCCGTGGTACGCAACCGATCCGTTCCGTCACTGGAACGATTCGGGCCGCGCGTCCGCCGGTGGACATCGCGTCGAACTACATGCCGAAGCTTGGGGCCTACAACTCGGCCTCGCTCGCCGTCATGGAGCAGCACGCGAAGTGGATCCGCGCGTCCGGCGCCGGCGCCATCAACGTGAGCTGGTGGGGACCAGACAGCGATACCGATCGGCTGATTTCACCGCTCATGGACGTGATGGCGGCGCACGACATCAAGGTGGCGTTCCACCTCGAGCCCTATCGCGATCATCGCGCGCCGGCCTACGCCGCCGATATCGAGTATCTGATTCGCAAGCTACGGCGACGCGCGCAAGTGGGACGCGTTCCTCGTGCTCCGCCACGAGGACGGCGCCACCGGGCCGGTCTTCAAGTCCTTCGGGACGATTCTGCCGGCGACGTCCACCGACTGCCACGGCGAGACGAAGGCGGTTGCCGCTTACACGGAAGACGCCGCGTGGCGCGAGCAGACCGATCGCGTGCGCGCGACGTTCATCAACCAGTTCCGCGGTCTGACGCTGCTGGCCGATTCGCTGGACATCGGCCGCACGCGCGCGGGCGGCTTCGACGGCATCGCCATTTACGACAACTACGTCAGGCCCGCATCGTGGCGCGCGCACGCCGAGGCATGCACGGCGCGCGATCTGGTCTTTTCGTTCAACGTGAATCCGGGCTTCGACGGTGTCGCCGATCGGCGAACGCCTCCGCCCTCCTGTTACACGGCGCCGAAGTTCGAGCCGTCAGGCGCGGCCTCACGACTGGGCCGCACCGGCCGATCGCGCCTTCGCGACCCGCGCCTCCGACAACCGCATCAGCGAATCGTTTCACACGACCATCGGGCTGCAGAACGATCCGGCGTTGACGAACACGAAGAGCGGGATTCTTTCTCGTCTACCTGAATTCGTTCAACGAGTGGCACGAAGGCCACCAGTTCGAACCGATGAAGGACTGGGCGGAACTGACAGCCGGACGAACGGCGCGAACGGATATCACAATCGCGGAGGACGGCTCGTATCGCATGAAACTGCTCACGGAGTTGCTCGCTGAATTCTCGTGTCGTAAGGCCGAGGCTTTAGGCTCGGCATTGGCGAGGCAAAGTCCGAAGAGCCCAAAGCCCATACAGCCTGCAAAGCTGACAGGAGGCCACACATGACCCGGATGCGACTGACGCCGATCGCCATCGCGATCGCCGCACTGACGCTCACCGCCGGCGTCGTTCCGGACGAAGCAAGCCCGAAGACGTCGGGATGTCCTCCGAACGCCTGCAGCGCATCGGGCAGGTCATCCAGCGGTACATGGATGCCAAAGATCTCGCCGGGTGCGGTGTCCGTCGTCTCGCGCCGGGGCAAGGTCGCGTACATTTCGAAGCGCAGGGGTTGATGGACGTCGAGCACAAGACACCGATGCGGAAGGACGCGATCTTCCGCATGGCGTCGATGTCGAAGCCGGTGACCGGCGTCGCCATCCTGATGCTGCTCGAAGAAGGCAGGATTCGCCTGAACGATCCGGTGTCGAAGTTCATTCCCGAATTCAAGGACACCAAGGTGGCGATCGAGAAGCCGCAGCCCGCCGGCGCGAGCCTCTGGCGCAGGCCGCGGCCAGGCGGCGCGCGCGACCGAGATTTACACCGTGCCGGCCAGCCGCGAGATCACGATTCGCGATCTGATGACGCACACCTCCGGCCTCGAAAGCGGCGGCGCCGGTACACGCGACGGCAACCGCATCGCACCACGCGATACGTCGAGCAATCTCGCCGCATACATTCCGAAGCTGGGCGCCGTGCCGCTCGACTTCCAGCCGGGCACCGGAGTGGCGCTACAGCGCGCTCGCCGGCATCGAGACGCTCGGCCGGATCGTCGAGGTCGTCTCGGGCCTGACGTTCGATCAGTTCCTCAAGCAGCGGATTTTCGATCCGCTGGGCATGAAGGACACCGCGTTCTATCAGCCCGAAGAGAAGGCGCCGCGCATCGCCAACATCTATACCGTGTCGCCCGCAGGGCTCGGCAAACAGGAGACTCCCGCCTGGCTCGCGACAAGGACGCTCTTCTCGGGCGGCGGCGGTCTCTGGTCCACGGCCGACGACTATCTGCAGTTCGCGCAGATGCTCGTCAACGGCGGCGAACTGAACGGCAAGCGCCTGCTCAGCCCGCGCACCGTCGATCTGATGTCGTCGAACCACGTCGGCGGCCTCTTCGCGGCGTCGAGTCCCGCCCGCGCCGGCATGGGCTTCGGCCTGACGGTGGAAGTCGTCGTCGACCAGATCGCCGCGAACCGCCGCGACCTCGAACGGCTCGTTCGGCTGGGACGGCGCCTTCGGCACGCACTACTGGGTGGATCGCCAGGAACAGATTGCCGGCCTGCTGCTGATTCAGCGCTCGACCTACGCGCAGCTCAATCGCGACTTCGAGAACGCCGGTGATGCGAGGCGGTGATCGAATGATGCAGGCTTCGGGTTTCAGGCGACAGGCTTCGGGAAGTGTACAGCCCTGTCGCCTGAAGAGCCGAAGCCCTAAAGCCACGGAAGCCCGAAGCCTGAGTAAACTATCAGGTCGTGCCCGCATCCACCGTCACGATCAAGCGCATTCGCGGAAGCCGCAGAAACCATCGCCAGCGGCGTCGCCGACACGCCGTGCCTCCACTCGCGCACGTTGTCGCGAAGCGACCGGCGCCGAGGTCTTCCTCAAATTCGAGAACCATCAGTTCACCGCGTCGTTCAAGGAACGCGGCGCGCTCAACAAGCTGAAGCGGCTCCGAAGGCGGGAAGAAGCCGCCGGGTGTCGTTGCGGCGTCGGCCGGCAATCACGCGCAGGGCGTGGCGTATCACGCAGGCCGGCTCGGAACTCCCGCCGTCATCGTCATGCCCGCGGCACACGCCGGGCGTGAAGATCGAGCACACCCGCAACTTCGGCGCCGAGGTCGTCCTGCACGGCGAACAGTTCGACGAAGCCAAGCTGCACGCGATGGCGCTCGCGCGCGAGCGCCAGTTGACGTTCATCCATCCCTACGACGATCCCGACATCATCGCGGGACGGGGAACGATCGCGCTCGAGATGCTCCGGGTTCAGCCCGATCTCGACAGCCTGATCGTGCCCATTGGCGGCGGCGGGTTGATCGCAGGGATGGCCATCGCCGCCGCGGCGATCAAGCCGGGCATCGAGATCATCGGCGTGCAGACCGAACGCTTCCCGTCGATGTGCTCCGTCATCAAGGGCGTGCCGGCGACTTTCGGCGTCACGACGATCGCCGACGGCATCGCGGTGAAGGCGCCAGGCTCGGTGACACTGCCGATCATCAAGGATCGCGTGAGCGACATCCTGCTCGTCGACGAAGGCGACATCGAACAGGCGATCGTGATGCTGCTCGAGATCGAGAAGACCGTGGTCGAGGGCGCGGGCGCAGCGGGCCTCGCCGCCATCCTCAGGAACCGCGCGCGGTTTGACGGCAAGCGCGTCGGCGTCGTGCTCTCGGGCGGCAACATCGATCCGCTGATGCTCGCCGGCATCGTCGAGCGCGGCATGGTGCGAACCGGGCCGGCTCACGCGCCTCACCATCGAAATGCGCGACCTCCCGGGGCGCTCGCCCAGGTGACGTCGTGCCTCGGCGAGATGAACGCCAACATCGAGCAGATCGCGCACCAGCGGTCGTTCACCAACCTGCCCGTGCAATCCGTCGAAGTTGAATTCGTGCTCGAGACCCGCAGCCACGATCACGTGCGCCAGATCATCGAGGGGCTCGCGCAGATCGGGTTCACGGCAAGGCTGCACTGAACGACAATTGCTGATTGCTCATTGCCAATTGCTCATTTAGTTTTGAATTCAAATCAGCAATCAGTAGTTTGCAATCAGCAATTGACTGATCGTCATCCCTGCGACACAAAGATGTGCATCTCGCCGTCCCGAGGCGCTATGAACACGAGACGGTTCGCAGTCACGATCCTGACGACGACGATGGTTCTGGCAGGAAGTCTTGCGGCGCGAGCGGACGACGGTCCGAGCGCGTGCCGGGACCTGCCGTCACACTCCGCCGTTGCGCAATGCGCTCAGAGGCCGCGCGCGCGCAGGGCAACGGCGGGTTCAACCTGGACATGTGGGGCACGGTCGTCAACCGCGACGGCGTCGTCTGCGCGGTGGCATTCACCGGGCGACGGCCGCGGCGACCAGTGGCCGGGCAGCCGCGTGATTTCGGCGCAGAAGGCCAACACCGCCAACGCGTTCAGTCTTCCGCACCTGGCGCTCTCGACCGCGAATCTCTTCACGGCCGTGCAGCCCGGCGGCAGCCTCTTCGGGCTGCAAGCCAGCAATCCCGTCGACACCGGCGTCGCCTACGGCGGCAACGCCGCGAATTTCGGCCGCTCGAACGATCCGATGGTCGGCGGCCGAATCGGCGGCGTGAACGTGTTCGGCGGCGGCCTTCCGCTGTATAACTCGAGCGGCCGGCTCGTCGGCGCGCTCGGCGTCAGCGGCGACTCGTCGTGCGCCGATCACAACATCGCCTGGCGGACGCGCAATAACCTGAATCTCGATTACGTGCCGGCCGGCGTGAGCGGCGACGACGACCGTCCGGACAACATCGTCTACGACATCACGCCGCAGGCCGGACAGATGCCGGCGTGAGCGCGAGCGGCTGGGGCCATCCGACGTGCAGCCGCTGCGGCGACCGCGCATCTGCCAGCCACGAGCTTCCGGCAACGGATCAGCACAATCAGCTGGAGCCTTGCGCCTCCGCTGCCAGTATGCGAGCTACGGCGGGACCGGCGTAGCTGTTACAGCGACGCGCCAGCTTCGTCGCGTCGAGCGCCCGGCAGCTTGCGCTGGTGCGACGCTCGCGGCGCTTCGACACCCGATCGCCCCAACGTCCGGTACGACTAACCTGCCCCTCCTGCCTTTCCAGCCCTTCCGACACTCTCCCGCCCCGAGGCTCTGGGATAATCCGCCATCGTCCCGATCCGTCCTGGAGGCTATCAGATCGATCGTCGGTCTTTCTGTCTCGGTGCGTCGCTGCTCGCCTCTCTGCTGATCGCCACACCTGCGCTCCTGCGGTCGCAGGGTCAGGTCCAGCCCGGCGTCGCCGCGCTTCCCGCGGCGTGGCCGCAGCCGCCGGCGGCGCAGCCGCGGCCTGCCGAGACCATTGCGGTTCGCGCCGGCCGGCTGTTCGATCCGCGGTCCGGCAATCTGCTGTCGAACCAGACGATCGTGATCAACGGCGAGCGCGTCGTCGACGTCGGGCCGAACGTCCAGGTTCCCGCGGGCGCGCGCTGATCGATCTGAGCAAGGCCACCGTGCTTCCCGGACTGATCGACTCGCACCTTCATCTCATGGACGGCAGTCCGATCACGGCGCCCGGCGGTCCCGGTGGTCAGGCCGAACGGTCCCGGTCCGGTCGGTCTCGACCAGCCACTGCAGTATCGCGAGCTCGCGCGCGATGGTCAACGCGCAGCGCGATCTGAACGCCGGCTTCACCACCGGTTGTCGATTTGATGTCGCACGGCGGCTGGGTACGGCACGGTCGATCTGCGCAACGCCATCGACAACGGGCTCGTGCAGGGACCGCGCATGCAGGTGGCCGGTCCGGGGATCGTGAGCACGAACAAGGCGAGCGTGCCGTTCTCGCTGCTGATCCCGACGCCCGTGTCGAACCTCGGCGCGCAGATCGCCAATGGGGTGGACGCCAGTGCGTGAAGCTGGTTCGCGACCAGGCGCACTACGGCGTCGAAGTGGATCAAGATCTACAGCACCGAGGAATTCCAGCTTCAAACCCGACGGCACGATGGTGAACATCCCGACGTTCACGCTCGCGGAAACGCAGGCCATCGCCGACGAAGCGCATCGAAAGGGACTCAAGGTCGCCTGCCACGCCTACGGTGGCGAGGGCCTGCACAACTGCATCAACGCGGGAGTGGACGTGCCGACCCACGGTCTCGACCTCGACGACCAGTCGCTGAAGCTTCTGCTGCAGAAAAACCTGCCGCTGACGGTGACGCTCTTCGACCTGAGCATCAACGACGCGCAGGAGATGAAGCGCTTCGGCAACAGCCGGTGGCGGATGATGGAGAAGAGCTGGAAAAAGCGCACGCCGCTGGCGTGAAGCTTCCGTTCGGCAGCGGCGCCGGCCCGTTCCCGCACGGGACCCAGGGCGACATGTTCGGCTACTTCGTGAAGTGGGGCATGACACCGGCCGACTCGCTGCGCACCGCGCTCACGCTCGCCGCGGACGTGATCGGCTGGTCGGATCGCGTCGGGACGATTGAAAAAGGAAAGTTCGCCGACCTCGTCGCCGTCTCAGAGCGATCCGCTCGCCGACATCACCGAGATGTCGCGCGTGAAGTTCGTCATGAAGGGCGGGCAGGTGGTCAGGAATGATCTGAAATAGCTCTGTCAATTGCTAATTGCTGAATTGCTGATTGCTAACTTGATTCCGAAACTAAATGAGCAATTTGCAATCAGCAGTCAGCAATTTCGCAGGGCAGAAGAAGGAGCGCATCATGACACTGCCGCGATTTTTGCTGGCGACTCTCCGGTCACCGTGTCTTTCACTGCGGGGCGTTTGAGCGTGGGCCGCGACGTGGTCGACGCCCAGGGCGTCAGTAAACCGACGGTCGTCAAACGGATCTACATCAGGCACTGACGGCCTGTCGCACGTCGAAGATCTCCCGTTGAAGGCGAACGACATGCTCGAGAAGGCGACGAGCGTCGAGGTGCGTGTATCGCCGCCCGGCCGTTTCAGCGACTGGCATGTCGGACCGCAGCGTCAGTACATCATCAACCTGTCGGGAGCGGACAACTCGAGGTTGCCGAGGGCAAAGTGGACCTGCCGCCGGCTCGATGGAGTACATCGACGATCTCACCGGCAAAGGCCACACGACGAGGGTGACCAGCAAGGAAGAGCGCGTGTCGATCTGGCTCAGTTCGACGATCAGAAACAGCGCAGTCGGCCCTCTCAATCGCGAAGCCGGCGACATCAAGACCGTAGAACGTTTCCTCGAAGCGGTAGAATCGCCGCGGAGGCACGTCGATGAAGCACCGCAGACCGGAACCGGCGGCAACTCCTGCAGATGGGCGCGGCGGTCAGGCGGCACTGCTGACCGGCCGACGTCTGCGCTGGCTCCTCGAGGCCGATGCCGCGGAAACTCCGGAATCCCGCTCGGTCCTTACGGCGAACGATCGCCGTTCGAGAAAGCCGTGCGCTGGACGCGCGAGTCGAAGACGCCCGAGACGGGCTCGAGCTTTACACCCCTCCGATGATTCTTTTCGGTATCCTGACTCCGTCAGCGCTCCACTACGAACGCCATCACTCGGGCATCCCGGCGATCGATCCCGCGCGGCCATCGTCTCGTGATTCATGGTCTCGTGGATCGACCGCTCTCGCTCTCGATGGCCGACATCCGGCGCCTTCGTCCGTGACGCCGCATCCTGGCGCTCGAGTGCGGCGGCAACAGCGCCGGCGAATGGACGGCCGGGGGCGGGGCGGATGTCCAGCGCAGTCACGGCCTCCTCAGCTGGAAGTGAGTGGACCGGCAGTTCCGTTGTCGCTGCTGCTCGCCGAAGCCGGCGTGCAGTCGCGCGCGTCGTGGGTGATTGCCGAAGGCGGCGACGCGTGCCGCATGATGCGCAGCATTCCGCTTCGCAAGGCGATGGGCGATTCGCTGCTCGCATACGGCCAGAACGGAGAGGCGATGCGCCCTCGCTCAGGGTGCCCGCTGCGGCTGCTGAATCCCGGTTGGGAGGGCAACACCAGCGTGAAGTGGCTTCAGAGCCTGAAGCTCACCGATCAGCCGTACATGGCGCGCGACGAAACCTCGTAATCTCGGACCTGATGCCTGACGGCAAGGCACGCATCTTCACCTACGACATGGAAGCCAAGTCGGTCGTCACGTTTCCGTCGGGAGGGCAGACGCTTCCGGCGCGCGGCTTATGCGAACTGACCGGCGTGGCGTGGTCCGGACGCGGTCGAATCAGAACGGGTCGACATCACGCTCGACGGCGGACGGACGTGGCGCCAGGCCGCGCTGCAGGAGCCGCGCCTTCCGCTGGCGCTCACGCGGTTCCGCATGGAGTGGCGCTTCGACGGCCAGGAGCCGTCATCGCGTCACGCGCAACCGATGACACCGGCTACGTCCAGCCGACGCGCGCCGCGCTCGTGGCGGTCCGCGGCGTCAACTCTGCTGCACCACTACAACGGCATCAAACTGTGGCGCGTGCACGCGGATGGGACCGTGACGAATGTGGAGGCTTAGCGCGATCCTGCTGGCGACGGCGGCGCACGGTGTCGGCGCAGTCGCCGCGTTCCGACGTCGGGCGCCCGCCGACGCCCGAGGAGATCCGCGAGCGAGGATCCGCTATCGCGCCCGATCGGCACCGGCTTGCCTCCGGGATCGGAGACGGTGGCGGCTGGCCGCGAGCTCTTCGCGGCGCAGTGCGCGCGTTGTCACGGGCCCGATGGCGAGGGCGGCGTGGGAGCGAGACTCGTCGGTGGACAGGGAACCCTCGCGACGCTTCGACCGCTCAAGACCGTCGGCAGCTACTGGCCGTACGCCACGACGCTCTGGGACTACGTGAATCGCGCGATGCCATTCGACAAGCCGGGCCTGCTCTCGCCGCCCGAAGTCTACGCGCGCCGTGGCGTATGTGCTGCACCTGAACGGGATCATCCGCGAGGATCAGGTGATGGACGCCACGAGCCTCCCGAAAATCAGAATGCCCAACCGCGACGGGTTCGTCGCCGATCCGCGTCCAGACGTTCGATAGCGGCGCTGGCTTGGAATAGGTTCGGGCTCCGGAAGCCCAAAGCCCGAACGCCCAACGCCTTACAGCAAGGGTTCCTCGCAGGAATACGAGCGCCACCGTAAAGTAGATGACGAGTCCCGTCACGTCGACGAGCGTCGCGACAAACGGCGCAGACGACGTGGCGGGATCGAAGCCGAGCCGCCTGCAGCAGGAACGGCAGCAGCGATCCAATCAGCGTTCCCCACAGCACGATCCCGACTAGCGAAACCGCGACGGTCACGGCGACCAGCAGCCAGTGCGGGCCGTAGATGGTCGAGAACGCCGACCAGACGGTGATGCGGAAGAAGCCGATGCGCGCCGAGAATGTGCCGAGCGAGAGACCGGCCACGAATCTCGCGCCGCATCACGCGCCACCAGTCGCCGAGGCCGCACCTCGCCGAGCGCCAGCGCGCGGATGACGAGCGTGGACGCCTGCGATCCCGAGTTGCCGCCGCTCGAGATGATGAGCGGCACGAACAGCGCCAGGACGACGGCCTTCGAGATCTCGTGCTCGAACGCGCCCATCGCCGTGGCCGTCAGCATCTCGCCGAGAAACAGCGCCGTGAGCCAGCCGCCGCGCTTCTGAATCATGCGCACGAACGAGATGTCCATGTACGGCTCGTCAAGGGCTTCCCGATCCGCCGATGCGCTGGATTTCCTTGGTCGCTGTCGCTTCGGCCACGTCCAGCACGTCGTCGATGGTGACGATGCCGATGAGCATGCCGGCGCTGTCGGTGACGGGCAGCGCCGTGCGGTCGTATTCGCGGAACGCGGCCACCGCCGTCTGCTGATCGTCTGTGGCCTTGAGGGCCACGAAGTGACGGTCCATCAGGTCGCGCACGTGCGAGTCGGGCGACGTCAGCAGCAGCTCGCGGATCCGGATGTCGTCGATGAGCAGTGCCTCGGTCGTCGCCGACGTAAACGACGTTCAGCGTCTCGCTGTCCTGTCCGTGCTCGCGGATGTAGTCGAGCACCTGGCGGATGGTCCAGTCTTCACGAACCGCGACGTAGTGCGGCGTCATCAGACGCCCGATCGAATCCTCCGGATATCCGAGCAGCGTGACGGCAACGGCGCGCTGTGCGGGCGTGAGCAGCGACAGCAGCTGACGGGTGGCGGCGGCGGGCAGCTCTTCGAGGAAGCTCGTGCGATCGTCGGGCGCCATTTCGTTGAGCAGCGCGGCGACTTCTTCCTGGCCCATCGCCTTCAGCAGCGTTTCCTGCGCTCGTGCGGCAGGTATTCGAACACGTCGGCCGCGGCATGGCGCGGGCAGCACGCGGAAGGCGACCACCTGATCCTCGAGACTGAGCTCGGTGAGGATCTCGGCGAGGTCGCCCGCATGGCGGTTCCTGACCATGTCCCGGAGACGTGAGAAATCGCGAGCGTGAACCGCTGACGCCAGTTCGTCCGCAGGGCGTGCGACCCGTCGGATGGCGGCCAGCGCCTCGTCTCGCTGTGGGCCGGAAAGTTGTTGTTCCATTTGCGTAAGCGCCGCTCTCACGACGTCGTGGTGATGCACGTACGGACCGATCGGCTTTCTTGGCGTCGAGCCATACGCGGTGGATGAGATCGAGGTCGCCGGGGCCGAGCGCCGGAGGATGCGCGCCCAGGTGATAGGTGTCGGTGCGACCGCTGTGGTGATAGATGACGAGCCGGACGTCGAGGCCTTCGGGCTTCACGGCCTGTTCCCACGCTTCGCCAACCAGCCGGGCCTGGTCGGCCGACGTCAGCGTCGCCGATTCGCCGACGAAGACGTCCGACGACTTGAGCCTGATCGCGGTGGCGACGACCGCGTCGAACACGTTGTGCGCCGGCACGATCATCAGCTTGATCGGACGGCTGTGGTGCTCGCCGAGCGCGACGATCTTCGCGAACAGCCGCCGCTCCGACGGGCTCAGATCGCCGTGGCTCGCGCTGTCTTCATCGTCGGTGTCGATGCCGATCAGCCGGGCCGTCATGACGACGATGTCGCGGTCGCGGCTGGCGGCCCGAATGGCGGCCGTGACGTGGAGACGGCGTGCGGGTTGCGCACGGGCACGAGCACGTTGCCCGGCCTGACGTCGGCCTCGGCTACCAGTGCGTGGACCGATGGCAGCAGCTCGATGTCGTCGGCTGCCTCCGATTCGATGCCGCGACTTTCCTCTCGCCCCGCCGGTGAGATGACGACCGCGAGCACCGTCAGCATGGCCGCGGCGGCAATCGTCGGCGGATCGCCTGAGATCATCGCGGCACCAAGAGCGATCGTCACGAGCGCGGCGGTTGCCATCAGGCCCAAAGGCACTTCACGTCCGCCGACCTGCCAGTTGACCGACGCCGTCAACGGCTGGGTTGCGGGCGCGTCTTGCGCAGCCGGACGAGCGCGGCAATTTTCACGAGCAAGGACGCGCCGACGGCAAAACCGTCACGCGCGCGCCAGCCAGTCCACGCGTCCGCCGCTCACGAGCAGAATCGCGACGGCCGATCCGCCGGCGACGTCGATGGCGTGCGCGAACGTGCCGACGCGTGGATGTGGCTCGGCAAGGATTGCAGGGCGCGGAGCCTTCCGATGCCAGACGCCGCACGATCTGTTCGGCAGTCGGAAATCGCCCCTCGCGATGCGGGCACCAGCACGATGAAGGCGGCGACCGCGATCGCGACGGCTGCCGTCGCGCGAATCCAGGCCGGGCCCGCCAGCGACACCGCCACGCCCACCAGCGGCGCTTTGCTCCATGCCGCGCCGTCTGGTCCGACCAGGCCGCGGAACAGAAACGCGCCGGCCGCGATGCCGACGTAAACGAGTACAGGACGACCGAGCCGGCCTGATCCGGCGGAGGCCGTCAACTCTCGGCGGTGGCAGTTCGTAAGCCGAATGGGCCAGCACATCGCCGCCGCCGCCCACAATCGGGCAGAGTGAAGGCGAGCGCCAGGAGATAGCGTCCGTATGGAAGCCGGGTGCGACCGGCAGCGTGGATGAGCTGCTCGAGCAGCGCCTTCTCTCTGACCAGGCTGACCGTTCCCCACACGGCCACGACGGCCAAGAATGACGACGCCTACCCAGATCCCGCGAGCACATGGCGTCCGGAGTCGAGGTCGAAGCCGATTCGCGCGCGAATCCAGAGCAGCCGACCAGGACGATCGCGAGCACGACCGTAAATTCCTCGGTCGCCAGTCCGCCTCGCCAAGGCCAGGGCCTCGCGGGTGACGACCAGGCTGGCGCCGTAGTGGGCCGCGACGCCGCACCCGACGGCTGCGAGCAGAAGCCGTTCACTGAGCGTGCTGGCCGCCGCGATCCGTCCGCCGGTCGCGCCGAAGGCGAGCCGCGCCTTCCAATGAGCCCGCCGGGAACGAAGAGTCCCCAGCTTTCGATGTCGATCGGCGCGGACGAAGGCCGCGACCGCGCACATCAGCAGAATCAGCCAGGGGGCGACAGGGCCGAGGGGTTCGGAGACGCCGGCCACGAAAAACGCCGGCGACACCGAGTTCCGCGATGGCGAGGGCCGCGGCTTTCCAGACCGAGACGAACGACGAGCAGGGCTGTCGCCGACAAGACGACGCGCACACGGTTCGCCGGTCCTTTTGCGGAGAAAGCCACTCGAGCGCGATGATTAAACCAGCTCAGTGGCAGGCTTAGCTTCGGCTTCAGGCTTTGGACGCGATCGGTGCAGGCTCTGAGGCATCATGCAGGATGAGTCCTCAGCCTAAAGTCCAAAGCCCTAATTGCTTGCGTACGATCGGCATAGAGGAATTTGCAGCACTTCGCATATACATCGTCGTTCTCCACGAGCGCGGGCGACGCATCGAAGCCGTCCTCGAGCGTGTTCTTCGCGAGCACTTCGTAACTTCGGACTGTTGCGAAGGACGAGCGTGACACCGTCGCGCCCGGTGATGTAGACCCGCGCCCTGCGCGCCGACGGGCGACGAGAACACTTCGCCGAGCTCCGTCGAGCCGCTGGGCCTGGTAGTGCGGCTTGCCCGCTTCGGGCGTCGAACGCCGAGAGAATTCCCGAGTTCGTCTTCAGGAAATACAGGATGCCGTCGTAGAGCGAGCGGCGACGGCACGTACGGCGTGTCGCGGTCGAGCTCCCAGAGCGATGGCCTTCGATCCCGTCAGATCGCCTTTCGCATCGGCGAGCCGGATGGCCTTCAGGTTGTTGCCGCGGAAGCCGCTCATCAGGAACACGACGCCCGTCGTCGACCACCGGCGACGGAATCGGGTTCATCGTCGTGCCTGGCGCTTCCCAGACGACGTTGCCGGTCTCGAGATCGTAGCTGCGAAGCTTGTTCATCCCGTTGACGATCACCTGCGGGCGTCCGCCGTGCGTCAACGACGAGCGGCGTCGCCCAGGTGTCGATCTTCGTCGCGTTTGGCGCGCCAGATCTCGCGGCCCGTCGCCTTGTCGAGCGTGACGATGAACGAGGCGCCGGGCACGAAGTGATCCCAGACGACCACGAGGCGGTTGCCGTGAGAGCGCCGGCGTCGATCCCTCGCCGAACTCGTTGCGCATCGTCTTGTCGCCGAGGTCCTTCTGCCAGACGAGCGTCGCCGTTCATGTCGTAGGCGTACAGCCCTTGCCGATTCGAAGAACGCGATCACGTGTTCGCCGTCGGTGACCGCCGGAGCTCGACGCCCACGTGCCGTTGTCCGGGATGCGAGCGCTTCGTGCGGCGTCGCCTCGCGCGCGACTCTTTCCCAGAGCGTTTTTCCGGTGCGGCGATCGATGGCGTAGACCACGAACCGGTGAGGCACGCGTGGGTTGACGCCGCCGCGCGGGATTGTGGCTCCCGGCGGCGACGGAGTGTTCGCAGGCACGGCGCTCAGGAGATACAAGCCGGTCGCCCCAGACGATCGGCGACGAGCTGCCGCGCGCCCGGGATCTCGACCTTCCACTTGATGTTTTTCGTCTTCGCTCCATTCGAGCGGCGGATTGCCTGAGCTGAGACGCCGGTGGCGTTCGGTCCGCGCCACATCGGCCAGTTGCGTTCGGCTTCGAGGAAGCTGCGTCCAGTCCTGGTTGTGACCAGTGCGCCGAGGGTCGAGCGAATAAAGAATGATGAGACGCATGAGCGGAGTGCACGCAGGCTGCTGGACTTCGAGGCTGCCAGGCTACAGCCTCCGCTGTAAGCTCGAGCCAGCTCAGATGTAGGCCGGTCGAGATCGGATGTAGCGCGCGGGTCGTTCAGACCCGGCGGAGGACACACCCATGCAGACAACACGCCGCGACTTCACACGACGCAGCGCGCTTGGCCGCAGCCGCGCTTGGATTCACGGGCACCGCGGCGACAGCCGGTCAGCGCGGACAGGCTGGCGCAGCGGCCGCCGCGCCCGCGCCGCTTCCGCCGCCCGACGCACTGCAAGTCGGAACTGCTCGATGGATCTGATTCTCGAGACCGGCGGTCCCGGCGGCGGGCGCGGTTGGCTCGCGCAGATCGTGCCAGTGACCGGAGGGACGTTCGAAGGGCCGAAGCTTCGCGGCAAGGTGCTGCCGCCCGGCGGCGACCTGGCTCGTGCGCACGAGCGAAACCGTCCGCGTGCTCGACGTGCGGACGCTGCTGCTGACCGACGATGACCAGCGCATCTATCTCTCGTATCGCGCGTGCTCTACACGCCGGCTGGCGCGCCACGGTATCAGCGCGTCGGGATGATGTTCGAGACCGCGTCGGAGAGTACGCGTGGCTGAACCAGATCATCGCGGTGGGCGTTAGTATACGGTGCCGCAGCGAGTGCCGTATCGCGTCTTTCAAATACTCTGACAGGCGCCGGGCTTTTGGCTTACTACGGACGCGCGCCAGGTTCAGACCGCTGCTCCCACTGCCCTCAACCCGCACGTCGCGTGAGTTCGAAGTCGGCGCCAAACGAGCGCCCGTGGGACCGTGCGGCTAGACGCGATGGCTGGAGATCAGCTTCTGCAACAAATGCCTGATGACACTGCTGCTGATCCTCGGCGCAGTGGCACATCAGCGTGACGTTTCTCTTTCGGGCGAGATCCTTGATCAGCCGGAGCGTGAACTTCTGGCCGTGATTCTTGATGGTCTTGCTGCGTGAATCGATCGGACCGTCCATGAAGAGTTCCTTGAGATACTCGCGCGAGAACTGTGCCCACGATTTCCGGCCCGACTGCACGGCTCGCAGCAGTTGCTCGCTCGGTCCGAGCGACGGCATCCGCACATCGTAGCGGATCGGTGCTCATCCCGCGGCCGCGGTATCTCGTGGCGAGGATTCGCAAACCGTCGTTGTCTCGATCGATCGAACTCTCAACGGACTTCGTTTTCAGCATGAGTAGTCTGTCTGACACTGAAGCCCAAGGCCTGAAGCCTAAGGCCCAAACCGACCTGAAGCCCGGTCGAAAACCCAAAGCCTATCCCCTGAGCCGCCGTCTCTCGCCGAGGATCAGCGAATACTCCGCCGACCGCTTCCACACGCGATTCGCCATTTCCGTCGGGTGCAACCGGCCTTCAGCCCGTAGTAGAGGAAGAAGCCGCCGACGGCCGTCACCGTCGCCGATCGAAGCAGCGTGACCCCGTCAGTGCCCAGGCTGGGACGCCAGCGTGCCGAGCAGCACGAAGGAGAGAAAGCCGGCAACGGCGATGAACGGCGTCATGACGGTGCGCGCCCCAGGACGCGACGCGCGACTGCTTTTCCATCAGCGTGCTGATCGTCCCGGAGTCGATCGACCGCGACCTTGATGCGATCGAGATCGGGGCCTTCGAGCACGTCGCGGAGCGTCACCTGCGCGCGGCAGGCTGCCTGCGACGCGGCGATCGCCGCGCCAGAATGATCGGCCCGGCGATTTGCACGCTGAAGTCCGGAAAACGTTCCTTGAGTGTCGCAAGCAGCTGCTCGTGCGAGTGCGTCGAGTTCTCCCCGATGGTGGACACGACGTCGACGTCGAGCCGGCGGCGGTCCGGCATGAAGACGATCTCGTAGGTTGCCGGTCGCATCCTTTATATATGCGGCCGCGTGCGGAGGATGCCGCTGTGCAGCATCGCCTCGTGGTCGAGGCAGGGAAGAACGGGAACGGCCGGCGGCGAGTCGATGCGAAGCCGATATACCTTGACAGCGATACGCGGGCGAAGCGGGTCGACGTGTCGAGGAACTGCTTGACAGCTGATCGGTGTGGTGCTCAGCGTCGCGGGCGCCGTCCGCTCGGGCGGCCCTCCGGCGTGAGCTTGATCTCGACAAGGCCCTCGTGCAGCACACGCATGTGCGTCCCGAGCCTGGCGATCTCCTCGCGAAGCACGCGGCGCGTCTCCTCGTCTCCCGCACGAATTTCCTCCCGCAGCGTGTGAGTGGCTTCGTCAACGCTGGTGCGAATTTCCTCGCGAAGCGTTCGCGTGAGCCCTATCGTCGCTGGCCTGAATCTCGGTGCGCGATGGCAGAAAATTCAGCGCGCATCTCGGTCCGAGAGTTGCAGAAACTGCGACTCGAGCGCGGTCATCCGTTCCGGAAGACTTTCGAGACCGGCCAGCTTCTGTTCGACGATGTCCATGCGTTTCGAGAGGGTTAGCGCCATCTGAATCCTCCTGCGCATCGCGATCGCTGGGCGTCAGCGACGACGGCGGCTCGCAGGAGGTGCGAGGAGCGTGCCGGACGACGATTACCATCGTCCGGCGCGGAGAGCGCTTCTTAATTCTTGATTCTCAATTCTTGATTTCGTTAGTTCGGCAGAGCCCACGCCGTGAGCGGTCGTCCCGGCTGGCACCAGAATGTGCTGGCGCCCGTTCGAGCATGTAGGTGATCGGCGAGGTTCCGTGCATCGTCGCATCCCATCTGATAGCGCCACAGCAGCTTGCCGTTCCGCGAGTCGAGCGCGAGCAGGTTGCCTTCGTTGTCGCCGCTGAAGATCAGGTTCGACGCCGTCGTGAGCAGGCCGATCGGCGACGGATTCAGGTACTTGAATTCCCACTTGCGCTCGACCGGTCGCAGGATCGATCGCGCGCAGCGCGCCGTAGACCGGCATGTCGGGACCTCGCGCACGCGCTGACCGGCGCCGCCGGTGAAGCGCGTCAGCCGGCCTGCATTCCGGCTTCCACGCGTAGAACGTCATGCACGCTTCGCGCGCGTTCACGAAGAACAGCTGCTGCGTGCGGATCGAAGGACGGCGGCCAGAAGTTGGTGCCGCCGGTGATGTCGGGGCAGGTGACCTCGCCCTTCTCGTCGGGCGTGTGGCCGGGCAGCATCATCGGCCGGCCGTCGCGTGCCGACTTCCTTCGCCCACGTCGTCTGTCACGAACGGCTTCGCGGCGATCAGCCTTGCCGTTGGTGCGATCGAGCGTGTAGTAGAAGCCGTTGCGATTGGCGAACATCACGACCTTGCGCGCCTGTCCGCTGACCGTGATGTCGGCCAGGATCGGCACCTCGGTCGAGTCCCAGTCGTGCACGTCGTGCGGCGTGAACTGGTAGTGCCACTTGAGCTTGCCGGTGTCGGCGTCGAGCGCGACGAGCGAGTAGCTATAGAGGTTGTCGCCCTCGCGGCTCTCGCTGTGATAGTCGGGACCCGGATTGCCGGTGCCGTAGAACAGGAGATTCTGCTCGGGATCGTAGGCGCCGGTGACCCACACGCTCGCGCCGCCGGTCTTCCACGAGTCGCCCTGCCCACGTGTCGTTGCCCGGCTCGCCCGGCCCGGGAATCGTGTAGAAGCGCCACGCGCGCTTGCCGGTCTGCGCTTCGTACGCGTCGATGAACCCGCGGATGCCGTATTCGCCGCCGGCGACGCCGACGATGACCTTGTCCTTGACCACGATCGGCGCGATCGTGGACGCGTAGCCGTTCTTGTAGTCCTCCATCGTCGCGTCCCACGCGATGTCGCCGGTCTTCATGTCGAGCGCGAGGAGGTGCGCGTCGAGCGTGACCATGAAGAGCTTGTCGCCGAGCATCGCCGAAGCCGCGGTTGACGAGCCCGCAGCACGCGGTGAGGTTCGGCGGCAGCTCGCGGCGATAGCGCCAGATCTGGCGGCCCGTCCGCGCATCGATCGCCCACGCGACGTTCTGCGGTCCGGTCACGTAGAGCACGTTGTCGCGGATGAGCGACGTCGTCTCGAAGTTGCCCAGCGTGCGCGGTCTGGAACGTCCACTGCGGCTGCGAGGCGGTTCACGTTCTCCGGGTGTGATCTGCGGTGAGCGGGCTGTAGCGATGGTTGCTGTAGTTGCCGCCGAAGGTGAGCCACTTCGATCCGTCGGCCGGCAGGCCGGCGAGGATCTCCTGGTTCGTGACGAGCGCCGGCGGCGCGAGCCTGCCTGCTGCGCCGATCAGCGCAAGTCAGATGCCCATCACGGCGAGCGCAATCAACGCTGAGATTCGAACGAGACGCATCATCATGTCGTCCTCTTCTTAATTCTTAATTTTTGATTCTCAATTTCAGCGTTACTTGACTGCCGTGTCGAAGCCCTTCAGCGTCTGCAGGTAGCGCACCACATCGTCCAGATCGCTTCTGGCTCAGTCGATCGACGCCGAAGGTCGGCATCGCCGACTGCGTCTCGTCGTTTCACTTCCTTCATCTTGTCTTTCTCGTATCCCTGGATCCGCTCGCGCGTGTCCATGATCTGGACCGAGTAGTTGTCCTCGTTCTTCTTCACGCCCTTGATCGCCTGGCCGTTGTCGGCGGTGAGCGTGACCGGTTCGTAGCCTGGCTTGAAGTCTTCCACGGCGCCGCGAATCCGGCGGACAATCGCGTCGCGGGCGCGAGCGACGCCGATGCGCGACAGGTCGGGTCCGAGCCTTCCGCCGACGCTGACCACGCGGTGGCAGCTCGCGCAGTTCGCGCGGAAGATGCGCTGGCCGTTTTCGGCGTTGCCGCGCGGCGGATCGGTCGAGGCCGGTGCGGCGCAGCGTTTTCAGATACGCCATCACCTGCCAGACTTCCTGGTCGAACATGCGCGGGTTGGCCGGCATCTCGGTGTTCTGGACGCCGTTCTTGATCGTCAGGTAGAGGCCCTCGTCGGTGCGGCCCGAGGCCCCAGACGCTGGTGAGGTCGGGCGATCGCACGCCGCCGGGCATCCACGCCGTGGCAATCGGCGCAGCGGCTTCGGAAAAGGCCCATGCCGTTCTTGATCGCGGCCTCGTTGCCCTCCAGCGGGTTCTTGCTCGCCGGAGCCTTGGTTGTGCGGGGAACGTCAATCTGCTGCGCGCTCAGCCCGAGCGTAAGGGCCGAGACCGAGCGCCATGCCAGCCATCACCGAGCCGATCGCCTTCATACGCGGCTCCTCGTGGGATCTATGTGAGGGGTCATTATAATCCGCACGTCGGCTCCAGGCTTTGGGTTTTGGGCTTTTAGGCTTCAGGATTTAGGACTCTGGCCATGACAAGGCTGATTGTCTTCTCGTTCCTCCTGAGCGCTGGCCTGATCTCGGGCGCCGTAAGCCGGCGCTCAAAGGGATCCCACCGCCATCGACATCCAGAAAGTTGCCGCCAACCTGCCATGTCGTAACCGGCGGCCGGGGCACCGGCAATTCGTCGAATACGGTCAGCGGCTGCACGACGGTGTTCATCACCAACGCCGGCGTGGTGCTCGTCGACACCAAGCTGCCGAGGCTTCGCGGGCGCCATCCTCGACAAGGTGAAGTCGGTCACGCCCAGGCCGGTGACGACGATCATCAACACGCACACGCATGGCGATCACACGGGCGGGAACACGGAGTTTCCGCGCTCGGTCGGAAGTCGTGACGCGGGAGAACACCCGGGCGAACATGGCGAAGATGGACGCCTTCAAAGGATCGAACGAAGGCTTCCTGCCGCGGAAGACATTCAAGGATCGCCTGACGCTAGCGCAGCGGCGCCGAGCAGATGGACCTCTATTACGTCGGCCGCGGACACCACGAACGGCGATGCCGTCATCGTCCTGCCGGCGCTCCGGATCGCGATCTTCGGCGACCTCTTCGCGCGCAAAAGTGGGCGCCGCTCGTCGACGCAGGAAACGGCGGCAGCGCGGTCGAGTACCCGCAGACGCTCGCGAAGGCGATAGCCGGCGTCAAGAACGTCGACACGATCATTACCGGCCACAGCTCCCGGACGATCGGATCGGGTGCGACTGCGAAGTTCGAGCCGTTCGGTCCGGTCGTGAGAATGGGCCGACCTCCGGGAGTACCAGGACTTCACTCGCGAGTTCGTCGCGTCGGCGCAGGCGTCGATGAAGGCCGGACGAACCGTCGATCAGGCCGTGGCCGAGATGAAGCTGCCCGCGAAGTACAGCAGCTACGACATGGCCAATGCGCGGAACGACGTGCAGCGCGTGCACGGAGGTCGAAGCCCTAGGGAACCTGAATCTTCTCGTCCTTCAGCTTCGGTGTGTTGACTGGCAGCCGGCGTGCGTTCGTGGCTTGCTCGAAGCTGTACCCAGCTCCAGCAGCCTCCCTTCGCTGAATGCCGTGCCCAGAAACGACATCGTGACCGGCAATCCGTTGGCGGTGAATCCCGCCGGGACGATGAGATCCGGGAAGCCCGTCAGGTTGGCGAGGTTCACAGCGGTTCTCGCGCCTCCACCAGGAGGCTCAGGCGCTGCACCAATCAGCTGCGGTCTCCGAGGCTGCGTCGGATAGACGATAGCGTCGAGCTTTTGTGCGGCCAGAAGGCCGTCTACGGCGCTTCGCACCAGCGGCAGCGCGTGATCGCGCACTGGAGGTATGCTGATAGCTGTCGAGCGTTCCGCTTGACGCCTTCGCTTCAAGAGCGTCCAGCGGTTGGGATTTGGACCCGCTCCGTCGCCACGCGGCGCGTTGACGCGCATGGCCCGTTCAATGAGCTGATCGATGTTCTTCGGATAATTCGGGGCGAGTGTCGCAAGGTAGGTGACAATCTGCGCCGCGAATTCCGGATACCGAATCGCATTGTAGAACTCGCCTTTGGCGTCGAGCAGCCATCGCGGGGCTTCACGTCGACAATGGTCGCGTCGGCGCGGCGCATTGCCTCGAGCGAAACCTCCACAATCCAGTCGACGTCCTCGTCCTGCCCGAGAAAATCGCGCGCGATGCCGACTCGGGCACCGCTGAGCGCGCGGGCGTTCAAATGTTTCGCGTAGTCCGTCTCGAAGTGACCCTCACTCTTGCTCGTCGCCGGGTCAGCGGCATCCATGCCGGTCAGCAAGCCGAGCACCGTCGCGACGTCTGAAACGCTGCGCGCCATCGGGCCGGCCGTGTCGAAGCTGAGCGCGAGCGGAATGATGCCGTCGCGGCTGGTCAGTCCGTGTGTCGGTTTCAGCCCGACGATCCCGTTCGCGGTCGAAGGATTGCGGATCGAGCCGCCTGTGTCGGTCCCGAGACCAATAACGGCGTAGGCCGGCGGCGATTGCGATCCCCGGTCCGCCGGACGACCCGCCAGGGGCGCGCGCAAGGTCGTGAGGATTCAACATCTGCCCCCGAGCGAGCTGATGGCTGCGCCCGAGGCGAACTCCGACATGTTGGCTTTGCCGATGATGACGGCGCCAGCCGCACGCAGCTTCTTCACCCAGAAACGCATCGTCTGGCGGAACTGAACCTTCGAGCATCAGGGAGCCGCCGGTGGTGGGCATGTCGGCGGTGTCGAAGTTGTCTTTGAGCACGACGGGAATGCCGTGCAGCGGCGATCGCGGTCCCTTAGCCCTGCGCCCGCATCGAGCGCTCGTGCTGTCTCTGAGCGCCTTCGGATTCCACCGTGATCATCGCGCGCAGACGCGGACCTTTCCGGTCATAGGCCTCGATGCGCGCGAGGCACATCTGAGTGAGCTTCTCGGCGCTCAGGTGTGCCCGCGCTGAACGCGGCGTTGAGGTTCGGCGATGGTTGCAGCATCGAGATCAATCGTCTTCTGTGCTGAAACAGGCGCCCCGGCTCCCAGCAGCAGTACGACGATCACCGCCGGCAAACGGAGGGAAGTCATCATGCGGCCAACTCGTAGCGCGAATTGCGCGGTGTGAACGGCCAAAACCCCGACGCAGACGCCTGCCGTTGCGCGATAGAATCCGCAAATGACGAAAGCCTCGAAGAGGCGTTCCGATGCGAGCACTCATGAGAGCCGCGATCGCCGTCGCGCTGCTGATCGCGCCGACGGCCGCGTTCGCGCAGCTGAAAGTCATCATCTCCGGCGGCTTCTCACCCGGCCTACCGCCAGCTGCTTCCCGAGTTCGAGCGGACAGAGCGGCATCACGGTGACGACGACGTCGGGCGGATCGATTGGCGCCGGACCGAACACGATCGGCGGACAGGTTCGCCGGGGCGTTGCAGCCGACGTCATCATCCTTGCCCGGCGAAGGCCTGGGCGAACTGATCGCAGAGAAGCGAGCATCGTCGCCGGAAGCGATGTCGATCTGGCGCAGTCGCGAATCGGGATGATCGTGCGGGCAGGGGCGCCGAAGCCCGACATCAGCACAGTCAGACGCGTTCAAGCAGGCGATGATCCGCGCGAAATCGGTGGCGATGTCCACCAGCACGAGCGGGACGTATCTCACGACGAAGCTCTTCCCGCAGCTCGGCATCGCCGAACAGATGGCGAGGAAGATTTCGAGCTCCGGCGCGGCCGCCGTCGGCAGGGGAGAAGCCGAGGTCGGCCTCCAGCAGGTGAGCGAGGTGCTGGCGATCCAGGGCGTCGATTTCGTCGGCGCGATTCCCGCGGAAATCAGTACATCACCGTCTACGCCGCGGCCATCGTCGGCGGCTCCACACAAGTCCGACGCGTCGAAAAAACTGATCGCGCTTTCTCGTCTCCGGCGGCGGCGGCCGCGATCAGCAAGAGCGGCATGGAGCCGTCAAACGCCGGTAACGGATTTGATGATCGGCACAAAATTTGGTCCGTATCAGATCCTCGACAAGCTCGGCGAAGGCGGCATGGGCGAGGTGTATCGCGCTCGCGATACGAAGCTCGGACGCGATGTCGCGCTCAAGATCCTGCCGCCCGTCTTCACCGTCGAATCCGGATCGGCTTCGCCCGGTTCGAACGCGAAGCGCGGCTGCTCGCGTCGCTGAATCACCCGCACATCGGCGCCATCTACGGGCTCGAAGAAGCTGGCGGCGTGCAGGCGCTCGTGCTCGAGCTCGATCGAGGGACCGACGCTCGCCGAGCGAATGGCCGCGCGGCCCGATTTCACCCGACGAGGCGCTGCCGATCGTCCGCCAGATCGCCGAGGCGCTCGAGGCCGCGCACGACAAGGGCATCGTTCATCGCGATCTCAAGCCGGCGAACATCAAGATTGCGCCCGACGGGTCGGTCAAGGTGCTGGACTTCGGCGTGGCGAAGGCCATGGCGCACGATTCACGCTCGACGGTGCTTTGTCGTCCGCGGTCACCGACGACCGTCGAGGCGACGGCTGCACGGTGTGATCGCTCGGCACGGCCGCATACATGAGCCCGAGCAGGCGCGCGGCACAGCTGGTCGACAAGCGCACCGACGTCTGGGCGTTCGGCTGCGTGCTGTGCGAGATGCTCGCGGGCCGCCGCGCGTTTACCGGCGACACCGCGTCCGATCGTGCTCGCGCGAGTCATCGAGCGTGATCCCGGTTGGGCTGCGCTTCCTGCGGCGTTGCCCGAGCCGATCCGCCGGCTGCTCGGGCGGAGGCCTGCGGAAAGACAGGCGGCGGCGGCTGTCCGACATCGCGGACGCACGCATCGAGATCGACGATGCGCTCGCTGCGCCGGTGCTTCACGATCGTCGCGGCTGTTGCCGGCCGGACAGGCCGATCCGTCTTGTGGGGCTTCGCTGCGCTGGTGCTGGTGCTGGCGCTTGGCGCAGCTGGATTCTTCCTGCGGCGTCCGGCGGTTCAGCGGTGTCACCGGTTCGTCTCCAGTGCAACGATCCCGTCCGGCATGCGAATTTTCAGGTGGGGGCGGAGCGCTTGAGTGCGCCGGCCGGCAACGGCGGATCGATTCTCGCCGGACGGCCGCAAGCTGCTCTTCACGCTGGTCGACCGGAACCGGCAAATGGCAGATGTGGATGCGCGCGATCGACAGCGGGGCCGCGCAGCCGCTCGCCGGCACCGAGGCTTGCGAACAGCCCGTTCTGGTCGCCCGACAGCCGATCACGTGGGCTTCTTCGACGACAGCACGCGCAAGCTGAAGAAGCTCGATGTCACGACTGGATCCGTGACGACGATCTGCGACGCCCCTGCAGGACGCGGCGGCAGCTGGAGCCGCGACAACATCCATCGTCTTCGCGCGGTCGAACACGGAAGGCCTGTTCAGAGTCCCTGCGGCCGGCGGCGAACCCTCGCCCGCAACGACACTGCGCGCGGGTGAAGCCTGGCACAGATCGCCGCCGTTCCTTCCCGACGGCCGGCACTTCCTGTACCGCGTCAATGGGGTGTCGCCCGGAGTATTTCTCGGCTCGCTCGACTCGCTCGAAGGCCGTCCGGCTGCTGGACGCCGACGCCAATGCGATCTACGCGCCCCCGGGCTACGTGCTGTTTCACGCGGCAGGCGACGCTCTTCGCGCAGAGGTTCGACGCGATGTCGCGCTGCGGCTCGCGGGCGAGCCTGTTCCAGGTTGCCGGAGGACGTCGCGACTGGATCCCGTCAACGGCCTGAGCGCGTTCTCGGTGTCCGACAACGGCGTGCTGACGTACCGCAAAGGCGGCATCCGATCGGTCAACTTCCAGCTGACGTGGTTCAACCGCGAAGGAAAGCCGGTCGAGTCGGTCGGATCGGCGGCGCCGTATCGAGGTCTGGATCTGGCTCCCGACGGCACGCGCGTCGGCCGATCCACCGGCACGACGCGGTCGGCGGCGACCTGTGGATGCTCGAACGGGCGCGAGGCACGATGTCGCGATTCACGTTCGACGCGGCGCAGGACAATTCCGCCGCTGTCTGGTCGCCGTGACGGAACGCGAGTCGCCTACTCGTCGATCCGCGGCGGGAAATGGGGTTTGTATCAGAAGCCCTCGAACGGCTCCGGCGCCGAGGAACGGTTGCTGGAGAGCGACGTCCGTGTCGCGCCCGACAGCTGGTCGCGCGACGGACGCTCGCTGGTCTACGAGACCATCGGCCCTGAGACCGCCAGCGATCTGATGCGTGCTTCCGCTCGGATCCAGAACGCCGGCGCCGCTCCTGCCACGACGAAGTTCAACGAAAGCCGGGTCAGGTTTCGCCCGATGGAAACTGGCTGGCGCACCCAGTCCAACGAGAGCGGCTCTTCTGAGATCTACGTCGACGCGTTTCCGCAGGGCGGCGCGAAGCTGAAGGTGTCGACCGCGGGCGGGAACGACCCTCGCTGGCGCGGCGACTCGCGCGAGCTGTTCTACACGTTGCCGTCGCCGAACAGCCTTGAAGATGGTTGCGGCGAGTCTGAGGGTCAACGGTTCGTCGCTCGAAGCCGGTTCGCCGGCGGCGCTGTTCGAGTCTCCATATCTCGGCGTGACGCATCCTGCGACATGCACCAGGGGCTACGCGGTGTCCGCGGACGGCCAGCGATTCCTCGTCTCGCGGCTGGCTGCCGAGGAAGTGGGCACAACGGTCGAGGTGGTTCTGAACTGGAACGCCGCGCTATCCGAAGTAGCCAGCCTGATCGGTCGCCGACGCGGCGCCGTCGCGGTATCGCTGCCAGTCGATCCTCAGCTTCCTCATCCTGGCGCGCAGTGTGTGGGGATTGATGCGGAGCAGCCGGGCCGCGCCGTAGCCGGCCTTCGACCCGGCCGTGTGTTTCGGCCGAGCGCCGCTTCGATGTGCCGCCGGATGATCACGTCGAGCGGCTCGATCGCCCTCGACCCCGGCGCGTCGATGGCGGGCTCCGACGACCTGCGTGGCTGCAGGAGCTTCGTGCGCGCGCCCGGGCCGAGCGCGGCTGCAACGCTGAGCGTGCGTCCCTGTCCGATGAGAACGGCGCGGTCCATGACCGCGGCCATCTCGCGCACGTTTCCGGGCCATCGATACTCGGCAAGAATTCCCACGTCCTCGTCCGACACCGGCACCGGCCGAACCCCGAACCGGTTCGCGGCGCGCTCGGCAAAGTAATCGGCGAACGCGCGGATGTCATTCGGCCGATCGCGAAGCGGCGGGATGACGTGATGGGGAAGACCGAGAGGCGGTAGTAGAGGTCTTCGCGGAACATCTGCGCTTCGACCATGGCGGGCAGATCGCGGGTGCGTCGCCGCCACGATCCTCACGTCGACGTGAACGGGGCGTTCCCCGCCGACGCGGACGACTTCGCCGTCCTGCACGACTCGCAGGAGACGCACCCGACGCCGCGGGCGCGAGCTCGCCGGACTTCGTCGAGAAACAGCGTGCCGCCATCCGCCTGTTCGAATCCAGCCCGGTGACGCGCTTCGCGGCGCCGGTAAACGCGCCTCGCTCGTGCCCGAAGAGCTCCGAGTCGATCAGCTCGGGCGAAATCGCGCCGCAGTTCACGCGGCGGAACGGCCCGTCGCGAAAGGTCGAATGCTCGTGAATGGCGCGGGCGATGATTTCCTTGCCGGTCCCGGTTTCACCGAACACACAAGACCGGGGCGCTGCTTCGCGAGACCATCCCGCGCGCGCGCCATGACGGCGGCCAGCCCCGTATCACCGCCGATCAGGCGTTCTTCTGCCGCCGCGCGGCCCGCCGTTGATCAAATGCTCGGGCAGCGGTTCTCCGGGGGCGTGGTCTCGAGGGCTGAGCTTCTTCTGTGACATATGACTGGAATTACTGGTCAATATGCTGTATCAGCCGTTATATATCAATGTCCATATTGCGCTCGCCTGACGATCCGCGTTTTTGGCTGGATTTCTGCACGGCTTGCCCTTTGCACCAGGACCCGACATGCGCCGTCGCACGACCCGCTGTTGCTGTTGACCCGCCCCGCGGCCGGATCCGATTCGGTTACCGCTCCCCATTCATAGATAAGCGGTTTCTCGATGCTTCGCAGGTCGTTCGGAATGTTTCGCCATACGTCATCGCCGCCGCACTGCTGCCCGCCGTCGTCCTGGCCCAGGCCGGGACCAGCGCCATCGCGGGCGTCGTGCGCGATTCCTCGGGAGCCGCGATTCCCGGCGCGACGGTGAAGATCGTCAACGAAGCCAGCGGGGAGTCCATCGACGCCGTCACCGGACGGGCAGGGCGCGTATCGGGTGGGCGACCTGCCAGCCGGTCGCGCACTCGTGTCGAGGCGGTGCTGGATGGCTTCCGAGCGCGGCGCCGCAGCCGGCGAAGGTCGCGGCGGATCAAATCGCCAGGATTGACGTGACCCTGACGCCCTCTCGCGTGGCGCAGACCGTGGTCGTGACCGCACGCCGCGTCGAGGAGGCGGTGCAGGAAGTTCCCATTCCTGTGTCGGTGTTGAGCGGCGAGCTCGTAGCGAACGCCGGCGCCTTCAACGTGAACCGCGTGAAGGAGCTGATCCCGAGCGTCCAGTTCTACTCGTCGAATCCGCGCAATCTCCGTCGGTCACGATTCGCGGCATGGGTGCGCCCTTCGGTCTGACGAACGACGGCATCGAGCCGGGCGTCGGCCTGTATATCGACGGCATCTTCTACGCGCGGCCGGCGGCGGCGGCGCTCGATTTCGTCGACGTCGAGCGCGTCGAAGTGCTGCGCGGACCTCAGGGCGACGCTGTTCGGGAAGAACACCACGGCCGGCGCGATCAACGTCACGAGCCGCCGCCCGCGATTCACCCCGAAGCGCGACCTCGAGCCCACCTACGGCAGCTACGACTTCATTCAAGCGAAGGGCTCGTTGTCCGGCCGCTCAGTCAGAAAGGTGGCCGGGCGCGTGTCGTTCTCGGGCACGGGCCGGGACGGTTTCATCTTACAACACGGCGACGAAGAGCGATACGAACAGCCTGAACAACCTCGGCGTCCGCGGTCAGTTGCTGATCAACCCGTCCAGGAACGTCGCGGTGACCGTGTCGGCCGATCACACGCGTCAGCGGCCCGATGGATACGCGCAGGTGATCGCGGGCGTCGCCCCGACGCTGCGGCCGGCCAACCGGCATACGCGCAGATTGCCGCCGATCTCCACTACACGCCGCCCAGCTTCAACGCGTTCGATCGGCTGACGGACACCGACACACGCTGGCAGTCGAACCAGGATCTTGGCGGCGCCTCGGCCGACGATTGACTGGACGGTGGGACCCGGGCGGCTGACGTCGGCGACGGCGTGGCGCTACTGGAACTGGGATCCGTCGAGCGACCGCGACTTCATCGGCCTGCCGGTGACGACGATCTCGGCGGCTCCGTCGACAGCAGCGGCAGTGGACGCAGGAGGTCCGCTACGCCGGCGACCGTGTCCTCGCGTGTCAACGTCGTCGCCGGCGCATTCTGCGTTCAGCCAGGCATCGATTCGAATCCGTCGCTTCAAGCAGGAACAGGGGTCGGCGGCCGCCCGGTTCCTGCTCGCGCCGACGCGCGGCAGGCCGCGACGCCCGGCCTGCTCGACGGCTACGGCTTCAACCAGTTCCTCGAGTTCCGGCAACATCGAGCGCCGCGCTCTTCGGCCAGGTTGCGAATTCGCGCTGACCGATCGCCTGCGCCTCCTGCCTGGCCTGCGGTTCAACTACGACCAGAAGAAGCGCGATTTCGACCAGCAGGTCTACGGCGGACTGCAGACGACCGACCCGGCGCTGATCGCGCTGCAGCTGCTCGGTCCTGGCGCCGCAGGCGTACACGGCGGACGTCGACGACACGAACACCTCGGGCCAGTTCACGGCGGCCTACGCGGTGACGCACGCCGATCAACGCGTATTCGACATTTGCGACCAGCTTCAAGTCGGTCGGGCTCAATCTGAACGGACTGCCGACCGATGCGCTCGGGAATCCGATCCTGTCCGCGGCCACGGTGAAGCCCGGAAGACGTCCATCACTTCGAGGTCGGGCGTGAAGACCGAGCCGCATCCAGGCACGACCGCCAACTTCACGGTGTTCAACACCGGCATCAAGGACTTCCAGACGCAGGTGGTGAACGCGCAGGTCGGCGTGCTTCGAGGCTACCTCGCGAACGCCGGGAAGGTGCGGGTGCGCGGCGCCGAGTTCGACGGCACCGCGCAGCGTCAGCCGGCGGTTGTCGTTCTACGGAACCGCGGCGTACACCGACGGCATCTACGTCATCGTTCACCGGATGCGCCGCCGCCGCTCGAGGAGACCGGCGGTCCGCAGGTGAAAGACATCTCGGGCTCCGTGCTGCCGGGGATTTCGAAGTTAGCGATGTCGATCGGCGGCGAGCATGCCAATCCGGCGGTGCTGTTCGGCCGCGCCGGAGAATTGTTTGGCGCGGTCGACGGCAGCTACCGTTCCGAGTTTCATGTCGAGCCCGTCAGCGTCGAAGTATCTCGTGGTCGGCGGATACGGATCGCTCAACGCCCGCGCGGGCTTTCCGGTGGACCGACGGGCTGGACCATTCAGGTCTGGTCTGCGCAATCTCCTGGATGCGCAGCACTTCGAGTTCCTCAACGCCCAGCCCGGCAACTCGGGGCCTCTATGTCGGCCTGCCCGGTGATCCACGGACCGTCGGCGTGACGGTGAAGCTGGCGCTGCATAGTGACAGGCCCTCAGACCGGCCTACACACCTTCAAGCGGTTCGGCGGCCGCTCGGTCGACAGCGTCAACCCTTCGTGCGCGATCTCGATCGTCTCGGATCGGCACCTCTGTTTGACGAGGCGTCGAAGTCGGGGCCTTCCCATTTCACCGGAAACCCGTTGTGGAATTCCCATCGCGCCAGCTCGGGACAGGTTGGGCGCGAGCATGACGATCGATCCGTTGACTCGCGCCGGATTCCCCTTGGTGAACGAGTTGAACCACTCGTAGAGCGCGGTGTCGCCAGGTGAAGCCGCGTTTCAGCACCAGGTTCGGATACTTCCTCACGCCGGGCAGCTTGCGGATGACATCCGACCCGCCTTCCCGGAACTCGATGACCTCGGTCTCGATCGCGAGGCCGCCGACGGATCTGAAGAAGCCCGCGTCGATCCCCTCGATTTCGACGCGGAACGAGAAGCGTCGAAGCAGCAGATCTTTCCGAAGCAGATCGCTTTGAGTCTGCACCGCATTGGCGCCGAGCATGGCGATCATGAGGGCTGCCAACCACGCCCGCCGCCACGCGACTGTTCGTCGAAGCACGCATACGGGCCTCCTTGATGGCTGGTGATCTTACCGGCGTTTTCGTTTCGGCGTGTGCCGTACAATTCTTCGAAGATGAGAAAGCGCTCCACGCTACGCCGGGCATCTACATCGTGGCCGTCGTATTCCTCTTCGCGGGTCTTTCTGTGCGTGGCCGAACTGTCTGGCGCGATGCTCGCGGCCCTGGGGATTGTGGAGGGACCGAACGTGACGACCATGAAATGGTTGTTGCCCGGCTACGTCATGGGGCTCTGTCTCGTGTGCTACGGCGTGTTATTGCTCGATCAAGCTCCACCCGGTGCGCCGCAGTGGATCGCGTTCGGGATGACGTTATTCCTGACCGTGCAGCTGGCGATGGCGCCAGCCGGCGATTCGCCGTTCTATTCAGCGCCGCGGATCTATCTCAATCGGATGCTGCTGGTGCTTCCGCTCATCGCCAGCTGCGCGTACCTCGCGCGGCGCGGTTCTTCGCAGCGCTGAGCCGCGAATTCGTCCGCAGCCCGAAGCCGAAAGCCTGCAGCTCGCCGTACTCATTTGCACCGCATGGGTCCCATCCTTGAGCGTCTGCAGATAGCGGACGACATCGTCGAGATCGTCTCGCGCTCAAGCGGTCGACGCCGAAGCTCGGCATGGCCGAGACGGTCTCGTCCTTCACTTCCTTCATCTTGTCTTTCTCGTAGCCCTGGATGCGCTCGCGCGTGTCCATGACCTGGACCGAGAAGGCGTCCTCGTTCTTCTTCACGCCTTTGATGGCCTGCCCGTTGTCGGCGGTGATCGTCACCGGCTCGTAGCCTGGCGCGGAAATCCTCGACGGCGCCGCGGATGCGGCGGACCATCGCGTCGCGCGAGCGTCCTGCGCCGATGCGCGAGAGATCCGGCCCGAGACGTCCGCCGCGGCTGTTCACCATGTGGCAGCTCGCGCAGTTGGCGCGGAAGATCCGCTCGCCGTTCTCGGCGTTGCCGCGCGGCGGATCGGTCGACGCCGGCGCGGAGAGTGTTTTCGAGATACGCCAGGATCTGCCAGATCTCCTGCTCGGTCGCGCCCGCGTGGCGGCGGGTTCGGCGGGCATCTCGGTGTTCGCGACACCGTAGCTGATCGTCCGCCACAGTCCCTCGTCGGTGGCGGCCCGACGCCCAGACCTGCGTGAGGTCGGGCGAGCGCACGCCGCGCGCATCCACACCGTGGCAGTCGGCGCATCGGCGCGGAAGAGGCCCATCCCGTATTTGATGGCGGCGTCGTTTCCCTCGAACGGATTTTTCGCAGCCGACGGCCCTTGCTGGGCGGACGCCGGAATCGTGGCGCGCACGACAGCGAACACGCGATGGCGACCTTGCATGGAGCCCGTATAGGCTTTGGCATGGCTGGGCCAAGCCTGAGCTAGGCCTCTGGGCTGTAAGCCCGAAGCCTGCGCGCTACGGAGTCGTTGACGGCGCGCGCCTCGGATGCACTTCGCGCTCGTAGGAGAACGCAATCCGCAGCAGGGTCTGCTCGGCGAACTCGCCGCCGAGCAGATCCATCCCCACCGGAAGACCGTCGGCGGTGAAGCCGGCGGGCACGCTGATCGCCGGCAAGCCTGTCGTTCGGACTCAGCTGACAGTTCGATCCGGCCTGCGGCTCGCCGATGAGTGCCGGCTTTCTGCGTAAGTGTCGGATACGCGAGCGCGGTGATGCCCTGGGACACCATCGCGGCCACGACACGCTGACGCGCGAGATCGCGCCTGGCGAGCGACGCGCCGTACTCCTCGGTCTCGCGCGACTCCACGGCCTCCGACCGCCGAAGAACGCCGTCGATCGCGCTCGAGGTACAACCCGAGACCGAGAATGTCGCGCGAGCGAGTGCACGGGCGCCTTCGGATACTTCGCCAGGAATCCGTTCAGATCGAACTTGAACTCGGCGTTGATGACGCTGCGTGCCCTGCATCATCTCGTCGAGGCCGGGAATCGTCACCTCCGACACGCGCGCGCCGATCCCTCGCAGCCGCTCGATCGCCTTGCGAACGATGTTGGCGACTTCTTCGTCCTGAAGCCCGTTGCCGAAGAGCGGCGTCAGCACGCCAATCTGCACGTCCCCGAGGCTGCGTCGCCGACGCCCGAGAGATACGTTTCGCGGAATGCGTCCCTTGCTGTTCGCCGTCATCGGATCGTTCGCGTCGAAGCCGACGGTCGCGTCGAGCATCAGCGACGAGATCGGTCACGGTTCGCGCGAGCGGCCCGCCGATGTCCTGCGTGTGCGAGAGCGGCACGATGCCCGTCGCGGCTCGACAGGCCGATGGTGCCGCGCAGTCCGAACAGGTTGTTGTTCCGACGAGGGATTCCGGATCGATCCGCAGGTGTCGGTGCCCATGCCGGCGGCGCCGAAGTTGGCGGCGACGGCGGCGCCCGTGCCGCCGCTCGATCCGCCCGGCGATTGCGCGTCGAGGTCGTACGGGTTCGTGCGTCTGGCCGCCCATCGAGCTGATCGTGTGATGCCGTAGGCCAGCTCGTGGAGGTTGGTCTTGCCGATCACGATCGCGCCGGCGTCGCGCAGCTTCTTGACCATGAACGCGTCGCGGCCCGGTCTCGAAATCCGCGCGAGCGCGAGCGATCCGGCGGTCGTCGGCATGTCGGCCGTCGCGTAGTTGTCCTTGATCGACGGATCGGGAATGCCGTGCAGCGGCCCGCGGACGCTTGCCTGCGCGCGCGCTCGGCGATCGAGCGCGTCGGCGGTCTGGAGCGCGCGCGGATTGATCGCGATGAACGCGTTGATCTGCGGTCCGGCCTGATCGTATTTCCTGATGCGCTCGGAGATACTCGCTCGACGATCTGCCGCGAGGTGACCTGCTTCGCCTCCATCGCGTTCTTCAGCTCGACGATCGATTTCTCGACGACCGAGAACGATGCCGGTGGCGGAGCGGAACCTCGCTGCGCAGCGGCGGCAGCCGCGAAGCACGCACACAACACACCACCGGCTGTTCCTCAGCACACGGATTGCTCCGCTCCATGGAAGCAGACCGTTCTAAGACCGCCTGCTGTACGCAGTTTCTGCAACAGTTCGCGCGAGACGACGATGCTAAGATTGACGCGAGGTCAGCGAGCGATGCTGGCCGACAAGAGTCCTAGACGCTGCCAACGTCGCAGCCGCGAGCGCTCAGTGTTCGGGCAGTTTCTCGGCGACCGATTCTCGATCGCTCTGGCTGTCGCGGGGTTGGTGCGCTGTGGAGCCTTCTGGCTGTTATTGCCCTCGTTCTGGCCAGCGGAGGAGAACAGTGACAGGATTCTTCGTTCTCTTATGGCGGGATTGCCGCTATTCGTCAGGTGGCATCACGCTGCTCGACTTGATCGCTCGCACGCCACGATCGGAAAACCGGGGAGGAGCCAGCGTGCGCATCGATAACCAGGCATTCCCTGCCCGTGTTGGCGGCAACCGCTGTTGTCGCATTTGGCATCTCGGTTGCCGCGCAATTCCCGACGGCGCCTGCGTCGCCAGGCGTGCCGAACCCGCCGAACATCACCGCAAAGGATCTGGCCGACGGCCTGAAGAACCCGGCAGCGCTGGACGACCTACTCGGGCGACTACTCGGGCCAGCGGCCACAGCCCGCTGAAGCAGATCACGCCGCAGAACGTGAATCAGCTGGCGGCGCAGTGGACCTTTCAGAACAACGTCTCTCTTCCCGGGCAGAAGTTCGAGACGACTCCGCTCGTCGTCGACGGCGTGATCTACGCGACCGGCGCGCTCAACTACGCGTGGGCGATCGACGCCAGGACGGGCAGGCAGCTGTGGCGGTATCAGCACCAGCTGCTCCGCAGGCGAACCTCAAAGTGTGCTGCGGCCTCGTGAACCGCGGCTTCGCGATCTACGGCGATCGGCTGTTCATGGCGACGCTCGACGCGCACCTGGTCGCGCTCGACGCCAAGACCGGCAAACAGGTCTGGGACGTGAAGCTCGCCGACTACCAGCAGGGTTATGCCGAGCACCGTCGCGCCGCTCATCGTGAAAGACAAAGTGATCGTCGGCATCGCCGGCGGCGAGTATCGCGATTCGCGGATTCATCGACGCCTACGATCCGAACGACGGAAGACAGATCTGGCGCTTCTGGACCGTGCCGGCGCCGGGTGAGCCAGGCAGCGAGACCTGGCCGAAGGAAATCGACGCGTGGATGCGCGGCGGCGGGCCCACCTGGCAGACCGGCACCTACGACGCGGAACTGAACCTGATCTCATTGGGGCACGGGCAATCCGAACCCGGATTTCTACGGCGCCGATCGTTCGGGCGACAACCTCTATACCAACTCGCTCGTGGCGCTCGACGCGGACACGGGTGCGCTGAAGTGGCATTTCCAGTTCACGCCGCACGACGAGCACGACTGGGACGCGAACCAGGTGCCGGTGCTCGCGGACCTCAACATCGCGGGCCGCTCGCGCAAGGTCGTGATGGTCGGCGAATCGAAACGGGTTCTTCTACGTGCTCGATCGCGCGACCGGTCAGTAGCATCAACGCGAAGCCGTTCATCACGACGACGTGGGCGAAGGAAATCGCCGGGAACGGCCGGCCCATCGAAGAGCCGAATCAGCGGCCGACGGCGACCGGCACGAACACGTGTCCGGATCTCTATGGCGGCACGAACTTCATGCCGCCGGCCTTCGATGCCTCGACCGGACTCTTTTACGTCACCGCTCGCGAAACCTGCATGAGTTACACGCAGACGTCGCGCCGCCGGCCGGCTACAAGCCCGGCAACCTCACGCTTGGCGGCGGCCTGCGGTTCGGGACCGGCGGCTACGGCGCCTTGCGCGCGATCGATGCGGCGACCGGTGATCGCCGATGGGAGCTCAAGCACCCGACGGCCTCCTGGGCGGGCGTCCTCTCCACCGCCGGCGGTGTCGTATTCAGCGGCACGGCTGAAGGGGAGATCTTCGCGGCCGATACTGACCGGCAAGGAATTGTGGCGTACATGCTCGGCGCGCCGGTCTACACCGGGCCGATCACGTATATGATTGGCGACCGGCAATATCGTCACCATCGCGGCGGGCACGACGATCACTTCTTTTGCGCTGCCGTCGCGATGAGCCATTGTCAGCTGGGTGATTGTCGATTGACGATTCATTTGAGGATGATATGGACCAACTATCATCCGTCGGATCGTAGGCCATCGTCGCCGATCGTGATGCTCGCGGCAGGGTCGATGACGCTGGTCGCGCAGCAGGCGCAACCGGCGCGGCAGCAGGGACAGCAGCAGGCGTGGCCGACCGTGGCGAACCGCGAGGTCCGGCCGCCTCAGAGCTGGGAAGACGACATCAAGAAGTTCGAGGCCGCCGACAAGCAGACGCCGCCGCCCCAGAACGGCATCGTCTTCATCGGCTCGTCCAGCATCGTCCGCTGGGACCTGACGAGCTACTTCCTCGATCTCGGGCCGAAGGCGATCAACCGCGGTTTCGGCGGCACGGTGGCAGCCGACGCCACCTACTACGCCGACCGCATCGTGGTCCCGCATAAGCCGAGCATCGTCGTTTACTACCCGGTGACAACGACGTCGAAACGCCGACCACCTCCGAGCAGATCGCCTCAGAGTTCATCAAGTTCGAGCAGAAGGTGCACAAGGCGCTGCCGAACGCGAAGATCATCTTCATCTCGATCAAGCCGAGCCTGCGCCGGTGGGCGTTCCAGGACAAGATGACGAAGGCCAACGCGATGGTGAAGAGCCACGTCAGCACGGGACGCAACATGGTGTATCTGGACGTCGTGCCGAAGATGCTGGGAGCCGACGGCAAGCCGATACCCGGCTCTTCGTGCAGGACGGCCTGCACATGACGCCGGCCGGCTACGACATCTGACCGCCGCTCTGAAGCCCCTGTTGAATACTGGAACGGGAACGAGAAATTAAGAATTAAGAATTAAGAATTAAGAAAGAGCGGACGCCGATGAATTTCGTCGGCGTCCGCGCCTCGCCCCACTGCAAATTCCGCACACACTCACCACCTTCGCTGCTGCAATTTCTGCAGCGTTTCGAAATCGATTTTCTAGAAATCCCAACGAATTCGCGCGGCACATTTCTCGCATGTCTGACGATGTAGAATGGCCGGCGTGAGCGCAGTGCATCCGCGAGTCAGCTTCGCCGAGCTGTGTCGGTGGCCCGACGACGGGCGCCGGCATGAGCTGTATGACGGCGAGGTGATTGTGGTCCCCGCTCCCATCCCTCGGCATCAACGTGTCGGCAACAACGTCGAGAGCCTGTTGCGAGAGTACGAGAAGGGAAGCGGCGGGCTGATGTTTCATGCCCCCTTCGACGTCGTCCTGACGGACGACGACGGTCCAGCCCGATGTCGTGTTCTTTTTCGCGCAGAGCGGCGTCATTGATCGACATGATGCAACCGACGCGAGGTGCCGCCCGATCTGGCCGTCGAAGTGTTGTCTCCGAGCACCGAGCGCCGCGATCGCGGCCGCAAGAGCTGAATCTGCTGGCGAGATCCGGTGTTCCCGAATACTGGATCATCGATCCGATCGGGAACGTCCTCGAAGTCTACCAGGCTTGAAAGCGGCAGCTACGTCCTGATAGCCGTCGCCGGCGAGAAGGATCGCGTCCAATCCTCGACCCTGGCCGGTCTGTCGTTCGAGGCGTCCCGGCTCTTCGAAGACTAAAAAAAGGACTACAATCTGTTCCCTCAACCACCGGATCGCGATGGGGGAACGATGAACCGGGCTGCGATCTTGACCGCGGGAATCGCGCTGCTTCGCACTGCAGGCGCTGTCCCGCGGCCGACCAGTGGCCGCAGTTCCGCGGCTTGCAGGCCGGCGTCGCCGCCGACGATCCCACCCTGCCCGACACCTGGAGCGAAACCGACAACATCGCGTGGAAGACTTCGATTCCGGGCCTGGGCTGGAGCTCGCCTGTCGTCTGGGACAATCACATCTTCCTCACCGCCGCGATCAGCTCCGGCACCGAGAAGCCTCCGGTTCCCGGTCTCTACGACGACCAGGGCGGACACCGATCGACCGCCGAGCATCGGTGGATGCTGTACGACGTGGACTTCACCACCGGAAAGATCCGCTGGGAGCGCGAGCTTCGGCGCGGCGTTCCGTCGTATCCGAAACATCTCGCAGAACAGCTTCGCGTCGGAAACCCCGGTGACCGATGGCGAGCTCTGTCTACGTCTACTTCGGCAGCGTCGGCCTCATTGCGGCGCTCGACATGAACGGCAGGACGGTCTGGACGAAGGAGCTTCCGCTCTTTGGCACCAATCGCAACGGCGCCTGGATACGGATCGGCCGCCTCGCCCGTTCTCCACAAGAACCGGCTGTACATCGTCAACGACAACCTCACACAGTCGTTCATCGCGGCGTTCGACGCAAAGACCGGCGCGGAAATCTGGCGAACCAGTCGCGAGGAGGCCGGCAACTGGTCCTCGCCGCACGTCTGGGAAAACGATCTGCGCACCGAGATCGTCGTGGAAGGCGCCGTGAAGATCCGCTCGTACGGACTCGACGGCAAGCTGCTCTGGGAAATCAAGGGCACGCCACTGACCTCGCCGACGCCGTTCGCCAAGCTTGGGTCTGCTGTTCCTCAATCGCGGGCTACCCGGCCAACATCCCGCGGCCGGTCTACGCGATTCGCCCCGGCGCCACCGGTGACATCTCGCTCAAGGCCGATCAGACAACGAACGACTACATCGCCTGGTATCAACCGCTCCTCGGCACCTACCAACACGTCCGCGCTGGTCTACGGCGACCACTACTACACGCTGCTGGATCGCGGGTTCCTGCTCTGTCACGACGCCCGGACGGGGAAGGAGATTTACGGCCGCAAGAGGCTGTCGGCCGAGGCCTCGGGTTTCACCGCGTCACCATGGGCGTACAACGGCAAGGTCTTCGTGATGAGCGAAGACGGCGACACGTTTGTCGTGCAGGCCGGTCCCGAATACAAAGTGCTCGGCAAGAATTCGCTGAACGACATGTCGATGGCGACGCCGGCCATCGTGCGAGGCAGCCTGATCCTCCGACCCAGCAGACGCTGTATCGCATCGCCAGGAAGCAGGGCTGATGCGCCGGCTGATCTGCGCGGCCATTCTCGCCAGCCTGAGCCCGAGCGTCTCGGCGCAGAACGCACCGTTCACGCCGGTCGGTTCGATCGCCGTTCCCGGCGACATGCTCAGGATCGACGGTGGGCGCGCGTATCTCGCGGCCGGGAACACGTTGACGATCCTCGACATTTCGAATCCCGCCGCGCCCAAGCGAGCCGGGGCCTACGAGCTTCCCGATCGGATCTGGGGATTCAGCGTCAAAGGTTCGCGAGCCTACATGGCCTGCGATCTCCACGGCGTGGAAATCCTGGATGTGTCGAACCCCTCGAAGGTGACGCGTGCCGGCTACTACAAGACGAAAGGTCAGGCCCACTCGGTAGACATCTTCGGCAAGACCGCGCTCGTCGCCGATCACATGCTGGGAGTGGTCTACCTCGACATCTCGAACGAGGCCACGCCCGTTCTGCTCGGCTCGGTGTTCGTCGAGGGTTATCCTCGCTACCTCGCGGTTTTTGGCTCGCTTTATACGCCGTCGATTCACCAGCGGGCTTCTACGTTGTCGATCCTGCGGCGGCAGAGCCGCTCGATCCTCTGGGCGCGATCCAGACCGCGGACGCAGGCTTTGGCCGCATCATCTCCATCGGTATTTCCGACCAGTCCGACACGCAGGGCCAGAAGATCGCCGTCGTCTCGGGCGGCCGGGTGCTGCAGATTTACGACGTGTCGAAGCCTCGCGGCGCCGGTCCTGCTGTCCACGCTCGCCACACCGGGCAGAGGTGGCCGGATGGCGATGAAGGGCAGGACGGCGCATGTCGCCGACAACGCGCAAGGCATTCAGGTCGTCGATCTGTCGACGCCCTCGAAGCCGCGCATCGCCAGCTCCTATAAGACCGCGAAGCCCGCTCTCGACGTGGCCCTCGTCGACTCGCTCGTCTATGTCGTCACGGGCCGCGACGAACTCGTGATCCTCCGCCAGACGCCGTGACTCGAGCCGTGGGGCGCCTGCTCGTCGTCGCAGCGGTCATCGCCCTCGGCAACGCTGCGGTCTCGGCGCATCCACGCCATTTCCGCCGTCTACGACAGTAGACGGCAAGTGACGCTCGAGGGTCTTGTCGCTGAATTTCATCTGATCAACCCGCATCCGCATTCTTGATCATCGATGTGACGAACGGCACGGGTGTCCCGGAGCAATGGCGAGGAGAATTGGACAATCGCAGCGAGCTGGCTGAGATCGGCGTCAGGGCCAGCACCTTCCAGCCTGGCGATCGCATCGTGGTGAAGTGGAAGCGCCAGCCGCACGCAGCCACGGAGTCTGTACGTCCTCAGGCTATCGATCGCGCGGCGGACGGTTTCTGGCATGAGCAGGTCGGTCAGGAGTCCGAGGATTCGAGGCCCAGAGTGAAACGAGCAATCGTCATATCGTTGTTGGGGCTCACGATCGCAGCCGCGGATGTGCGTCTCACGACTGTTGCGGCTCAGAGCAAGGTGCCGGATTTACACGGATACTGGACCAACGCCACCTTTACGCCTTCTCGAACGTCCGCAGGAGCTCGCCGGGCAAGGAATTCTTCACCGAGGCCGAAGCGTAGCGGCGGAGCTCAGAAACGTCTCGACCGGTACCGGGCGCAACCGAAAAACGACGTTCACTTACGACGACGTGACCTGGCAGGACGAGACCTACGACCACGAGCCGAACCTGCGCACGTCCTTGATAATCGTCCCGCCCAGCGGGAGAGTGCTCCCCTCACCGCGGAAGCGGCAAAAGCGATTGGCAGCCCGGCGCCGGATTACAGGAGGCGAGTCCGTCCGATGGCCCCGAGAGCCGCTCGCTGGCCGAACGATGCATTTCCTGGGGCAACGTCGGGCCGCCGATGATGCCGCCGACCTACAACGCCAACCTGCAGATTCTGCAGACCGGCAGACTACGTCGTCATATTCCACGAGATGATTCACGACGCTCGAATCATCCCGCCTTGACGGACGTCCGCACCTCCCACCAGGCGTCCGCAAGCTCGCGCGGCGATTCAGTCGGTCACTGGGAAGGCGAGACGCTCGTCGTGGACACGACCAACTTCACGGGCAAGACGACACTTTCAGAGGAGCGCCGCGCTCAACGCGGCAGGACATCCTGGCGAGCGATGCGCTGCACGTGGTCGAGCGGTTCACGCCCATCGATCGGAATCACATCCGCTATCAGTTCACTGTGGAAGATCCCGCAACATGGACGAGCTCATGGTCAGGGGAAGTCCCGCTGCGGCAGTTCGACGGCCCCCAGCCCGAGTACGCGTGCCACGAGGGAAATTACGGCTCCCGAACATCCTTCGTGGCGCGCGCGCGGACGGGAAGGTAAACCAGCGGAGTTTTGACATGCGCTCTGCAGGTCGAGCATCCTTGCATTGGTGATTCGCGTCCACCGACTCTCGTCGTTGATGCTGTGCTTGACCCTGGTTGCCGGGAATGCGGCAATCTGCGCGGGTTGGGCGCCGACTCCAGAAGCACGGATGGCGTGCTGCACTGAAGACGAGTTGCCCGATGCACCAGGGCGACTCGCCCACTCCGGTCTCCGGCCGGGAGCTCACGCAGGCACAGGCAGACAATTGCTGTGCGTCCTCCGAACGTGAACAGTCCAATACTTCAAAACTGACGCTTGTAGCCACGCATTCTCCAACGCGGTTCTCGGGTCTGGCATCGTCCTGCCTCCCAGCGCTCCTGCTTTCGACGTCAGCAACAACTGGCGAACGGCCTTCCCATCCCGAAGCGGCCGTTCCGAGACACGTTCTGCTCTCCGTCTTCCTCGTTTAGCCACTCACTGTCGTCGCTGTCTGCCTGGGCATGAGTCCGGGCTTCGTGTGTCCGCAGCGCATGCGCGCGGGAATGACGAGTGATGTGGCCAGATGATCAATCGCCTTATTGACGCCGCGCTGAGAAACCGCTTCATCGTGATCGCGCAGCTAGTACTGGGCCTTTGCCGGCTGGGGATGGTGGGCGCTTGGCGCCACGCCGATCGGATGCGATTCCGGACCTCTCCGACAACCAGGTCATCGTGTTCACCGACTGGCCCGGACACAGCCCGCAGGAAGTCGAGGACCAGGTCACCTATCCGCTGACGGCGAACCTGCAGGGCCTTGCCGGCGTGCGCGTCGTCCGATCGCAGTCGGCGTTCGGGTTCTCGATGATCTACGTCGTCTTCGAGGACAACGTCGATCTGTACTTCGCGCGAGCGCGCGTGCTCGAGCGCATGAGCCTCGTCACGCAAGTCGCTGCCGGCCGGCGTGGCTGCCGACGCTCGGCCCGGACGCGACCGGCGTCGGCCACGTCTTCTGGTACACCGTCGAGAGCTCCGACGCATTCGCTGCGCGAGCTGCGCAGCGCTGCAGGACTGGTTCGTTCGCTATCAGCTCAACGCCGTGCCCGGCGTGGCCGGAAGTCGCGTCGGTCGGCGGCTACGTCCAGCAGTACCAGATCGACGTCGATCCGAACCGGCTGCGCGCCTACAACCTTCCGCTCAGCGCGGTGGTCGCGCGCCGTGCGCGACAGCAATCTGAACGTCGGCGGCAACGTGCTCGAATGCGAACGGCGCGTGGCTGATCGTGCGCGGCGTCGGGCTGATCCAGATCGATCGACGATCGTGAAGCAGATCGTCGTCGGCGCGTCGAACGGCGTGCCGGTCTACGTCGAGCAGGTCGCCGACGTCCACGTTGGCAACGCGCTTCCGGGTGGCTCTCGCTCGTCAAGCGGACACGAACGAAGCGCGTGGGCGGCGTCGTCGTCGCCCGCACGCGGCGTCAACACGAAGGCAGGTGATCGACGCGGTCAAGGCGCGCATCGCACAGATCGCGCCCGGCCTGCCGCCGGGCGTCACGCATCGTGCCGTTCTACGACCGGTCGCAGCTGATCGAGCAGGCCGTCGGACACGCTGCGGCACGGCGCTGCATCGAAGAGATCGCTGCTCGTCACGCTGGCGCACGTCGTCTTCCTGATGCACTTCCGTTCGATTCTGATCGTCACGCTGCCGCTGCCGCTGGCGGTGCTCGCCGCGTTCCTCGGCATGTACTACGCCGGCATCTCGTCGAACATCATGAGCCTCGCCGGCATCGCCATCGCCATCGGCGTGCTCGTCGACGCCGGCATCGTCGTCACCGAGAACGCGTTCCGCTTCGTCGAGCAGCGCAGGTCGATCCGCGCGATCGCCGCCGCGGTCTGGGAGACCGTGCTCGAGTCGACGCGGCTGGTCGGCCGGCCGGTGTTCTTCTCGATGGCGATCATCCTGCTGGCGTTCGTCCCGGTCTTCGCGCTGACCGGACAGGAAGGCAAGCTCTTCCACCCGCTCGCGTTCACCAAGACGTTCGCCGTGCTCGCGGCCACGGTCATCGCCGTGACGCTCGTCCCGGTGCTCTGCACGCTTGCTGCTCGGCGGCAGGTTAGCAATACGTAACTGAACGAAGTATTAA
>ERZ1370068.4788-contig-3843_pt1 | contig 111835 bp, 188 predicted proteins | sample MGYA00561227_ERZ1370068 | MGnify/ENA primary metagenome ERZ1370068 (study PRJEB38410, sample SAMEA6850437) | metagenome | study: Metagenomic assessment of the ecological functions of the soil: analysis of the soil microbiota associated with the...
GTATTACTTCGTTCGGTACATCCAGCTGTTTGCTGTTCGAGGGCACACCCGATCCAGCCGATTTCGAGCTGGTCGAAACCGAGGCGCCAACGCCCGGCAAGGGCGAAGATGCTCTGCGCCGGACGAAGTGGTTGTCGCTCCGACTCAGCGCTCCTATCGCCTCCACGCGTCACGAGGGCGTGCCCACACGGCGGCATCAGGGTGATTCCGGCGCGAGCGATCTGCGAAGTGATCGAACTGCGCAACGAGGTCTTCAATACCGGCGATGCCGTCGTCATGGAAGCCGGGATGCAACAGTACTGCGTTTCCGATGGCTTGCGGGCGCATCGTCCCAAGATCGGCAGCGCGCCCATCTCCACCGCGCTCGGCGTGATGGGTCTTTCGGGCTTGGCCGCGTATTGCGGACTGCTGGAGATCGCGCACATCAGGCAGGGCGAAACGTTACTGGTCTCCGGAGCGGCAGGAGCCATGGGATCAATGGCCGGTCAGATTGCCAGAATCACGGGATGCCGCGTGATCGGCATCGCCGGTACCGCGAAGAGAGTAACTGGTCGTGAAGGAAGCACACTTCAACTCGTGCATCAGTCACCGCGCGGAACCCATCGAACAACGTCTGCGGCAGGTCGCGCCCAAGGGTCGACGTTACTTCGATACCGTAGACGGAGCCATCTTCGATGCCGTCGTCACCAGGACAACATCTGTCGCGCAACGGGCGCATCGTGCTCGGCGCGCCAGCCGCCAGGTACGACGATGCCGCGACCCTGAAGCTGCAGCCGGCGGTTGACGCCGGCGCGCGACGGTGTTGCCACTCGTCGCAGGACCTCGAGCGCCAGCGCGAAGCGTTCCTGCGTGATGCCATCGCCTGGTTCGCCGAAGGTCACATCCGCCTATCGCGAAGACATCATCGATGGTTTGCCCAATGTGCCGGTCGAGCTCTGCAAGCTGGCGCGTGGCGAGGGGATTCGGCAAGGCCCTAGTTAGTTCCTGAGCGGCGCTCAGCAGAGCGCGTGCCCTGGTTCACGAACTGGGGGATTCTCGCGACACCATCGAGGTATTGCGGGCGAATTCTGTAAAAACGGCCGTGGACGCCGCGCGGTGCCGTAAATTTAGGATGGCACCATGCTGTTAGGGCTAACAACAATAACAATCCAGCCTCGCTGTCGCGATCCTCTGGCTGCTCTCGACGACCCGGCGCACTCAGCCGGTACCAGTAAGCAGCACTACCACTGCGTCTGCGGCCGAGCCGCCCGGTGATGGCGGTGTAGCAGGCACCCGCTGCGTGGGCGCTAGCCAGCGGCAGGCGCTTTCCTGGTGAAGTCTGCACCGCCCCCCTTCCGATTCCTGGATAGTTTCGGCGGAGGCTCCGCACCCGTCGATACGTGCACTACGCCGATCTGGCGCGCGGGGCGACCCGTCGCCCGCCTGGATCGCGGTGAGCGCGACCCTATGCCGCCGGATCACCGACCGGCGCCTGAGAGTGCGGCCCGGTCGGCACACGCGGGACCCCGCGCGCTCGCCCGAACCGGCCAAAGTCGCCGCGGCACGCGGACGTAGCGTCCCGTCGTCATCCGGCAGCCCTTCGAACTGCAAATTGCGCAGCAACGAGGCCCGAGCGCGCGCAGCGAGTCAGCGCGCCAGCTGCGTCGCGCACCAATCTTAAAAGCGCAACCTTTGCGTGCGCTCCTCTTTGTCGTTAAGGAGTACTTGATGCGCTTCCCGCCATGCCGCGATTCTGCGGTGCTGCTGCTCTGTTCTTGTTTTCTCTGCAAAGCGCGCAGGCGCAGCCCGCGGCGCGATGTTCACGTTGCGCCCTCACCGCCGATATGGCGATGTGGCAGTTACAAAGCAGGTGACCCCGACTCTCTCACCCGACGGCAAAGCTCGTCGTGGTGCCGGTAACGCGCTACGACGTGGAGCAAGCAAGAACAAGGGCTTCAGCGATCTGTGGTTGATTCCCACCGCGGCGGGTGGGGCCGCGCGCCAGCTCTCACGAGCGACGACACGCCTCGGACAACGAGCCACGCTTCAGCCCGGACGGCAAGTGGATCGCATTCAGTGTCCACAAAGCGTGGCGAGAGGACAAAAGGGACAGTCAGCTCTCACGTCACTCGCGCGATCGACGGCGGCGAGGCGCGCCGCGTGACGCGCATCCTGACCGGCCGTGTCGGCGCCAAAATGGTTTCCCGATTCGAAGCGCATTAAGCATTCATCACCCTTCGGTCTGGCCCGGACCTCAAAGAGCTGGAGCGAGATGGAACAGCGCATCAGCGATCGCGCCGACTCCAAGAGATGACTGGCGAAAGGTGTGGCGGGACAAAGCGCCATTCAGCGCTACTGGGATCACTTCGTCAGCGGGGATCGCGAACCGCAGCGTATGCCGCGTGGTCGCGCTGGAAGGCGGCGATCCGCAGGCAATCATCGCGCCGCTCTTCGGCACCTGGTGGTATCACCTCTCCATCACCGAAACGAGCACCAGCAGCTACGACATCGCGCCCGACGGCGCAGAGGTTGCATCTGCCGCCGACACCGATCGCAGCGGATCGATTCCGAATTTTGACGTGCTCATCGTGCCCGCGAGCGGCGGCGAGGCCCGCACCTGACGACCGACAATGCGGCCGGATGATCGGCGAGCCGAAGTGCAGCCGCGACGGGCGCTACCTCGGCGTTCGTGCGGCAGAAGATCGGGACCTCTACGCCGACAAGCAGCGCCTCATGCTGTTCGACCGGCGCTCAGGCGAGACGCCGCAATCTCACCGAGCAATGGGATCGCTCCGCCGAGCAGCTGGCCTGGTCGCCCGATTCACGCTCGCTGGTGGGGTCCATCGATGATGCGGGCACGCGGCGTCTGTACCGCTTCGAACTGAAGGTGCGGCGCCAGGAAGGCACCGCGCCACGAGTTTCTCCTCCCCTGGATCCGAAGGTTCAATGCTGGTCGCGATCCGTCAGAGCTTCACTCGAGCCGCCGACGGTCGTGAGCGTCAACGCCCGGAGCGGCGCGGCCACCAAGCTCTCCACCTTCAACGACGCCGCGCTCGCCAACATTCGCTGGGGCAAGGTCGAAAGCGCGTCACCTACAAAGGGAGCGCAAGAGCGATGACATCCAGATGTGGGTGATCTACCCGCCGGATTTCGATCCGTCAGCGCAAGTACCCTGTGTGCATGTTGCTGCACGGCGGACCGCACAACGGCATCACGGACGGCACGCAGTGGCGCTGGAATGCCGAGGTGTTCGCCGGCTGGGGCTACATCACGACCTGGCACAGCTCCCGGTTCGAGCGGGTCTCGGATCAGGAGTTCGCCGACCTGATCAATCCCGACCGGATCTCCATGCCCGTACGAGGACACGATCGAGGCGGCGGAATACCTGATGTCGAGGCCGTACGTGGACAGCGCGCGCATGGCGGCGGCGCGGCGGCAGCTACGGTGGGTTCCTCGCCACGACGCTTCTCGGACGGCCGCATCCATTCAAGACGCTGGTGGCGCATGCCGCGGTGTTCGACGAGTTCACCCAGTATGCGGCCGACTACGGGGTGCCGAAAAACGCCGTTTCTTCGACTACTGGGAAAAGCCCGAGGAGCTCGCGCGCTATTCGCCGCACAGTGCCGCGGCGAATTTCAACACGCCGACGCTCGCGTCATCCATGGCCAGCTCGACCGTGACGCGTGCCGGTGAACGCATGGTTTCGAGCTCTTCAACATCACCTGCAGACGCGCTGTGGCGTACCGAGCAAACTGCTGTAGCATTTCCCCGACGATGAATCACTGGGTGCTGAAGCCGCAGAACTCGCTGTTCCCCGGTACCAGACCAAGCGCGAGTGGCTCGACAAGCACGATCGGTCACTGAAACCGCAGGATCGCGGGTAGACCCGACATGGATCGCAGAGCGACGCTCCTCAGCACCACGTAGCGCGCTGTCAGTGCTCGACGACCCTGCCGGGGGGCTACGGCTTCGATGGCCGACCACTCACCCGCGCGCAGTTGAAGATCCTGATCCTGGGCGGCACGCTTTCATCGGTCCGCATGCGTGGTCGAGCTCGCGCGGGCGTCAATGGCCACGAGGTGACGCTGTTCAACCGCGGCACGTCCAACGTCGGTCGCGTCGCCGGCGTTTGATGCCCGCAACGCGGCGACCGCAACGGGCCAGCTCGACGCGCTTGCCGGCTGGCAAGTGGGACGCGGTGCTGGTCGCTTCGGCGTATCGTGCCGCGCGTGGTGAAACTCGTCCGCCTGAACTCCTGAGTGACTCGGTCTGCGTACGTGTACGTAACGTCGAGTGTTTCTGGCGTACCCGACTTCGCGATTGCGAACGACGAGACCTCGCCTCCTCGGCAAAGCTTCAGCGACGAGGAAGCGTCCGAGAAGGTCGACGACAATACCTACGGCGCTCAGGGGCAAGCGGTGCAAGAGCAGACGGCGATTTGGGCGCGCGTGACCAGTACATCGAGGCCGAGAAGCCGCGCTCCGTCGGCCCCGACGACAACAGCGATCGCTTTACCTACTGGCCAGCCGCGTGTCGCGCGTGGCGGCGGAGATGCTCGCTCCCAATACGCCGCAGGATGAGATCAGGTCATCGAGCGCTACGCGATCTCGCCGCGTTCACGCTGCTGTGCATCGAGCAGCGCGTGCTCCGGAACGTTCAACCTGGTCTCACCGCACTTTACCAGCGGGCGAGCTCATGAACGATTGCCGCGCAGCGTGCAAATCCGACGCGCGCATCACCTGGGTGCCCGCAGAGTTTCTCGAGGCGCACGGCGTCGTGGATGGCGACCTGCCCATCTGGTCGCACGCCGGCCGGCGAAAACGCCGGCTTCGCGCCGACCAGCGCACAACGTGCGCTCGCCGCGGAGCCTGAAAGTTCGGCCTTTGAGCGAAACTGTGCGCGACTACGCTCGCCTGGCAGCTTGCACGCCCGGCCGAGCAGCGGGCTAAGCTCAAGGCCGGGATTTCGGCCGAGCGCGAGCAGAACTGCTGACCGCCTGGCACGAGAGCCAGCGCAGGTCTTGACCGCGCGGCCTGCGGCCCGCGCGGCACTCGCCTTGCCGACTGCATGAGGGCACTGAGCCATGCTGCTAACTACGACCCCGTCGATCGACGGCCGCCGGATCCACGAATACAGGAGTTGTCGTCACCGGTGAAGCGATTCTCGGTGCGAACCTGTGTTCGCGACCTGTTCGCGAGCATCCGCGACTCGTCGGCGGCCGCTCGCTCCACGCGAGAAGGTGCTGGAAGGATGCGCGTGACATGGCACTCGCGGAGCTGGCGGAGGAAGCACGCCGGCTGGCGCGAACGCGGTGGTGGGCATCGATCTGGACTACGAGACGATCGGCGCGGGCGGCAGCATGCTGATGGTGAGTGCGAGCGGCACCGCGGTGGATACGTCGACTAGAATCGATAGCTCAATTCACCGAGGAGCCTGGGCGCAGATGCAGGCATGGTGCGCAGGACCATCACGCTCCCCAGCAGAGAACAACACGGCGCTGTAGCTGAAGGCGATCGAGGTACCGAACGCAGTCCACAGAAACCCGACGACGATGCTCAGAGACGACATCACCGATGCCGTTCATCCGCTTGCCGGAATGCAGCACGTGCCGTGGTGCTTTTCCGTTACGAGCTCTGCGCAGCGGGCGTCTTCGAGCGTCTCCTCGATCGCAACGTAGATGCCGCCAGAGCGCGAATATCAGCGCCAAAGTCCAGACACTCGCCGGCAGCAGCACGATCGCGAGCGCCATCAGGCCCGCCAGCAGGTATCCCGAGGCGAGGACATGGCTTTTCCTGAACGCGATCCGCAAGTAGTCCGGCGACCATGGAAAACGCCGCGTACAGAACGTTGTGCCAGCACGTACAAGCCGGCCCCGATGCTCGCGGCTTTTGCCGCACCCGGAGCTGCGGCGTGAGCTTCTGGATTGCCAGCAGGATGAGGAGCGAATAGGCGAAGTCGCCCATCCCCGAACAGTGTCACGGCTGCGAGGAACCTGCGGAACTGGCCCGGCAGCGCGCGCAGGCTGTCGCCAAAGCTGATGTGTGAGACCGCGACGCGGGTCTTTCCTGGCGACGAATGCCATGATCGCGGCCGCCAACAGGCCGGGCACGAGCGCCAGCGCGAATACCGTCGGTATCCCTGGTGCAGCACCTGCAACAGCAGCAGCGCGGTGAGTGGCCCGACGATGGCGCCGACCGTGTCCATCATGCGTTTCAAGCCGAACGCGCGTCCGTAGGTTTCCGGGGTCACGGCTCCGGCGAGCAGCGCCTTGCGGACCGGGTTCGCACCGCGACCCAGCCGCGATCGAACGGGCGACCAGCACGTGCCCAGGCGCTCGAAGCGAGGCCGAACGCCGCGGTTCCGAGTGCGGTGAGTACGTATCCGGCGACGGCGATCGGCTTGCGCCGCTGCAAGCGATCGGGTGTAGTAGCCCGACGCCAGTTTCGCGAAACACGACAGGCCGTCGGAGACAGCCACTCGATCAGGCCGAGCCGGGCAGCGGCGACTCCCAGAGTCGCCAGCAGCGCGGGCATCACTGTGGCCAGCGATTTCGTGCGACCAGCTCGCTGAGCAGGGACGCCAGGCCTACACCAACGACCGTGCGGTTCAGCCAGCGGCTGCGGCTGTTCGAAGTGCTGCTCGCTTCCGAAGGCATCGGCTTCGAGCCGCGATCGGCGCTCGTAAATGCCTGGTGCTTACCAGCTTCCCTGGTTCTTCATTGAACGCCCAGGGTTCGCGCGGCGCAAGTGACGCGCCCTTCTGCAGGAGCTCGATTGAAATGCCGTCCGGGGAGCGAATGAATGCCATGTGCACCGTCGCGCGGTGGCCGGTTGATGATCACGCCCTGGTCGATGAGGCGGCTGGCACAACGAGTAGATGTCATACCGCGTATGCCATGTGGCCGAAGTTACGCCCGCCCGGATACGGCTGCGGATCCCGGTTGTAGAGTGAGCTCGATCTGCGCGTCCTCGTCTCCAGGCGCGGCCAGGAACACCAAGCGTGAAGCGTCGCCTTGTCGTTCTCCATGCGCCTCAGCTCCCTGCAGTCCGAGCTTGCGGCAGTAGAAATCGAGTGACTGCTCCAGATCGGTGACGCGCACCATGGTATGCAGGTACTTCATGTTCGAGGGGAACATCTCCGACTCGCCCGGCTCCTTGATATCGGTCTTGTGCGCGCGAGGCAATGTGATCGCCGGTGATCATTTCCTCGTAGGTCTGTCCCGGGCCGACCATGGGGTACACGCCGGCGTCCGGATCGATCATCACCTCGAGGAACGCCGGCCCTGCGAAGTTCACGAACTCATCGACAGTCGCGGCACGTCGTCCTTGCGATCGAGCCGCTTCGCGTAGCCGAAGCCGTCGGCCTGCGCCGCCTTGACGAAGTCCTTCTTGTGCAGCGACTTGTCGCTCGCCGACAGCCGGCCCTTGAAGAACAGCTTCTGCCACTGCATGACCATGCCGTCGCCGAAGTTGTTGAGCACCACGATCTTCACCGGCAGGTCGTAGGTCGTGACGGTCTCGAGCTCGCCGATGTTCATGCGGATGCTGGCGTCGCCGTCGACGTCGATCACCAGCTCGCTCGGGCTGGCGAACTGCGCGCCGATCGCGGCCGGCAGGCCGAAGCCCATCGTGCCCATGCTGCCGGAGGTCAGCCACAGGCGCGGCTCGCGGAAATCGCAAGTACTGCGCGGCCCACATCTGGTGCTGGCCGACGCCGGTGCGTGATGATCGCCTCGCCCTGCGTGATGCGGTTGATCGTCTCGATGACGTAGTAGCGGCTGGATGAGCGGGCTGGCGCGATCGTAGTTCCATTGCGTGCCGGCTTTCAGCGTCGCGCGAGCTGCGCCGTGCCAGCGCTGCGAAGTCGCCGCTGAAGCCGTGCGCGCTGCCCGTATCGCGGCAGCGCGCCAGCGCGTCGGCGAGCAGGCCTACGTGGCTCCAGCTCACGCCTGCTTGACCTTGTTGATCTCCGACGCGATCGATGTCGAAATGCGCGATGCGTTTCGCGCCCTCGCGCGAACTTCGCCGGCACGCCCGCGACGCGGTCGTCGAAGCGCGCGCCGAGCGCGATCAGGAAATCGCAGTCGTCGACGGCGTAGTTCGCGAACGCCGTGCCGTGCATGCCGAGCATGCGCATCGACAGCGGATGCGTCGTGTCGATGCCGCCGAGTCCCATCAGCGTCGTCACCACGGGAATGCTCGAACGCGTCGGCAGAATCGCGCGCAGCGCGTATCGCTCGCGTCGCCGTTGATGACGCCGCCGCCGGCGTAGATCAGCGGCCGCTTCGATTCTCGCCAAGCATCGCTGAAGAACCGCGGCGCACTCCTCCGTCCGACAGCGCTGTTGTGCACCGGCGTCATGCCGCTGCCGGTAGCCCGGGATCGGCAAGCAGCCCGTCGCCGCGAAACGCGCCTTTCCAGTTCTGCACGTCCTTCGGCACATCGACGCACCACGGGGCCGGGCCGCCCGGTGCGTGCGATCTCGAATGCGGTGCGCATCGTGGCTTCAAGCCGCGTCGGATCGGTCACGAGGAACACGTGCTTCGCGACCGCGCCCATGACGACTCGCGACCGGCGCTTCCTGGAATGCGTCGGTGCCGATCGCGGCGTGTCGGAACCTGGCCGCAGATCACGACCATCGGCATCGAGTCGGCCATGCAGTCGCGCACCGGCGTAACCGTAGTTGGTGGCGCCCGGTCCGGAAGTCACCAGGCACACGCCCACCTTGCCACTCGCGCGCGCGTAGCCGGCAGCCATGAAACCCGCGCCCTGCTCATTGGCGGGAACGATCAGCGGCATCCGCCGCGCGCACGCCGCTGGATGTTCCTTGGTTGTAGAGGAACACCGCGTCGTACGTGGGCAGGATCGCGCCGCCTGAATAGCCGAAAATCGCATCCGCGCCCTCGTCGGCGAGAACCTGGATGATGATTTCCGCGCCACTCAGCGTGCGTCCGGCAAGCGGGTGCGCGGCCCGTTCAAGGACCTGATGACTTTCTTTCACTGCTCGAGATCGAAGACTGGAGACTGCCCTCCTGCAGACCAGCGCAGCAAATCCGCGCCGGGCAAGTTCCGCCCCGCGTAGCGCCGCGTTCGGATATCGTAACGAGCGAAACATCCACATCGGAGCGCGAACCGGCGATGCACTGATTGCGGCTGCCGGTCTGTCCGACAGAAAGCTCACAATGCGGCATGTCATCGGCATCTTGCTGCAAAACGAAGCGGGCGCGCTGTCGCGCGTCGCGGGCCTGTTTTCCACGCGCGGCTACAACATCGAATCGCCTGAGCGTCGCCCCTACCGACAATCCATCCGTGTCGCGTCTCACGCTGGTGACGCAGGGCTCGGACGCGGTGATCCACCAGATCAGCAGCCAGCTGCTCAAGCTCGTCGACGTGGTGAGCGTTGCGGACATGACCCGCGGCGAACATGTCGAACGCGAGCTGCTGCTGATCAAGATCCGTGTTCCTGCCGAGCAGCAGGAATCACTCAAAGGACTGGTAGCGCGCGCTGCCGGCAAGGTGCTGTCGGTCAGCGCCGATTACTGCATCGTCGAGCTCACCAGCAGCGAGGCCCAGATCAGCGCTTTCGTCACCGATGCCGCCGGGTGCGGCGAGATTCTCGAAGTAGTGCGCAGCGGCGTGCTGGGTATCGCGCGCGGTGCCGGGAGCCTGCTGTCAGCGGCCGATCGTTGATCAGAAACTATCCTTGGTCTCGATGACGAACTGCACCTGGTCGATGTCGGGTGTGCGATTGAGCGGGACTGCGATGTCGATGTGCACCACGCTGCCGAAGCCGCTGCGTGCATTTCCGAGGCGCAGCCCGACGCCGACATCGCTCAGCCAGCCCAGGCTCGGTTCACCTACCGCGCCGCGGCCCCAGGTGCGGCCGACATCGGCGAACACCGCCGCGCCGACATTGAAAAGCCGAAACGGAAACCAATCGGTGAAGAAGCGCTGCTCAACTGTGAACAGCGCGCGACTGGTGCCCGGTCTGGTAACGCAACGGATACCCGCGCAGACCGTTGTCACCACCCAGCTGCAGTTGGTTCTCCGGGTCGAGAGCTTCGCTGCTCGCAGCATTCGCGCCGGCGAAGAACACCTTCTTCAATGCCCAGCGCCAGTAGTAGCGCGCGCTGGCATCCAGCAAGCCGTTGGCGATCTGGCCCGACTCGATCCGGCCGCTCGCAGCGGTATTGAAGAACAGCGTCTGGTTGCCGGCCCACGAAAGGCCGCTGTGCAGCGTGCCACCGAGGATCGCGGCGTCCCGATCCGAGCCCACTGCCTTGCTCGCCCAGCCGAGCTGCAGGGTGTAGGAGGTACCGAAATCCAGGTCCTCGGTGCGCCCGATCTTGTTGAGATTCGCTGTCGTCACGAATCGATCCTCGAGCGAGGCGATACCGACCCACGGATAGACCAAGGTATGGTCCGGTGGCAGGGACACAGGAGCGGGCTTGTCCGGCGCATTGGCAAAATGATTGTCATCGTAACGAAAGCCCGTGAGCCAGCGCACAGCACGGCCATTGATCAGCCCCGCCGACCACCCGCCGCGCAACTCGGCGAATGACTGCTCGTGTTTGAACTCATCCACGATGTGCCGAGATCGTATCTCGGATCGACACGTGTGAAGTCGAACGCCGTGCCGCCCGCGCTCCAGCGCGTGTCGAGTGAGAAGAACGGCCGCTCGGCACTGAGGAAGCGCAGGCGGCCGTCGTCGTTGATCGAGTACGCGAGCTCCGAGCGCCAGCGGCTCTGCATCACGTTGGCATCCCGCCAGCGCAGCGAGGATCGATTCGCGCTCCACTTCATCGCTCCAGGAGATGGACACGTCCTTGCCGCGACCGAACAGGTTCTCCTCCTCGAGCTCCACGCTGGCTTCGTTGGCACCGCCGGTGCGCGAGAACGAGATTCCCGGCTGCAGCGACCACACGTCGCGAGTCTCGACGAAGTACGTCCACGTTCTTGCCGTCATAGGCGAACGGTCGCACGCGCGCATCGTGCAAATAGTCCACCGCGCGCAGCGCGCGCTCGGTCTCGGCGAGCACGCGCGCGCGGATATGGATCGCCGGTCTTGAACAGCAGCTGGCTGCGCACGGTGTCTTCGCGCGTCTTGATATGCAGACGGTTGGCGAGCCGGTAGAGCGCCTTGTCCTCGCGCGGGTCAGCCTCGTTGAAGATGTTGCCGATGTTGAGCACGATGCGCCCGATTACCGCGCCGCTCGATTCGAGCTCTGCATCGCTCGGTAACGCGGGGCGCGTGTCGGGAGCAGGTGGCGGGGTCTGCGCGGCGGCGACAAGCGGGATACCCGCCGCCAGCGTGATGCCGAGCAGAATCACGATTGCCGCACCGTTCGCAGCGACTTCCCTGATGACGCTCATCCTGTCGGACTCGCCCTACTGGCGTGCGGGATTTTGCCTCACCCTTCCGTGGAGCAGATCGTTGCCACGTCACGGTCTTGAGAATCTGCTGCTCATGCGCTGCGCGCAAGCGCCAAAATCCCGCAGATCCAAGGCCCGGGAAGATTCAGGGAATGAGTATCGTGGAACCGGTGGTGCGCCGCGCTTCCAGGTCGCGGTGCGCGGTCGCGACATCCTGCAGCGGATAGCTCTGGCCGATGCGAATCCTGACGGCGCCGCGCTTGACGACGTTGAACAGTTCGCGAGCCGCGCGCTCGAGCGCCGTCCGCGTCGCCACGTAGTTGAACAGCGAGGGGCGCGTGAGGAACAGCGAGCCGCGCCGTCCGAGCTCGAGCGGGGCGATGGCCGGCACCGGGCCGGAGGAGTTGCCGAAGCTCACCATCATCCCAGTGGACGCAGGCTGTCGAGCGAAGCGAAGAACGTATCCTTGCCGACCGAATCGTAGACGACGTGCACGCCGACGCCACCGGTCAGCGACTTGACCGCGGCCGGCAACTGCCCGGGTGCGCCGACGATGACGTGATGGCAGCCGTTGCGCTTGGCGAGCTTCGCCTTCTCCGAGCTGCCGACTACACCGATCACTTTCGCACCGAGATGCCGCGCCCACTGCGCGGCGATCGAACCGACGCCGCCCGCCGCTGAATGAATCAGCACCAGTGTCGCCGCGCTTCACGCGATAGGTTTGACGCAGCAGGTACTGCGCGGTCAGACCCTTGAGCATCATCGCGGCCGCCTGCTCATCAGTAATGCCCGCGGGTACTTTCACCAGGCGTTCAGCGGGGCAGATGCGCATCTCTGCGTAAGCGCCGGCGACGGGATAGGTGTAGGCGACACGATCGCCGCGTTTCAATCCACGCACCTTACGACCTACCGCTTCGACGACACCCGCCGCTTCTCGGCCGAGCCCACTGGGCAGGTCGAGGGGATAGAGCCCGGTGCGATCGTACACATCGATGAAGTTCAGGCCGATGGCCGTGTGCCTGACGCGCACCTCACCGGGACCGGGCTTGCCGACCTCGACCTCTTCCCAGCGCATGACGTCGGGGCCGCCGAGCTTGTTGATGCGAATCGCTTTGGGCATCGCCTGCGTGCTCCGCGATGGCTAGCAGCGTGTCCTGCTAATCCACATGGGGCACCGGCAGTGGATTGCTCGCGAACGCAAGCCTCGCCACTGGACGCCCACCGACGAGATGTTCGTTGATGATCGTTTCGAGATTCGCGGGCGTGCAGTCCCGGTACCACGTGCCCTCAGGATAGACGACGGCAACCGGACCGCCGATGCAGATGCGCAGGCAGTCTGCCTTGGTTCTGAGCACACCACCCGGCACATCGACGAGTCCGAGTTCCTTGAGTCGACGCTTGAGGTAATCCCAGGATTCCTGCTGGCGTTCGCGTGGCGCGCACTTGCCGCCGACACAGAGAAAGATATGCCGGCGACAGGTACCCAGCGAGAGCAGGCGCGCGGCTTCGAGCTGAGGGTCGGTCATTGCCCGCGCATTCTACCTTGCGCGCCTGAGGGTCTGGCTGGTTGATCCTTCCCTGGGCCCGTTCTTCCATGATTGCGCGAAAGATACGCGGGCGCACGGCGCGAGACAGCGCTGATGGCGCCGTGCGGTTCGGTTCGTGTTGGGCCAGGGGAAGGGATCAGCCAGCCAGGCCCTCGCAGCGCCCGAGGCGACTTTGGCGCCGGGACTAGAGGGCTGCGTCGTCAGTCTCGCCAGTTCTGATGCGCAAGGAGCGCTCGATGTCGGTGACGAAGATCTTGCCGTCGCCAACCTTGCCGGTCTTGGCCGCACCGGTGACCGCCTCGATGACCTGATCGACCAGATCATCACGCACCGCGACCTCGATGCGCGTCTTCGGCACGAAATCGACGACGTATTCCGCGCCTCGATAAAGCTCGGTATGGCCGCGCTGGCGTCCGAAGCCTTTCACCTCGGTGACGGTCATGCCGGAGATGCCGAGCTCCGACAGCGCGGCACGCACATCGTCGAGCTTGAAGGGCTTGATGATCGCGGTGATCAGTTTCATCGCCTGTCCTCGAGAACAGTTGTATCAGGTTCGCGCGGGACCGATGCAGCTTTCGTGCCTGCTGGCAGTCGTCTGCCAAACAGTCACTTGAGACCGCTCCCAAAGTCGACTCGCCCGACAATGCACCAGTCTGGCGCAATCCCGGCTCCGGGCTGCGTTTGTTTGGTGCGAGCATAGCCACGGGACGGGCCGCTTGCATCTTCCGCGTGCGCTTTGGCCGCGTGCTCTATCATCTCGCCCGCAGCGCGGGGACCGATTTGTCCGACACCATCGTGATCGTTGGCGCCAGTCACGCAGGCGCCCAGGGAGCGGAGGCCTTACGCAGGAGGGCTTCGCGGGCCGGATCGTCCTGATCGGCGCCGAGCCGCACCTCCCCTATCAGCGACCGCCGCTGTCGAAGAAGCTGCTTGCCGGTGAACTCCAATTCGAACGCGCCCTTCTCAAGCAAGCCACTTTCTATGAGCACGCGCGCATCGAGCTGAAGCTCGGCACGCGTGTCACGGAGCTTCGGCCCGCTGCTCACCAAATGACATTGAGTGACGGCGAGCAGCTCGCATATGACCGGTTGCTTCTGTGTCTGGGCAGCCGCAACCGACCACTCGATGTGCCGGGAATGAAGCTCGCGGGTGTTTTCGAGCTGCGCACGCTCGACGATCTCCAGGGTATTCGCGGTCGTCTGCAGCCCGGCGCGCGTCTCGTCGTCGTGGGCGCGGGCTACATCGGGCTCGAAGTCGCCGCAACTCTGCAGGCACCTCGGTCTCGACGTGACGGTGATCGAGATGACCGAGCGCGCAATGAGCCGTGTGGTCGCGCCGCCACTCTCGGCTTTCTACGCCGAGCAGCACGCAGCGCACGGAGTCCAGCTGCATTTCAATACCACGGTGAGTGCATTCGCCGGCGACGGCGCGGTGCGCGAGGTCGTGCTGCACCGACGGTCGGCGTTTCCCGGCGGATATTGTGGTGGTCGGAATTGGCATCCTGCCGGTGACCGACATTGCGGGCGCCGCCGGCATTGCCTGCGACAACGGTATCGTCGTGAGACGAGTACTGCGGCACCAGTGCGGAGCGATGTCTACGCTGCGGGCGACTGCACCAATCACCCGAGCCCACGCTACGGGCGCCGCGTCCGACTGGAGTCGGTCGACCATGCCTTCGAGCATGCGCGCAGCGCCGCGGCCAACATGCTCGGTAAGGCTGTGGTACACGACAAGGTGCCCTGGTTCTGGTCCGACCAGTACGACCTCAAGCTTCTCATCGTCGGCCTATCGCACGGTTACGATGAATGCGTGGTGCGAGGCGACCCGGCTACGCGCAGTTTCAGCGTGTGTTACCTGCGCGGTGGCGAGCTCATTGCTGTCGATGCCGTCAACAGCGCGAAGGACTACATGGCCGCACGCAAGCTCATCGCCGAGCGCGCGCGTCTCAACGTGGCACGCATCGCCGACGCGACGATTCAGCTCAAGGACGCGCACTGACGAGCTGAGCTGCTGTCTCACCGCTGGTCCAAGGATGGGCGGCGGGTCTCGCGACCTGTCGGAGTTCCGCGACATTTGCGGTCGATCGGGGCAAGCGTGAATCAATTCACTCGCGCGACGCGCACCAACTGATATACCGCTCCGGCGTCATCAGCGGCGGATCTATGGAGGGTCCATGGCGCGTCGAAGCATCCTCTGTTCCTGTGGCATCGGCGCTGCTAAGTCTCGCGATGGGCGCCGACGCGCGCGAGTTTCGCATCCTCTATGCGGAGCCGCTGAAGCCTGAGCAGCCCTCGGCGAGCGTGGCGCGTTCACACGGCGGCGCTCACTTCGATGGATTTTCAGGCTTACGGGCGCCAGTTCGATCTCACGCTCGAGTCCAACGAGCAGCTGTTTGCGGCCCTGCCTGTCGCTCAGCGCGAAGCGCTGCGCGCCTTTCCGATTTATCGCGGGCGCGTCGCCGGAGCGCCAGGATCATGGGTACGGCTCACACGAGTTGGCGATGCGCTCGAAGGAATGGTCTGGGACGGCAATGATCTGTACGTGATCGAGGCTGCTCGGCGCGCCAAGCGTTTCATGATTGACGCCGGCGGGGTTGCGGACGACGCCACGGTCATCTACCGCCTCTCCGACACGCTGTCGGATCTGGGTCCGCAGTTCTGCGCGGTTGTCACAACAGCAGAGAGCGCCACCGCCCTCGATGCCTACAAGGCGCTGGTGAGTGAGCTGCGCGCCAATCAACCGCTCGCGGCTGCAGCGATGGTGACTGGTCAGATCCAGGTTGCTGTGCTTGGCGACTTCGAATTCTCGAGCGATCATCCGACCGATGCCGAGAGCATCGTCGTCACGCGCATGAATGTTGTCGATGGCATCTTCAGTGACCAGGTGGGCATCCACATCATCGCAGCCTCGGTCGACATCTTCGACACCGCTGCCGATCCCTTCAGCAACACGACCGTGCCGGGCGAGCTTCTGAATCAGCTCGCCGACTACAAGAATGCCACTGCGGCCATCCGCAGCACTGCGATCACCCACCTGATGACCGGACGCGATTTCGACGGCTCGACGGTCGGCATCGCATTCCTTGCTTCGCTGTGCAGCCCGCGCTTCGGTGTCTCAGTGAGCGAGGGCGGAGCTGAGATCGTTCCGCATCCGCGGCACTCGTCGCCGCGCATGAGATGGGGCACAACTTCGGTGCGCCGCACGACGCTGAGACCGACCCAACCCAGAACCAGGCCTGCGCCAGCTACCCACCGACATTTCTCATGGCTGGTCGCCTGAACGGCAGCAGCACGTTTCACAATGCAGCCTGGAACAGATGCAGCCGCAAATCAGCGCAGCCGCGTGCGTGCAACCGGTGGCGATGGCAGATGCAGCCGTGAGCGCGAGCCCCGCGAAGCGTCAGCGGCCTCATCAACCAGCCCTCGCCTACAGCGTCAACGTGAGCTCGGTCGGCACGGCCGCGGTCAATGCCGTGACGGTCACCCTGACGATTCCGCCAGCGGTTACACCGCAGGCGATTACGTCGAATATGGTTAGCTGCTCGATGGGGCCCGGCATCGCAACCTGCGACTTAGGCACGCTTGCGGCTGGCAGCACGCGACGCATCGACGTGGTCCTGCTCGGCAGTCAGGCAGGCACGTTCGCGAGTTCCATCAGCCTTGCCGCGAACAACGATGCCTTTGCGCAGAACAATGCCACCAGCGTCAGCCTCACGATCACTCAGCCGAGCGGTGTATCCCCGCCTGCCGGCGGGGGCGGAGGCGGGGAAGTGCCACGATGATGGACGCCCTGATGTTGCTGTTGGCGCTCAGCCGCCGTGCGCGCGCAGCGGACACGGTGCGCTTGAGCAGCAGCTCGTCGATCGGCACGGGCAGACCCAGCGCAAATCCTGCGCGTAATCGACGCCGATCTCCCGGAGCTTCTCTAGCACGCTGGTCTGCTCGACGCACTCGGCCACCGTGCGCTTGCCCATCACGTGACCGATGCGGTTGATGGCGCTGACCATCTCGAAGTTCACCGGGTCATTGCCGAGGTTGGCAATGAACATCCCGTCGATCTTCAGGAGATCCACGGTCAGTGCCTTCAGAGTACGCGAACGACGACATGCCGGCACCAAAGTCGTCCAGCAGCAAAGGCGATGCCGAGCTTGCGCAACTCGCGATGATCAGCTGATTGGCGCTGGGTGAGATTGTTGATGGCCGCCGACTCGGTGATCTCGAAGCCAATGCGTTCCGGCGAGATGTCCGACTCACGCAAGCTCTGCACGATGTATTGCGCCAGCTCGCGGTCGCCGAGCGTGTCGCCGGAAAGGTTGATGAAGAACCGCTCCACATCGGGCAGGTTGGGGAGGTTGCGCTTCAGCCACGAAAACGCCGCACCGATCACCCAGCGATCCAGACGACTCGCCAGGGTTGGTAGCGATCCACGGAAGGCATGAACGCGCCCGGCGGGACACGTCGATCGTTCTCGTCGCGCAAGCGCACCAGCAGTTCGTAGTGCACGCGTGCTTCATCACCGCTCAGCGGCATGATCGGCTGCGCTTCCAGGAAGAAGCGATTCTCCGTCAGCGCCCGCTTGACCCGTGACACCCACTGCATCTCCCCATGCCGGCGCACGACGGCGGTATCGTCTCGCGATAGACGTGCACGCGGTTGCGCCCGTGGTCCTTGGCGGCGTAGCAGGCAGCATCGGCTGCGCTCATGCACCTGCGTGACACGCGCGTTGGTTGCCTTCGATCGGAACTACGCCGATGCTCGCGCCGCTGAAGAACGAGTTCGTGCCCCATACGAACTGGTACTGCTCGATGGCGCGACGCATTCCTGCGCGACCTCCGCCGCGTGCTCCAGCGGGCAATCGTGCAGCAGCACGCCGAACTCGTCGCCCCCAGGCGCGCAAGGGAATCGTGCGAGCGAATGCGGCCCTGCAGTGTGGTCGCGAGCTGACGCAGCAGCTCATCGCCGGCAACGTGTCCGGAGGTGTCGTTGATCACCTTGAAATTGTCCAGGTCGAGATAGCACAGCGCGTGCATAGCCGCCGCCGATCTGCGCACCTTCGATGGCGCGTTGCAGGCGCTGCTCGAATTCGCGCCGGTTGATGAGTCCGGTGAGAGCGTCGTGGCTTGCTTCGTAGGACAACTGTCGCGACAGCTCGTGCGCCTCGGTGATGTCCGTGAGAGTGCCTTCGTAGTAGAGCACCCGGCCGTGGTCGTCATATACCGCGCGCGAGTTCTCCAGCACCACGATCTTGCAGCCATCCTTGCGCTTGAGCACCAGCTCCGCGTTGCGGATCTCACCGCTCTCCTGGATGTTGCGGATCCAGTTCTCGCGGTCCTCGGGTACATATAGAGATCGCGGCCGATATCCAGCCCGAGCAGCTCGTCCTCTGATGCATAGCCGAGCAGTCTCACCAGCGCCGGATTGGCGGACATGAACTTGCCATCGGGCGTGGACTGAAACACGCCGGCGACGACATTCTCGTAGAGCTCGCGATAGCGCGCTTCGGATGCCTTGAGCGCGAGCATCGTGTGGGTGCGCTCCGTTGCGTAGCGCAGCGCCTTGTCGAGAAGGTTGCTCACCACTTGCTGCTTGACCAGATGATCGAGCGCGCCGCGCGCCACGGCTTCGGTGCCGAGCTCTTCTTCGCCGCGCCCGACGAGGACCACGATCGGAACGTCGTTCGCCTTCGGCTGAATTCTGAGGAAGGTCGTGAGCCCTATGCTGTCCGGCAGCGCGAGATCGAGAGGATGACGTCGATGCTGCCGCTTTTCAGCCGCACCAGGGCGGCTGCGAGGGTGGTGACGACTTCAAGGTCATAGGGCTGGCCGTGAATTTCAGCCAGCTCCTCGCGGATCATCCGTTGATCATCTGGGCTCGCATCGATGAGCAGTACGGTGGCGACGTCAGCCATGCCGCGGCGAGTATAGCCCGAGTCCGCGTCTCGAGGCGCCGTATCTGAATGCGTTCAGCCCGCCGGGCTGAGGATCACGAGCAGGTCCTTCGCGTCGACCTGCATGCCGGGGTGTGCGAGCACTTCGGCGACCACCGCCATCGGCTTCCGCGCGCACTGCGGCCTCCATCTTCATTGCTTCGAGCGTCACCAGCAGGTCGCCGCGTGCGACTTTCTGTCCAACCCGGGCCGGCGACAGTCACCACCGAACCGGGCATTGGCGCGCCGACGTGAGCGGCATTGCCGGGCTCGATCTTGCGCTGTGCCGGTTTGCCAGCGACCTGGCTGCGATCCGGAACACGCACGGAGCGCGGCAGACCGTTGAGCTCGAAGAACACCGTGCGCGCACCGTCGTCGTGGATCTCACTCACGGCGACGAAGCGCACGATCAGCGTCTTGCCGCGCTCCAGATCGAGACTGATTTCCTCGCCCGGCTCCAAGCCGTAAAAGAAGACGGCGCTCGGCAACGTGCTCACATTTCCGAAGCGAAAACGATCCGCGGCGTAGTCGAGTGAACACCTTGGGATACATGAGATACGAGGCGAGCTCGGTGTCGCTGATTTCACGGCCGCAGCGCCGCGCTGCCTCAGCGCGCTCACGCTCGAGATTCTCCGCTCCAAGGACCTCCCCGGGCGCACTTCGAGCGGCTTAGCACCTTCAGAATCTTGCGCTGCAGGGCTGGCGGAAATCCGCCGTACGGCTGGCCCAGGTCGCCGCGAAACAGCTGCACGACCGATTCCGGAAACGCAATTTCGACCGCCGGGTCGAGTACCGCTTCGCCGCGTGAGCCCGGCAGTGACCATCATCAGCGCCAGGTCCCCCACCACCTTCGAGGTCGGTGTGACCTTGATGATATCGCCGAACATCTCGTTCACCTGCGCGTATGCGCGCGCCACTTCCGGCCAGCGATGCTCCTCGATACCGAGCGAGCGTGCCTGCTCGCGGAGGTTCGTGTACTGACCGCCAGGCATGCCGTGCACATACACCTCCGAGGCTCCCGCGCGGATATCACTCTCGAACGCGGCGTAGATGTGCCTCACCTGCTCCCAGTATGAGCGAAATGCTGCGCACTTTTTCCGGATCGAGGCCGCTGTCGCGGGACCGAAGCGCAGCGCCTCAACGATCGAGCCGAGATTGGGCTGGGAAGTCAGGCCGCTCAGCGCATCGATTGCACCATCGACAGCATCGGCGCCAGCGTCGACTGCAGCGAGCACGCTGGCGGCGGCAATGCCGCTGGTGTCATGGGTGTGGAAATGCACCGGCAGTCCGATCTCCTCCTTCAATGCCTTGACCAGCGCGTGCGCGGCTCGCGGCTGACACAGGCCCGCCATGTCCTTGATGCCGATCACGTGTGCGCCGGCGGATTGCAGGGCTTTACGCCAGCTTCACGTAGTAGCTCAGATCGTACTTGGTGTCTCGCAGGGTCGGAGAGATTGCCCGTGTAGCAGAGCGCCGCCTCACACAGCTTGCCGCTCTCCAGCACGGCGTCGATTGCGACCCGCATGTTTTCGACCCAGTTGAGCGAATCGAAGATGCGGAACACGTCAATGCCGTTGGCGGCTGCCTGTTGGACGAAGTAGCGGACCACGTTGTCCGGATAGTTCCGGTAGCCGACCGCATTCGCCGAGCGCAGCAGCATCTGCAGCAGCAGATTCGGCATGCGCTCGCGCAGCTGCTGCAAGCGCTCCCATGGGTCTTCCTTCAGGAACCTCAGTGCAACATCGAACGTCGCACCACCCCAGCATTCTACCGAGAACAGCTGCGGCAGCAGCCGCGCGTACGCCGGTGCAATCGCTGCCAGATCCGTGGTGCGAATCCGCGTTGCCAGCAGCGACTGATGCGCATCGCGCATGCTGGTGTCGGTGAGCAGCACGCGCTCCTGCGCGAGCATCCACTGCGCAAACTTCTGCGCCCCAGCTCATCGAACTTCTGCTTGCTGCCCGGCGGCGGCGGCGCTGCGCTGAGATTCGCGGCAGGCGCGGTGCAGCGCGCGTCTGCGGGCGAGCGCGGTTCGTCACCTCGGGATTGCCGTTGACCAGGATCTCGCCGATGAAGTTGAGCAGGCGCGTAGCTCGATCGCGGCGACGCGGGAACTGGAAGAGCTCCGGCGTCTCGTCGATGAAGCGCGTGGTGTAGTCGCCACGCGCAAAGCGCGGGTGCGTGATCAACTGGTCGAGGAAGCGCAGGTTCGTTACCACTCCGCGCACGCGAAATTCCCATAGCGCACGATGCATGCGCGCGATGGTTTCTTCGGGTGAGGGCGACCATGCGGTTACCTTCACCAGGAGCGAATCGTAGTAGCGGGTGATGATCGCGCCGGAATACGCAGTGCCGGCGTCGAGACGAATGCCGAAGCCGGCAGGGCTGCGATAGGCGGTGATGCGCCCGTAATCGGGCACGAAGTTGTTCTCCGGATCCTCCGAGGTCACGCGACATTGCAGCGCATGTGCGCTGATCCTGATGTGCTCCTGGTGCGGCACGCCACTGTCAGGGGTGCCGATCTCGGCCCCGTCCGCGATGCAGATCTGGGCTTTCACCAGGTCGATCCCGGTGACAGCCTCGGTCACCGTGTGCTCGACCTGGATGCGTGGATTCACTTCGATGAAGAAAAACTGTCCGCTGTCCGCGTCCTGCAGGAATTCCACCGTGCCGGCGCCGCGGTAGCGCGCCGCGCGCGCCGATGCCGCAGGGCGGCCTCGCACAGTGCCTGGCGCTGGTCCTCAGAAAGAAACACCGCGGGCGCCCGCTCGATGACTTTCTGATTGCGACGCTGCACCGTGCAATCGCGCTCGAAGAGGTGCACCAGGTTGCCACGCGCATCCCCCAGGATCTGCACCTCCACATGCCGCGCGCGTCGGATGAGTTTTCGAGGTACACCTCGTCGTTGCCAAAGGCGGCCTGCGCTTCGCGCCGTGCGGCGGCAAGCAGCTCCGCAAGCTGCGCTTCGCCCTCCACCACGCGCATGCCGCGTCCACCGCCGCCCCAGCTCGCCTTGAGCATGACCGGGAAGCCGACCTCGGAGGCGAGTCGCACAGTTTCGGAGGCTTCGCGGGGCAGTGGCGGCGTCGCCGGCATGACGGGCACGCCCGCACGCACCGCGAGGTCGCGGGCGCGAACCTTGTTGCCCAGCTCGCGCATCGTCGCCGCACTCGGGCCAATGAAGATGAGCCCCGCGTCCTCGCACGCGGTCGCGAAATCCGGGTTCTCGGAGAGGAAGCCGTATCCGGGATGAATCGCGTCGGCCTCGGCCTCGCACGCTATGCGGATCACATCGGTCGTGTCGAGATACGCCTCGACCGGGCCTTTCCCTCGCCGACGAGGTAGCTTTCGTCCGCCTTCATCCGGTGCAGCGAGAAGCGATCCTCCTGGAGAATGATCGCAACGGTGCGAATAGCCGAGCTCGTTGGCGGCGCGCATCACGCGGATCGCGATCTCGCCGCGATTGGCGATCAACAGGCTCTTGATACGAGTGGTGCGCGGCATGGATTCGCTCTGCAAGGCCATGCGAAGATAGCAAAATCGCATTGCCAATCGGCGGGGTGTGGAATGAAGATCACTGGTCTGCTCGCCGGGCTCACATTGCTAGCGTTGGGAGACATCGCCATGGCGGACAAAGCGGCGTTCGGAATCGCGATCCACGGTGGTGCAGGTACGCTGCCACGCAGTGAAATGACCGCCGATCTCGAGTCGAAAATACCGTGCCGACCTCGGGCAGGCACTCGACGCGGGCTACGCAGTACTGGAATCGGGGGCTCGAGCGAGGACGCGGCGATTGCTGCGGTGAAAATTCTGGAGGATTCGCCCCTGTTCAACGCCGGTCGCGGCGCAGTGTTCAATCGGGCTGGCGAGGTCGAGCTGGATGCCGGCGTCATGGACGGCGGTACCGGCCGCGCTGGGGCGGTGGCGGGACTCAAGCACATCCGCAATCCCATCGAGCTCGCACGCCTGGTCATGGAAAAAACACCACACGTGATGCTCATCGGCCCAGGCGCAGAGGAATTCGCCCTGGAACAGGGCATGGACTGGTGCCGAACAGCTACTTCTACACCGAGCGGCGTCGACAGCAGCTCGATCGTGCGCTGAAGGGCGACAAGATGGCGGCGATCAAGCTGAACTACTTCGGCACGGTCGGCGCGGTCGCGCGCGACCGCAAGGGAAACCTCTTTGCCGCCACGTCCACGGGCGGCGTCACCGCCAAGATTCCAGGTCGGGTCGGCGACTCGCCGCATATCGGCGCTGGGACCTACGCGAACAATCGCACGTGCGCGGTGTCAGCGACCGGCCAGGGCGAATTTTTCATCCGCTCGGTGGTCGCGTACGACATCCATGCGTTGATGGACTACAAGGGCATGACTCTGCGCAAGGCGGTCGATGAAGTCGTGCAGCACAAGCTGCGCGCCTGCCTGCGGAAGGTGGGGTCATCGCGATCGACGCGCAGGGCGACATCGCGATGAGCTTCAACACCGAAGGTATGTTCCGGGTGCGCGCGACTCCAATGGCCGCAACGAGCTGTCCATCTACCAGGATGACGCCAAGCGCTAGGGCGACTCTGCCGTAGGACTTCAGGCCTTCTTCGACGCGCGGAACGCTCCCGTTCGCAGTTCCGCGTACTCCGTCTCCATCGTCACGATGCGGTTGCGTCCTTCGCGTTTGGCGGCGTAGAGCGCCTCGTCCGCGAGCTGAATCAGCCCCGCGTGGCTGCGGCTCGCGATGGGCCGCACACAAGCTGCGCCGATGCTGGCGGTGAGGACTGGTGCCACCGTTGAGCGTTCGTGCGTCACGGCGAGGCCCTCGATCGCCGCACGCGCTCGCTCCGCAACCTCGGTAACGAACGCATGATCCACGCCGTAAAGCACCAGCGCGAACTCCTCCGCCGCCGTAGCGCGCAGTGAAGTCGAGCGGGCGACGCGCAAAGTGGCTGAAAGCGACCGCCACCGCGCGCAAGGTCTCATCACCCGCCTGGTGCCCGTAGCAATCGTTGAACGGCTTGAAGCAATCGATGTCGAGGAGCAGCAGCGCGAGCGTTTCGCCCTCGCGCCCTGCCTGGCTCCACAGCTCCTCGATGCGCTCGTCGAACATGCGACGGTTGTAGATTCGAGTGAGCCCATCGCGCGCCGCCATGTCACCGAGCAGCCGCGCTTCTAGATAGCCGACGCGGTTGGCGGTTTCCAGGTGATAGCAGACGACCGCACCCACCACATTGGTGAGCGCCAGCAGCATGATGCTGTAGGCGGCTTCCCTGGCCGGCATGTCCGAGACCAGCATCGTGCCGACATATACCGCGAGCACGATGAGATTCGAGATCAAGGCCGCGTAGAACAGCATGCCGACGAGGAAGTACATGTACATCGTCGTGATGACGAGCGTCGCAAATATGAGCTGGGTACCGCTTTGCAGCTCCGGAGCGATGATGACCACGACGCACATGCCGCAGATCGGCGCGCAGATCCGTACGATGCTCGGATACCAGCGTGAGTAGGCTTCGGCATAGGTCACGCCCAGAGTCACGCCGATCAGCGGCAGGATCACGGCGAAACGCAGCATGTCGGACACCGAGTGCGTCACCGATGCCGAGGAGCCAGCGATCGAGCAGCGCGAATACAGCGATCAGCACCATCGCCAGCAGCAGGTTACGGCGCAGCTGGCGCCGCAGTGCGAAGCAAGTGAGCGGCGCGAAACTCTCGCTCGATCGCTGGTTCGAAACGCAGCCAGCGAAAGCCCTCGCGCAGCTGCAGTGCCACGCCTGATTCGGCAAGTTCGCCCATTTTGATTTCAGGAGGCATTGCAGTACCAGTCAGCGGGCGCGGGCGATCGCGAGCGCAACTTCGGCGCGAAACATCCCGGTCTGCACCAGCGATGATTCCGATTCGCGGGCCTCGGCACGATCCCCGCCCTTCTCGTGCGCTTCGCGTAGCGCCGCCTGCGCCAGCTCGATGAAGGCATCCCGGCTGTCAGACACACGCGGCACCGTCAGCGCTACCCCCACACTGACCGTCACGTGCCGGCCGTTCGGCGAGTCTGGGTGGGGGATGCCGAGAGCGGCGATCGCGGCGCGCACATGCTGCGGAATATCCTCCGCATACAGACGATCCGGATTGGCGAGCACGATGGCAAACTGGATACCCGAGTAGCGCGCGCAGAAATCGAGCGGCCGACGGGCGCACCCGGAGATGGCGGCGGCAATCTGCCTGATGCAGTCATCGCCGGCCTTGAGACCGAAGCGGTCGTTGTAGCTGCGGAAGTTGTCGGCATCCACCAGCATCAGGACGACCAAAGATTTGTCGACGATCGCCTGCTGCCAGACGCGCTCGAGATAGCGGTCGAAGACCCGCCGGTTGAAAACACCGGTGAGACCGTCGCGCTCACCGAGATGCGCGATGACGACCGCTTCCAGGTAAGCCGCCCGGACGGCGTGCTCGAGCGCGTAGGCAGCCGCGCAGCCGATGCCTACCACGGTGATTTGAGTGAGTGCATAGGGAATCACCTGCGCCGCGCCCCAGCCCGCGAACATCACCGTGCCGATGGCGAGCAGAGCGAGCGCTCCGCAAACGTCGAGCGCTGGCCAGAAGCGTAGCCCCATAGTGGTGCAGCCGATGAGCAGCGCCGCGCTGACGCCCGAAAATGCGAGCGGCGCCGCGGCGCGCGCCAGGAAGCCGTCCAGGACGATTGCGGCGAGCGTAAAGCCGGCGAAAACCAGTGTGTTCACGCGCACCAGCGCTTCGTGGCGCCCGAGAACGTATGTCATCCCGAAGCCAAGCGCCGCGAGCGGCAGCATGACGACCAGGCGCGTGACATGCGAAAGCGGCACGAAGGCCTCGGGTAGCTGCCAATGATCCAGGATCCACAGCGCCAGCGACATCAGGCCCAACGCGGCAAATCCGGCTTTCATCCAAGGCAGGACTTTCTGGCGATGGGTGCGGCGAAACTCGCCCTCGAGCGGTTCACCGAACTCGAGTTTCGGGAAACCCGTGTCCAGCTGGCGCGCTGCGGCGGTGTCCTGGGCGTCGCTCGGGACGAGAGTGAAACGCATCATCGCTCCGTTGACGGCGACGGAGGCTTACGGTAGCGGGTAGGAGTCTGTCTGGCTATTGGGCCAAAGCCGCGGACGTCGGAAAGCGACCGACGCGCACAGAATCGGTCGACTTGGCTTGACTGGACGGACGACCCCCGCCTCAGCGCTCGGGTTCAGACAAATCCGCAAGATCTTTGGCATCGCGCGGCGCTTTTACGCGCGTGAGCCATATCTGGTACGGGTCCCAACCTGCGGTCGCGTCAGTGCGCCGGGTGTCTTCTGCACCGAAGGTTGCAGCGGCTTCGTCCTCGTTTGCCGCAACTTCGGATTTGCCTGCGATTCTGACGAGACCGCCGCTCGTCGTGATTTTCATCGGAGGCGGCCTTTTATTGAATTTTTACGCCGGGAATTTTATGCCGCTAATTGTGAAAATCCAGTTAATTGTTGGCGACAGGGATATGAATATCCCTCGAATAGATGAGCTCCAGCAATATGTTAAGAGGCTGCTCGGCTGGCCCGCGGTTGTCCACGATTTGTCCACAGGCTCAGCCGGCGGCCCGGGAGCGGGGCAGCCAGAGCGCCACCTGCAGGCCCCTCCCTCGCGATTCGCCAGCGTAATCCGTCCTCCGTGCGCCTCGAGGACTTCGCGGCTGAGCGTCAACCCGAGACCCGTGCCTGCCGGTTTGGTGGAATAGAACGGCAGCAGCGCATTACGTAATACCTCCTCTGACATTCCTGATCCCCGGTCCAGGACATTGAGCTGCCACACGTTGGTCCCCGCATCGATCGAGATACGCACATCGTCCGGAGCTGAGCCGGACTCGTGCGCGTTCTTGAGTAGATTGATCAGCACTTGCTGGAGCTGGGCCGGATCGAACTCCGCCGGCTCACGCGGCACCAGCCCGTCGATTTGAAATGGAACCGCCGCGGCGAGCAGCTCGAGAAAATTGCCCCAGCCCACCGCGGAGACGCGAGGCTGCGGGAGCTTCGCGAAGCGCGTAACCGTCGATGAAGGTCTTCAGGTGCGCCGCGCGCTCCGCGATAGTGGCGAACACACGGTCCAGCTTGTCCGCCTGAGGTGCACGCGCGAGCTGTTGCCCCGAGTGGGCCAGTGAGGGAGATGGGCGCGAGCGAGTTGTTGAGCTCATGGGCGATGACGCGGATCACTTTTTTCCAGGTCGCCACCTCCTGGGCATTCAATTCACGCGTGAGCTGCTTCAGCAGGTAGAGCTGATGCGGCCTGGCATTGAGCAGAAACCCACGTCGCGACAGGTGAAAAATCTCCGGCTCATCACCAATTTGAACGGTAAACAGGGTGTCGCGCTCGCCGGCGAAGGCTTCGCGCAACGCTGGCGGCGCATCCCTGAGCAGCGTACCCAGCTCGTGCCCTTCGAGCTTGCGGCCGGCGTGAAAGAGCTGCCGGGCGGCCAGATTGCTGTAAAGGACGCGCCCCGCATCGCTGGTCAGGACCAGTGCGAGAGGTGTGCTCTGGATGACGGTATCGAGGAGCAGCTCGCGCTGAAACAGATCCTGGCGTTCCTCGCGCAGGATGCCGCCGAGGCTGTTGTACGCGTTGACCAGCTCGCCCAGCTCGTCACGGCGTCGGGCAGCGATGCTGACACTGAAATCGTTATCCCTGAGGCTCGAGATTCCATCGGTCAGCGCGCGCAGCGTGCGACGCAGGGGTCGGGCAAAGCGTCGCGACATGACTGCGATCACCGGCACCGCGACACCCAATGTGAAGATCAGGCTCAGCCAGACGGAGCTGAAGGCGTGCTCGAGCGCCAGGGCAATCGCGACTGTCAGGACTGCGCCGGTGGCGGTCAGCAGCGCGATCTTGCCCTCGAGCGAAAAGCGCGCCATGCGAGGAGTTTAGCGGATGCCGAGCTTCTCCATCCGGCGATAGAGCGCCTGCCGGCTCAAGCCGAGGTCACGCGCCGCCTGCGCCACGACACCGCTCGAACGCTGCAGGGCCTGCTCGATGTCCTGCCGGTCAGGCTCACGCTCGACCGGGCCCGCTTCGACATCGTGTTCGGGAAGCGCGAGCGTCGCGGCACGGATCACGCGATCCGAAGTCAGCAGGCAGGCACGTCGAATCACGTTGGCCAGCTCGCGGATGTTTCCCGGCCATGAATAGTTGCGCAGCGCCTTCACCGCCGATTCGTCCAGGATGAAGCCCGGCTCGAGGAAGTGACGCGCGAGCGGCACCACGTCATCGAGCCGCGCAGCAAGCGATGGCACCTTCAGCTCGATGACGTTGAGCCGGTAAAACAGATCCTCGCGAAAGCGGCCTTCGCGGATCGCGCCGCGCAGATCCGCATTGGTTGCGCTGCAGCACGCGAACTCGCACGCGGCGCGTGACGCTCGACCCGAGGCGTTCGAATTCGCCGGTTTGCAGTACACGCAGGAGCTTCGCCTGGCCAGCGAGGGAGAGGTTGCCGATCTCATCCAGAAACAAAGTGCCGCCATCAGCGGCCTCGAAGCGTCCCTGGCGCGTCTTCGCCGCTCCGGTATAAGCCCCGCTTCCGCACCAAACAGCTCACTTTCCATCAGCTCGCCTGGCAGGGCACCGACATTCACCTTGATGAATGGGCCGTCGGCGCAGGCGGAGTTCGCCTGGATGATGTCCGCCACCACCTCTTTGCCCGCGCCATTGGGCCCCGTGATGAGCACCGGTACCTCTGCCGGCGCCACCTGGGTCGCCGTCACGAGCAACTCATGCATTGCATCGCTGTCGTAAACCACTCCGCGCAGATCGAAGCGCTCCTTCAGCGCCTCACGAACCTGTACGGCGGCTGCCCGCCAGCGCCTGCTTTTCGAGGATCGCCGAGCGCAGTTGCAGGAGATTGCGCACCGTGGTGAGCAGGCGTGTGTCGTCCCAGGGCTTCGGACAGATAATCCGCGGCGCCGGCCTTGACGAGGTCGACGGCAGTTTCCAGGTGCGTCCACGCCGTGAGCAAAATGATCGGCAAATCGGGATGCACCTTACGAATGCGGTGAAAGAGCACTACGCCCTCTTCCCCCGAGGTTGCCTCGCGGCGGAAGTTCATGTCCTGGATCACCAGGTCGATGTCAGATTTCGCCAGAAGGTGCAGGCCCTCGTCGGGCCCCGAAGCTTCCACGACGCCGAGCCCCTGCAGCGACAGCAGGACTTCGAGTGCCGTGCGAACTGCCGGGTTGTCGTCGATCAGCAGAACGGTGGGCATACGCGATGGGCGTGCGCAGCGGGCTCCGGGCTGGGGATCACGCAGAGCTGCGCTTGGCTGAGCAGTCACAACGAGGCGGTGGCACGATCCCCTGGCGAAGGTCATCCGTACCCCCTTTGGATGCGACCCAGGGCCGCGAGGTTGGAATCTTACACGGTGCGTGTCGCCACCGCGGGTGGTACTGAAGCGGCACGGCGTGCCGGCACCAATACCGCCAGCTGCCCCAGGATCCACATGGCGGGGACCGCGATCATCAGGTAACTCAGCTTGAGTTTCGGCAGTGAGTAGGCCGTGCTCAACCAGTAACTACATGCATACGCGAGTATGCATCCCACCGCGAGTCCCGCTGTCGTCAGGATCCAGTTCTCGACCATGAAGTAGCGCAGGATGTCGATCTTGCGCGCGCCCACCGCACGGCGTGTGCCGATCTGCTTGACGCGTGCGTTCACGGTGAAGCTGGCGAGCCCCACGATGCCGAGCGTCGTCATGGTCACAAGGAGAACGATCGCTACGCTGAGCAGTGCCGCCATGCGCGTGTCGGCCTTGTAGCTGCGCTCGATGTAGTAGTCATGCGGATGCACCCAGCTGATGACGCGTGTGGGGTTGGAATCGGTGAGCTTCTTCTCGAGCTCGGCGATCAGCGAATCGCGGCGGCCTGGCTCGGCACGCACCGCATAACGGACGAAAGGCGGCGGCCCGACGATGGGGTGAAAGACGACCTGCGATAGCTTCGTCCCAGTCGACCCAGGCACCGAGCATCCTGTCGATGACCCCAACGATGGTGGCCGACTGCCCGAGTGAGTCGTACACCTGCTTGCCCACCACATCTTCGGTGTCGAACAGCGCCTTGGCCATGTCACGCGTGACGATGATCTCGGGGACAAAGTCCGAAGTCGCCTGCGTCGCGTGCCATTGCATGATGCTCCTTGCTGAACGTGCGTCCGGCGGCGAGCTTGACGCCGAGCGTTTTCACGCCCTGCTCGTCGATCTCGTAGTAGTTGCCCGGGACGTCCGGCGAGGACTTGTCGGGAGAGATCTTGTAGGTGGTCGCACTCCCGCCGCCGCTCAGTGGGATGCCGCCAATCGTCGAGGCGGAAACCACTCCCGGCATCGCGCGGATCATTGCCAGGTCCTCTTCGATCGTCACGCGGTGGTTGTAATCGGGCCGATAGCCGTAGCTCTGCACGAAGATGAGATTGTCGGTGTCCATACCGGAGGGACGACCGATCTTCTCGAGGCGCTGATTAATAATGAAGAGCGCGTTGGTCACGACTGCCAGCGTGATTGCGATCTGCAGCGCGACGAGGATCGCGCCGGTGCGATTGCGCAGCATGGCACTGATGATGGGGCGAATTTCCATGTGAGGCTCCGTCGCTCTTGGTTACTGCGTCTTCAGGTACGGCGCGGGCTGTACACGGCAGATGCGCCAGGTCGGGTAGAGTCCCGCGAGAATTCCCGCCACCAGGCGCGATACCGAGCGCCGCCAAGCCGACCGACCAATCGAGCCGCGTGACCGCTTCGTAGCTGTTGTAGAGCTGGCGCGTGGCCAACAGCAGAACGAAGCCCAGCAGGATGCCGAGGAGTCCGCCGGCGATGCCGATCAGGGAGACCTCGACCAGGTGCTGGCGAAAGATCATCTTGCGACTCGCGCCGAGCGCGCGATGCAGGCTGACGACGCCGACCTTCCCCGAGAACTTCGCGAGCAGCAGGCCCACCGTGTTGAGGAGGCACACTGCGAGGAACATGAAGGAGATGCCGAGCAGTACGCTGTTGTCCTTCTCGACTACTTCGTTCAACTGCAGCCACTCGCTGACCGTGCTCAGCCGGGTCTTCAGCGGGCGCTGGAACCGGCCAAGCTTCTTCTGCTCACCCACATAGCCATCGAGCCAGGACTCTGAAGGCGCTGACCTTGGCGGGCGAATCGAGCTCCACCCAGGATTGAACCCACACGCACTCGGAGTTGAGAAATTCCTGGAACGAGTTGACGGGTTCGGGCTTCCAGCAATTGGTGTTACCGGCGGAGACCACTTCGAGCAACGCACCGCGGCTGTAGGGCATGAACACTTCCTCGGGCTCGTCGAGGGACCCATTGTTCAGGTCGTAGAACTTGGGCACCGGGCTCCAGTGATCCAGCACGCCGAGGACCCTTGTATTCCTTGTCGTCGAGTTTGACGGTTTGCCCAACGCTGTTGGCGCCGCCAAAAATTTCTGGTTCGCCTCCTCGCCCAGCACGATCACGGGCTCCGCGTTGCTTTCCGCCTCGGCGTCCCAGCCCGAGCCGTAGCGGAAGGGCACGCTGAACATGGCGAAGAAATCGGGGGTTGTGAGACGCGCCAGCACGTTGTAGGGCTTGGTCTCGCTCTTCTCATCGGAGCTGCCAAGCACGAACGCGCCCTTGCGCATGATCACCTTGCGATCCGGGACATCGGACTCGAACACCGCCTGCGCATCCCGGTAAGTGAGCTCGAAGGGCGCGAGCTCAGGACGCTTCTTGTCCATCGGCTCGTTCGGATCCCAGCCGTCCATCTGGACCGCGTACGTGATGTTGTTGCGCGAGGCGAGTGGGTTACCAGAGACCAGGCTGTAGACGTTGAGTGTCGTAAGACACACACCGATGCCGAGCCCGATGGCGCCAATCATCAGCGCCGTGAGCACCGGATTGCGGCGCAGGCTTTTCAGGCCGAGCCGCAGGTGATAGGCGAACATTCCCGTTTCTCCCTGTCTCAGGCGAGCGCAGCGCGCTCTTGCGTCCCGGTGACGATCGGCCGTCCTTCGTACGGCTGAAAGTCAGTGACCTTGCCATCCATGACGTGCACGTTGCGATGGGCGCGACGCGCGAGCTCCGCATCGTGGGTGACCATGATCACCGTCGTTCCACCCCGGTTGATCTCTTCGATCAGGTCGAGCACCTGGCGCGCCATCAGCGAATCGAGGTTGCCCGTCGGCTCATCCGCCAGCAGAAAGCGCGGCTCACCGGCGAGCGCCCGGGCAATCGCCACGCGCTGCTGCTGGCCGCCGGAAAGTTGCGCCGGCAGGTGCTTCATGCGCGAAGCGAGGCCCACGAGTTCCAGCGCCTGGGTGATGCGCCGGCGGCGCTCCTCGGCATTGAGGCCCCGGTAGCGCAACGGCACGTCGACGTTGTCGAACAGGTCCAGATCCGGGATCAGGTTGAAACTCTGGAAGATGAAGCCGATCTTCTGGTTGCGGATCCGCGAGCGCGCGTCATCGTTGAGGTCGTTGACGCTCTGCCCGTCAAGACGATACGTCCCGCTGTCGAAAGGTCTCGAGGAGCCCGGCGATATTGAGGAACGTGGTCTTGCCGGAACCCGAGGGCCCGGTGACCGCAACAAATTCGCCCTCGTCCACCCTGAGACTGAAATCGCGCAACGCGTGCGTCTCGATGAGGTCAGTGCGGTAGACCTTGGTGATGTGCTGCATTTCGAGCATGGAATGATCCCTCTGCTGATTCTGAGAATGTTCAGTCGGTGAGACGCACTACGGCCGCGTTCTCGAACGAGTCGACGCCGGAAACGATGATCTGATCGCCTTCCTCGAGCCCCGAGGCGATTTCCACCGCGCTGATGCTGGTGGCGCCAAGCTTGATCGGCTTGCGGCGCGCCATGCCGTCCTCGACCAGGTAGGCAATCCGGCCACCGCTCGCGTCGACGAAGGGCCCGCGTTCGACTTTCAGCACACCGTCTCGCGACTCGATCACGATGCGAGTCGCGACGCGCTGGCTCTGCCTGAGACCCGCCGGAACGTCCTTGCCGAAGCGGACCCGACCGGTCACCTGGTTCTGCTTCACCTGGGGAGAGATCGCGGTGACGGTCGCGGGGTAGATGCGCTGGCCATAGTTCACTTCCGCTGGCATCCCGAGACGCAGGTCGTCGGCGTAGGACTCCGGCACCTGAATTCGATCTCGAGGGCGCTCAGGTCGACCACGGTGAGGATGGGTGCGTTTTCGGCCACCGCTCCTTTCTGCTCAACGGCTAGTGCGGCGACCATTCCGTCCACCGGCGAATTGAGGGTCAGTTGATCGACGCGACGCTTGATTTCGTCAACCACCAGGCGCTGCCGGTCCTGCTCCAGCCGGCGCGTCTTGAGCTCGAACTCGAGACTCTCCTTTTCGAGCCCGGCGTTCTGGATGGCGTGCTCGTGATTGAGGCGTGCGGTGGTCAGGTCGTCGCGTGCCTTCTCGAAGTCGCGGCGACTGATGGCCTGTGTCTGCCATGCGTCCTCGGCGCGCTTCAGCTCACGCTCTGCGGCGCGGATCGCGACCTCGGCCATGTCCGTGGTCTGCTGGTTGGTGAGCAGGCGCCGGCGGGTTTCGATGCTCTGCCGGGCCACTGCGACGTCCTGGCCTCGAGAGTCGCCTGTTCGCGTGCCAGCTCGTTGCGCAGCTGCGGACTGTCGACCGAGCCGAGCACCTGGCCACGCTTGACCGTGTCGCCTGCCTGCACGTCATAAGTGACGTTGCCGGCGGCGGGTGCGAACAAGGTCGGGCTGACCGCCGCGACCACTGTTCCTTGTGCAGATACGTCGCGTACGAATGGGCCCTTCGTGACCGTAGCAATGCGCACGCGCTCGCGCGGCACGCTGATCTCAGCATGCATCCAACGCAGCGCAGCGGGGAGAATGACGATCAGCAGGAGCAGTGCACCGGCGCCTGAAGCGATGAGGATCTTGCGCCGGCGCAGCTGCGCCGGGCGCGGATCGATCGCAACGTCCTGCGCCGAGGTGTCGCGAATGCCGCCGGCCTTTGCCGAGGCACGATCGTCACTGTGGAGACGGGAAATGGATGCACCCTTCATGACCAGGAACGCTCCTGATAGCCGCAATGCGCGCAAACGGAAACCGATTTCAGACTCGTGGCCTGTTCGAACAGCACCGCGCTCAGCCGTAGGCAAAGGGCCGGCAATGCCAGGCGCACCTCGAATTGCGCGCCATCGAAGGAGGCATGAAGACCGTAATGACCCGAGGCGGGCGCCGCTACGGCGCACCAGCCCAGCAGCACGGCGGCGAGTGTCGCAACGAGCGTCGATCCGCGTACCTGTGTGGGGAACATGTCTGGCCTCCCAGCAGCGCTGTACGGCTGCTGCCTGGATTTCTTGTTTTGCACTCCCGTGCCAGCGTGCAGTCAAGCCGTAAGCCAATGAATTGATGTGTTTTCGGACCCGGACAGTTCGCGTGGAAAACTGTCCGCTGGCGGACAGCGGACACTTTGCGGACGGTCAGGACAGCCGATGCGCTCGAGTGAGCGAGCGCTCGGAGCACTCAGTCGGCGAGGTACGTATGCAGGTACTGTTCGAAGGACATCGCATCCTTCGCCTCGACCTCCTGCTGCGCGCGCAACGATTCCGCGGCCTCGCTGCGCAGTTCCGCGAGCCGCTGTTCGTTCGGCGGGTACAGCTCGAGGAAATAGGACTTGTGCAGGTTCGACATACGCAGCGCGAGCTCGAAAAACGATTCGCCGCCCGTCTGCATTTCTCGCATCAGCCGCGCCGACGGCGTCAACGCTACGTCGTTGACTTTCACCGCCTGCGCCGCAAGTGCCGCCGCATACGGCCTGGCTGGAATTCCGGCGTCGAGCAGTTCGCAGATGCCTTGCATCTCCTCGAGCAGCTCGCGAGCCCACGCAAGCATCGGGTAACTGCGTCCATCGCGTCCGAGCGTAAGGCCGGGCTCACGACCACGCCGCGCCACGGTGATGTGGTTGGTATCGAGTTCGCGTTGCTCGCTCGCGTCCAGCGGTGGGCTCGCCTTGAGCACGCACAGGGCAAGGAAAGCTTCGAGGAAGCGCAGCTTGTTCTGGTTGACGCCCACCGGATCGAACGCGCTCACATCGAGCGCTCGAACCTCGACGTACTCGACTCCGGCGCGTAGCAGGGCCTTGGTCGGGCGTTCACCGGAACGCGCCACGCGTTTGGGGCGAATGAAGCTGTAGTACTCATTCTCGATCTGCAGCAGGTTGGCATTGAGCTGGCGATATTCCCCGTTCACCTGGACGCCAAGACGCTGATACTCCGTATTCGGAGTGGAGATGGCACGCTGCAGATCGCGTACGTAGTCCTCGAGGCTGTTCACCGAGATCTCGACGCCGGCCTGGCTCTTGTTGCGATAACCGAGATCGCTCATCCGCAGCGAAGTCGCATATGGCTCGTAGAACGTCCCGGCATCCAGTTGCGGCAACTCGAGATCGCGACCTTCGAGGAACGACTTGCACACCGCGGGCGACACGCCAAACAGGTACAGCACGATCCAGCCGTGGCGCCGGTAATTGCGCAGCAACGCAAAATACTGCTCCGGAAATGAAGCCTGCCCGCCGTGCCGCGACTCCAGCACATCCGCGAGCACCGGCCAGAAATTCGCCGGAAAGGAGTAGTTGAAGTGCACTCCCGAAATCGCCTGCATCATGCGTCCATAACGCAGCCCGAGACCTTCGCGATAGATGCTCTTCATGCGCCCGACGTTCGAGCGCCCGTACTGCGCGATCGGGATGTCGGCGTCGTTGCGGATCGCGCACGGCATGCTGGTCGCCCACAGCAATTCGTCGCCCAGGTCGCGATAGACGAATTGGTGGATGTCGCACAGGTACTGCAGCAGCTCCCAGCTCTGCGTGAACGGCGGGGTAACCAGCTCGATCAGCGCCTCCGAGTAGTCGGTCGTGATGTGCTCGTTGGTCAGTGCTGAGCCGAGCGCGCGGGGTGCGGACGTTTCGAGACCCGTCCATCCGGTGTCACTCGCAGCGATTCCTTTTCAACGCCTTTGCGCCCCTGTTGCAGAACATCCTTCTGGCCACTGTTGATGAGCCCAGCCAGGTGCCGCTCGAACTGACGGTCGATCGCCCGGCGATTCAAGAGCGCATCCCATTCATCGCCGGCGCACCAGGCTTCACCACTTGATCCGACCGCTGACTACGTCTGCGAACATCCGGAAATCGCCCACCAGGCTGTAGAGCGGGTAAGTGAACGTCGCCGGCCGATTCTTCTCGTAGAAAAATGGCCGATCCATGCCGGGCCGTATCCAACCACGGGCAGGAGAAACAACCAGCCGAACCGCCCACTGACCAGGGTCGCGGCAAGAGTCAACAGGACCAGGCCGGTTCCAACGACATGCAAGCGCCTCGAGGCCGCGTTGACGTGTTCGGAGAGATAAAACGGGTAGAAATCCCGAAAGTGCGCGAATTCTTGCGCCGGCGCGCTGCTGCGATCCCTCATGCGGTTCCCCTTCACCCCCGAAGAGGCGGCAGTGTCCGTGAGCCCGCTTTCGGGCGTCAAGGCTAGGGAACCCGACAGGTTGGGACCACCTTCCCAACCCCTCCGGTAACTTTGACATATCGGTCAGATAGCGGTCCGGCCTACAGGCAATCTGTGATCGCTGCCGCAATTGCCCGCGACCGCGCTCGGTATTCTCGCTTCCGCAGTGGTCGCTTCAACAACGCTAGAACTGACAGGGGATCGAAGGACCTTGACGAGGCGAATGCAATTGACTGCCGCGTCGGTCATCGCGGTGGCCTTGATCGCAGTACTCAGCAGTTCTGCTTCGGCCGGCGCTTTGCGCGCGAGATGCTCGGCCCCAATGCCACGTTCTGGGTTGGCGCCAGTGCCGGCTTCATACTGGTGCTGCTCTCACTCGCCGTCCTTTATCTCTGGAACCGGATGTTGCGAGCCCTGGTGGCAAGCGCACCCAGGCTCTGCAGCACGAGCTCGCCGAACGCCAGCGCATGGAAATCGCGCTCAACTACGCCCGGGAACAGCTGGAAGAACGGGTCAAGGAGCGCACGGCGGTGCTGCAGGCGAGCAACCAGGAGCTCAACGCCACGCGAATTCAGCTGCAGGAGGCGAATGTCCAGCTCCTGCGCCTCGTCGCCATCGATGGCCTGACCGGGATCGCCAATCGCCGCCAGTTCGATGAAGTGCTGGCGCGCGAGGTACGGCGCTGCCTGCGCGAGCGACAGCCGCTGTCGTTGATCCTGTGCGACATCGACGGCTTCAAACGCTACAACGACACCTACGGCCACGCACGCGGCGACGACACGCTGCGGCGCGTGGCACAGGCAGTGGAAAAGACCTTTCGTCGTGCCGGCGACCTCGCTGCCCGCTACGGCGGTGAAGAGTTTGCCATCGTGTTGCCTGGCATCGATGCGCGACGCGCGTGGCTGTTCGCCGACCGGCTCCGGCGCAACATCTGGCGCCTCGCCGTGCCGAACGCCATCTCCACGGTTGCCGATCGGGTCACGATCAGTGCTGGCGTTGCCACCGCGATGTTCGATCGAATCTACGGGATCGAGGAGCTGATCCAGGCTGCGGACATGGCGCTGTACCGTGCCAAGGGCCACGGCCGCAATCGCGTCGAACCGCACGCGCCGATTGCGACTGCGGCGAGTGTTCCACCAGTGGAAGACAAGCTGCTCGCGGAAGGTTGAGGCGATATTCGCCCCGGCCACGCGCGCAGATCAGAGGACGAGTATGAAGACCAAGCGAATACCTTCAGGACGAAGCTCACGACGGCACCGCCATGCCGCGCGTCATCAGCCGTGTGCCGAGTTGCCGGCATCCCGCGAGCATGTTTCGGTGGATGCGGCGATCCTCTTCACTGATTCGCATGCCCCGGGCCGAGCGGCAGTGTGGCTCGAACCGCAGGGCGCTGATGAGCGCGCCTGCACCACCAATACGTTCTAAAGCCTCTCCGCCTCACCCTCGTCACGGCTGGACCAGCGCGCCAGTGTTGCCGGCGAAAACCGGCAATGTAGCCCAGCGCGAGCAGTCGATTGCTCAGCGCGTGCCGCAGCCAGCCGCGCCGCGCCCAGGGTCCCTCCGCGACACTAATCGGGAGCGCCAGGGCGTCAAACCTTCCCTGCCGTCGCACCGCCTTCACGAGGGGGACCTGTTCGAAGAGCGGCGTAGGCGCAAAGCCGCCGCACACCTCGAAGGTTTCACGCGCCACGAACAATCCCTGGTCGCCGTAGGGCACGCCGCACTGACTGCGCAGGCGCACTCCCAATTCCAGCAGCGTCTCTTGCCAGTGCCGCCGACCGCGGGGACGCCACCTGAAATACCCGCCGAGGGCGCCGCTGTCGATCGCAATGGCAATCGCCATCAAGGACTGCGGATGAGGTTCCACATCGGGATACACTGAACCACAGGACGGAGCCGCGAGCCTGTGCTGCTCCTTTCATGAGCTGGACGCCGCGCCCGTGCACCGAAGGAACCCAGAGCGCCTCGTAGCGTGCGCACTAGCCTGCGCGTGTCGATACTCTGAGCTCCGTCAGCCACGATGACTTCGCGCGGCATGCGCGGCCAGCTGCGAATCCGCTTCAGGAGAGCGACGAGCGCTGGATCCTCGGCGAACGAGGGAACCACGATGCTGATCTCGTACGGAGTCGTCAAACCGGCGCGACTGCCTTGGTGACAGCTTCTTGCGCCATGATGACACGCGCCGCGACGCGGCGCGCGACCGCCGGCCGGAGCCGGCGGTCTAGTGCGATCTCAGTCTGGGTCGCGTTGGATAGCGCCTTCGCGTTCCATCTCGTCCTTGGTACGGCAGCGATCGACCAGGCGCGTGCCGGTCGAAGGATCAGCATTGCAGATCATCTTGTAGTCGAGCGAAAACTGGATGGTCTGCGTCATACGGCGCGCCACCGGCTGGCCATCGACTACTGTCGGTTCGAAACGCCAGTTATGCACTGCCTTGCGAACGGCTGAATCGAACACCCTGCGCGGCTTGGCCTCGACAATACGGACGTCCGAGACGCGACCCTTGTCGTCGATCGTGTAGTTCACCGTGACCCAGCCTTCGATGCCACTCATCCGGGCTGCGGTCGGGAATTGCGGCTGCTCGAGCGAGATCGCCTTGACCCCCGGCATCCCAGCCGTGGAGGTTGCTTCTTCTGTGCCAAGCGCTGGGGCGGCGCCGTGAGCGTCCTGCGCCATTTCCGTCTGCGCGACATCAGTCGCGCCTGTCGCATCCGTTGCGGCTGGGGCGATGGCATCGACTGCCGGGAGCTCTGCTGTCTCTCCTGCAGGCGCTGGCTCCGACATGGCCTGCGGGGCGGGCGCTTCACTTCGCCCAGCGGTTGCAGCCGTCTCGGGCACGCTCTCGCGCTTTGCAATCTGCATTGTTGCCACAGCGGGCTGCGGCGCAACGGCACTGCCGGCAGCGGCCTTGATGGGCGCGCTTTCAATGGTTGCATGCGGCGCGGCTACAGGCTCCGTCTTGGCCTCCGGTGCCACCGCTTCGACCGTCGGGGCCTGGACCGGCAGCGCAGCGGGCGCCGTGACCGGCGCACTGGCTGCCATCGCGGCGGCCTCAGCGTGGGGCGCGGGGTGCCTATCGGATGCATCAGGCCGCTCAAACTCACGCCAAATGCCGCCAGGACCAGGCCGACGCTCCAGTGAGTGGCGACCCGGGCGGGCTCGCGTACGGAGACGATGCGCTTGATGCGGCTTAGCAATTTGCCGCCATCGCTCCCAACGCTGGTCTGCAACGCCAGGGACTGCGCACCCGCAAGCTCGGCGAGTGCCCGCGCGTAGGCCAGTGCGTCTCCGGAACTCGTGACCACGAGATCATCACAGCAGTTCTCTCGTTCCTCGCGCAGTACCCGGGACACCCAGCGCACGACCGGGTGATAGAAGAGCAGCGTTTCAACCACCACCTGCATGAGATTCACGAGGTAATCGTTGCGACGAATGTGTGCGAGCTCGTGCATCAGGATCAGCTCGAGCTGGGCCGGTGTCAGCCCCGCAAATGCGCCGACCGGCACCAGGATGACGGGCTTGAGCCACCCGATGACGATTGGCACATGGACCCGCGCGGACTGCAGCACCCGTACCGCGCGTCGCACGCCCAACGATGCACGCAATCTGGCCACACGCCGCTGCCATGCCGCGGTGAGCGGCCTGATGTCGAGTTGCGTCAGGCGACGCACTTCACGCCATTCGACCAGCAGGCGGCCGGTCATGAAAGTGACTCCCGCGGCCCAGAAGAGCACCGCCCAGGGGAGCCACGGGTCGATCAGCGCCCGCCAGTCACCGGCAGCGCTTGCCGCTGCCGAGGTCAGGATCGCTATGGCGGTCGGCGTCTTCAGTGCCAACACGCCGGCGCCCGAACTGTCGTCAGGGCTCAGCCAGAAGAAGGTAACCACCGGGCAGGCGGCAAGCAGCGCGAGAAACACGCATGCCACGCGATAGCGGGTCAATGCGGATGCTCTGGCAGTCACAGCCAGCGCGAGACCGAACAGCACCCCCGCTACGGCCCCCTGCCAGAGAAAATGCAGTAGTGTCCAGCCGAGCGTCGCCACCAGCGTGCCGAGTGTCGGCAAGTCGAGCCCGTTCATCTCATACCTCCGTTCATCCCCGTTGCCGCAGCAAGGACATGCGGCCTGTCAGTTCTGCCTTTCCTGCAATCGATCAAGTAACGCGCGGATCTCCGCCAGCTCCTCCGGCTTCACGCCCTCGGCGCCAGCAAGCGCCTGCAGGACCAGTTGTGAGCGGGAGCCATCGAAGGCGCCGTCGATCAGCAAACGCGTGAGCTGGCGCTGGGTCTGTTCGCGGCTGGCAGCGGGCCGGTACACATGGGCCCGCTGGGAGTCCTCGCGCTTGACCAATCCCTTATCGAGCATGATCTGCAGGAACTTGAGGACCGTCGTGTAGCCGAGGTTGTGGTCATCGTGTGACAACTCCTCGTGCACGCTTCGGACAGTGCTCGGCCCCAGGCGCCATAGCACTCGCAGGATGTTCAGTTCGGATTGGGTGGGACGCACAGCGCGCATTTCGGTCTTTCTCTTCATGACTGCGGCTCTCGCGTTCTGGTCTCAGCGATCAGGATTATAGGTCGGCACGAAGCCCTTCGTATATGGCTCGCAGCGCTTTCGTTGCGCTTGGGCCATAACCACCCGGAGATCGCCTTCTGGTGGCCGCGGCGCTCTGCCTGCGATTGTGTGCCCAAGCGCACAAATTTTCACGCGGCGTGACAGTTTTGCGGCAAGTTTGTCGCTATACAAAATGGGGAAGGGTGCAATACAGGGCATGGATGCCCGCTCACACGGATGGCGAGCGGATCGCGCACTTCGGGGAGCTCAGCCGGTACCGCATCTTCACCTGACTGGAGGCGGAGCCGGCTGAGCACCCGCACTCATCTGGTTCATAGCGCGTTCACCCCGGTTGGCTTAGAGTTTCCCGGTGCTGCGGATTCGTCCAATCGTCGCCGCCCTCCTCATCCTGGCGAGCCTCCCGGCCGCCGCCTTCAACTGCGGTCAGCGCCTGGTCCACGAAGGGGACTCGACTTACGATGTGCGCGCCAAGTGCGGCGAGCCGGCCGACATCCAGACACACAACATCCTGCGCCAGCCTGTCGTGTGGTACCACGGGCACCCGCTACAGGCTGTACCGGATCATTGGTAGAAGTGCCGGTGGAAATCTGGACCTATAACTTCGGCCCGAACAAGCTGATGCGGCGCCTGCGCTTCGTCGACGGCGAGCTCCAGGACATCGAGACGCTCGGATACGGCTACATCAAGTAGCCCGATCACTCGGTTCATGCGCAGCCGCTCAATTGCGAGCGGTGAGGCAGCAATCCACTTTCAAGGCGGCGCAGCCTGGCGAACGGCGCGGCCGGAAATCCAGTAGTAGCGCACGTTGAGCAGTAGTGCGCACACCGTCAGGCCCGCGATCAGGCCAACCCAGACCGATCTCGGCCCGAGGTTGGCAACCACGCCGAGCCCGTATGCCAGCGGGAATCCAACACCCCAATACGCCAGCAGGTTGAGGAGCATCGGTACGCGAGCGTCTTTGAAGCCGCGCAGCGCCCCGGCACCGCCGACCTGCAAGCCATCGGAAATCTGAAAGATAGCCGCCATGAGCAGCAGACCTGCGGCCAGCGTACGGACCGCGGGATCTTGGGTGTAGAGCGCCGCAATCTCTGGCCCGAGGAACAGGATCACGAGCGCCGAGCAGGCCATGAAGCCACCACATCGCGATCCCGGCAAAGCCCGCGAAGCGTCCACGCGCGAAGTCCCCACGACCCAGCGCGTGCCCGACATGGATCGTCGTCGCCGAATGCAGTGAAAGCGGGATCATGAACATCAGCGCCGCGTAATTGAGCGCGATCTGGTGCGCAGCCACGACCGTGGTTCCCATCGTGCCCATGATGAAAGCTGCTGCCACGAACAGCGCGCCTTCCGAGAGCACAGCACCGCCAATCGGCAACCCGAGAGTGAGGATCTCGCCCAGTACCGTTGGCCGCGGCCAGTCGAAATTCGAGAACAGTCCGAGCGGCCGGTAGACGCGGTGGCGGCGCACGTATCTGAGCATCACGACGAACATGATCCACATGACGAGCGCATTCTGAGACGCCCGTGCCAACGGCACCGAGCGCGGGAAAGCCGAGCTTGCCGTACATGAAAACGTAGCAGCCGATCACGTTGCTGGCGAGGCCTACGATCGCCGTGAACATGATCGGCCGGGTCCAGCCGATGCCTTCGGTCACGAAGCGCAGCGCCAGGAACGCCATGATCGCGGGCAACCCGCAGCAGATCGCGTACACGAAGCCCTGCGCCTTCGGCACGATCTCGGGCGCGATACCGATCGCGACCAGGATCGGTTTGACGAACAGCATCGGCACGATGAGCGTGAGCGCGATGATCTGGCTCAACCACAGCGCCTGTCGCGCCAGCGGTCCGACGCGTTCGCCGTGGCCTGCCCCATAGGCGTGTGCCACCAGGGGACTCATCGCCATCAACGTGCCGAGTCCCGCCAGGTAGAAAAAGATGTGAAACGCCGAGCCAACCGCGACCGCCGCGAGGTCCTGCGCGCTCAAGCGCCCCGCCATGACGGTGTCGGTGAAGCCCATGCCGGCGGATCGACACGTTGTTCACCAGCAGCGGACCGCCGAGACGCAGGATGGCGCGTGCATCGGTGAGGAAGCGCTGACGAAGGCGCGCGACAGTGTTCGGTTCGATCACGGAGAATGCGGCGGCAGGCTGCCGACAGAATAGCCGGCGCTATAATTCGATGGCATTCTACAATCGAAGTGCCGGTTGATCCTCATCCGGCGTGCAAATTCCTGCAGCATCGCGGAGAGGCTCATGCTCGTTGGTTCCGAGGTTCGCCGCGTCGCCATCGTCGGTGGCGCACGCATTCCGTTCGCCCGCGCCCACGGCGCCTATGCCAACGTCGGCAATCAGGACATGCTCACGGCCGCATTCAAAGGGGTCGTCGATAAGTTCGGTCTCAGGGGCGCGCGCCTCGGCGATGCGGGCGCTGGCGCGGTAATCAAGCACTCACGCGACTGGGACATGGTGCGCGAATGCGTGATGGGCAGCGGGCTGTCTTTCGAAACGCCCGGATTCGATCTGCAGCGTGCGTGCGGCACCAGCCTCGAAACCGCGATCATCATCGCCAGCAAGATTGCGCTCGGCCAGATCGACAGCGGCTTGCCGGCGGCGTCGATACGATCAGCGATCCTCCGGTGGTGTATTCGCGTGAGTATCAGCAGCTTCTGCTGCGCAGCTTCCGCGGCAGAAGCCTCTGGGCGAAAACGCGGCCGTTCTTCGGCCTGCGACCCCGTCACTTCAAGCCCGTGCTCCCGGGCGTCGTGGAGCAGCGCACCGGGCTCAGCATGGGGCAGAGCTGCGAAATCATGGCGAAGCAATGGAACATCAGCCGTGAGGATCAGGATCTGCTGTCGCTGGAGAGTCACAAGCGCGCAGCCGCAGCGTATGCATCCGGCTTCTACAACGACCTGATCATCGAGTACCAGGGGCTGAAGGCGGACAACAATGTGCGGCGCGACGCGAGCCTCGAAAGGCTCGCACAGCTCAAGCCTTCTTTCGATTTCACCGGCGCAGGAACGCTGACCGCGGGCAATTCCTCACCGCTCACCGACGGTGCAGCCGCGGTATTGCTGGGATCGGAAGAATGGGTGCGCGGCCGCGGACTGCAGGCGCAGGCGTACCTGCGCTACGGCAAGGTCGCGGCAGTGGACTTCGTGAACAAGGAAGGGTTGCTGATGGCGCCGGCATACGCCGTGCCGCGCATGCTGAAGGATGCCGGACTTGGGCTGCAGGACTTCGACTTCTATGAAATCCACGAGGCGTTCGCGGCACAGGTGCTGTGCACGCTCAAGGCGTGGGAATCGCCGGAATTCTGCCGCGACAGGCTGGGCCTGTCAGAGCCGCTCGGCAGTATCGATCGCTCACGCCTGAACGTGGTGGGCGGCAGTGTGGCGATCGGTCATCCATTCGCGGCGACCGGCGCGCGCATCGTCGCCACGCTCGCGAAACTCCTCGCGCAGAAGGGCAGCGGCCGCGGCCTCATTTCCGTATGTACCGCCGGCGGCATGGGAGTCACGGCCATTCTCGAGCGCTGATGGCTCCGCCGGCGCGCTCAGCAGTTGCAGGATTTGCCGTTAGTTGCAATTGAAACTAAATTAGCGGGCGATCCCCATTGCAGCGGTCTGACGCCATGAAACGCTACATCTCCTTTCCACGTGTCGAGGGCCAGGCTTCGCGCCAGGCACACGCGGATCTGCCAGAAGGCACGTTCGAACGCGAGATCAGCAAGGAGGGATTCTTCGGTCCCGCCGCACATCTGTATCACCGCCACCCGCCGACGGGCTGGGTCGACTTCGAGGGCCCCTGCGGCCGCACGCCTTCGACCTCACGAAGCTCGCCGCGACACCGGTCTCGCCATGGGACGCCGCTGAGGTTCTCTTCAATGCGTCGGTGCGGATTCGATTCTGGCGCGCCACCGGCGCGATGGATCACCTGGTGCGCAATGCCGACGGTGACGAGCTGCTCTTCATACACCAGGGGCGTGGCGAGCTCTTCTGCGACTATGGGCATCTCACCTTCGAGGCCGGCGACTACATCCTGATACCGCGCGGCACCATGTGGCGCCTGGCCTGCGCTGAGCCGCTCGCCGCGCTGTTGATCGAGGCGAGCAATGCGAGTTATTCACTCCCCGAAAAGGGCCTGGTCGGTCCGCACGCGATCTTCGATCCGGCGCTCCTCGACATTCCGCGTATCGATGCGGCGTTCGAGCAGCAACAAAGTGATGCGGCGCGCTGGTCGGTGAAGATCAAGCGCCGCGGCGCAGTGTCGACGGTGACCTATCCGTTCAACCCGCTCGACGCAGTCGGCTGGCACGGTGACCTCAGCGTCGCGCGCATCAACGTACGCGATATCCGCCCGCTGATGAGTCATCGCTATCACCTGCCACCATCGGCCCACACCACCTTTGTCGGCAACCGCTTCGTGGTCTGCACTTTCGTGCCGCGGCCATTCGAGAGCGATGCGGGCGCCCTCAAGGTGCCGTTCTTCCATAACAACGATGACTACGACGAGATGCTCTTCTATCACGCCGGAAATTTCTTCAGCCGCGACAACATTCATCCGGGGATGATTACCTTGCATCCGGCAGGGTTCACCCACGGCCCGCATCCGAAGGCGCTCAAGAACATGCTCAAGCAGTCCAAGCCCGCGACCGATGAGATCGCGGTCATGGTCGATGCACGGGATGCGCTGGAAATCGGCGCAGCGGCAAGATCGGTCGAGTGGGCGGGCTACGTCGATAGCTGGAAGGGCGGCTGAGGAGCGGGCCATCAAGCTGGCAACGCTGAAGGATGGGACTCGCGACGGGCAGCTGGTGGTCGTGAGTCGCAACCTGCAACGCGCCGTCGCGGTACCTCGAATCGCCCCTACTCTGCAAGGTGCGCTCGATGACTGGGTCCGATCAGCACCGAGGCTGATGCAGATTTCGAAGGAACTGGATGCGGCTGGCGGCGTCCAGGACGCCTTCGATTTCTCCCCGGCGCTTGCTGCGGCGCCACTGCCACGCGCCTATCAATGGGCTGACGGCAGCGCGTACGTCAATCCATGTCGAGCTGGTACGCAAGGCGCGTGGCGCCGAAATGCCCGCGTCGTTCTGGACCGATCCACTCATTTACCAGGGCGGTTCGGACGATCTGCTCGGCCCCGCGGACGATGTGCCGTTCCTGAGCGAGGAGTTTGGCATCGACCTCGAAGCGGAAGTCGCGGTCATTACCGATGATGTGCCGATGAATGTGTCTACCGAAACTGCACGCGGCACATCAAGCTCCTGATGGTGGTGAATGACTGGTCGCTCAGAAACCTCATTCCGGCTGAGCTCGCCAAAGGATTCGGCTTTTACCAGTCAAAGCCTGCGACCTCTTTCTCTCCCGTGGCGGTAACACCGGAGGAGCTCGGCAACGCTTGGGATGGCGGCAAGATCAGCCTGCCTCTCGTGAGTCACATCAACGGGACCCTGTTCGGCGAGCCTAACGCGGGCGTCGACATGACCTTCGATTTCCCGCGCCTGATCGCGCATGCAGCCCGTACACGGCGACTTCGGGCCGGGACCGTCATCGGTTCCGGCACGGTCTCCAACTACGATCGCAGCCGCGGCTCAAGCTGTCTGGCCGAAAAGCGCACCCTCGAACAGCTTGCGGACGGCCGTCCGTCGACTCCGTTCCTGCGCTTCGGTGACCGCGTCCGCATCGAAATGTTCGACGCCGAGGGCAATAGCGTGTTTGGGGCCATCGATCAACGCGTCGTGAGAGCTGCGGAATAGCAACCTGTCCCGCTTGAGGGCGGCGGACTGGGTGTCTCTCCCTCGGCCGACACTGAACGTGAGACCGCAGCGCGATTTTCCGGCTTCAGCTTTCGCGGGACACGATCCCTCACCTTTCATGTAATCAAGCAAGAACGGGCCCAGGGAGAGACACCCAGTCCGCCACCCTCAACGCGCCGAACAGTTGCGATCCACAGCGGGGCTGACTTCTAGCCAGCACCGTTTGCCACGTGCAAACTGTGGTGCCTTCGCCGGAGAAACCCCATGACAGAAACCATAGAGCTGTCGGCTCCCGACGAGCATCGCTTCAGTGCTTATCGGGCCGATCCCACCGGCACGCCGCGCGGCGCTGTAGTTGTCATCCAGGAGATCTTCGGGCTCACTCCCCATATCCGCGAAGTGGCCGACCAATACGCGGCGCAGGGTTACACCCTCATTCGCCCCGGCGATGTTCGATCGCGTCCGGCCGGGCATCGTGCTCGACTATTCGCAGATCCAGCAGGGTGTGGAGACGATGATGGCATTGCAGCCCTCCCAGACGCTGCTCGACGTGGGTGCGACGGTCGATGCGGCCGCGGCTGTGGGCAAGACGGCGGTAGTCGGTTTCTGCTGGGGCGGAACCATTGCCTATGTTGCCGCGTGCCGCTTGCCGATCAGCGCGGCGGTTTCATACTACGGCGGTCGCATCCTGCAATACGGCGATCGCAAGCCGCGCTGCCCGGTCATGTATCACTTTGGTGAGCAGGACCAGTCGATCCCGCTCGCGACGGTCGAGAAAGTGCGTCAGTTGCACCCGGAGGGCATTTACTACACTTACCCGGCAGGCCACGGATTCAACTGCAGCGAACGTTCGAGCTTCGAACCTGAGAGCGCGCGCCTCGCGTTCGAGCGTTCGCTCGAATTCCTGCGCAGCAATGTCGGTTAGCCTTTTCGAGGACCAAACCATGCAGCTCAAGGACAGCAAGCTCTTTCGTCAGCAGTGCTACATCGGCGGAACGTGGGCGGATGCGGGCAATCGCGCCACCATCGACGTCATCAATCCGGCGACCGGGCAAAAGCTCGGTACCGTGCCCAACATGGGTGCGGCGGAAACGCGCCGCGCGATCGAGGCTGCGCACACGGCATTCCCGGCGTGGGCTCACAAGACCGCAAAGGAACGTGCCGTGATCCTGAGGCGCTGGCACGACCTGATGATGGCGAACCAGGATGATCTCGCCATGCTGATGACGGCTGAGCAGGGCAAGCCGCTCGCCGAAGGCCAAGGGTGAAATCGCGTACGCCGCCTCGTTCCTCGAGTGGTTCGGCGAAGAGGGCAAGCGCCTCTACGGCGATGTCATTCCCGGTCACCAGGCGGACAAGCGCATCCTGGTCCTGCGCCAGCCGATCGGCGTGGTCGCGGCGATTACCCCGTGGAATTTTCCGGCCGCGATGATCACGCGCAAGGCCGGACCGGCGCTTGCGGCCGGATGCACGATCGTATGCAAACCCGCGACGCAGACGCCCTACTCTGCGTTCGCGATGGCGGAGCTTGCGGAACGCGCCGGTGTTCCGCAGGGCGTGCTCAACGTGATCACCGGTTCCGCCAACGAGATCGGCACCGAGATGACGTCCAACCCGATCGTGCGCAAGCTCACTTTCACCGGCTCGACCGTGGTCGGCAAGAAACTGATGGCGCAGTGCGCCGCGACGATGAAGAAGGTGTCGCTCGAGCTCGGTGGCAACGCGCCCTTCATAGTGTTTGACGACGCGGATCTCGATGCCGCCGTGCAGGGGCGATCGCGAGCAAGTACCGCAACACCGGACAGACCTGCGTGTGCGCCAATCGGCTGCTGGTCCAGGATGGCGTCTACGGCGAATTCGCGGGAAAGCTGGTGGATGCAGTCGCGCTGCTGCGAATCGGCGATGGCCTCAAGGGTGCCACCGACCAGGGTCCGCTGATCGACATGAAAGCGGTCGCCAAGGTCGAGGAACACATCGCGGACGCACTTGCCAAGGGCGCTGCGATTGCAACCGGCGGCAAGCGTCACGCACTCGGCGGCACGTTCTTCGAGCCCACCGTGCTTACCAACATGAAGCCCGACATGATCGTCGCGCGTGAAGAGACTTTCGGCCCCATCGCACCGCTGTTTCGTTTCAAGACCGAGGCGGAAGCGATTGGCATGGCCAATGACACGGAGTTCGGGCTCGCGGCGTATTTCTATACGCGCGACCTGGCGCGATCGTGGCGCGTCTCGGAAGGACTCGAGTACGGGATCGTCGGCCTCAACACCGGGATCATCTCCACCGAAGTCAGCGCCGTTCGGCGGGATGAAGGAATCCGGCGTCGGTCGCGAGGGCTCGAAGTACGGCATCCAGGACTACGCCGAGATCAAGTATGTCTGCGTGGGTGGCGTCACCGCGTGAACGTTGCCGGCCCGCGTGAGGTCGCCGGCCGACCCGCCCAGCCTCTTCCCGATCGCTCGGTGCTAGCGCTGCTCGCCGCGATCACGGCTGTCGGCCCTGGCGCAGTCAATATCTACCTGCCAGCACTGCCGGTACTGCGCGAACACTTCGCGACCGATGTCGCACATGTGCAGCTCACGGTGAGCGTGGCGCTGCTCGCATTCTCGCTCGGTCTGCTGGCCCACGGTCCGCTGTCGGATCGATTCGGCCGCCGGCCGATCGTCCTCATCGGTTTGCTGATTTTCAGCGTCGGATCGGTGATGTGCCTGGCGGCGCCAAGTCTCGACTGGCTGATCGCCGGTCGCGCGATCCAGGCGCTCGGCACCTCCGCTGGCATGATCGTGTCACGGGCGATCGTCAACGACCTGTACCCGCGCGAAAAGATGGCGCGCATGATCGCCTGGCTCACGATGGTGACCGTGATCGCCCCGACGCTCGCGCCCTGGGTCGGCGGCAAGCTCATGGTCGTTGCAGGCTGGCGCAGCGTGTTCGTGCTCCTCCTGGTCGCTGGTATCGTGATCCTGTGGGCAGCGTGGCGTTGGTTACCGGAGACGCGCGCACCGCGCCCTGCGCACGCAGAGAACCACTCGGTGGTTGCCGAGGCGAACGCGTTGCTGCGACAGCCGGCATTCCTGGGCTACACGATCCAGGGTGCGGTGATCTTCGCGGTGTTCTTCGTCTTCGTGTCGACGATGCCGTATGTCATGGTATCGGTGTTCCATCGACCGTTCACGGAGTTCGGCACCTACTACCTGCTGGTCGCAGCCGGCTACTTCCTCGGCAACTGGGGTGTGACGCGCCATCACGGCCGCGCGGGTGTCAATACACTGATCAATATCGGCGTCCTGGTTTCGCTGGGCGGCGCGGCCGTGGCACTCGGTGCGATAGCGCTCGGGGCCGTTCACCCGCTGTGGATCTTCGTGCCTGTTGCCGTGATGACGTTCGGTCAGGGATTGACGCTTCCCAATGTCACCGCCAGCGCCATCGGACTCGCGCGCCAGCACGCCGGGACCTCATCGAGCTTGCTTGGCTTCGTACAGCAGGTGGTAGGCGCGATCTGTGTTCAATGGCTCGGCAGCTATCCCGTCGACACGCCGTTTCCGGTACTGATCTTCTGTGTCGGGATGTGTGTACTCGCGGTGGCGCTGTGGTTCCTGATGCCCCACGCAGCCGCGACCAGCGTGTCGAAGAACCCACACATGCCATGAACCCGCCGGGCTCCTCGCCACGGCTAGACCGTTTCGAGCTTTTTCTTCAGCGCCTCGAGGCGCACGCCCCAGAAGGCCTTCATCTTCTTCGCCTGTGCGGCCGATTCGATCTTGCCGTGCTGAAGCGCGACGAGAGTCTTGCCTGAGCCCTTGGGGTACAGGTTCACTCCGATGCTCTTCGCGCCGTCGATCCAGGTCACGCGCATCGACTTCGGCGGCGTCACCTCGTGAATCGTGATTGCCGTCTTCGGCAACCAGCGGACACGCGCTTTGGCGTTGGTCCAGGCGCGAAACACGCTCCTGGCATCGGCCTCGATGGTGCGGCTCGCGCTGATCTCGAATCCACCCCGCTTCTCGTGCTTCACGCGCAAACCCCGCGCCTGCTCGTAGCCGACAGTGACCATCTGCGCCCACCAGCCCGGCACGGAATACTTTTCATGCAGCAGCTCGCGCCATTGCCGTGTGGCCCAGTGTCGGGCCCCTCTCCTTGTCCAGAATCCTGAGCCATTCGTGTTCCAACCGCGGCCGGTTTTCGCCTTGACCGCATCAGTCGAGACCGGCGGCTTCCGGGCCGCATCCCTGGCGCTGCTCTTATGAGCACTGCTCATTTCGACCCTCCCTGATCATCAGGTGACGTTAGGAAAGCTTGCCACGAGTTTCGCCGCATTGTCACAGCCCTGTCATGTCGTAACGCCGTGCGACTCGCGCATAGAGATGGTGGCGTCTTTTCGCTATCGTGCCAGCCCATCATTGCAGCGAAGGCGCTCTGACACTCCCAGCATGCCGCGTTATCTCAGCCCGCCGCCACCCGTCGCGCAGCCCGCGCGAGTGGGCGTACTGCTGGTGAATCTCGGCAGTCCCGGCGAACCGACGTCGGGCGCCGTGCGGCGATTTCTTGCCGAGATGCTTTCCGACCCACGGCTCATCGAGTTACCTCGTGCGCTCTGGCTTCCCATCCTGCACGGCGTGGTCCTGCGTGTGCGACCGCGGCGCAGCGCGGCTCTATCGCAAGATATGGATGCCTGAAGGATCGCCCCTCATCGTGTACGCGAGACGCCTCGCGGATGCGCTGCAAAGCTGCGCTCGCGGGGCAGGCCGATGGCGGCTGCGCCATCCAGATCGGCATGTGTTATGGAGATCCTGCAATAGCCGCAGGCTTGCAGGCACTACGATCGAGTGGGGTGCAGCGCCTCATCATTCTTCCGCTGTATCCGCAGTACGCCGGCGTAACGACCGGCTCGGTGTTCGATCACGTCGCCGCCGAGCTCGCGGGCTGGCGCGTCGTGCCCGAGTTGCGCTTCATCAACGACTATCACGATGCGCCCGCGTATATCGGTGCGCTCAAGGCAAGCGTGCGCGAACATTGGGAGAAGAACGGCCGTTCGCAGCATCTCCTCATGTCCTTTCACAGCATGCCGAAACGGCTGTTCGAGAAGGGCGACCCTTACTACACGCGCTGCCAGCACACGGCCACGCTGCTGGCCGGCGCGCTCGGACTGAAAGATGAGGAGTGGAGTCTGAGCTTTCAGTCCCGTTTCGGGTACCAGGAGTGGCTTCAGCCCTACACCGCGGACGTCGTGCGCCAGCGTGCGCGTGATGGCGTGCGCAAGCTCACCGTGATCTGCCCGGGATTTTCCCTCGATTGCCTCGAATCACTGGAAGAAATCGCGATCACGGGACGCGAGGCATTCCTGGAGCACGGCGGCGAGAGCCTCGACTACATACCGGCGCTCAACGAGCGTGCCGATCATGTCAGCCTGCTCGGCGATCTTATCCTGCGTCGCGCGAACTAGGGGACTCACATGCTGGGACGCTTCCTCGAAATCAGCGTGCACGCGCCGAATGTGCTCGAGTCGCTGGAGTTCTACCAGAAGCTTGGCTTCACGCAGGCGCAGGTGGGCGAAGCGTGGGCACACCCGTACGCAGTGGTCTCGGACGGGCGCCTGTTCATCGGCCTGCACCAATACGAGTTCGACTCGCCGTCGCTGACTTTCGTCAAGCCTGATCTGTCGCGCCTACATCGACACGCTGGAGAGCCTTTGGAATCGAGTTCGCGTTCCGCAAGCTCGGCGGCGATGTATTCAACAGGCGGGCTTTCACGATCCGGACCGGCTGATGGTGACACTCCTGGAGGCGCGCACGTTTTCTCCGCCGACGCGCCAGCCGGGCAGACTTCGTCGTGCGGCTATTTCAACGAGATCGGCATTCCGGCACGCAATCCCGGTGATTCCAAAATTTCTGGAGCGGCTGGGGTTCGTCGCGACGGATGAAGACAGAGCGAGCCGTTTCGCCACATTTCCCTGACCAGCGACTCTCTCGATCTCGGCCTCTATGCCACGCGCGAGCTGCGCAACCGGTGCTGAGCTTCATCGACGCCGAAATGCCGTCGCGTCTCAGCCACATCGACAAGCTGGGCATCGAGCGCTCACAGCACCTGCCTGCAGCGTTCGATCCCGAGAGCATGGCGATGCTCGTGGCGCCCGAAGGCACGACTTTGCTCCTCATGACTGGCGACGCCTGAGAGCACAGCCGTCCAGCGCGACATGAATCCGCGGCAGGCTCGTCCTGGCCGCGGCAGCATCTCGTACCGAAAACGTGTCAGCCCCGGCAAAAACACTATCCTTGCGCGCCTCGAGGCCGGTCCGGTGAACAACTCGAACGCCCGGCGAACACTTATTGGAGGATCCCGATGAACGTTCTGGTTCGCGCTCTGCTGCTACTCATGCTGAGCGGCACCGTGCACTTGCCGATGAGGGGATGTGGACTTCGACAACTTCCCAAGCAACTGGTCAAGGAAAAGCTCGGCGTCGATATCACCGACGCGTGGCTCGATCACGCTCGCCTTGCGACGACGCGCCTCGAATCCGGGTGCACCGGGTCAGTTCATTTCTCCCGACGGCCTGATTCTCACCAACCATCACTGCGCCAGCGAATGCCTGGCGCAGATATCCACACCCGCAGAAAGACATGCTCGCCGACGGTTTTCTCGCCGCCTCGCGCAGCCAGGAACCCGCATGCAAGACCGAGCAGATCTCAGTACTGGTCGCGATGGAAGACATTACCGGCAGGATCAGCGCGGCGACCCAGGGACTCGACGACAGCGCGGCGAATGCAGCGCGCAAGAAAGAACTGACGCGGCTCGAACAGGCCTGCGAGGAAGCATCGAAGAAGATGACAAGCGCACCGGAGCCCTCTCCTGCGAATCGGTTTCGCTCTACCAGGGCGGCCAGTACTTCCTCTACAAGTACAAGCGCTATAGCGATATCCGTCTGGTGTTTGCCCTCGAGGACGATATCGCCGCCTTTGGCGGCGATCCGGACAACTTCCAGTTCCCGCGCTTACTGCCTCGACATGTCGCTCATGCGAGCCTACGAGAACGGCAAGCCGGCCAGCACACCGAATTACCTCAAGGTGAACTTCGCCGGACCTGAAGCAGGCGAACCCGTATTCGTGACCGGGCATCCGGGAAATACCCAGCGCCTGCTCACGGTCGATCAGCTCGTCTCGAACCGCAACGCTTACCTGCCCCTGTGGCTGCTGCGGTACGCGGAACTGCGTGGCCGGTTACATTCAGTTCAGCAAGACTGACGCGGAGTCCCTGCGCATCAGTGCAGGATCCCCTCAACTCAATCGAGAACTCCATCAAGGTGCGCCGTAAACAGCTCGATGCGTTGTTGGACGAGAGCCTGATGCAGTCAAAGGGCGCGGAAGAAAAGGCGCTGCGCGACAAGGTGGCCGCCGATCCGGCGCTGCAGTGCGATTGCCGGCTCAGCCTGGGATGACATGGCGAAGGCGCAGGCTGCGTATCGCAACCAGCTGGCTGCCCTACACCTTTGTCGAAGGTGCCGCCGGTTTCAACAGTGAGCTGTATCGATACGCGCGCGCCCTGGTACGCGGCGCGGCAGAACGCGCCAAGCCGAACGAAGAACGTTTCCGCGAATACACCAACGCCGCACTTCCGCAACTCGAGCAATACGTCAAGGCGGACACGCCGGTGTACCCGTCGCTCGACAAGCTGACTTTGTCGTTCGCGCTGGAGCGCATGCGCGAGTGGCTGGGGCCCGATGACAAGCTGGTCCGGAGCGTGCTGGGGAGTGAGTCCCCGGACAGCCTCGCGGCAGCGCCTGGTCGATGGCAGCAAGCTCGGGCGACGCCAAGGTTCGCGCACAGCTCTGGGACGGGGTGCTGCGGCGGTCGAGCGCATCGACCGATCCGATGATCCAGCTGGCGCACAGGGTGGATCCGGACGCTCGTGCGATCCGCAAGCGCTATGAGGACGAAGTCGAGGCGCCGACCGAAGTCGCGAGCGAGAAGATCGCCCGCGCCCGCTTCAAGGTCCTGGGAACCAGTACCTACCCCGATGCGACCTTCACGCTACGCGTCAACTTCGGCACGGTGCAGGCGTGGGTTGAGAAAGGCGAGCCGGTAGCGCCGTTCACCACCCTCAAGGTGGCCTACGATCGGACGACCGGGAAGAAGCCATTCAGCATGCCGCCACGCTGGGTCGAGCAGAAGGGTTCTCTTGATCCGAGTACGCGGTTCAATCTGTCAACCAACAACGACATCGTCGGCGGGAACTCCGGCAGCCCTGCTCATCAATGCCAAGGGCGAGCTGGTGGGTCTCATGTTCGACGGCAACATTCACTCGATCTCGGGCTCCTACTGGTTCGATGTCGAGAAGAACCGGGCCATTGCCGTGGATCCGACGATCATGAAGGAAGCACTCACCAAGGTGTATCACGCCGACGCGCTGGTGAAGGAGATCTCGGGGCGCTGACCGGGCATTGCGGCTTCTCTACAGTCTTCGGCCGTGCAGCAGGTTCAGTGCCGCTGCACGGCATTCTGCCTTTGTCCGCCTGATCCCGCGTCCCCGGCCCCGCCCAGGGCGGGAAGGTATCCTGCGCCCGCCTCCTGGCATCCAAGCGCACTGGCGGTTGATTGTGGCGGCGACAAGCGTCTAACACCCGAATCACCGCTGGCCATAACCGCATGCAAAGCACCATCACGGAGCCGTCCAGGACGGTCGTGCAGGCGACAATCCGCCCTGAAATCAGCGTCGTCGTGCCGGTCTTCAACGAGAGGCCCTGCCTGCCGGAGCTGTTCGTGCGGCTCTGCGAGGCGCTCGATCAGCTGGCGCACCTTACGAGTGCATCTTCGTGGACGACGGCAGCCGCGATCGCTCGGTCGCGCTGCTGCGCGCCCAGCACGCTGCGCGCCCTGGCGAAACGCGCGTGATCCTGTTTCAGCGCAACTTCGGTCAGCACGCGGCGATCCTGGCCGGATTCGAGCGCGCGCTGGCGAGATCGTCATCACCCTGATGCCGACCCGCAGAACCCTCCCGAGGAAATTCCCCGGCTGCGCGCAGCCATCAAGCTCGGGCATGATCTATGTCGGTACCGTCCGGCGCGGTCGTCAGGATCACTGGGCCAGGCGCTGGGCCTCGCGCGCTGAACCACCTGCGGGAGACGACCACTCACATCCACATCACCGACCAGGGTTGCATGCTGCGCGCCTACGCGCGCGACGTGATCGATGCGGTGAATGCGTCGCGCGAAGTGAATACTTTCATTCCCGCGCTTGCCTACCTGTACGCGCGCAATCCCACCGAGATCGAAGTCGCGCACGAGTCGAGGCGCGCCGGCCAGTCGAAGTATTCGCTCTACAAGCTGATACGCCTCAACTTCGACCTGATGACCGGCTTCACCTTCGTGCCGCTGCAACTGTTTTCGATGCTGGGCATGGCGATCGCGGCATGTCGGGTCTGCTGGTGATCTACCCGTGGCGCGACGCGCTGATCCTGGGGCCGGAGGTGGAGGGCGTGTTCACCCTCTTTGCCATCGCCTTCATGCTGATCGGCGTGGCGCTGTTCGGCATCGGCCTGATCGGCGAATACGTCGGCCGCACCTACGAGCAGGTACGCGGCCGGCCTCGCTACATCGTCGCGGCAGTACTCGAAAGCCAGAAAGGCAGGCAGCGCGAGCGGCTTCGTGTCTAGAGCGGTCGTGTTCGCCTACAGCGAAGTCGGATTTCGCTGCCTGCGCGTACTGCTCGATCGAGGCATCGATGTTCCCTGGTATTCACGCACGCGGACGCTCCAGGCGAGGTGCACTGGTTTCAGAGCGTGGCGCGGCTTGCGACGGAGCGCGGGATCGAAGTGGTGACACCCGAGAATCCGAATTCGGCAGGGTGGGTCAAACGGGTGCGGTGCACTCACGCCGCACTACATCTTTCCTTCTATTACCGCTCGATGCTCGGCCAGCCCCTGCTGAGCAACGCCACGTTGGGAGTGCGCTCAACATGCATGGGTCGCTCCTGCCCAAGTATCGCGGCCGCGCTCCGGTCAATTGGGCCATTCTCAATGGCGAGCGCAGCACGGGCGCAACGCTGCACTACATGGTCAGCAAGCCTGATGCCGGCCGATCGTGGCACAGCAACCTGTCCCGATCGGGATCAACGATACCGCGCTCACGGTATCGATCGCTGTGAGGCCGCGACCGCGGCAAGCCTGCTCGAGGACTGCCTGCCCCTGCTTGCAGAAGGGCCCCTGCGGCGAGGCCCATGGATCTCACGGAAGGCTCTTATTTCGGCGCTCGCACGGCGGAGGACGGGCGCATCGACTGGTCGTGGCCAGCCGATCGGATCCACGCGCGTCATCCGCGCGGTCGCGCCACCATTTCCCGGCGCCTTCACCGATCTCGGGCCACAGCGCATCGTGTTCGACGTCATCGCGCTGGACGGGCGAACCGCGCCCGCTCCGAAGCTGGAGCGCGGCCTGTATGTGGAGCGTGGCGAGCACCTGCTTCTCGATTGCGCCGATGGCTTGAGGCTGGAGATTCCTTCCCTCTCCATCGACGGCCAACCGCTCGACGCGCGTGGTTTCGCCCGACTGCATGGCGACCACGCCGCTGCCACTCGACAATTTATCTGCACCGGAAACCTTCGCTCATGAAGAAACTGCTGATCCTCGGCGTTAACGGCTTCATCGGCCATCACCTCGAGCGAGCGCGGTGATGCGCGACGACGGACTGGCATGTCTACGGCATGGACCTGGAGAGCGATCGCGTCGCCGACCTGCTCGACAACCCGCGCTTCCACTACTTCGAAGGCGACATCACGATCAACCAGCGAGTGGATCGAGTACCACATCCGCAAGTGCGACGTGCTCCTGCCGCTGGTCGCGATCGCGACGCCGCGCCACCTACGTCACGCGACCGCATCGGGCGTCTTCGAGCTCGACTTCGAAGCCAACCTGCCCATCGTCCGGCAGTGCGCGAAGCATACGACAAGCGCGTGGTGTTCCCGTCGACCTCCGAGGTCTACGGCATGTGCGACGGACGGCGGAGTTCGATCCGGACGAGTCCTCGCCTGCGTGCTCGGACCGATCCGCAAGTCGCGCTGGATCTACTCCGTGCAGCAAGCAGCTCCTCGGATCGCGTGATCTGGGCGCTACGGCGCCGACGCCGGGCTCGATTTCACGCTGTTTCGCCCTTCAACTGGATCGGCGCCGCGACTCGACTCGCATCAGACACCGCCAAGGAAGGCAGCTCGCGCGTGCTGACGCAGTTCCTCGGCAATATCGTACGCGGCGAGGACATCCGGCTGGTGGACGGCGGCTCGCGCAGCGGCGTTGCTTCACCTATATCTCCGAGGGCATCGATTGCCTGTTGAAGATCATCTGCCAACCGCAGTGGGGGTGGCATCGGGTCACATTTACAACATCGGCAACCCGGCCAACGATCTCTCGATCCGCGAGCTCGCGGAGCTGATGCTGGATATCGCCCGCTCCATCGACGCGTACGCCGCATCGGCGGCCAAGGTGCGCGTCGTTGATGTCACCGCGGAGAAGTACTACGGCGCCGGCTACCAGGATGTGCAGAGCCGCGCGCCTGATCAGGGAATACCCAGCGAGGAGCTCGATCTGGGCACGCGAAGATCGACATGCAGACCGCCAGTGCGCCGCATCTTCGAGTCCCATCGCGCCATCTCGGCGATGCCCGCGCCCTGGTGGATGCGGCCTGATTCGCGACGCAATGAGCGATATTTCGCCTGCCCGTGGCGCGCGCGAGGAGCCCACACGCCGGCTCGCGCTCAAGATCGACGTGGACACGCTGCGAGGAACGCTCCAAGGTGTCCCGCGTCTCACCGAACTGCTGCAACGTCTGCGCGCAAGGGCAACGTTCTACTTCAGCGTCGGGCCTGACCACACCGGGCGGGCATTGCGACGCGCATTCCGGCCGGAGCTTCCTCGGCAAGGTGCGGCGCACCTGGTGCTGTGAACATTACGGCTGGAAAACGCTCCTGTAACGGCACGTTGCTGCCGGGCCCGCACATCGGCCAGCGCGCCGCTGCAGTGATGCGCTCGGTGCGCGATGCCGGCTTTGAAGTGGGTCTGCACTCCTACGACCACGTCCGCTGGCAGGACGGTGTCACCCGCGCCGATGAATCCTGGACCGGGGACGAGCTCGAACGAGGCGTCGCCGCGTTCACTGCGGTGTTCGGCCACCCACCGGACTCGCATGCGGCGGCCGGCTGGCAACTCAATCTCGCACGTGCTGACGCTCGAGTCGCAGTACCGCTTTCGTTACGCCAGCGATACGCGCGGTGTGACCCCGTTTCTTCCCGAGATGCACGGCGTGACTGGCGAGCGTGCGAGCTGCCGACGACGCTGCCGACGCTCGACGAGCTCATCGGGATCGAGGGCCATTCCGCCGACGAGGCGGTCGATGCGATTCTAGCCGCGACCAACTGCATCCCGCGATGAGCCACGTTTTCACGTTGCATGTGCCGAACCCGAGGGCCAAAGGCTGGGCTGCAATTCCAGAGCGACTGCTCGAAGGCTGGATGTCACAAGGCTTCGAGCTCGTAGCGATGCGCGACCAGTTCGTGATCTACAGGTGAATCGCTTGCGCCGCCACCGAAATCGACCTCGATGAAGTTCCGGGCCGCTCCGGCACGCTGGCTATCCAGGGCCGCCAGCTGACAGAAGCGACCAGTCAATGACGACGGCGCGGCAATCCAGTCCCGGAATCGTCGCTTCGCACTGCTCGCCGCGCCCTCCCGGCATTCGCCCTGTCCTGGTTCGTCCTGCTCGGCCACCATGCCCCAGTCTCAATCCGGACGAGGGACGCTACGCGGGAATTCCACGGGAGATGCTCGCATCCGGCAACCGGCTGGTACCGAGGCTCAACCGATTTGGTCTACATCGAAAAGCCGCCGTTGCAGTACTGGGCCACCGCGGTGAGCTATACGGTGCTCGGCGCGAACGACTGGTCGGCACGACTCCTACACCGGCCTGTGTGGATTTCTCACGCGTGCTGATCGGCGCCGGCCTGGCCTGGCGCATCTGGGGCACCACACGACTGCATGGCGCGCCTGAATCATTTCGGGAAGCTCGCTCCTCACCGTCCCTGATGGCGCACCAGCTCACCCTCGACATGAGCCTCACGCTCTTCGCGACGCTGATGCTCGCGGCATTCTGCGTATCGCTCACGACTCACGCACCGCCGATTCCATGCGCAGGCGCTGGATGTGGCTCGCATGGGCTGCTGCCGCTGGGGCGCTTCTGACCAAGGGGCTGCTGGCCCTGGTCCTGCCGGCATTGACGCTCATCGCCTATTCGATCGTGCAACGGCACTGGTCGATCTGGCGTCGGCTTCCGATTGCGAAGCGGCCTCGCGCTGTTCCTGTTGCTGACCTGCCCTGGATGCTGCCGTGCAGCGCGCAGTGCCACAGTTCTTCGACTTTCTTCATCGTGCGCGAGCATTTCGCGCGCTATCTCACGATGGTGTCGGGTCGCTACCAGCCGTGGTGGTTCTTCTCGGGATATTCATCGCGGGCTCTTTGCCGTGGACGCTATCCGGCGGTGCGCGCCCTGCTGACAGGCTGGCGTCGCTCGTCGGCCAGAAGGCTTCGATGTGCGACGGTTCCTCTGGATCTGAGCGTGACTGTCCTCGTGTTCTTTTCCGCCTCGGACTCAAAACTCGTTCCCTACATCCCGCCGATGTTTCCTTCGGTGGCGGTGTTGATGGCAACGATCGAGGAAACACGGCTTGGCGTCGCGATCTGCGCCAGACAGGCGTACTGCTCCTGGTGATAGGGGCGACTTTCCTTACTCTCGCGGTACTGACGCCACGACTGGTGCCGGCAACACCGCGCGGCGAGCTCTTCTTCGATCTGCGCCCGGTATTGTTCGCCGACGCTGTGATTGCCCTGATCGGCGGATCTCTCGCCACACGCAAGGACGACAGCCTGCGACTTGGCTGCTATTGTTGGCGCGACCGGCTATCTTTGCGCCGCAGCGCTCCTGTGGGCGCGCGGGCGGTGGACACGGTCTATTCGGGCGAATCGCTCGCCACCCAGTTGCCGCCTGCCCTCTACCGGGACGTACCGATGTTCAGCGTTCGCACCCTACGACCAGTCCTTGCCGTTCTACCTGCGCCGCACGATGACGCTCGTCGACGAGAAGGGCGAACTCGCGCTTCGGCCTCGAGTTCGAGCCGCACAAGGGAATACCGAACCTCGAGGCGTTCGCGGAATCGCACTGGCGCGACCTGCCACAGGCGCTTGCAGTCGTCGAACCGAAGACCTACGCGCTATTGCAGCAGCACGGGTACCGATGGTGGTGCGGGCCCGCGACCTGCGCCGCCTGGTCGTGAGCCGACAATGAGCGCTATCACCTGGTTGCTGTTGCTCGGTGGTGTGTTGCTCAATGCCGCTGCACAACTGCTGCTCAACGGCGGCAACGCGCACCAGTGGCGCACTGGTATCCGATGCCGGCAACGTCTCCCGGAGCGCGGCCGAAGTGATTGCTGCGCACCGCGCCACTGTGGGCGGGCCTGGCGTGCTATTGCGTCAGCGTACTGCTATGGCTTTCTGGCGCCTTTGTCGCGCGTGCCGGTGAGCATTGCGTACCCCATGCTCTGATTGGCTATGTCGGTCAATGGCATTCGCAGCCGCGATCCTGTTCGGCGAAGCGCTGACGGTCGCAAAGATGAGCGGCATCCCGCTGATCGTTGCCGGCGTGGTGGTTCTCGCTCGGGCTGCGCCATGAAAGGACTACCTGCCCTTCACCCGGCCAGTGATCGACGAGCAGACCATCGCCGGGGTTGCAGACGTTTTGCGCTCCGGTTGGATCACGACCGGGCCGCAGGTGAGCCGCTTCGAAGGCGAACTCGCCACGTACCCCGGCGGCAGCCGGCAGGTTCGATCGTTTACTTCAGCCACAGGCGCACTCGAGGTGGCGCTCGTCGCCGCCGGGATTGGTCCGGGCGACGAAGTGATCGTTCCGGCCATGAGCTTCGCGGCCTCCGCGAACGTCGTGGTGCGCGTCGGCGCAGTGCCGGTGTTCGTCGATGTGGGACTGCGCAACCGCAATATCGAGGTAGCTCAGATCGAAGCGGCGCTGACGCCGCGCACGCGCGCCATCATGCCGGTGCATTTCGCCGGCCTGTCAGCGGATCTCGATGCCGTATACGCAGTCGCCTCGCGCCACCGCCTGCGCGTGATCGAGGATGCGGCGCATGCCATCGGCTCCGCGTGGCGTGGCCGCAGGATCGGGTCGTTCGGCGACCTCGTCTGTTTCCAGCTTCCATCCCAACAAGAACATCACCACCATCGAGGGTGGCGCGCTCGTGACCGCCGATGCGGAGGTGCTCAAAACGGTCGAGCAACTTCGCTTTCATGGCATCCAGCGCAACGCGGACGGCGAGCCGACGTGTGCGCGCGCCGGCGGCAAGTACAATTTCTCCGACGTCTCGGCCTGCATCGGGATCGCGCAACTCGCGCAGCTCGAGAGCTTCAATCGCCGCCGTCGTGAGCTCGCGGCAGCGCGCTACTTCGAGTTACTCCGAGGAGCAGGATGGCCTGGCTCCCTGCCGGAGCGGGGCGATCAGGATCATTCCTGGCACATCTTCACCGTGCTGATCGACTACGCGCGGTTCGGCTACACGCGGTCCACGCTGCCTGCAGCGGGCGCTGCATGAGCAGGGCATCGGTAGCGGTGTCCACTATCCCAGCATTCCGGCGCTGACCTTTATCGACAGCTCGGCTACGTGCCGTGAACAGTGGCCGAACGCACTGCGCATCGGCCGCGAGACGCTCGCCTTGCCACTCTTTCCCCGGCATGCGTGATGAGGACGTGGAGCGAGTTGTGAAAACGCTGTGGGAGCACCCTGCGCCGCGATTGATCCCGACGTGAAGTGCCGTCTCACGCTGTGCGAGGCGCTGCGTGCCGCAGTGACCGCTCCAGCGGATGAATTCCCGAGACACGCAACCCGTTCATGTCTGCCGGCGCTGATCGCTCTGCTCGTCTGCGGTACCGCGGCGGCCGGCACCGCCATTGAAGCGCCCCCGCCGCCGTCTGCCAGACCGACGCAACTTCCTCGGATGCCGAGCTCGAAGGCGCCGGCGCGACGTTCGGCGAGATCAGGATTGTGAACCAGAATATTTTCGATCTGGAAGATCCAAGGAAGACACGGCTCTCTTCCGCCTCGCCAACCGGCTGCACATCAAGACACGCCCGGAAGTCATCCAGCGCCAGCTCCTGTTCAGCAGCGGCGATCGATACTCGAAGCGGCTCATGGAGGAATCCGAACGGCTGTTGCGATCGGCGCGCTACCTCTACGACGCCTCGATCCGGCCCGTTGCGTATCACGACGGCCAGGTCGACGTCACGAAGTCATCACGCGCGATGTGTGGACACTCAATCCGGGCATTTCGTTTGGCCGGCATGGCGGGAAAAACACCGCCGGGATCGAACTCCGAGGAGCTGAACCTGCTGGGCCGGGGACAATCCATTTCCGCCTCCCACAAGTCGGGCATCGATCGCGATGAGAACCTGCCTCGAGTTCAAGGACGCGAATCTCGCTGGAAGCCGCATCAACTTGCAGGCGAGCTATGCGAACAACAGCGACGGTTTGCGCCACGAGCTGCTTGTCGACCGGCCCTTCTACTCCGCTCGACACGCGGCGTGCCGGAGGAATCGCTCTTGCCGATGATGAGCGCGTCGATTCGCTCTATGACCTGGGCGAAATCGTCAACGAGTTCAGCGAACACCGCCGGTTCGCCGACCTCTATGCGGGCACGTCACCGGGACTGCAGGACGGTTGGGCGCGTCGCCTGACATTCGGCTTCCCACTTTCGACGAGCGGCAGTTCCAGGCGCCTGCCCGCGGCTGGAGCCACGACCCTCGTGCCCGAGAATCGCAAGCTCGTCTATCCGTGGGTCGGGTTCGACCTGGTCGAAGACAGCTACCGCAAGCTCAAGAACCACGATGAGATCGAACGCACCGAGGATTTCTTCCTCGGCACGCGCGTCACCGGCGCCTGGGATTCAGTGATCCGGCATTCAGCGCGGATCGGAGCGCCGTGGTATTCGCTGCTACCGCAGGCTATGGCATGTCACCGACACCGGCCTCGACGCTCCTGTATGCCGGCGCCGCTTCATGGCCGCTATGAGGACGGCGAGGCTGACAACACTGTGCTGGACGCGGCGATTCGCTACTACGTGCAGCAGTCGCGCAACTGGCTGTTCTTCACGACGCTGCAGGGCACGGCCGGTCACAACCTCGACCTCGACAACCAGATCCTGCTCGGCGGCGGTAATGCGATGCGTGGTTACCCGCTTCGCTACCAGGGCGGAGAAGCGCGCGCTGCTCACCGTGGAGCAGCGCTACTTCACTGACTGGTATCCGTTTCGCCTGTTCCGGCGTAGGTGCAGCGGCATTCATCGACATGGGTCGCACCCGGGGCGAGGCGCCGTTGAATACTCCGGAGCCTGGGGCCGCTGAAGGATCGTTGGCATCGGCCTGCGCTCGGGGAGCAGCCGCTCCGACTCGGCAATATATCACATCGATCTGGCGTTTCCACTCGATGGCGATCCGTCGATCAGCAAAGTGCAACTCCTCGTGGAAACTAAAGAAGCGTTCTGACCCCGCGCTCGCCTAGCTCGACTTCTTCGTTGCAACCACCGAGAACTTCACCTTCATCTGGTCCTGCACCTGAAGTGCGCCGCCGAGCACGCTGAAGGGCTTGAGGCCGAGCTCTGACTGCTTGACTGAAAATTCTCCGGTCGCCGTGAGGTGATCGCCTTCGTACTTCACCGCCACCGGAACCTGATGTCGTGTCCTGGTCCCTGAGCTTCACCCTGACCGTCGCCTGCATCGCTTCGCGCGTGCCTTCGATTCTCGTCGAGCTCAGCTCGACGCCGGGGTAGTGCTCGCCGTCAAGGAGCGCCTCCCCAACAGGTTCTTGCGCGTCCCCTCTTTCGCGGAGTCGGACACTTCGGCCTTGAAATCCCGCCCTGCTGGCGCAGGTCCGCTTCGTCGATCTCGAGCAGTGTCACCGGCATCACCAGGTCGAAGGCGCAGTGAGAAACGTCATCGTGCACATAGACGACGCCGCGTGAGATTGTGAGAAGCAATCACGTGGTTGTGGCCCGCGGCCGAAAACGCGCCGCCCTTGTAGACCAGGATGCGTACCAGCGATTCTTCGGGGCGGACCTGGTAGAGCGTCGCACCCTTGATGTCACGTGCGGGGATGCCGGTCGTCGGCGCCCAAGCCCGGCCGGGACCTCGGGGCGTTGCGCCGTCGGGCAGCCCAGCAGCAGTGCGCACAGGGCAATGATCGCGATCGAGCGAAGCAGGCGGATCATGGTTCACCATGTATATTATGCGGACACGCTCCGGGGCAAGTCCCCTGAGACTTGCGAGATCCACTCCCGCCATGGAGAGCCCATGCAGTTTCGCAATACAGTGACTCGATGGGGCGCAGTCTCTCAGACGCGTTTCACTGGGTGATCGTGGTGCTGATCATCGTGCAGTTCGTGCTGGCGAGGATCGAGCATCACCCGCCCCTGGGGCTGGAAAAATTTGCAGTCCTCGCCCGGCACAAGTCCATCGGCATCACTATCCTGGCGCTCGCCACGTTGCGACTCCTGTGGCGCTGGATGAATCCCGTTCCGCCGCTGCCGGATACCCTCAAGCCCTACGAGCGTGTGCTGTCGCACGTCTCACACTTCGGCCTGTATTTCTTCCTGTTCGCGATGCCGATCACCGGCTGGATGCTGTCGACCGCTTCCAACTTTCCGGTGAGCTATTTCGGCTTATTTACGCTGCCGAACCTCATGACGCCGGACAAGGAGACGGCCGACGTGATGCACGAGGTGCACGAGACGCTGTTCAAGATCCTGGTGGCGTTCTGCGGTGTTGCACATCGCCGCGGCACTTAAACACCATTTCGTGCTCAAAGACGACGTGTTGCGGCGCATGTTGCCGTTTTCATCCCGAACGCCGAGGTGATCAATGCGGTAGAACGCACGCCACTCTCTCCTTGGTGCTTTGCTCCACGATGGTGCTGGCCTGCGGTCCTGCGCAGGGCCCCTGCCAGCCGAGGCTGCGCCGCAGACTCCCGCCGCTGCAGCGTGACTCCGGTGCTCGAGGGGACTACGGTGCTCCGCGGCGACTCCGGCGGCCGCGGCGACCCGGCAGCCACGACGACTCCTGCGACCGGCGCCACGAACTACGCGGTGGACCCGGCCAAGAGCTGGCTGGGCTTTACAGCGAAGCAGAGCGGCGGTGATGTCGATGCCCGGTTCGATAAATTCTCGGCACAGATTGCATTCGCCGATGCCAATCTTGCCGCCAGCCATTTCGATGTCCAGGTCACGACGCAATCGGTGAACTCACAGGACAGCGATCGCGATACGGTGCTGCGCGATAAGGATCTTTTTGACTCCACCAAGTACCCCACGGCGCATTTCGTGACTTCCACCTTCACACGCAAGGCCGCCGGGCAGTACGAGCGCGACGGGCAAGCTCACGGTCCGCGATGTGACGCGCGAGATCCACCTGCCATTTACGTTTCCAGAGCGCGCAGGAGGCTGGCAAGCCCGTCGCCTGGCTCAAGGGCGGTGTGACGGTCAATCGGCTCGATTACGGTGTCGGCCAGGGCGATTGGAAGGACACCTCGGTCGTCGCCAACGAAGTGAAAGTCAAGTTCGAGTTGCGCCTGCTGCCGAAATGAGCCCCCAGCAGCCGCCCGATGACGCAAGCGTTCGACGACGTCGGCGAATGCGTCGATGCGGCTTTGCGCCGTCTCGGCGGCCGCATCGTGCTGGCGCTGCCCTCGCGCTCGGCAAGCCCAACCCGCTGGTGAACGAGTTCTATCGGCGCGCGGTTCGCGATCCGAAGATCGAGCTGCGCATTTTCACGGCGCTGAGCCTGCGCAAGCCTTCCGCCAACAATGAGCTCGAGCGCCGCTTCCTCGAGCCGTTTGTGGCGCGCGTCTTCGGTAACTATCCGAACTCGACTACGTCGCTGCTGTGCGCGCCGGAACGTTACCCTCCAATATCGAGGTGATCGAATTCTTCCTGGAACCGGGGCGTATCTCAATGCGCCCTACGCCCAGCAGCACTACGTCAGCGCGAACTACACCCACGTCGGTGCCGAAGTCCTGCGTCGCGGTGTCAACGTCATCGCTCATCTGGTCGCAAGGCGCACGGTCGGAAAACCGGACGAGCCTCAGCCTGAGCTGCAATCCGGACGTAACGCTGGACCTGCTGCCACATCTGCGGCGTGCCCGGCATGCGGGTCACGACATGCTTGCGTGATCGGCGAGGTCCACCGCCAGCTACCCCTTCATGTTCGGAGATGCAGAGGTGGCGGAGAGTGAGTTCGACTACCTCCTCGATCATGTCCGCTATGACTTCGACCTGTTCTGCCCGCCCAATCTGCCACTCAGTACCCTCGACTACGCGATTGCGATGCATGCCAGCGCCCTGGTGCGCGATGGCGGCACGCTGCAGATCGGCATCGGTGAGCTCTGGCGATGCGATCGTGTACTGCCTGCAACTGCGTCATCGTCAGAACGCGACCTGGCGACAGGTGCTCGATGACGGTGCAATCCTCGCGCGCTCTGCTCCCGCCATCGAGGAGATCGGCGGCACCGGGCCATTTCAGCAGGGTCTTTATGGTTGTTCGGAAATGTTCGTCGACGGGTACCTCGACCTGTATCGCTCCGGCATCCTCAAGCGGCGTGTGTTTCCGCAGCTGCAACTGCAGCGCCTGCTCAATGCGGGCACGATCGGCGAACGCGTCACGCCGGAACTGCTGGAGCAGCTGGTGGCAGCGGGCTTGCCGAGTCGGCTGAGCGCCGGCGATTTTGCGACGCTTCAGCATGTCGGCGTTTTCAACCAGGAGTGCAGGTTTGCCGACGGACGCATCGGCTTGCCGTCAGGAAAATGGGTCGAAGCGGATCTCGGCGATCCCGAAGTGCGCCGGGAACTCGCCACATCAGGCCTCGGCGTTCGCCTGCGCAACGGTGCGCTGTTACACGGCGGTTTCTTTCTCGGCCCGAAGGGATTCTACGCAGCGTTGCGCGATCTGCCGGAAGGCGAGCGGCGCCAGTTCAACCATGACGAGCGTCGGCTTCATCAATCAGCTGTACGGGCAAGACATGGCATTGCGCGTCGAGCAACGCCAGCATGCCCGCTTCATCAATACGGCGATGATGATGACGCTGACCGGGGCCGCGATATCCGACGGCCTGGCGGATGGCAGAGTGGTGAGCGGTGTCGGAGGTCAATACAACTTCGTAGCGATGGCGCATGCGTTGCCCGGCGCGCATTCGGTGCTGTGTGCGCAGTACGCGCACCCGCGCCGGCCGAACCGTTTCCAACATCGTGTGGAACTACGGTCACTGCACCATCCCGCGCCACCTGCGCGACGTCGTGATCACCGAATACGGCATCGCGGCGATTCGAGGCCGCGAGGATCGGGAAGTGATCGCGGCACTCATCAACATCGCGGACTCGCGCTTCCAGGAGGAGCTGCTGCGCCAGGCGCAGGCCGCAGGGAAGTTATCTCGCGACTATCGCATTCCCGACCTGTATCGAAACAATACGCCCGCATCCCTCGACAGGATGCTGGCTGCCCAGCGTCGCGCCGGGCTTTTTCTGACTACCCGTTCGGCACCGACTTCACCAGCGAGGAGATCGTGCTCGCGAAAGCGCTCGGACGTCTGCGCGAGCGAACCGGCACCCTGAAGGGGAAAGCAGGCTCGATCGCGGCGGCACTGCTTCGCGGGGAGTTCCGGCCGCGCTGCGTCCGTTTCTGTCCAGGCTGCAGCTCGACCGTCCCGGGAGCGTTCAGGAATTGCTCTGGCAACGGCTGGTTGCGCTGGAACTTCGCGATCTCGTGCACTGACTCTCCCGCAGGCCGTCATCTGTGCGTCACACAGGTGCCACGAGGATTTCATCCCCTGCATCCAAGCTGGCGTGGGCATGGCGGTGCTCAAGAAGAAGCCGGCCGCCGCCTTCAGGCCGAGGCGATGAGGCAGTCATCAACCCGGTCGGGTAGCAGGACGGATGCGGTAAGTCCTCACGCTCTCCGGCCTGAAGGAATCCCGGCGCGGTGCCGTAATCAGTGCACCGCGCGATTCTGAAGATCCCCTTGCTCGCCAGCGTGAAACGCGGCTCGGTCATCGCGCGTTTGCCGGTAATCAGATCTGCAGCCAGACGTCCGACGGCGGGACCGTGTTTGAAGCCATGGCCCGAACCTGCGCCGAGCAGCCAGACGTTTGCCCATTCGGGGTGCCGATCGATGAGCAGATCGCCGTTGGAGCTGTTCTCGTACTGACACGCGGGACTCGACCACCGGCCTGCCGCTCATCGCTGGGAAGCGCCGGCTCATGTACTCACGCACTTCGGCGAGAGCACCGGCGGAAAACTGCCGGTCACCGAGATCCGGATCGATCGCCGGGCCGTGCTGGTCGTGTGCGATCTTGAAGCCGCGCCCTTCCAGGTCGGGAAAACCGTAGAAGATGTCGCCGTCGTTGAAATCCGCCCACCCAGGCAGCTGACCGGGCTGGAAACGCTGATCGCCGGCGGGCGGCGCAAAGAAGAACACTTCCTGTCGCGTCGGAAAGATGCGTGACCCCAGCAGCTGCGGCAACAGCTTTGGTAGCCAGGGGCCGCAGGCAAACGCGAACCGCTCGGCACGCAGTGTCGCGCCGTCCGCGGTTGTAACGGATGTCAGGGTTCCCGCTCCAGGCGGCTGCACCAAAGCCAGGCGATACTCGCCACCTGCGAGCACGAACTCGCGCATCAGCGTTTGAACCGCGCGCCGTGCCATCAGCGCGCCGAGCTGCGGCTCGTACAACCCGATTTCGATTCCGCCCCAGTCGACCTGGGGGAAACGCTTCCTCAACTCGGCTTGATCGAGCGCCTGCGTCGGCAAGCTCAGCCGCTTGTGAACTTCGAGCGTGTCTTTGACGTAGGGTTCGTGTCGCGCGAAGAAGAAGAGCACTCCGAGCGGGTGAAAGACCGGCAACCCGGACCGCTCGCGAGAGCCAGCGCCAGTCACCAAGCGAGTCCCACGCCATGCGGGAATAGATCTCGTCACGACCGTAGGCCGTGCGCGTCATGCGCGATTCCCCGCCGGATGACGCGCGCGCATGTGCGGGTCCCCACGCATCGAGCACCAGCACGCGTTGCCCGGCACGCTGCAGGTGCCATGCGGTCCACGCGCCAAAGACGCCAGCGCCCACGACAATAGTGTCCCAATGACCGGTCGTCATGCGTTTGGCCGGAAGGCTTTCAGGAGTTGAAGCGGGACCCGTGCCAGCTGGTGGGCGGGGCTGCCGCGGAAGAACCCGCAGCAGCCGGCCCAACTGTCAGCAGCGTAGCGATTCCGCCCGCTGCTCCCCAGCACAGTGCGGCGTGTCAGGTGCGATCGATCGGTATGCTCCGACATCAATCGCGCCACGCCGCTCCGCGCCCCATGTATCAGCTGAAGCTCGCGCTCAACCTCGCGTAGTAGAACGCCCCGTTGAATCCGAACGGTGAGGTCAGCGAGTGCCGCACACCGAGGAACACCGAGGTTGGATCCTGCTCATCGCCGGGGAGCGTGTCGAAGACGTTTTCGCCGCCCACCGTGATCGTGGTATCGCTCGGCGAACGTGTGGCGCGCCTCGAGATCGACCAGGACCTCGCTCGTCGTAGCCGTACTGGTCGGAGGCGTCACCGCGGGGCTGAATAGGCCGCCCCGTCGTAGGCCACGAGCCGTAGTAGTTCAGGCGCGTCAGCCCCGAGAGCCGTTGGGGGGAGTAGTCGAACGTCAGCACCGCCCTGTTCTCGGCAACTGGTTCTCCAGGTCGTACACCCGTGAAGCATTGATGGTGTTGGGCTTGACGTTCTCGACCTCCCTGCTGGTTGTAGTTGTAGTGCAGATCGACCAGCAGATCGCCGCCTCCCAGCTGGTAATTCCCCGTGAATGCCAGGTCAATGCCGTCGACCTTTGAATCGAAGCCGTTCACGAAGAAGTTGGCGTTGCTGCCGAGGAGCAGGTTGGTTCTCGCAGGCGGGATGCCCGCCGCAATCAGCTGCGCCACCTGCGCGGCCCCGATGGTGTTGGTCGGGAGCGCGATTCGATCATTGATCTTGATGTGGTAGTAGTCTGCCGTCACGCTCATGTTGCTGACCGGCGCCCACACGGAGTCCTGCGGTGTAGTTCTCGGATTCCTCCGGTACCAGCGGCTACTGGCGCCGAGCGCGATCGCGATCCGGGTCCGATACGGGATAAGTGCCGTTCGGGATCAGGTTGCCACTGGAGTCGGACGTCGTCGTCACGTTGAGGTATTCACCTGACCCGGGGTCGGTGCACGGAAGCCCGTGTTGGCCGTCGCTCTCACCGCAAAAGTGTCGGTGATCTCGAAGCGGCCCGGAGATCTTCCAGTCGAAGGTGTCGCCGAACTCATCGTAGTCCTCGTATCGGAACGCTACAGCGCCAGACAGCCGATCGGTCAGGATCAGTCTCGGCATCGACATAGGCGGCGTAGCTGTCGCTCTCGAAGCTGCCCGACGATTCCGCAGGGAACCCCTGGAAGCCGTCCGGAGCCGACTCCGAAGATCGCCGCGGTGGGTCCCGCGACCACGGAGGCGTCGTCGCCCTGTCCGATCTTGGTAGGTCTCGTTGCGGTACTCGGCACCGAACGCGAGGTTGAGCGGCGAGTTCGCGAAAGTCTTGACGAAGTCGAGATTGAGCCCGCTCTCTTCCTGTGTGAGCTTGCCGGGCTTGAACGACGTCGGCGAGAGGCTGCCGGAGACTCGGATTGATGCTCACGGAGAGGTCGTAGTCGACTTTATCCTCGCCATAGCGCCCATGCACATCCCAGGTCAGGGTCTCGCTGATATCGCCGCGTAAACCAACGGCGACAGCGAAGTCCGTGATATCAGCGCCGAAGTCCGGGTTATATCCGCCCGGAAACAGCGTGTGGATCGGGTTGAGGAGCACGAAGCCACTCGGGGCCGTGCCAGCCGTGAGGTAGTCGGCCGGATTCAGTCCCTGCGCGGTGATGGAGTTGACCAGCACGGCGCTCGCGGGATCCGGCAGACCGTCCGGAGGCCCGACACCTGTTGTGTTGTTGACGTTGTCGATCATCAGCGTGGTACGCGCCGTGATCCCGGCGGCCTGAGGAGCGTTGGGTGGGCCGGCACGACCGTCGCGATAGAAGAAGTCGGACACCGTGGTGTTGTCCATGTAATCGGCGTGGCCGTAGAGCTCCATCCCGTTCGCAAACGGGATTCCCGCATTGACGAGGACCTTGAAGGCCTCCACGTTCGGATCGCCCCAGCGCCGGCCCAGACCCTCTTCGGGCGCCAGGTTCGGTGCCGACGACGGCACCTACCGCGAGCGCGTCCGGTCGCGCTCCACCGCGCGGAGGTCTCGTCGGACTCGGAGTATTCGGCGGTAGCGTTGATAAAGTCGTCCGCAGTCAGCGCAGGCCGATGTTGCCGCTGATGGTGTAGCGCTCGCCGTCATTTTCGGAATACCCGCCGTACTGCCCCGAAAGCGACCCGCCGTGATTGGCGCTCTTCAGGATCACGTTCACAACGCCCGCGATCGCATCCGGAGCCGTATTGCGCCGATGCGCCGTCGCCGCAGGACTTCCACGCGCTCGATGGCGGCGGCGGGAACCTCGACCAGTCGACCCCCTGCGCGCCCTGGTTGACCGTGCCGAGAGGCGCGAGCTGCAGGTTCACGAGGGCGGAGCCGGTGCTTCGCGCGAGCCGTTCACCATCACCAGCGTGGACAATCGGGCGAAAGATTGCGCAGGCTCACCGGGCGCATGAAGGCCGTGCCGTCGGCGATCGGGTAGTTGCGTGTGAGCGCGGGGACCGACCTTGGTCAGCGAATCGGTCAGGTCGAACGACCCCGGTTACTGATCAGGTCACCAGCTGATCTGGTCGACGGGTGACAGCGCGTTTCTGTCGGTGACAGGCCCGCCTTGCGGGTACCCGTGACGACGACCTCTCAATTTGAGTTTCGTTTTGCAGGCCGCTGCTGCGCATTGGCCGCGATCGGGCAACGCGCTGGCGACCGCCAACGCTACGAGGATTGAACGTGTCTCATATCGCTCTCCCCTCATTCGTTCGGGCCGCGAGTGCGGCTGTTGCATTTCGATGACGGCCGAGTATCCCGCGAAACATCACAGTGGAGAAGTGGCAGCCGCGGCCCTGCGACTTGTGTTGCGTGAATCTCACAGAGGTGCTAGGCGCACGCCCAATGCGCGCCGCCGGAGCCAGCGATCGGCCGTCTCTTGTGTGTTTCGCGCTGCGCCGCCGGGTGGTCGGGCGGGTCTTCCCCGCCCTCCGGCCATCCGGGCCTTCGCCGGCCTGCGCGGCTTCTTCGTACGCAGCGGACGCTTCTACTTGTGCTCGCTTTTGCCCGGTGCGGCACGTTTGCGTGAGGCCTTTCGCGCCGCCGTTGTGGCCTGACGGCTGAGGCGATCCACGCCGCGCAACTGATCGATGATCGCCGGATTCTCGAGCGTTGATACGTCCTGCGTGATCTCCTTCGCCGCGCGCGATAGCCCGCAACAGGCGGCGCATGATCTTGCCCGAGCGCGTCTTGGGCAGATTGTCGGCAAAGCGGATGTCATCGGGCTCTCGCGATTGCACCGAGTTGCTCGGAAACCCATTCGCGCAGCTCTTTTTCGAACGCGGCCGTGTTGCCGGTGGGCCGCGGGCCGCTGCACACGACGTATGCAAACACCGACTCGCCCTTGATTTCGTGCGGGCGGCCAACCACAGCGGCCTCGGCAACGCGCGTGTGCGCGACGAGCGCGGACTCGATCTCCATCGTGCCGAGGCGATGACCGGCGACATTGAGCACATCATCGATGCGACCCATGATCCAGTAGTAGCCGTCGTGTATCGCGATGTGCGCTGTCGCCGGCGACGTAGAAGCGGCGCTGGAATCGCTCCCAGTACGTGGAGATGTAACGCTGGTTGTCGCCCCAGATCGTGCGCAGCATGCGACGGCCAGGGCTTGCGGATCACCAGAAACCACCGTGCGTCGGCGCTCGTGCACGGGGTTGCCCTCTCATCCACGATGTCCGCCACGATGCCCGGCAGCGGACTGCGTGCACGAGCCGGGCTTGGTCGGCGGTGACGCCCGGAACTGGCGAGATCAGGATGCAGCCGGTCTCCGTCTGCCACCACGTGTCGACGATCGGGCAGCGCCCGTCGCCGATCACGCGCTGATACCACATCCACGCTTCGGGATTGATCGGCTCACCGACCGACTGCCAAGCAGTCGCAGCTTGCTCAGGTCGTAACTGCGCGGATATTCCTCGCCAAGCTTCATCAGCGCGCGGATCGCAGTTGGCGCGGTATAGAACACGGTGACGCCGTGCGTTTCGCAGATTTTCCAGAAGCGCCCGGCATCCGGGAATGGTCGGCGCACCTTCGTACATCACGACGGTAGCGCCATTCGAGAGCGGGCCGTAAGCGACATAGCTGTGTCCCGTGACCCAGCCCACGTCCGCGGTGCACCAGAAGACGTCCGAATCGTTGAGAGTCGAATACCCACTGCGCGTCACCTTGGCGCCCAGAAGATAGCCCGCGCTGCTGTGCTGAATGCCCTTCGGCTTACCCGTCGAGCCCGAGGTGTACAGCAGGTACAGCGGGATGCTCGGCATTGACGAACTCCGGCTCGCACACGGGCGGCTGGCCGGCGATGACATCGTGCCACCACAGGTCACGGCCTTCCTGCATCGGGATTTCGAAACCAGTACGCCGATACGACGATCACGTTCTCGATTGTCGGACAGGCGCCGGCAAGTGCCTTGTCGGTGGTGGCCTTGAGCGGAATCGACATGCCCGCCGCGATTGCCACCATCGGCGGTGATCACGAGCCGCGCGCCTCCGCGTCCTCAATGCGGTCGCGCAAAGAGGCGGGCCGAGAAGCCGCCGAACACCACCGAATGCACTGCGCCGATGCGGGCACAGGCGAGCATCGCGATCACGATCTCGGGCACCAGCGGCATGTAGATCACGACGCGGTCGCCCTTGCGAACGCCGAGCGCGCGCAGTGCATTCGCGAAGCGGCACACCTCCGAGTGCAATCTCGCGATAGCTCAGGCGCCGCGTGTCTCCGGGCTCGCCTTCGAAAATTATGGCGGTCTTGTGGCCGCGCTCCTCGAGGTGTACGTCGAGCACGTTGTAGCAGACGTTGAGGTCGCCATCGATGAACCAGCGGAAGTTGGGTGCGTGGTGATCGTCGAAGGCGATCGAGAACGGCCGGTGCCAGGCCAGCTGCTCGCGGGCGAGATCCGCCCAGAACCCGACATGATCCTGCGCCGCTTTGCGCTGCAGGGCCTCGAGGTCCTTCGGCTTCAGGCGTGCCCGGGCCCGGAATTCGGGGCTGGGCTCGAAGCGCCGTGCCTCGTGCAGGATTGACTCGATGTTCTTGTTCGCCATGGCGCGGATGGCCCTCGGGGTCGGTGTCGGGCGGACACATCCGCCGGTTCGGGCGTCGAGAATAATCTGGGCGCTAAACCTTTTCGACCCCGCACCCATCCAACCGGACAGATTTGGAGCCTGATCAGGGGACGACCATGTCAAAAGGACTGCAACTCGTGCTGTGCGCGCTGGTGGGCGCAGTGCGCCTTCATCACCGCACATGCCGACCAATGCAAATTCACCGCGGAACGCACCGGCGGCATCTCTGTGGCAGGCGCCAAGCGCATCGAGATCCGCGCCGGTGCCGGAGAGCTCAAAGTAACTGGCAAGCGCGGTTCCGGTCAGGTCTCGGCAGTCGGGCGGGCTTGCGCCTCGGCGCAGGAACTGCTCGACCAGATTCAGCTCAAGGTTACTCGCGAGGGCGATGTGATTCACGTCGACGTGCAGATGCCTGACGTCGAAGCGATTCAAGGCAGCACGTTCGCGATCCTCGATCTCGAGGTCGACCTGCCGGACAACCTGCCGTTGATCGCCGTCGACTCGAGCGGCGACGCGAGGTTCCAGGGACTCGCCTCCTCGGACATCATGGACAGCCCGGGAACTCACCATCGAGGACATCACGGGCGACCTCCGCGTGCGTGACAGCTCGGGGACCTCGAGGTCCAGCACGTCTCGGGGAACGTGCAGATCGAAGACAGCTCCGGGGATATTGAAGTCGAGGAAGTGCGAGGGGATGTCCTGGTCAGTTCCGACAGCCTCCGGCTCCATGACGATCCGCCATGTCGACAAGGGCGTCCGAGTCGCGCAGGACAGCTCGGGCGACATCGACATCGCCGACGTCAAAGGCAACGTCAACATCGACTCCGACAGCTCTGGGGGCGTCGATGTGCAGCGGGTGGGCGGCAGCTTCACTTTGGGCAGTAAGGGAAGCGGCGAGATCAAAGTTGCCGATATCGCCGGCGCGGTCTCACTGCCACCGGGTCATTGAGCCTCGCGTAACTACTACCGTACCGGGCGGCCATAAGTTCTGCTGCCCACCGGCTCGCGCCTGGTACTTCTTACGCAGGGCGCGCGTGATCGCGCCTAACCTGCTGTTTCAAGGTGCCGGTCATTCCTTCGGCACGATCCTCGCATCACCAGGTCACCGCCGCAGTATCCGGGTGGCGGCATCTGGCTGAACCTGCGAGGAGTACTGACGATGACGAAAGATGTAGTTGCTGATCAATGGCCTCGGTTGAAGGGACCGCTGCGTCGACGCTGGGCCAGGCTCACGGACGAGGATCTGGCGCGCACTGACGGGCAACTCCGCATATCTTGCGGCCTGATCGAGCATCACTATGGAATGGCGCGTGAGGTCGCCGAATCGCCAGGTGCGAGATTTCGGTCGCCACGTCGAACGACGTATCAGGGCTGCCTCCCAGCCGCAGTTACGAGCATCGTCCCCGGAGCAGCACCGCCCCGTCTGATTGATCCATCGCAGCGGGGAGAAGCATGCCGCGCGGAGCCCCGGGCCACGGCATCGTCGCAGCGTGTGCGCTGTTGGCCTTTGCATGCGCGTGGCAGGGACCACCGCGCGCCGACGTCGAGCCGGGGCCGGCGAAGCCTGTTGTGGTTCTCGCCGCGACCGGGCAGGTTTCACCAGCCAAGGCGCAAGACGCAATCGATGCAGCGGTCGCCACCACGGCATCCCGCGAGCGCGCGGAACAGCTGGTCACCGCGATTCAGGCGCAGACCGGCGTCCCGCTCATTCGCGGCAATCACGCACGATTGCTGATCGACGGCCCGCAGACCTACCAGGCGATCCTCGCCGCCGTAAAAAAGCCCGTGACCACATTCACATCGAGACCTACATATTCGCAGAGCGATGAGGTCGGCCAGCGCTTCGCGGATGCGCTGACACGCAAGCAACGCGAAGGCGTAGCGTCCGGATCATCTACGACGCTGGTCGGCACGCGTCACGAGCAGCCGGGCATTTTTCGACGGATGGCCGCGCATGGAATCGAGGTCGCGGAGTTTCACCCGCTGAAGCCGAGTTCGCTCACAAGCTCAACAACCGGGATCATCGCAAGCTGACCGTGATCGACGGCACCGTCGCATTCACCGGCGGCATCAATATCAGCAGCACCTACGCGAAGTCTTCGACCAGCAGCCCGGGGCCGGAAGCGGGCATGAAATCCGGCCTGGCGCGATACTCAGGTCGAGGTACGCGGGCCGGCGGTAAAGCAACTGCAGGCACTGTTCGTTCAGACCTGGACGCGCCTCCGGCAAGCACCTCGATCCGGCCACGCGCGGCCTATATCCGCAACTCGACGAAGTTGGCGACGATCTCGTGCAGGTGGTGCCGAGCGAAGGTGGCGACAACAGCGAATTCCGCATTTACTCCGCCTACCTGGCGGCGATCCGCAACGCTACGCGTAAGATCTGGATCCAGCAGGCCTACTTCGCCCCCAACCCGAACTGCGGCAGAATTGATCCAGGCGGCGAAGCGGGGCGTCGACATCCGGATCATCGTTCCGGGGTTCACCGATCTCGCGTCCCATCTACTACGCATCGCGCAAGACCTACGGCTGAGTTGCTGGAGAACGGCATCTCGCTCTATGAGCATAACGAAGCGCTGTTGCATGCCAAGACTGCAGTCGTCCGATGGAGTGTGGTCGACCGTGGGCTCGCTGCAACATCGACCCCGCAGCTTCGTGCACAACAACGAGCTCAACGCAGCCGTGGTGAGCGCTGAGCCTCGGGCGCGACATGGAGAAAGTCTTCCGGAAGGACCTGGAAAACTCGCAGCGCATCGACCTCGAAGGTGTGGAGCGAGCGGCCCGCCAGCGAGCGCATTCCTGGAGTTCATGAGCGGGCTGTTCGTACTGGCTCTAGCCGTCTCGCCTCGCCTCAAGGCGTCCGCGCTCCTTTTGCGCCCCCTTCAGAGAATCTCCCGACGGTCTGTCCCAATCCCGCCCCAAAAGATTCTTCAGGTCCCGAAAGTGATCCTGTGCCCGGCCCGCCGAAATCCGCACTGGAAGGCGGCAGAAGGCCAACCGGATCAACGGGAGTAACCGCGGAAACGAACGCCCTGACCACCAAATTGTTCGCCACTCTGACCTTTGCAGCCCTTGCCAGCCTCTCGTTGCAGGCCGAAGCGCTGCCGAGCCCGGCTGCGACGCCAGCGGGCAACTCGGGCATCAAGGTGTCCTTCGACGATCTGGACTTCGTCGATTCCGGCGGCCGTCGCCGACCTCTATCGCCGCATCCAGCTGAGTGCCCGCCTGCGCCTGCACCGACGCTCTCGCCTCGGGATGCCACCCGGCAGAAGAACTTAGAGCGCTGCTACAGCGCGACGCTCGAGGACGCGGTTTCGAAGGTGAACCGTCCGCAACTCACTGCTCTGCATCGTGGTGAGAGCAAGCCAGTGCTCGCCTCAAAGTAGAAAGCGGTAGCCAGTCATGACGCTCCGCCGCCGCTTCCGCGCCGTCCCCTGGCGACGCGGGAGCGGCGGGTTGGCGGGCTGTTCCGGTTTCGCCGGCGGGCGAGCGGGGTTCAGTCCTTCGCGGGGTAACGTGCGTATCTGATTCACCAAGGAGCGGCGCTGAACCTCGAACGCCTCGCGGCCGGCCGGAACCTGCTGGCTTGCGCGGAAAGGCCGAGTCGAGCATCCCGTACAGCTCGCGCACCTCGTCCCGAAACTCCGAGTGAGTGAGGATGCGGAGCATTGTTGCGAAATGCCTTCGACGACGAATGCGCCCAGACTCCACCGGGTCCATCCACGACGCCGTCATCTCTGCCGCCGCCGCCCGCGCAGCCCCGTTCGAGCACTGGCCTCGACGATGCGGGTGCGGGTACCCCCGGGGAACAGGCACGGACGCCGATGCCGTGCGGGGCGAGCGACATTCGCAGCGATTCGGTGAACCCGCGTACGGCAAACTTGGCGGTCTGGTCGCACCGAGACCCGCAGCGGCAGTGGAACTATTCCGCCATCGACGAGGTGCTTGACGATGTGGCCGCCTTCGCCGTGGCTGAGAATCAGCGGCGTAATGAGCTTCACGCCGTTAACGACTCCGCCAAGATTGATCCGCAGCGCTCGGTCCCACGCTTCGAAGTCCGGTTCGTGCGTATCGCCGCCGCCACCTACGCCGGCGTTGTTACAAAGAACATGAATCTTGCCGAAGGCGCTAATCGCCTCGTCAGCCGCGGCACGCACCTGGTCGCGATCGCCGGCATCCGCGTACACGAAGCGCACATCCTTGCGCCCGGCCAGTGCTGCCTGCTTTCCTCCAGGTATTCCCGGTTGAAATCGACGGCAACCACTTTCATGCCCAGCCCGAGAAAGTTCTTGCACCAGGCCGTAACCGATACCGCTGGCGCCACCGGTCACGAATGCGACCCGGCCAGAAAAATGTTTCATCTGACTTGCTCCGCATTTCGTGTCGCGTGGGAACGCCGGCTGGTGTGTTCAGCGTGCCTCGCCCGTAAAAGTGCGCAGGGCGGGGTTGGTCTTGTCGGGCATCGCGAGCGCCGCCTTGACGCCCGAGCGTTCGTAGATGCGCTCAACCCACTCCGCAAACCGTGGTGCGCGCTGATCGAACTCTTCTCGGGGAACATGCGTCCCACCGCCGTGCCGCACATGGAGAACAGGTTGATGTCCGCGAGCGTGCATACATGGTGCCCGCGAGCCATGGCGTCTCGCGAAGCTGCTTCTCGGCCTTGTCCACGGCCACTTCGATCTTGCGAGTGGCGTTGGCAAGGTCCGCTTCGCGAAGCCCGAGCGCGCGGTGCGCCACTTCTCGCGCTGCTCGTGCAGCGGTATGCGTTCCATCAGCTTCTCGAACCCGCCCGCTTCGATCGAGCGCCCAGCACGCCGATGAACCGATGCCAGCCGTGCATGGAGACGTAATTCATCACGTGCTCGTCGCAGAATTTGTTCCAGTAACGCATGCGTGCCCTGCCCGCTGGGTCAGCCGGACGCAGCGGTGGTGCCTCCGGAAAAGCGTCTTCCAGGTATTCACCGATCACGGTGGTGTGCGTGATGATGACGCCGTCGTGATCGACTACCGGCACCTGCCCTTCCGGGTTGATGGCGACGAACCACGGTTCGTGCTGCTCGAACTTGTGCAGATCGACATACACGCTGTGGAACTCCAGACCCTTTTCCTTGAACGAGATCAGCGCCTTCAGTGAATTGGCGCCCGGCTCGGCGTGGTAGAGCTTGAGCATGATCGGCCTCGCTTCACAGTCGGCGGTCGGGCTTGAAGCATCGCGACGAGCGCTGGGTCGAGCTCTCGGGCATCGCCTCGAGCAGCGCCGCGCGACCGCGCCGCGGCCATGGGCAGCCATTCGCCGTGAGTGATGATGTACAGCTCGTCGTTTCCGCACCGCGTTCAACACCAGATCGCCGACTTGTGCCGGATCCATCATGCTGGGAAATGGCACGTGCGTTGCGCCGGCCTGCTCGGCGTTGCGAAAGGCGTCGCCCACGCCGAACTGCGCCGGCCTGGTTGCGGGCGACCTCCTGGATGTTGGTCCTGACGGGACCGGGGCAGGACCGAGATCCTCGATGTCTCCTGCATGAGTTCCGTGCGAATCGTCTCGGAAATGTGTCACGACTGCCGCCTGGCGGCGACATAGATGACGAACTGTGCGGCATCGGGACGAGCGCGGCGAGCGAGGCCGTGACTGACGATATGTCCCCCTCACCATGCGCACGGGATGCGGGCAGAAAAGTCTGCAGCCCATTGATCACGCCCCTAGATTCACGGCGAGTCCGGAAATCCCAGATCCGCATAGGTGATGCCCTTGAACGGCCCCTGGATTCCAACCTCCAGCGTTATTGACCAGCACGCACCGCCGCCGAACACGCGGCTCAGTTTGGTCTGCCGCGGCGGCCATCGCGGCGCGATCCGTTACGTGTCCACACGAATCGCACATGCACATTCTTTGACTGGCCGCGCTCCCGGAAGGCTCCGAGCGCCGCATCGATGGCGGTCCTCGCCGCAGGTCGGCAGAGCACGACTCTCATGCCCGCCTCCACGTGAACGCCCGGCTATTCCGGGAGGCCGATACCGCTCGCACCTCCGGTGATGAAAGCCACTTTGTCCTGCACGTCTTTCATTCGGAATGCTCCCCGGCAGCGCTGCGGGTGCGCGGACGGGCGCAGGCTGCGCCTTTGCCGTACCGCGAGTTGTGTCTGCATCAGCTCCTGGGCCCTGGCACGAATGGAGCCCGGATGCAGCTCGTGACTCTCCGCGCGCGCCCAAAGATGCGCCAGCGCCTCCTGCAGAATCCGCAGCTGCGAGTCGTTCAGGTCACTGAGCAGCCCGGTTTCGATCCCGGCCGCGACCCGCAGAGCACCGGCCAGCAGCTTCTGCCCGGCGGCCGTGAGGCGGGTGTGGAGGATGCGGCGGTTGGTGCGACTCGCCTCGCGCTTCGACGAGACGCGCTTGCGCTCGAGCGGCGCGAGGACTTCGATGACGGATTGCGGTCGCACGCCAACCTCGCGCGCGAGCGAGGCTGCGGACACCTCGCGCCGCTCCCGCAGGTGAAACAGCATCAGGAACTGCGTGGGCGTCAGGTCGAACTCCGCGAGCGCGACTCCATGCAACTGCACTGCAAGTTCCGCGCGCTTCAGCAGATACACCGTGCCGACCGACCTGCTCACGCCCCGCACCCCGTCTTGACTGTGATCGGAAACAAGATATAAGGAGTCCTGTTATCGACGCAAGAGTTTCCGTGAGAGTCTCATGGCGCACGACAACACGATCACGCTGTTCGACCTGCAGCTCGCCACCGGCGCCACCATCAGCCCTTTGTCTGGGCGACGAAGTACGCGCTCAAGCTACAAGGGCTTCGACATCGAAATCGTTCCCGGTGGCTTCACCGGGATCCGGGAGCGCACCGGAGGATTTCACGATCGCGTCCCGGTGATCGTGGATCGACGGCCGCTGGATGAAGGAGAGCTGGGAGATCGCCGAATACCTCGACGACGAGTATCCCGAGCGGCCGCTGCTGTTCTGCGGGCGACAGCATGAAGGTGCTGACGAAATTCATCGACAGCTGGATGTGGGCCGCGGCGATCCGCCCATGGTTCTACTGTTACATCCTGGATTATCACGACCTGGCGCTGCCGCAGGACCAGCCGTGCGTGCGGGAGAGTCGCCAGACCCTGTTTCTCGGCGGGCGCAGGCTCGAAGAGGTGCAGGCCGGCCGCGAGGAGCGTCTGCCGCTGGTGCCGCCGCAGCTCGAGCCGCTGCGGCAGCTTCTGAAGCAGACCTCGTGGCTCGGCGGCAAGCAGCCGAACTACGCCGACTACCGTGTGCTGGCGTGCTTTCCTGTGGGTGGCATCGGTCGCGACGATCCCGCCGCTGCATGCGGACGACTCGCTGCGCGACTACCTCGATCGTGGCTTTCGATCTCTATGACGGGCTTGGCCGCCACCCAGCCCTGCACACCTTGTTCGGTCTTCCCCAAACCGAACGCGTAAGGTTGTCGTCAGGTGTCCCAGTTCTGCCAACAGGCGATCGATCGTCGAGATCGCCTGCCCGGCATAGCTCCCACCAAACAGATTCGCGTGGTTGAGCACGTGATACAGGTTGTATAGAGCGCGGCGCGTACCAGCGGCCTGATCGAGCGGCCAGCTGCTCTGGTACGCGGTAGTAGAAACGCATTGCCGAAACCACCAAAGAGGCGCGTCATCGCAAGGTCCGCCTCACGATCGCCGTAGTACACAGCCGGGTCGAAGATCACTGGCGAGCCCGCGGCATCAACCCCCCAGTTCCCGCCCCACAAGTCACCGTGTAGCAGGGACGGCATCGGCCGATAGCTGCTGAAGTAGGCGCCCATCAAGTCGAGAAGCAATGCACCGCGCTCTTGTAAGCGCCCGGTGAAACCGCTGCGCTGCGCGAGCTCGAGCTGGGCTCGCAAGCGACGCCTCACGGAAGAATTCGACCCAATCCGCGCTTGCGTCGTTGGACTGGGGGTGCTGCCGATCGTGTTGTCGCGCGTCCAGCCGAACCGGCGGCGCCAGTACTCGATGCTGAGTTGCGAGCTGCTCGCCGAGCAAACCTTCGGCCTGGCCGGTCGAGCGCACCATGTCGATCCATTCCAGTGCCAGGTACGCAGTTGTCGCGGTCGTGCCGGCGCCGCGAACTCTTGGAACCCTTACTGCTTCGGCGCGAGCCAGCTCATCGAGTCCGGCTGCTTCGGCTTCCAGGGCATCGAGCCCCGTCGGCGCGGCGATCTTGACGAAGAAGGGCCCAGCCGCGCTGTCCCAGCGATAGCTCTCATTGATGCAGCCACCGTGCACACGCGCCGAGGGTTCAGCAGCCACTGTGGTGGCGAGTGTTGCTGAGAGGCTTGCCGCCAGCGCAGGCCAGTCGTGCATGGAAGTGCCGCGGCCCGACGACTAGGCGCGCCAGCGTTGCAATCGATCGTGCAGGGGACTGGTGCGTGGGAAGTGTGCACGCAGGTATTCCATCTGGTCAGCGAGCACACGGCGGCCCTTGAGAAAAATGTATTCCGCGTAGGTAGGCGTGAATGGGACCGCGATCAACTGCATCTTCGCCTGCTCCGGCGTGCGCGATGCCTTGGCATTGTTGCAGCGACGACAGGCGGCCACCGACGTTGGTCCAGGTGTCGCCGCCACCCTGGCTGAAGGGCGGATGTGGTCACGCGAGAGCTGCGAGACGGGAAAACGCATCCCGCAATACATGCAGATCTGCCCGTCGCGTCGGAACAGTGTCTGGTTGTTCAATGGCGGCGCGTAGTCGCCGCGCAGATTGCCAGGATTGTGCGAGTGCCCGATGGTCGCGATGATCGAGCTCACCGCCACGCAGGTGCGCCGCTCGCTGCGCGCGTTAGTGCCGCCATATAGCCGGTAAAGAAGGCTGCCAACCGCACGCGCGACCTGTTCCATGTGATAGAGCCGCGCCGCTTCGCGGTAGTCGATCCACTCCAGCGGCATGCCGGCCACGTCCGTGCGCAACACCTGTTGGGACAACGCGCGATGGGAGGCGGGCACGATGAGTAGTCGCTCATCGTCCCACTCGTGGACCGTAACTTTGCCTTCGAGCTTGCTCATAAGTGGATTGGCCGGCGTGTAAGATACGGCAGGACTTGTGCAATAATTCAACGCCGGCAAGCCGTTCAAAGTTAAAGACAAAATTTGGCTGCCGTGGCTTTGTGGCCACAGGCGCGCCATGTTTCCCTTGGAGGCGACATGCCAGTGGTGATTGGCGCGCTGAAAGAGGTCGCGCCAAATGAGTCGCGCGTGGCCCTGGTTCCCGGAGGTGGCCGGCAAAGTTTGCCGCCCTGGGTGCACGTATCTCTGATCGAACGTGGGGCGGGCGAAGCCGCTCAGTTCCCCGACTCCTCGTTCAAGAACACCGAGTTTCTGCCGGCCGCGCAGCGTGCTGCTGCAGAGCGCGGATGTACTCCTCAAGGTCCAGCCTCCGACGCTCGAAGAGATAACAACTCTGCGCAAGGGCGCCGTGGTAATCGGCTTCATGCAGGCACACGCAGCACGCCGATGCCGTACGCGCGCTGCGTGATCGCGGTATCACGAGCTTCGCGATGGAACTGGTGCCGCGAATTTCGCGCGCCCAGTCGATGGATGCGCTGTCCTCGCAGGCCGCCGTCGCGGGCTACAAGGCGGTGCTGCATCGGCGGCCAGCACGCTCGACAAGTTCTTCCCGATGCTGACCACCGCCGCCGGCACCGATCCGCCCCGCGCAGGTGCTGGTGATCGGCGCCGGCGTGGCGGGCCTGCAGGCGATCGCGACCGCACGCCGCCTCGGCGCGGTCGTCGAGGCCTACGACGTGCGCAGCGCTACGCGGGAACAGGTGAAATCGCTGGGCGCCAAGTTCGTCGAGACCGGCGTCAGCGCCGACGGCGCCGGCGGCTACGCCCGCGAGCTGACGGACGAAGAGAAGGCCAAGCAGCAGGAAGTGCTCGATGCAGCGCATTGCGGCCGCGGACGTCGTGATCACGACTGCCTGCGGTGCCCGGCCGCAACGGCGCCGCGGATCATTTCACGAGCGGCGGTGGAGCGCATGAAGCGCCGGTGCCGTGATCGTCGACATCGCCGCCGAGTCCGGGCGGCAATTGCGAGCTGACGCGCGCCGGCGAGACAGTCGTGCACCAGGGCGTCAGGATCGTCGGCCCGGTGAATCTGCCGCAGTCAGCTCGCCTATCACGCCAGCGAGATGTACGCGCGCAACCTGTTCAATTTCCTCAAGCCCGCGATCGACAAGGCGGCGAGCTCGCGATCGACTGGAACGGACGAAGTGTTCGCCGCAGTCGTGCTCGACGCACGACGGCGCGATCCGGCACGAGCCGACGCACCCGCACTGAACGGTGGAGTCATGATCGACGGCATCGTCGCTCTGTACATCTTCATGCTCGCGGCCTTCACCGGCTACGAAGTCATCGCGCGCGTGCCGGTGATCCTGCACACGCCGCTCATGTCCGGCTCGAACTTCGTGCACGGCATCGTGCTGGTCGGCGCGATGGTGGCGCTCGGCGGCGCCGTCGACGCCGCTCGAGAACGATCATCGGCTTCATCGGCGTAGCTGCTGGCCGCCGGCAACGCGGTCGGCGGCTATGTCGTCACCGAGCGCATGCTCGAAGATGTTCAAGGCCAGCGGCGCAGCAAGAAGCGGTGACGCTCGCCGTTGAGCCTGCGCAGGTCGCATCGCTGCTCGATCAATGGCGAGCTACTTCGCTCACGGCGTTCCTCTTCATCATCGGGCCTGAAGCGCATGAGCTCGCCCAGTGACCGCCGGCAGCGGCATCATCTGGGCCGGCGCCGGGCATGCTGGTCGCGACGCTGGTCACGTTCCTCGTGCCCGGGATCGCAGGCAACTACGTGCTCATCGTCGCCGCGATCGTCATCGGCGGCGTGCTGGCCTGGTGGAGCGGCAAGCGCGTCGCCATGACCGACATGCCGCAGATGATCGCGCTCTACAACGGCATGGGCGGCGGTGCGGCCGCGGCGATTGCGGCGGTGGAGCTGTTCGCGCGGCGAGACGCACGGCCACGGCGCACCGTGAGTCTCGCGGTCGCTCGGCGGGCTGATCGGCGCGGTGTCGTTCAGCGGCAGCCTCATCGCCTTCGGCAAACTGCCAGGGCCTGATCAAGCGCAGCCTGCGCTTCCGGCGGTCAGCAGACTCTCAACATGCTGCTGCTGGTCATCGCGCTGGTAGCCGGCGGCTTCATCGCGCTCGCACATCAACGCCGCCCGTCGAACATCGTGATCGGTGTTTTCGTGCTGGCGCTGCTGCTCGGCATCACGATGACGTTGCCGATCGGCGGCGCCGACATGCCGGTCGTCATCTCGCTCTACAACGCGCTCACCGGTCTCGCGGTTGCGCTTCGAAGGCTTCGTGCTCAACAACGCCGCGATGATCATCGCCGGCACCGTCGTCGGTTCAGCGGGCACGCTGCTCACCCAGCTGATGGCGAAGGCGATGAATCGCTCGCTCGGCAACGTGCTGTTCAGCGGCTTTGGCGAGACCGCCGTCGCGGCGCGGCGGCGAAGTGCAGGTGCAGCCTCAAGCCGATCGAGGCCGCGGACGTCGGCGTGATGATGGCCTTCGCGCAGAAGGTGATCATCGTGCCGGGCTATGGCATGGCAGTGGCGCAGGCCCAGCACAAGGTCTGGGAGCTGACGCCAGCTCCTGATCGAGCGCGGTGTCACGGTGCAGCTTCGCCATCCACCCGGTAGCGGGCCGCATGCCGGGCCACATGAACGTGCTGCTCGCCGAGGCCGGGCGTGCCCTACGACCTGATCGCCGACCTCGAGGAAATCAACGCGGAGTTCGAGACCGCGGATGTCGCACTCATCATCGGCGCGAACGACGTGGTCAACCCGGTGGCGCGCACCGATCAGTCGAGCCCGATTTACGGCATGCCGATCCTGAATGCCGACAAGGCCAAGAACGTCATCGTCATCAAGCGTGGCCAGGGCGCAGGGATTTTCAGGAATCGAGAATGCGCTCTTCTATCTGGATCAGACGCGCATGCTCTACGGAGACGGGCAGGCTGCGGTCAGTCAACTCGATCCAGGCGGTAAAAGCGGTCGAGTAATAGGCCTCGAAGCGCGTGATGCGCAGTCGCAGTTCGGAGATGTCGCCATGAATTGTCAAAGCAGTCGGCTTGTTTTCCCTCATCGTGGTTCTTGCAGCTTGCTCGCAAGGCACTACTGAAGCCACCCGCCAAGGCGCAGTTCCTCAATTCACCGGCTGCGCTGCAGCGCAATCTGCCGTTCTCCGAAGCAGTACGCGCGGGCGATATCCTGTTTCTCGCCGGACAGATGGGCACCGATCCCGCGACCGGTCAGCTCGTGCCGGGGGCCTCGAGCCCGAAGCGCGCCAGGCGATCGAGAATATGAAGGCAGTGCTCGAGCATCAATGGCCGCTCGCTGACGGATGTCGTCAAGTGCGCGGTATTTCTGGCCGACATCGGCGAGTGGGCGAAATTCAACGAGATCTACAAGCAGTATTTCAAGCCGCCGTATCCGGCTCGTAGCGCACTCGGCGTCAACGGCCTGGCTCGCGGTGGGCGCCTAGAAATCGAATGCATGGCTTACGCGCCTGCCGCACAATCCTGACTCTGCATTTCCAGGGGGATGGACCTATGCCCGGTGAAGACAATCCTTCGCTGAAGAGTTCGCGTCGCTCGTTCCTTGGATCCTCGGCCGCCACGTTCGGCGGCCGGCCTGGCTGATGGCCAACTGGCCGCAGCTCAAGGCAGCCGCACATGCCGCGCACGAGAGTGTGGGCAAGCGGTGCCACTGCCGGGTTCAAGTTTCTGACCACAGATGAAGCGGCGGATGTCGAGGCGGTCACTGCGCAGATCATTCCGAGCGGGGCGACGCCCGGCGCGCGCGAAGCACACGTCGTGCATTTCATCGATCTGGCGTTTGCAGACTTCTTCGCCGCGCAGGCCGATGACTTTCGCAAGGGACTGGCGGAGTTTCGCAGCAGCTGCCGGAGCGCAAATTCCGGGGCGGCGTTTGCCACTCTGAGCGATGAACAACAGCGCGCCTACCTCACCGGTGTCGAACGGACTCCATTCTTTGGCTGGCTGCGCTTCCTCACGATCGCTGGCCTGCTCGCAAGCCCGCAATACGGTGGCAACCACGACGGTATCGGGTGGCAGCTGATCGGCTTCGAAGACCGCCACGTCTTCGAGCCTCCCTTCGGCTACTACGACAAGGACTATCCCGGTTTCGTCCCGTACACGGACACCGGAAGCAAGGCATGAGCGCGCGGCGCTTCCGTCCCGGCGAAACGGTGGATTTTGCGGTGGTCGGCTCGGGTGCGGCCGGCGGCGTCATGGCGCGCGAGCTGTCGCAGGCCGGTTTCGATGTAGTGCTGTTCGAGCAGGGCCCGTATTGGCACGCCAATGACTGGGAACACGATGAGCTCAAGTACTGGGTACTGAATGGCATCGTCAACGATCCGATCCAGTCCCCACAGACTTTCCGCAAGGAGCCACAGCAGAAAGCCGAACGGGCGCGCGATATCAATCCGCTCTTCTATGCACGTCGTGTCGGCGGCAGCAGCGTGCATTTCACGGCGAACTACTGGCGCTTTCACGAGATCGATTTCATCGAGCGCAGCCGTGCTCGGCGAGATTTCCGGCACCGGGTTCGCCGACTGGCCGATCACGTACGCGGAACTCGAGCCCTACTACACCAAGGTCGGAGTGGGAGGTCGGCGTCTCGGGTCTTGCCGGCGCGAGTCCGTTCGACCCGCCGCGCACCAAGCCCTACCCGATGCCGCCGATGCCGGTGAAGTCTTCCGGCGTGCTGTTCGAGCGCGGCGCCCGCAAGCTCGGGCTTGCATCCGTTCCCCGCCCCGATGGCGATCAACTCGGTAGCCGTACCGCGGCCGCCCGGCCTGCGTGCATTGCGGCTTCTGCCATGGGTTATGGCTGCGAAGTGATGGCGAAGTCCTCGATCGCTCTACACCATGATCCCCGAGGCCGAGGCCACAGGTCGCTGCGAAGTCAGCGGCCGACAGTTACGTCTTCAACGTCGACGACCGATGAGCGCGGACGCGTCACCGGCGTCACCTACCTCGACCTGAAGAAGCGCGAGAACTTTCAGAAGGCTCGCGCTGTGGTGTTGTGTGCGAACGGCGCGGAGACGCCGCGGCTGCTGCTGAATTCGGCGAGCAGCCGCTTTCCAGACGGCCTCGCGAATTCGAGCGGCCTGGTCGGCAAGTACCTCATGTTCAACTACCGGCGGCGGAAGTCGGCGCGGTGTTCGAGCATCGCGCTCAACGAATACAAGAGTGCGCAGGTCACGCGCATCGTGCATGACTTCTACGATTCGGATCCCAAGCGCGGCTTCTACGGCGGCGGCGGGCATCGACGCACGCATCGGCCCGCAGCCCATCTTCTGGGCGATGCGCGACGACGGAAGGTGCGCCGCGCTGGGGCGCGCAATTCAAGGCGCGCCTCGAGGAATTTCCGCGCTCGGTGATCAGCTACGGTCACACGACGTCATTGCCGCTCGCCATCGAACAGCGTGAGCATCGATCCTGAGCTCAAGGACGCCTGGGGCGTTCCGGCGATCCGCACTACCTATCGCGATCATCCCGACGATCTCGCCACCGCGCGCTTCCTGCAGAATCACCGGCGTGGCGATCTTCGAAGCGGCGGGCGCGCAGCGGGTCCGGTCGCGTGCCGATCGGCGAGAGCGACATTTCAGTCCACCTGCTCGGCACCTGCCGCATGGGCAACGATCCGAAGCATTCAGTCATCGACCGGTTTCACCGCAGCGCACGACGTGCCGTAACCTGTTTCTCTGCGACGGCAGCAGTTTCGTGACCTCGGGACGCGGCCAGCCGACCATGACGATCCAGGCGCTGGCGTTTCGCGCCGCTGAACATATCGGGCGATTCGCGCGCGCCAACGAAATCTAATCTGCATCGAGTGACGACAAATGCGGGCTGCGCCGCCACGGGCTCGGCGCTAGCGTGTCGACATGGGAATCGCAGCTGCTCACGGACCGGGCCCGGCGAATTCGCCGCGACAATGCGGAACACCGACTCTCGTGGCTGCTGCGGTCGCGGCGCCTGAGAGGTCACCGCTTCCGGCGTCAGCATACCGTGGGACCCTTCGTCGTCGACTTCATCTGCGTCGAACAGGCGCTCATCATCGAGCTGGTCGGAGCGCAGCATGTCCTGGGGTTGCCTGCTGAAACGCAACGCAAGCAATTCCTCGAGTCGCTGGGTTACCAGGTGCTCAGAATCTGGGACAGCGAGGTCCTCAGCGACCCCCGCGCGGTACTGAAAAAGTTACTTTCCTGCCTGTAGTACCCGGCTTCGGCGCGCCGTACCGGTGACGACCCGGGTCTCGCACCTCCATGCCAATGGGAGTAGTCTGCCCTCGTCCCCGCTCGCTGCTCACGGAGGTGCTCCAATGGAAGAGGAACGTGATTCCCCGGGTACCGGCACTGACAATCCATACACTCAGTACTACGTAGTAAAGAAGGGCGACACGCTGTCGAAGATCGCCAGGGAATACTACGGCGACGCCAATCTCTATCCACAGATCTTCGAAGCCAACCGCGACGTTCTCGAGGATCCGAACAAGATCCAGGTCGGACAAAAACTTCGTATTCCCTGATCGGACGTACCGTGGCGGGCGCCTCGCAAGAATTCCAACCGATGCATCGAGGAGTGGCACTCATGTACGCGAAGAGTTTCCGCAGCCTACTGTTACTGGCATTTGTGGCGTTGCTGGCCAGCGCCTGCACCGAACTACAAGGAGCCGGCTCAGACCGCGATTTCGCAGGCAGAGACCGCGCTGGATGCGATCTCGGTGGACGCGCAGAAGTACCTGCCGGACAAGTACCAGGAAGTACAGGCCGCGATCGACGCCGCCAAGGCAGTTTTCTCCAAGGGCGATTACAAGAATGCGCTCGCCGCAGCCAAGGAGTTGCCCACCCAGGTTTCAACGCTCGCGACCGACGTAGCGGCCGCCAAGCAGCCGCCATTGCGTCGCTGACCGACAGCTGGAATTCCATGAGCGCCGATCTGCCCAACATGGTCAATGCCATCCAGAGCCGTGTCGACACGCTTTCGAAGAGCAAGAAGCTGCCGAAGAATCTGGACCAGGCAAGCTTCGATGCGGCGAAGACCGGTCTCGACGATATGAAGAGCACCTGGAGCGCGGCGACTCAGTCCTTCAACTCCGGCAACGTCGAGGACGCCGTTGCGAAGGCCAAGCAGGTGCAGCGAGAAAGGCACCGAAGTGATGGGTCTCCTCGGGATGAAGAGCGGAGCGACCTGAATCGCGGGCGACTGCGGACTGCTGGCGATTATCTGCCGGCAGGCTGCTGCGGGCGCGGCAGCTGCTGGCGATGGGTGCGAATCGTTTCCCGCAGCTCGCGGCGCTGCTCGGGGGTCAGGCGCTGCCAGCGCTCGCGCAACTGCTCACGCTGTTCCGGGTGTGAGATCGCGAAAGCGTTGGAAGTTGTCCCGCAGCTTCTGCTGGTCCTCCGGGGCTCAGCGACTGAAACTGCTGCCAGCGGTTCGCGGATGCGATCGCGCTGCTCTGGTGTCAGCTCCTGCCAGCGACTGAAGCGCTGCTTCGCCTGCTTGCGCTGATCGGGCGGCATCGTCAGCCACCGTTCGCTGCCACGCGCCAGGCCTGCTGCCGGCCAGCGGCAGGACTCGCCCAGCTGTTCTCAAATTGCTTCAAGAGGCCCTGCTGCTCGTGTGACAGCGACGTCCACGGTAATGCCGTGGCACCCGGAGCACTGTCTTCGCCCGCCGCAGACACGCACGGTGCAGCGAGCGCCAGAAATCGCAGCCAGGACCAATCCGCGCACGCTGGTCCTCATCTCGGCGCTCATTTCGATTCACTCGGGCACAGCCTTGTCGGCTGGCCTTGTCTCGGTTTCGGGGTATTGGTCTGCGTCGCATCCGCGCTGTTCAGATAGGCAATCCACGCCACGTCGTCGCTGTCGAGGCTGCCCAGGAACTCCAGAAAATCCGTATCCACGGCCGCCGCAGCCTTTCTCGTCGGCGGGCAGACGCAGCGGCACCAGCACAGCTGCCGCAAGAATCGAACCCAGGTACCACCTCGCGCGCTCCATACTTTCAACCGATATCGGGAGAGCCCTGGGTGGAGACCCACTCGTAGAAATCCGAGGTTCTCGAGGAGCTCGGAAGTTTTCCCCGCCAGCGACGTGGATTTCGAGATCGTCGAGCGAACGGGAGCGCCGGACGCCACTGGCGGTTGTGGGTCGCTGGGCCGTTCCACAGTACGACTGCCAGCACTGCTTGCGGCGGCGAAAGCGCACCAGCGTGGGAACCCAGGTGCGCCACGCGCAGAAGGGATGGCGCGCACGGCGTGCTTCCTCAACGGCTGCGAACCGCGCCTGCGCTCGGACAGCGAAACGAACACCCGGCTCATCGAGCCGTTGCGTGCTCTCCTCAAGCAGTTCCCGGGCGCGCTTCTCGAACGCTTCCTGTCCGCTGTCGCCGCTTGTCGCGACCAGAATCTCTCCTGCCGTTCGCGCAGTGAGCCTGCAGCGCGCGAAAGTGCCGCGTCTTCACGCTCCCTTCCAGAACATCCCATTGCGACCGCGGTCGCGGCAACATCCAGCCCTTCGAGGGTTCGCAACAGGAAGGCCTGCTGCTGCCGTTGGGGCAGATCCGCCACCGCCCCCTCCAGTGCATGGATCGTTTCATCGACCTGCAATCGCTCACCGAGTCAAGCCCGCCACTTGGCGCCGTCTCGATCGGGTCGGGCAGCTCCTCGTCTTCGTGCCGTCGCGCCGGCAACCAGGCCATCACCCTGGATCGAACCGTGCGCCGCCGCTGGCAATCGCGAATGCGGTTATTGAGAATCCGGTAGTCAAGGGCGTCCACTCTGCAGATGGGCCGATCTGCATAGCGGCGCGCGAGCTGCAGCATGGAATGCCTGGACGATGTCGAGAGCATCATCGACATCGCGTACGGCGATCTCGGCGACCTTGAAGGCGCGTCGCTCGATGCTTGCCAGGAATTGCTCCAGCTCGCGGGATTGGATCCAGGACCGCCTCCTTCGGAGTGCGCGCCCGGCTCCTGCGCAAGCAGTGCGGCGAGAGCGCTCGGCAGCGTAGCAGACGCGTTCGTCACGGTGACACAACTCCTCTGGCGTGGGCGCGCATGAGCGCGCGCCCGCATCGACGCAGCTCTGGGTAGCGGTTATAACGTCGCACCGACGCGCCGGTTGACTCCGCGGCGCAGAACATAAAACGGCACTGAATCATCGACTTGCGCACACGACTGGCTAAACGATATGACGTTTTCATGAAGGGCTTTTTAGCCACTGCGCCGGCGACCCCTAAGACTTTGATCGGGTTTGAATACTTGCCCTTCGCTCAAAAATCACCAATGCAATGCGAGTGGCCTGCGGCACGCTCGCTCTAAGCGCTCCCGCCTCAACTCATGCACAGAAGTTACCCACAGCTTTTGTGACAACCCATTCGATCGAAGGCGCTCAGGACGCCTTGGTCATGCGACTGATCCTGCGCATCGCTCTCGATACTCCGCTGCGGCGCCTCTTCGACTACCTCGCGCCGGCGGATGTTGCCGGCGCGGATCTCATCCCCGGTCAAGCGCATTCGCGTTCCATTCGGCCGCAGGCGCTGACCGGGATGTTGATGGAAGTTGCCGAGAGATCCACCGTAGCGCCGCATAAGCTCAAGCCCGCGCTCGAAATCCTGGACACGGAGCCGCTCCTCGATTCGAACCTGCTCCGGATTCCTGGAGTGGGCGGCGGAGTACTACCACCATCCGATCGGCGAGGTCATTGCGGCGGCACTGCCCTTGTCGCTGCGCTCGGGCCGGCCGGCTGAACCTGTCGAGGAACGTTGGCAACTGACGGCCTCTGGGCGCAACTCCGGTCTCGCCGGACTCGGCAATCGCGCGCCGCGCCAGCGTTGCAATTCTTGAAGGCCGCAACCGCCGGTTGCGCTCACGGCACCCGAGCTTGCCGAGACAGGCCCCCGCGCTGGCGTGAAGCCTTGCGCCAGCTGGTGCGCAGGGAACTGGGTGGAATCGATCGAAATGCCACGTGACGGCGTCGCGACGACCAGTTGCGTGGCCCGCGCCGGTCCATCGTTGACCGATGCGCAGACCCAGGTCGTCTCCAGCCATCCTGCACGCCCGCGAACGCTTCGGCGCCAATGGCTGCTCGACGGAGTTACGGGCAGCGGCAAGACGGAGGTGTACCTGCGCGTCGTCGAAGACGTTCTTTCCGCGTGGTCGCCAGGCATTGGTGCTGGTGCCCGAGATCGGGCTCACGCCACAGCTTGTCGGCGTTTACGAGGAACGCTTCGACGCACCGCTCGCGCTGCTGCATTCCGGATTGAACGAAGGGGGCGTCTCGAGGCCTGGCGCCGCGCACGGCGTGGCGAGGCTGTGATCCGATCGGCACGCGCTCCGCGGTGTCTGCGCCACTCGCCCGACCGGGCGCGATCATCGTCGACGAGGAGCACGACGGCTCGCTACAAACAGCAGGAAGGCTTTCGCTATTCGGCCCGCGATCTGCGCAGTGATGCGCGGCCGGCGCCAGGACATCCCGGTGATCCTGGGGTCCGCCACGCCGTCGCTCGAGTCGTTGCAGAACGCGCGCGAGCGACGCTACACGCGCTACGTGCTGCCAGACCGCCCCGGTGAAGCGCGTCATCCGCGCATGAATGTCATCGACCTGCGCCGGCATGCAGCCGAATCGAGGCCTCATCGGCCCCACCCTGCAGAGCATCAAGCGACACCTGGAATCTGCAGGCCAGGTGCTGATCTATCTGAACCGTCGCGGCTACGCCGCCGACGCTGTTCTGCCCCGGCTGCGGCTGGATCGCACCCTGCACGCAGTGCGATGCACGCGCTGACCGTGCATCTGCGCTCGCAGCGCCTGCGCTGCCATCACTGTGGCGCTGATCAGCCAATGCCGCTCGGCTGCCCGCGTTGCGCGCACGAGATCAAGCCGGTGGGCCAGGGCACGGAGCGCGTGGAAGACCTGCTGCGCGACCAGTTCCCTGGCGTGTCGCTGGTGCGCCTGGATCGCGACAGCGTGCGTCGCAAGGGCGAGATGCAGACGATCCTCGAGCGGGTCACGGCGGGTGAGGCGCGCATTCTGGTCGGCACGCAGATGCTCACGAAGGGCCACCATTTTCCGGACGTAACGCTGGTTGTGATCGTAAATGCAGACCAGGGACTGTTCAGTGCGGATTTCCGCGCGAGCGAACGTCTCGCACAAACCATAGTGCAGGTCGCAGGGCGCGCTGGCCGGCGCGTCACGGCCAGGCGAGGTGCTCATTCAGACCGAGTTTCCCGAGCATCCACTGCTGGTGAACCTTCTGCAGAAAGGCTATGAAGGAGCTTTGCGGTGGCGGCGCTGGAAGAGCGCGCCGCCGCGCACTGGCCGCCGTATTCACGTCTCGCGTTGTTGCGCGCTGATGCACGCGAGCTGCAGGCCGCGATGCGTTTTCTCGAAGCCGCGGCCGGCGCCGCACAGCCCCTGCCGGGCGCCGTGCGCATTCTCGGTCGAGTGCCAGCGTCCATGGCACGCCGTGCCGGACGGCATCATGCGCAACTGCTGATCGAGAGCGATTCGCGCATTGTGCTGCAACGATTCCTGACTGACTGGATGGTGTCCGTCGAGGCGCTGCAAGGCGCGCAGCGCGTTCACTGGTCGCTCGATGTCGATCCGCAGGAACTGATGTGATCGGGTAGACTGGCGCGCTTCGTGAAGGACAGCTCTTGAAGACCAGATCACCTCGCTGATCCGGCAGGCACTGGCCGCGATCCTGCAGCGAACCTGCCCTCCGATGCGACCAACGCCGCGATCGAGCTCGATCGCACGCGCGACCAGGCACATGGCGACTTTGCGGAGTAGCCTGGCGTTGCGGCTCGCGAAGGCTGCGAGGCGCAATCGCGCGCGAGCTCGCCCGAGCCATTGTGGCTGCACTGCCCGCCTCCGATCTCATCGCCAAGGCGGAAGTGGCCGGAGCAGGGTTCATCAGCTTTCATCTCGCGCCCGTTGCATACGCACGTGAGCTTGAAGACGCATCGCCGCAGAAGGCGAGCACTATGGTCGCTCCAACCTGGGCGCGGGCGCCCGGGTATTAGTGGAGTTCGTGTCCTCAATCCCACCGGGCCGCTGCATGTAGGGCACGGACGCCACGCAGCCTATGGCGCGACGCTTTCAATCTCCTCGCGGCCACCGGTTTCTCCGTTCACCGTGAGTACTACGTAAACGATGCCGGGCGCCAGATGGATATCGCTGGCGGCGAGCGTGTGGCTGCGTTACCTGGAATCGTGCGGGGAGCATTTCGAGTTTCCGAGCAACGGTTATCGCGGCGAATATCTCCTGCCGATTGCGCGGCAGCTCCGCCGTTTCCGAACAGCGCCCGCCTGCATCGCAAGGCTGGGAAGTGTTCACGGCGACCGCAGCCTGCCACCCGACGCGCCCGCCGGCGGCGTAAGGACGTGTGCATCGACGCGGTGATCTCACGCGCTGCCGCGTGAGCTTCTCGGTGCGGCCGGGTTGCGTCGGAGTTCTCGGCCATGGCCCTCGAAGAGATGCGCTGGACGGCGACATCCACGCGAGGGCCTGGCCGAGTTCGGTGTGACCTTCGATGAATGGTTTCCAGAGCGTGGCCTTGCCGACAGCGGGGCCATGCGATCGCGCGCCACGAGCGCCTCAAAGGCGAGCGGGCATGTCTACTCGAAGGACGGTGCGCTGTGGTTCAAAGCGACCGATTACGGCGATGAAAAGGATCGCGTGGTAGAGCGCGGCGCGATGGCCAGCGGACCTACTTTGCTTCCGATATCGCTTACCACCTCTACAAACGTGAGCGCGGTTTCGAGCAGCTGATCGATGTTCTCGGCGCCGATCATCACGGCTACGTAACGCTGTGCGCGCCGGGCTCAGCGCCATGGGGAACCGGGCGATTGCCTGGAAGTGCGGCTGATTCAGTTCGTGACCCTGTTCCGCGGCGCCGAGCGGGTGCAGATGTCGACGCGGTCCGGTGAATTCGTCACGCTGCGCACGCTACGCTCAGAGGTCGGCAACGATGCGGCGCGCCTTTTCTACGTGATGCGCGGCAATGACCAGCACCTCGATTTCGACCTGGAACTTGCCAAGTCACGCTCGAACGACAACCCGTGTACTACATCCAGTACGCGCACGCGCGCGTCGCGAGCGTCATGAAGCAGTTGGCCGAGCGGGGCCTCGGCTACGATGCCACATTGGCGCGCCGGCATCTGGATCGGCTGAGCGCCGAACAGGAGACTGCGCCGCCTGCTCAAGACCATGAGCCGCTATCCCGAGATCGTACAGCTGCGCGGCAGTCAACCGCGCGCCGCACGCATTGGTGCACTACCTGCGCGACCTCGCCAGCGATTTTCATACCTACTACAACGCGCACACAGTTCATCGTTGATGACCCGGAGTTGCGCAACGCGCGGCTGATGCTGGTCAGGCCCTGCAGCCGTGGTACGCAACGGGCTGGGGCTGCTCGGCGTGTCGGCGCCGGACTTCGATGTGATGCACCATGTCGCGTGACTACAAAGGTCAAGCGCGGCGCTGGCGTTGCGGGGGTCTATCGGGCGGTGCGGGCGTGCTCCTGGGTCTCGCGATCGGCCTGGGGATAGCGGCCACGCTCTCCATATATGACCGGCGCCCCGGGGCGCAGCCCCTCCGCCAAACCAGGAGGCCTCCGCACGAACGGACCGCAATACGCGCGCTTCGGCGGAGGAGGAACCCACTGAGGAGTCCGGGCACCAGTTCGACTTCTACCAGATGCTCCCAAGTTCGAGGTAGTAGTGCCCGAGCGCGAGAAAGCCGAGGCTCCTGACGCCGGCCGGCAGCTATCGAGCGACCGGGTGCGTACGTTTTGCAGGCAGGCTCATATCACAAGCTTCGCCGATGCCGACCGCGTGCGTGCCCAACTTGCGCTGTTAGGCGTCGAGTCGAAAGTCCAGCGTGTCTCCATCGACAACGACACCTGGCATCGGGTACGAATTGGCCCGATAGAGGGACCTCAAGGAACTCAATCGGGCTCGCGAGCGTTTGCGGCAGGCGGATATCGAGGCGCTGGTGATCAGGGTCGGGGACTAGAAACAACGCTGCTGCGGGTCGCTCGTTTGTCGGCTCCTGAGCAGCAGGCTCGCGCTCAACACCAGCAGATCCAGCAGCAAGATTCCACCACCACCGTGGCCTCCGCCTGGAGAGCTGGGCGTTACGGGTGTCGTCGGTGTCCTGTGGAATCGTGATGGCGACCGGGCAAGCGGCTCCTGCGAGAGGGCGCAGCTGCCGCCGTGCTGGCACTGGCTGGTGTCACCGTGACATCTGCGAGTCCTGCGCACCCTGGCTGTCCGTCACCGTGAATCGCAGGACGAAATCTCCGCTCGTCGGCGCTTGCACGGTCGCAACGCTCTGATCGGGATTGCTGATCGTCGGCGGCGGACCGCTCGAGGTCTGCACCGTCCAGGCAAACGAGGCGAGCGTACGGTTGCAAGCCGCAGCACTCATCCGTCCGTCGAGGCGAAATCACCTGGCCGGCAGCAACGCTGGCAGGGGCAACGATGAATGCGATTGGCCGTTGCGCTGCGCCGACGGCGGCGGCGGCGTCGAGCATTCCGGCACCGCAGGTTTGCGTCGATGCAGATGCATTCCGCGAGCTGCACATCACTGCTGCTTACCGGCACGTGGCAGAACGGAGGCGCGGGCACCGAATCCGAGGTGAGAGGAAATGGCGTCGCGGACTGCTTCAGTCGCGCGATTACGAAGTGCCGGCGGCAAGCGTTGCGTTGACCGCGTGCATCAACCCCGCTGCTCCCGCGACGATTGGCGCGAGAAGCTCGTGCCCACGTTGAAGTTGATCTGGTCGGTGTAGGTCGGTCCGGCCGGAACCGTCGTACCCTGATCCGTCGTCGTGATGATCGAGAACCGGCAAGGCTGCCCCACCCCGGTATTGATGCAATTGCCCGCGGGCGCGTCAATCCCGGCGTCTAGTCCGAGACTGCTGAAGCCGACCTTGCTGCCAACCTGTCGCAGCCCGGTCACTGCCATCACGCCTGAGCAATTCGCGGGTGAATCGACGAACGTGCCGTCATTCCCCGCCGAGACAAACACTGCTACGCCGCGTCCGGCGAGCTCGGTGATGACATCCTGGTAGGCCTGCGAGCACGGTCCGTCGGCACCGAGGCTCATGTTGATGATATTCGCCGGGTGCGGATTGTCGGCGCACCGCTCTCAGACAGGCCGGCCGCCCAGCGCATGCCTGGCGAGGATGTCGGAATCGAAGCCGCCACATTTGCCGAGCACGCGGACCGGCAGAATCCAGGCATTTGAGCTGATTCCGGCGATGCCAATTCCGTTGTTGGTGGCTGCGCCGATTGATTCCCGCGACGCGCGTGCCGTGCCAGGGAGCTGTCGCTTTGGTCACAACCGGCGAACTGTGCGTTCTGCAGGTCGGCCGAACTGACCCAGTCCGCCTGGATCTGAAGGGTCTGCGTCTCGCCCGTTACCATCGTTCGCAACCAGGAAGCTCGTCGCGCTCTCGCCAGCGATGAAGTCATAACCGGCCAGAAGTTTCCCGGCCTGCTCGGCATGCCCCAGGTCCGGGTGATTGAAACGCACGCCGGTGTCGAGCACGGCGATGACGGTGCCTGCACTACCTGTCGTCGTATCCCAGGCTGTGCTGGCGCGAATCGCCGAGAGGCTGTGCCGCCCGCAGGGTACCACTGCTGGGCAAACAACGAGTCGCTCGGCACGAGGTGGGGCTTGCGTCGCCGGTCGGGCACTGCGTGTGCTCGACCGAAGGATCAGCAGACAGCCGGTCGAGTGCCTGTTGCAGATCTGCGTTTGAAAGAGGTTGCTCCAGTCGCAACAGCTCGAGCCGCGGCGCGATCTGACCCACCCCATGACGCGCATGCCAGCTTCAGTGCCGGAACCGGTTGCACCGCGGCAACACGCGGCTCACCCGTTTTGGTCGCTATGGTCGTGTCGGCGCGCCATTTGACGATGATGCGATCTGTCGCAACCGCGGCACTTGACGAGGCATGAGAGAACCTGCCGTTGAATTCGGCGGACTGGGCCGCCGCGACGCCGGTCAGAAAAAGTGCACCCAAGAGCAAGGGAATCCCTCAATTTCACGCAGTGTCTCCCGGCCAATGCACTCATCTTGATCATCAATTGATGCTCAGGCCGCAAGCTGGTTCACAGTGCCCACGCAAAGCATTGTCAAGCCTACCAGCCGGTGGCTCTTGTCGCTACTCAGAGACGTCGATGCGGATCAGCCCGGATTCGACCCAGCTGCGAATCAGGCTGGCGGCACTACCGTGGCGCTTCGGCTGCTCCGAGTCGTTCAGACAACTGCAGGCAAAGCTCCCCAAAGTTCTGCCGTTCTGCAGCGCCTCGATCGCTGCGGCCTCCAGCACGGATCAACGGAGCGAAAAGAAAATCTGCACAGCTCCTGACGCCAAAGCAGCCAGCAGCACGGCGCTGCCTCGCATTGCGCTCGCGGTGGCGGGCGGCCCTCCTGGATCGCCTTCCACATCTGGGGCGCATTCCAGCTGAGTCGAACGCAACGCAACGACGGATGTGCGATGAGTTCCAGATCGGCCCATTCTTCCGGTGCGCGCCGCCTGAGCTCGTCGACCGTCAGGACGATCGCGTCCGCGGCGTCGAACGCTTCACTCATCGCCCATTCGAACGTGGCGGAGATCCGCAAGCACGGGTGCCTCACGGTAGGTTGCATCTTCGCGCGAGGAACTCGCCGAGTCGATCGCCATACCAGCGAAGTGAACGGTGGCGGGACTCGTGTCCGTCGATGTAACGGCGCGCCGAGCCGGTGAAATTCACTCGCGTCCATGAACTTTCGCCAGGACCGGAAAGTTGCTCTCGAGCCCCTCACTCAGCCTGGCATCGATAGGCATCCGCATAGATGGCGAGGCGTGTACTAGCGCGGAACTCGGGTGGTGCCGTGAACGTGCTGACGCACCTCGACCAGCACCATGCAGCACGAAGTCCTGCAGCGCGCGCTGCAATGCCACAAGTGTGGTGCTCACGCGGCCCGCGACAACGTTCGACGCAGACAGCGAACGGGCCGTCTCCCACCTCTGTGAGGAGCTCCGCGAGCGGCGGTATCGCCGCATCGCGCTCGATGGAGGTGCATACCGCGCCGAAACTGACTGATGGCCGCAACATACAGGTCCCAGACCGGCGCGGCCACGGCACGATCGTGCGTGTCGATGAGGTACGCACCGTGATCGTCGTGTCCTGCGAGGTGGATCTGCTGCACCCGTTTGGCAGGAATCGCGTCGAGATACACGAGCGGATCGGATTCGTGGTTGACGCCGCTGACGTAGAGCGTTGTTGACGTCGAGCAGGATGAGGCAGTCGGCCTGCTCCGGCGACCGGCCCGCAGGAACTCCCACTCCGCCAGCGTTGAAGCGCTAAAGCTCAAGTAGCTGGAAACATTTTCGAGCACCAGACGGCGGCCGAGAATGTCTTGCACGATGCCGACCCGTTCGATCACTGCTGCAGCGCCTCCTCCGTGTATGGCAATGGCAGCAGGTCGTGAGTGTTGCGGCCTGCAACTCCCGTCCAGCACAGGTGATCTGAAATCCATGCGGGCTCGAAACGTGCCGCTAGTGACTCGAACCTCCCTGATGTAGTCACGATCGAGCTCATCCGTGCTACCGATGGAAAGGGCGACACCATGCATGGCGATCGGCAACTGCTCGCGAATGCGAGCGAGGTAGATGCGGGGCTTGCCGCCGGGCACGCAGGTAGTTATCGGTCAGGACCTCGACCCAGTCGATGCCTGCTCGATCATTGACCACAGCTTCGTAGTGCTGAGTACGCAGCCCGAGACCGAAACCGAGAGACGGATGCGTAAGCGCCGACATCGATCAGGGCTTGGCCGCCTGCTCGTTCTCGATCTTGGCCTTGGCGGCATCGCATTCGGCCTTGGTCATTTCCAGCCAGCCGTGCCCCGCACAGCTGTTCGTCCCCTTGCAGGAATTCTCGGCAGACGCGCACGCCGAAGTGCCCTTGCAACTGTTGACGCCTTCGCACTTCACCTTGCCTTCCTCTGCCGAGGCAGTGCTGATGGCGCCCGCGGAAAACATGATCGCTGCCGCGGTGGCCAGGGCTGACCTGCGAAACTTTTCTTGCGCTCATTGACTTAAGGGCTCCCGGGTTGATTTGAGTTGAGGGACGGTCACGATAATCGACGTTCCTGCGGGTAGACCGGCGCGGGCAGTAATTGTTTCCCGGATTGTACCGGCCCGGGATCCGGCCCGGCTTGGATTTCACCAGCACCCTGCGGCACACTGCGCGCGCTCCGCTTCAAACAAGGATCCTGCCCGGCAGGCGAAGAATCACGCGTCCGGGTTGTGGCGCAACCGGAGAGTACGAATGACCGTTCATGATTGCCTGCGCGCGCTGGTGGGCGTGTTACTGATCTCGCTGTGCGCAGAACAGCTCCGTTGCGGCGGACGTGGCACCTGAACTCCCCTGGCACGTATATCCCGGACGCCGCACGCCCGGGAGCGGGTTTCCGAAGTGGAGAAGGCCACGCAGGCGTACCTCGCGATGCTGAGCCCGGAGCAACGGGCCCGGTCCGATGCCTACTTCGAGGGCGGCTACTGGCTGCAGCTCTGGCAGTTCCTCTACACGATTGCTGTGCTGGCGCTCGTGTTGTGGCGAAGGTGGGCGGTGAAGCTCAAGAATTGGGCTGGCCGCATCAGCAAGGTTCCAGCGGTGCAGACCGCGTTCTACGCCGCTCATGTATGTCCCGATGATCTGGGCCTTGACGCTGCCGCTCACCTGGTACAGCAATTTCGTTCGCGAACATCAGTACGGGATGTCGAATCAGGATTTCGGTGCCTGGTTGTGGGACGAGATCAAGGGAATGTTCATGCTCACGATGGCCGCAATCATTGTCCTGGTGGCGATTTATGCATTCGTGCGCCGAGCTGGTCGGCGCTCCTGGCTGTGGGCGTCAGGCTTCATGTGCGTGTTCCTGATGTTCGTGTTCCTGATCACGCCGGTGTTCGTTTCCCCGCTCTTCAACGAATACAAGCCGCTCGAAGAGGGCCCAACGCGCAGCGCCGTGCTCTCGCTGGCGCGCGCCAGCCAGGTTCCGGTCGATAACGTCAAGTCGTTCAATGAGTCCAAGCAGACCAAGCGCGTGAGCGCCAATGTCAGCGGCCTGTTTGGCACGACGCAGGTCAGCCTGAATGACAATCTTCTGAATCGCACTTCGCTGCCGGAAATCAAGGCGGTCCTCGGTCACGAGATAGGCCACTATGTGTTGCATCACTCAGTACTCGGCGTCGTCTTCTACACGCTGCTGTTTGGGCTCGGCTTCCTGATACTCGATCACGCATTCGAGCGCATGCTGCCGCGCTGGGGAAAGCGCCTTGGCATCGACGGCAGAGGCGACATGGCTGGATTACCCTTCGCGATCGGCGTGCTGACTGTCTATCTCTTCATCGCCACCCCGGTCATCAACCGATACGTCTACACCTTCGAGTCGGAGGCGGACCTGTTCGGGCTCAACGCCTCCCGCGAACCCTATGGTTTCGCAACGGCTGCCATGCGCCTCGGCGCGTATCGAAAGCTCGAGCCATCAAAGCTCGAGGAGCAGCTGCTCTATGATCACCCGAGCGGGCGTGCGCGTGTTGAAATGGCGATGCAGTGGCTCAAGGAGAATCAGGCGCTGTTCGAGGGCAGCCCGCCAGATAGACAGTGGCAGTGTTACCAGGGCCGAGGCGCGCTCGGAACTCGCCACTCGATCTCGACTGGATCGCCGACGTGCAGCGACTCTCCATCGCCTCTGACTACGATCGCGTTCATGCCGAAGGCGACCCCGCTGAGAGATGCGAGCCACCGGTACTGCTTGAGGCGCCCGCAGCGGCTCCTCGCCGTCACGCTGTCCCGTGCCCTGGTCTGTGGTGGTCACGATACAGCGCGTACATGGCTTCACAAACCGTAGCTCGACATCACCAATGCGAACTCGATCGATCTCATCCTCTGCGTACGGGTCCAGGCCCCGCAGCACCAGGTTTGACCTGAAGCGCGACATTGGCAGCGGACGTTCGAGCCGCGCGTTCAGATCCTGAAGCGAAGCCTCGTTCGTCACCAGTAGTGCGTAGGCATCGGCGAAGCGCACGGATGCGTGATCCGTACCGGTGAACTCCGGGGCGCTCGTGCGCTCATCGCCGGGGAGCGAGCGGACCAACTGTCCTCGCTTACTCGTGACAGAGGCCAGCCAGTCACGTGTGTCGACACCACTCACCTGAGCGAGACAGCGATCGCCCCACACGGTGACTTCGCGACGCGGCCCGTCGGCCTGCACGGGGCAGCGCAATTCCGGGATGTCCTTGAGAGCGCAGTCTGAGCTCGCCCGCAGCAACCTCGGCATCGATGCGCGCCAGGCCCGGGCATTCGCGCTGCGTGATGAAGCGACCCGTCTCGGATACGAACATCCAGTGGCGATCCCAAGCGAGGCCGGTGCGGGTCAACGCCTGTGCCGTGTGGGTGACACCCCGCAACCCTTCACGGGATAGGTGTGCAGCGCCGCGATGCGAGCGTCGAGGCACCGTGTGCTCCGTGGCTTAGTCCTCGGTGATGTTGCGGAAATCGACACCGAGCGACCGGAGCTTGCGGTACAGGTGAGTCCTTTCCATACCGACACGCTTGGCGAGCTGACCCACTTTGCCGTTGCAGATCAGCAGCTGCTGTTGCAGGTAAGCGCGCTCGAATTGCTCGCGGGCCTCGCGCAGCGGCAGGCGCAAGCAGGTCCTGCTTGACCAGCGGCTCGTTCACCGGAAGCTGAGTCGCGAGCTCGCGCTCAATCTCCTCCAGACCGATTTCTTCCTGGCCCTTCAGGATCAGCAGTCGTTGCACCAGGTTCTTGAGCTCGTGGATGTTGCCGGGCCACGGGTAGTTGCGCAGCCGGTTCTGTGCCGCGACGCTGAAGCGGCGAAACGGCAAGCTGGCATCATCGACAAAGCGGTCCACGTAATAGCGCAGCAGCTCCGGCACGTCCTCCGCATATTCGCGCAGCGGCGGCACACGCAGCGTCACCACGTTGAGGTGTGACAACAGGTCGCGGCGGAATGGCTCCGAGGGACCGCGGGTCTCGAATCCGGGCTGCGCCGAAGTCAGGAATCGCACCTTCATGGCTCGCGGCGTGCTGCCACCCACGCGCGTATAACTGCCGCTCTCGACATCGGCGAGAATCGTGCGCTGGACCGCGGGCGAGAGATCCTCGAGCCCATTGATATAGAGAGTCCCGCGCCTCCGCCTGCTCGTACAGTCCAGCCTCGATCGAACCGGCCGACTCGCGCCCGCGCAGGACTGCTGCCGCCGAGTCCTCAGTGAGGCTGCCGGCGACCGTGACTACGAACGGCTGGCTGCTGCGAGCACTGAGTGAATGAATGTAGCGCGCGAAGGCCTCACGCCCAGTGCCTGATCTCACCCAGCAGCACAATCGGCGCATCGTGCGGCGCCACCTGCTGGACCTGTTCACGTATGAGCTGCATGGCACGACTTCGGCCTACGGGCGCAATCGGCGGCGGCAGCGAGACTACGTGAGCCCTGGCGCTTCTGGCGGCCCGCATCCAGCGCCCGCTCTACTGTGCGCAGCAGCTTGGCGAGCGACAGCGGCTTCTCAACGAAATCGAACGCACCGAGGCGCGTCGCCTCGACGGCGGTTTCCACTGTGCCATGGCCGGACATCATCACGACCGGGCACTCAAGCCATCGTCGGGCCACGCGACCACTCGCGCAGCAGCGTGATTCCGTCGGTGTCCGGCATCCAGATGTCGAGCAGCACCGAGGTCAGGGCATCTGACGCGCCCTCGAGGCACGCGCCTGTACCGCGTCGGCGGCGACGTCAACTTCGTAGCCCTCCTCCGGAGAGGATCTCGCGCAGGAGACTGCGAATGTCAGCTTCGTCATCGACGATCAGAATGGCGCGGTGAAGTCATGCGCGCTCCCTCCTCATTTCGCTTTTACGTGGGTCGCGAGGCAACACCCCGACGCGGGCGCGGTCGTCGGCAGGCAACGTCACGCGCACGCGTGCTCCACCGCTGCGCCGGTTCTCGGCTTCAATGCGCCCGCCGTGCTCTTCGACGATCTTCTTGACGATGGCGAGCCCAAGTCCGGTGCCCTTGGGCTTGCTGGTCACGTACGGGTCGAACACCTGGCCAATGATATCGGGTGCGAAGCCCGGACCGTTGTCTGCACGACATCGATTTGGATCAGTGGCCCCGCCGGTGAGGCCTCGCGATGCGTGCTGATCTCGATCTGGGCAGCTTCGCGGTTTTCGAGGGCTTCCATCGAGTTGGTGATGAGATTGTTGAGAATCTGCCGCACGCGACCGCGATCCGCTTGCAGCTCGGGGAGTTCACGGTCCAGGTCGAGTCTGATCTGCACCTGGCTATCCTGCGCTCGGTAAAGGTCGATCACTTCCTGCACCAGCTGATTGAGATCGAACGACGCCAGTGTCATCTCCGGAGCCCGCGCGTATTCGCTGAAGGCGTTGACCATCTGCTTCATGGCTTCGACCTGCTGCACGATCGTGTGGGTGGCGCGCTCCAGGACGCGCGCGTCCTGTTCCACCATGCTGCCGAGGAAGCGCCGCTGCATGCGCTCCGCCGAGAGCTGGATCGGCGTGAGCGGGTTCTTGATCTCATGGGCCAGGCGTCGCGCCACTTCGCCCCATGCAGCATCGCGCTGGGCCTGCAGCATGACGCGTGATGTCGTCGAACACCACCACGTAGCCGCCCGGCATTCCTTCTTCACCCGGCAACGCGGTGCAGGCGCACATCAGAACGCGCCGGCCACCCTCACCACGTAGTTCCAGCTGTTCGCGCCAGTCGGTCTGCGCCCTGATCGAAGTCGTCTTTGCAGCGCGGCCATGAACTGCGTGAGCAGATTGTCGCTGCCGGAGAGCCGGCAGTGTCTTGCCGGCCGACGCCTCGAGATCGGTCCCCGAGAATGCTGCTCGCAGCCTGGTTCGCTACTCGAATCTTCATGTCTGCCTCGAGAGACACAACACCCGTCGACAAGCGTGCGAGGATGACCGCCAGGTTCGCGCGTTCGCTCTCTACGGCCTGCTGGCTGCGACGCGGCCTCCTCACGCGCGCGCGCCAGTCGCTTCGTCATGTCATTGAACGAATGGACCAGGAATCCCATCTCGTCACGCGATGACAGAGGCAGGCGCGTGTCGAAGTCGCCTTTGCCCACCGCACGCGTGCCGGCGGCCAGGTCCTGTATTGGCTTGACCAGTCGCTGTGCCGAGAAGAACGCCCCATACACCGCGGCCAGGAGCGAGAGCAGCAGCACCAGGGTCAGCGTGAGGCGGAAGCTGTATTTCGAGGGCTCGCGCAAATAGGAGAGCTCTCCATACTGCGTGTGCGCTCGTTGCACGGTGTCGGCGAGCGCGCCAACGGCGCTCGGGCACTGGAAACACGGCAAGCAGTACCCGCGGCTCGTCCGCTGGTGAGTACGAGGCAAGCAGCGCCGCGGTACGAATGATGTAACCGCCGCCCGGCACGGGCTCGAGACTGACGAACGGCCGGCCCTGCCGAACCTGCAGCATCGCTTCTTCGGACGGCCGCTGAGGGATGGTCTCCGCCGGACGATCTGTGCTCGTGCCGATGATGCGCCCGTGCTGCCCGAGCAACGTGACCTCGAGAGCACCGTTCGACCGACGGGCCAGGTCGAGGTCTGCACCAAATCACGTTCCGGTGTTCCAGCCAGCTGCTGTGCCAGCGCCTCCGTGGCGTCGAGGTACTCGCGACGATTCAGATCGAGCACCGCGCGACTCAGCATCAGGGCCTCGTTCAGGCTCCTGCTTCACCTCGACGTCGAACCAGCTGTCGATGCCGCGGTTGAGGAACTCGAGCGCAAAGCCATAGACGATCAGCAAGGGCGGAATCACCAGCGCGCCGAAGATCGTCACGGTACGCAGCTGAGCCGCGATCCGATGACGTGGCGGCGGTAATCGCGCACCAGCTGAGCGAGTTTCGCCGTCAGCAGGACCAGCAGGACTACGACTCCAACGGCGTTGATCAACAGAATCCACGGATGGAGCCGTCCGAACTGCGCGGAGTTCTGTGCGGTCTTGGCCAGCAGGAACAGCGCCACCAGCCACAGCGCTACCGCGAGCCCGCCCAGGGCATAGCCGCCGTACTTCCTTATTGCAGCAACGGCCATGTGTACCACTCGCTGACCCGATGGTATTCGTCGGTCAGAACATGAGAACGCGCAGCGTCTCGGGCATATCTCCAAAGTTGAGTGTCACGCGCAGGCTGAACTCGTGACGTGAGCCCCGCCGAATCAACGATTCATCGAGCACTGGCAGGCCGCTGATGCGGGCCAGGTGCTCGATCGCGGAGTCCAGATCAGGGTATGAGGACAGCTCGCCGCTGTTGAGGTTGCGCACCACGTATCGGTCGCTGACCGCCTGATACTGAAGCTGATATTCCTGCCGCAGGGATGCCACGCCTTCGTCGAGCCAGTAGTGACGGGCGCGGAGACTTCAGCTCCAGCACCAGCGTGAGAGGCACACCATCGGTGAGCGCCGTGCGTACCCGATCGCTCAACGGCAGCTGCAGGCGTGCATTAAGCAGATAAACGCCATCGACGACTTGCACGTAAGCGGTACGAACGCCGAGCTGAGGCGCTGCTTCGGCCCACGCGTTACCGACATCCATTACGGGCAAGGACACTGCGACCAACGCGAGCAGGAAACCTCCAGCTCGCGAGCGGGTAAAGCGCAGAAAAGGCTTGCACCAAAGCTGTCATCCGCAACCTACCGCCGCTGGGGCCGCTGCGTGTAAGCGGTATGCGATCAAGCAGACAAGCTCACGGCGGGACTCCGGTGCGGCGCTTTTCCATGCAAGCATAATAGAAGCCGTCCATACCCGCTTCTCCCGGCAGGATCTGGATGCCAGCATTGCCTGCCATGCGCACTCCGCTGGGCCGAAGCTCACTGGAATGGGGATGGAAGTCGCCCGTGGTTCGCCATCAAGGAACGTCGTAACTACCTGCTCATTCTCCGCCCGCAGGACCGAGCAGGTTGCATACAATAAGCGCCCGCCGTCGCCCAACAACGGCCACAACGCGCGCAGCAGTCGCAACTGTTCGCGGCGCAGGGGCTCGACATCCGAAGCTCGGCGCAGGAGTTTCACGTCCGGATGACGCCGGATCACGCCAGTCGCAGTGCAGGGTGCGTCGAGCAGAATGCGCTCGAACGGGCGGCCATCCCACCAAGTAGCGGTCTCAGCGGCATCGCCAGCGATGACGGTCGCCGTAAGGTCCAGCCGTCGTAGATTCTGTTCGAGCTGAGAGAGCCGCTCCGTCGAGCGATCGATCGCGACGAGATCCAGATCCCGCGCGCTCCAGGAGATGACAGGTCTTTTCCGCCCGGCGCTGCGCAGGCATCGAGGACACGCATTGACCCGCTCGCCTCGAGAAGGTCCGCGCGCAAGCTGCGCGGCGGCATCCTGGACCGAGACCGCGCCGGTTTCGAATCCCGGCAATGTCGCCACGGGCAGCGGAGCGTCGAGCAGCACCGCGTCGGTCGCATCGCTGCTTGCCTGCGCCCCGATCGACTCCGCTTTCAGTGCCTGCATGTAGGCGCTAGCGTCGCTCGCCGTTGATTGACTCGCAGCCACATGGGGGCGGCCGATTATTCGCCTCCAGCATCATCTCCCAGTGGTCGGGCCAATCGCGGCATAGCAACTCGATCCCAGGCGGGATGTGCATAGCGCTGGAGGAGGCAGCGCCACGATCGCCGTGAGTTGCTGCTGTTCACGCAGGAAGCGCCGCAGAATCGCGTTCACCAGACCGGCAGCGCGCGGCTCGCCGAGCTTGCGCGCCGCTTCGACAGCCTGATCGACGATGGCGTGCGCAGGATGATTCGAAAAGGGCCAGCTGATGCAGCGCTACGATGAGCAACCCTCGCAGCTGGGGCCTCGCTTTGCGCCCGGCTCGAGCATTTGTGAAAAGCCAATGGCCGAGGCGCGGATACCACCGCACGCCTCCATACGCGAGCGCCTGCACGGCCGGCATGGCATCAGCAGGATCCGCGATCGCGGCGGCCTGCATGTCGAGCGCGTGGTCGAGCGATTCGCCGTTCGCAGATACACCGCCACAACACGGGCAGCTGCCGCGAGCCTCGGGCAGTGCTCAGCTTTTGAGCGTTTGCGGCTCGATCCTGCGCCATGACGAGTGCAGATCCCGCTAGCCCAATGCATCGCCCTGCAGGCCGTGGCCATGCAGGAACTCATGCGCCGGCAGCGGCTTGCGACCAGGCAGTTGGACGACGTCGAGCGCCAGGGCTCCTTCGCCACACGCCACGACAATGGTTGGTACATCAGATGCCAGCACCGTCCCGGGACGGCAGCGCAGCGGTACGACATGCGCTGTCCAGATACGAGCTTCTGGCCGCGCCAGATGGTTTCGCAATCGGCCAAGGATCGAATGCACGCACCTGGCGCTTCGATCTGTGCGGCCGCATGTGACCAATCGATGAGCGCTTCGCTCTTCTCAATTCTCGCCGCATACGTGGCCGGACCAGTCTGTGGTTGTGTCACCGCAGTGCCGGCGCTCACTGCGTCGAGCACCTCGAGCAGCGCCCCGGCACCGAGCTCTCGCGAGGCGCTCATGCAGACTCGCAGACGTTTCCTGCGGCTCGATGCGAACCGACCGGCGCGCATAAACCGGCCCGGTATCCAGAGTGCGCTCCATGTGCATGATCGAAACCTACCACTCGGCATCACCGGCGAGCAGTGCGCGCTGGATCGGCGCCGCACTTCGCCAGCGTGGCAGGAGGAAGCATGAATGTTGATGCAGCCGTGGCGCGGCAACTGCAGGATTTCGTCCGGCAGCAACAAACCGTACGCGGCCACAACGATCACATCCGAGCCTGCGCTGTAAGCGCCGAGACTGCGTCCGGTCCCTGAGCGTTCGCGGCTTCGAAACTGAAATGCCGAGACGGCGTGCGGCGGCGCTTACCGCGCTCTCGCTCAATTGCCGGCCGCGTCCTGCAGGCGTATCAGGTCGTGTGGTTACGCCGACCACGCGATGTCGGCTGTGCGACAGTGCCCAGAGCCGGTACGGAGAACTGCGGCGCCTCCGCGGAATACCACGCGAAGGGAATCCCGCTCACGGGTTGAGAATGGACGGCCTCAGATGGCCGGCACGCGCGGTCGCTCCGTTTGAGCGCCGATGGCGCGCTGCTTGCGATCCTTCTCGAGCTTCTGCGGATGCGCTGGCGCTTGAGTTCCGAGAGATAGTCGATGAAGAGCTTGCCGTCGATGGTCGATCTCTGTGTTGATGCACACCGCGAGCAAATCATCCGCCTGAAGGATTGACCTCAACGTCTTGCGCCCCTCACCCGGATGCGCGCGGCTCGCTCGACCTCATCAAAGATCCCGGGAACTGACAGACAGCCTTCCTCGCGAACTGGCGACTCCCTCCCGGCTGAGAATCTCGGGATTGACACACCCGGGGCTGGTCATGGGTCTCGACACATCGGCCACCAGCATGCGCTGGTGAACATTGACCTGGTGGCCGCAAGACCGACACCCGGCGCGGCGTACAATTGCTTCAAGCATGTCGGTACCAGTTGCCGCAGCGGCATTGAACGTGGTAACTGGCTGTGCCTGGGTACGCAGGCGGGGGTCGGGGTACTCAAGGATTTGCGCCGTCGGGGACAGCTGGGAAACCCTGGGAGTTATCCAGCACATGTAACTGAACGAAGTATTAC